>Ga0068853_100001414_pt1 | contig 17336 bp, 15 predicted proteins | sample KBSCornC32_FD_65655 | JGI IMG/M metagenome (GOLD analysis project Ga0068853, IMG submission 65655) | Corn rhizosphere microbial communities from Kellogg Biological Station, Michigan, USA - KBS Corn C3-2 | ecosystem: Host-associated > Plants > Roots > Rhizosphere > Soil ...
AAAAGAATTTCTACAAAGTTAGAAAACCCAACCCGCCTCCATATTGTGCTTTTAATGACTTAAATGGTACTTTTCGTTGTTTCCCCGGTTTCCCCGGAAAAACTCATTGCTTCCTGTTCTTCTTCCTGGCCGAAGCCGACCCGCGCGACTGCTCCGCGCCCCCTCCGGAACCCGATCCTCCCCCCGAACCACCCTTCTTCTTCCCCCCGGCCCCGGCCGCCCCCGGTCTCCCCGTCGCCGGAACAACCTTCGGCGCAACAGCACCGTTCCCCACGACGCCGGCCGCTGCAACCTTCTCACCCCCACTTACCTCCCATCCGGCTATCCATCGCGAAAGCCGCAACAACAGCTCATTATTAGCCAGATAAAAGACCAGCAGCGGCATTATCTTGAAAAGCGCACGCTTGGTAGTCTCCGTCAGGTTGAACATGGGAAGAACAAAACCCATGACACCCAGCGCAAGATAAACAACCGCTATCGCATACAGCCAGAACCGCGCCTCCCGGCTAAAACGGCGCACAAAGACCAGTTCAGCGACAAAAAGGGCGCAGGTTATATAGAATAGATACCCCCACAGGTGAATGGCAAAAGTACCAAACAGCAGATGGTTGACGATATCGCCATATCGCTGCAGCAACGGATGCAGGTCGCTCAGGTGATTATTGACCAGCCCGCCTAGATCATAATGTACCGGCAAATAATGGCCGATATACAGCTGCACAGGGAGATAGTAACCCACCAGCGACGGCAGCAAAAAGAAAAGCCCGGTCACCGCCATCTTTCTCAGGACCACGCCCCCGGAAACCTTTACCCCATCACCCTCCGAAACCTTCCCTCCACCACCTGCCGCTCCCCTCCATTGTACCCAAAAGATGACAGGAAGAAAAAGCACAACCAGGACAAGCGTCTCCGAACGGATATAGGTCGCTATTCCCAGTAACAAACCCGCAAACGAAACCATCGCCGGCGACCCGGAACCGTCCCGCGGCAAACCATCCGATCCCCCAACTCCCCCCACCGCGCGCCCAGGCAAACCCGCCCTCCCAGGACCGCTCACCCCCATCCACAAAAAATATAACCCCAGACAAAAAAAGACCATATTACTATAGTCATAAAGGATCATGAACGTATACGCATATATCTCCGGCGTCATCATAAACAACAGTAACAACAACCCAGCCAGCACCGGATGCAGCCTCTCCCTCAGAAAATGATATAAAAGAACGGTAAAGCAAAGAAAGACCACACTCAGCCAAACCTGCCCGTACGGAAACCCCGCCAGCTTGTATATGACCTGAAGACTGATCAGAAAAGGAGACTTGAACTGATTGTTCGTCGACCAGAGATCGAGACCAAAAAACGAATTGATCATCGTCTGCTCACGAACGGTATACTCGGCGATAGTCTCCGGTCCGGACAGCGCATCCCGCGACGTAGGCGGGAGATAATAACAGCGCCATACGCTGACAAAGACCATAAACCCGATGACAAGCCAGTAAGGTACCTCATACGGCCGGACCCGAAATCGCACCCGGCCGAACGGCCGCGTAAACACAGAGAACCCCGAATCGCGCATCCGCAAAAAAGAAGGGATATTCAACAACAGCGCCACCGCCAGTAAAGCGCCGAACACCGTCGGCCCGGTGATGACGATGTATAGCAATTGCAGCAGAAAGGGCACGAACGAAGCCACGGCTACACCCAGCAACAACCCCACCGTAACCATATAGGCCGGCCTCAGCCGGATCCTGAAAAGCGTAAGTATCCCAAACCCCGAAAACCAATAACAGAAGAGTAAGAACAGAAAGATGAGCATCGGCATGACCTACAGTATTGGTGGGTATTTTTTAAAGCCGTCCAGTATCTGCTGCAACTGCTGCGGCGATTTGATCTCGTCGAGCGTAACGCCCTTGTTCTTCGTTATCCGGACGATAAAATTTGCCTTCCTTACATCCGGAGAATTTGTCCAGACCCCCTCCAGACCGGTATAGTAATAGAACACAGCCGGCTCCGGAGCACGGATATTGCCGTAGATCTTCAGCGAGTCCCGGTAATAGCTGTTCGGCTCGAACAGGATAACGGCATGTGGCATTTTCTTCTTTTCAACCACTTCCTTGACCCGCATGGAGATCGTATAGACTATCCCATACCTCGTTTTTTTAACGGCTACCTCATCCCCCGTGTCGTCTTTCTCTTTCAGGAAATCGGACCAGTACTGGCTGGGCTTTGCGTTGAACCATTCCCTGTAATACCCCGCATTGAGTACGATCAGGACCAGCCCACAGGAGATCAGGGTCAATAAAAAGACTTTCATGATGCATCAATTTACTCTTTTTTTCCCACTCCCAGAATGGACAGGCCGACACGATTGAACGTTACTCTGTCTGCCAGCTGAAAAAGACCGACAAGCTTATCATACGCACTCATCTGCCACTCCCTGATATGTTTTCCCCTAAAGACCGTACCAAAAACAAACCACCCGAAAATACCACCCAGATTGTAATACCAGGTCCGCACAACGCCAAACTTCGTGGAAAGCAGGGACTCCATCGACCGGCGGCTGTACCTGCGATAGTGCCCGAGCTGCTTGTCATAGCGATTGTAAAGAAATTGATATGCCGGCATCAGCAGGATCAGCTGCCCCCCCTGAGCAAGCAACCTGTGACAATTGGCAATCGCCAGCCGGTCATCCCGGATATGCTCCACTACATTGAGAGCGAACACAGTATCGAAACTGCCCAGCCAACGGGCATGCGTACGCTCAAAATTGGCATCGGCAAGATTGATCTTTATAACGGTCCTGACCAGAGGCTCCGAAGAGAACTTTTTCCGGAGATACCCGCAATACTCGTCACTGTAGTCGCTTAGAGTGAGCGATAGCCCGTGCCTGACGAACTGCGAGGAAATATTACCGATACCGCTCCCCACCTCAAGGATCCGCCCTCCCATATAGGGCCGTATCATCCCGAATATCCAGGCATTCAGCCGACCGGCGCTCCTGATACTCTCCAAAGCGGACAAGCCGGTCATATCCGCCGGGATAAATCGATCCTTATTCATGTGGTCATCTCGAAAAAATATTATATTTCAAAATGCAATAGATCGCCCTGAACCCGTCCTTCCATCCTATCTTTTTGCCCTCGGCCGGCGTCCGCCCGTAATACGATATTCCAACTTCATAGATCCTGATCTCCGGTACCCGGGAGACCTTCGCCGTTATTTCGGGCTCGAACCCAAACCGCTGTTCCTTCAACCGGATACTCTTAAGAATTTCAGACCTGAACAGCTTGTAGCACGTTTCCATATCCGTTAAGTTAAGGTCAGTAAACATATTCGAAAGAAATGTCAGGAACTGGTTGCCGATCGAGTGCCAAAAAAATAGGATCCGGTGCGGGTGTCCGCCAAAAAAACGCGTCCCATAGACAACATCCGCATTACCCTCGATAACCGGCCTCAGCATAATATTGTATTCCCTTGGGTCATACTCCAGATCTGCATCCTGGATGATCGTCCATTCCCCCTGCGCTTCCCCGATGCCCGTATGCAAAGCCGCCCCCTTCCCCTTGTTAACAGGATGCTCAAAAAAGCGGATAGGCATCTCCGGGTTTTCTTCCAGGTATTTCCGGACTGCCGCGGAAGTCTGGTCGGTGGAACAGTCATTCACAATGATCAGTTCTTTACTTATTCCGTCCGGCAGCTGCACATTTTTTATCCGGTTTAGGATTGCATGGATGGTCCTCTCTTCGTTATATGCGGGAATAATGATAGACAAAAGCCCTTTTTGCATAGATCCAGGCAGTTGAATTTAGATATATAGCTATTTGCTATGCGATAAAGATAGGTGAATCCGCGATAACGGGTAAAAATACGACCGCGATCAGGCTATTTTTTTTGCCGCCGAAGCCTGATTGTATTGCGATGCCTCAGCACTCTCTACCGGGATCGGCTTGTCCTTATTGAAAAGGGAAGTGAGCATTAGAAAACCCGTCTCCATCATGATCCGGACGTCAAGCATAAAGCTGACATTCCTCACATAGTAAGCATCCCACTGATAACGACGGAAAATGCTGGCAAACGTTGTCGCAGGACCACGGCATCCGCGTACCTGGGACATACCGGTTATGCCGGGACGAACAAGATTCCGGAACTTATAGTTGGTGACAACTTCCGCAAAATCACGCGAATCCTTTAGCATATGCGGACGGGGACCGACAATGCTCATATGTCCCAGCAACACATTGACGAACTGTGGAAGCTCATCGATACCCGTATTCCGGAGAAATTTCCCGGCACGGGTGACCCGCGGATCATTCCGGACCGCCTGGTGGGTGTCAGCCGCTTCATTTACATACATTGTCCGGAACTTATAGCACCAGAACGTCCGGCCCAGAAAACCAACCCTCTTCTGCCTGAAGAAAATAGGCCCCCGGGAATCCAGCTTGATAAGAACCAATATAACGGGAAAAAGCCATGGAAATACCAGCATAATGACCAGCGAGGCCATAACTATGTCGGTGATCCGCTTGAAGACCAGGTATCCCCGGCGGGCTTCAAGGTACTGACGGATCGTATGCGCCTTCTCGTCTTCCCATTTGTGCTGATGATAGATCGTGGTTTCCAGACTTGTCGTATTGCGCATGCTTATAGGATGATTAAATTTCTGCCGGCCGTGCCGATAACGAATAAATAAGCTTTCTAGTCTATTCGTACGGGAACAACCTTAAAAAACTTGCAAAAAAGCGATTTTTTTTTCGATTTCCGAATACCACTAAGTGGTATTTTTGCAAATTTCATACCCCAGGATACTCAGGACAGCGCTACCCCCCCGATCGTTGCATAATTAGGCAGAATATTTTCCATAATTTACTTTAAACCAAATAATTAACTGGCCGTTAACACTATTTGCCCAACCATGCCACTCCTCTCCTGTCCCCTTGCTTCAAAGTAAAGGCAATGTTAAAAACTGGTCGGCCCATATCCCGCTTTTGGCCCTTATTCATTTTTACTTACCTTTGTAAATCAATAAGCTAAACCTAATCAATGGAAGAAAGGAAGAAACCTCCCTATGATTTCTGCCTCTTAATTCCTTATTACAATAACCTCCCTGGCCTGATCAGCTCCCTAAAGAGCATCGTTTACGACTCATTGGCATATGCCTTGCTAATAGTAGATGATGGAAGCAGGCAACCCCTTCTCAAAGAAGATATCATTCCTTATCTGCCTCAGCCTTTATCCTTGACAATTCTGCGGCTTGGAGAAAACCAGGGCATCACCAGAGCCCTCAACACAGGACTCAGGTGGCTCGAAGAAAAGCAGTATTGCCGGTACATAGCCCGGCTTGACTGCGGGGACCTCTGTGCGCCGGAACGATTCGGACGCCAGGTGCAATATCTCGACGCACACCCGAAAGTCGCCCTGCTCGGCACCTGGTGCATCTTTAAAAATTTCCGGACAGGAGAATCCTACCGGTACATAACCCCTACAGAATACAGGGACATCCTGAAAGAAATGCATTTCAGAAATGTCTTTATTCACCCTACCGTAATGTGGCGTGCCGGTACTACACAGGAAATAGGGGTTTACCCCGAGGATTTCCCCCACGCAGAAGACTATGGCTTTTTTTATGAAATAATTTCAAGAGCTGAAGCCACGGTTTTGCCCGCAGAGCTTGTCATATGTGAAATAAACCCGCAGGGAATATCCCTGCACTACCGTAAAGAACAGCTAAATAGCCGTATCAAAGTGATCCGGCAATATGGAAAAAACAGGTTACTCCGTCTTATCGGAGTATTAAAACTTAAGATTTTACTTGCTATTCCGTATAAATTGATATTAGAAACAAAAAAGCTGGCATACGGAATTAAACGTAATAGCGTTAGTTAGGTCAGATTGCTCTGAAATAAATATAAAAGTTAATAAATACGAACGCTTGCCGTAGGAAACAATTTAAGGGAATCGTATTTACTGACACCTTATCAGAAAAACCGATGAAAATAGTACATGTTGTCGAACCTTTTGCCTCTGGAATCGCCACGTTCGTAAGATCGTTGGTGGAGAACCTGCAGGACGATCTGCATATTATCGTACATGGCGAACGCCAGCACCTCATGACCTCAGACGAGGTCAAACAACGCTTTCCCAAAGGGAATGTACGCTTTATTCGCTGGAAATCAGCCCAAAGAGAGATCAACTTCCGGAAAGATACCGCCGCCTTTATGGAATTGTATGCCATTCTTAAAAGGCTAAAAAAACAAGTCCATATAGACGCCGTACACCTCCATTCTTCCAAAAGCGGTTTCCTCGGAAGAGTCGCCTGCCGCATGGCCGGCATAGATACAGTCATCTATACCCCCAATGGCGCCCCGTTCTTCGTCGGCAACAGCTCATTCAGCAACTTCCTGTATAAACAGCTCGAAAGACTCGGCTCGATATTCGGCGGAAGGGTCGTCTGCTGCAGCCCGTCCGAATTGAAAGCTTACAACGCAATAGGAATAAAAGCCTTAAATATTAACAACGGCGTCGATATAGAAGCCCCTCTCGCTCCTCTTCCCCGCCTCAGCCTAAAAGACACCAAAGACAAAAAGGCCACCATTTCCGGCCTGAAACCAGGAAAATTCCGCATTGTCACCAGCGGGCGCATCGAAGACCAGAAAAACCCCGCACTCTTCAACTCCATAGCCAAATACTTTGAAGAATTTAATGACTTCGAATTTCTTTGGATTGGCGAAGGCGCCGACCGGGACATGCTCACTGCCAAAAATATTGCTATTACTGGCTGGTTATCAACTGAAGATACCAAGGCCCTGATCGCCGCCTCCCAGGTGTACCTTTCGACGTCCTTCTTCGAAGGACTACCCTTCGCCGTGCTCGAAGCCCTTGCCCTCAAAAAGCCGGTGTTGCTCACCGACTGCGTAGGCAACCGCGATATCGTTAACAAACGACTCAACGGAGACCTCTTTACCACTGAGGACGAGGCCATTATAAAGATTCTTCAATACCATAATAACCGGGACATGCTGCAGATCATGGGAGAATACTCCCAGCAGCACTGTGAACAGGAATTTGACGTCTATTCGACTTTTACGTCTTACAGAAGTCTGTATAAAAGTTAATCAACCGTTACGGTAACCATATTATTTGATTTAATTGACCATTTAAATCTGGAAACCCAATAAATTTGCCGGAAATGTATTCTGTGATCGAAAACAATGAAGATAAGGAACTCGAATTGAACGCTATCCATGAAAGTCTCACCAGGATCAGGGACTACATGGAAAAGGAGATCGCTTTCAAGCAGGGACTTATCGAAAAACAAGAGGCGCAAATACATCAGTCCAAAGCCCGCCTCGAAGAAAAAGAGGTGATCATCCAGCGCCTCGAAGGGCAATTGGTAGAATGTCGCCAGACCAACGAAGGAACAAGACAACTGATCAATAAGCTCCTCAGCGATATCAGCAATTATCAGAAAGACCTGGAATGGTATAAAAGAACGTTCGAAAAAAGAAGCCTCCTCGGCACCATCAGGCAGAAACTGTTCAAACGCTGAGTACCACTCAGTATCCCGCCTTTAAAATAATCACCCTCCCTGATACAGCCGTATTGAATAGCCTCATGATCTACTGGCATAAGAGTTGCACTAACTTTAATATAAGTTCACTGGAAAAATGAGACCTTAACGCATCACAATCTGTTAAAAATCAACAGAAACAAACGTTTATCGGCCAAACCTTATAAATTTGTAAGTTTTTCAGGCCCTTTCGGTGAACCGGCAGTTAACATTGACCAACGGAGCAATTTTATTAATTCATTTCTATTCTCATGAAATTCACTGGAGAATTTTTTATTCCTCAAGATGATGAAGACAGCGGCAACGATCACGGCGAACTGGAGATAGAACATAAACAGCGTTACCTAAGCATTCTTGACCTGGTGGAAGGTAAAACAGTACTGGATATCGCCAGTGGCGAAGGGTATGGAACGTCTATCCTGTCTGCCAAAGCCAGTCAGATCACCGCGGTAGATATCAATCCTGACCTCATTAGACACGCCAGCCAAAAATATGGTTCTGCAAATACCCGCTTTCTGCAAGGTTCTGTTGAAAAGATCCCGCTTGAAGCCAATAGCGTTGACGTCATCGTCAGTTTCGAGACCCTCGAACACGTGGAAGCATCCATACAGGAGCTATTCTTTAATGAAGCCAAACGAGTGCTGCGCCCGGATGGGATCCTGATCATATCCACTCCCAATAAGAAAAATTACACTGACCGGTATAAGCACTACAACAAATTTCACCTTAACGAATTATACGAAAAGGAATTTGAAGAGGCCCTCAAAAGACACTTTGGATTTGTTCAACTATATGACCAGGGACTGGAAGTGAGCAGCATGATCCTCAACAAAGATCATTACCTTTCGCAAAAGCCCCTTACAGTCCTCCCGATCAATAACACTTATAACTTTGAGGGAAAATATCTGATCGCCGTTTGCAGCGACTCCGCACAATCTGCGCAAATCCCCATCGCCAGCATCGTTCCGGAAAGTGAAAAAACATACTTTCAGCTGATAGATCGCATTCTTGCTCTGCAAAAAGAAGTGGAAGAACTGGGTAGCTGGGGTACCCGGTCGGCAGCGGAAATAGAGAGTCTCTTAAAGGAAAGGGCTACTTTAATTGAAGAAAAAGCGGCTTTAATGGAAGAAAAGACGGGCATGGCGGAAGCCCTCACATTAAGCCGGAACGAAGTGGAAGGCCTGATGAATGAACGAACCGATCTGTTAAATGACCGGGAGCTGGCCCATCAGCGCATTGGCTATCAGGATAGGATGATCGAAATAATGCAGGCGGAGCTGGCCCAGTCACGTCACGAGAAATTCCTTGTCGAGGCAGAAATAGCGGCGGTTCGCGAAGTCACAAAAAAACGCTACCATAACTCCGATCTGACAGCCTACACCGATAGCATTGCCATCTTAACCAACTCCCTTTCCCAAAAGGAACTCAACGGAACCGCCTATCATAAGGCTCCGGCAGTCCCGGGCATTTCCGGCCAACCCACTGAAGCCAACGCGTCACCCTTAGAAGATCTCAATCGCCAAATCGCTACATTACAGGAACATATTCAATGGTATAAGAGAACATATGAAGAAAGGGGCTTCCTGGGCGTGATCAGACAAAAAATATCAAATAAATTTTCAAAATAAACCCGTTAGTTTCCGTATGTTTGAAGCATAGCCCCCACTCGGCGGACTTTACCCCTTACAGTGCTATGGAAAATACCCATTCGTTCTCAGGACCAAAGCTTGATGCTGATCCCAGATCATCTAATCTCATGACGACCGACACGATCCGGCTCGAGCTTGAACTCCTGAAGAACGCCTATAAAAAATTACTCATCGATTTACATGATAGAACTGAGCTGACCACTCTCCAAAGCGAGACTATCGAAAAATTGCAGACGTCCATTTCCAGTCTGGTCCAAACCATGGACAGAATAACCCACAGACGGGATAACCTGGTTACTGCAAAGGATCAACTCAGCGATGAACTAAAAAATAAGGAAATTATCATTTCCGAGCAGAACAGAAAGATCCGTAGCCTGTATGATCAGATCGACTCCCTGAATATACAATTGTCCGAAATATACGCCTCCGAAGGATACAAATTCCTCTCCGTCCTTTATAAGATCCGGAATACTATATTGCCAATAGGTTCACCAAGACACCAGAAGGTGAAAAAGATCGTCAACAGGATTCGCGGCAAAAAAAATGATATTATTCCCATTAAGGATCATTCCAGACAGGAAAATTTCTTACCAACAGAAACCACCACCTTCGAACCTTTTGAATTCCCATCCTTTTCCAGGCCACGGGTATCCATCGTCATTCCTGCTTACGACGGCTGGGCAATGAATTACTCTTGCCTGCGCTCCATTTGGGAAAACACCGAAAGCATCAGCTACGAAGTAATTTTTGCAGACGACTGCTCCACGGACGAAACACAAAATGTCTCCAACTACATTAAAAATATCCGCCATATACGAAACGCCTCTAATCTGGGCTTTCTTAAAAATTCCAATCACGCCGCAAGCTTCGCCAAGGGCGAATTCATCCATTTCCTGAATAATGATACAAAAGTCACCCAGGGATGGCTGAACTCGCTGGTAGAGCTGATGGACAAGGACCACGCCATCGGAATGACCGGCTCCAAGCTGGTATATCCCAACGGCCAGCTCCAGGAAGCCGGCGGTATCATTTGGAAGGACGGCTCCGGCTGGAACTACGGGCACCGGCAGGACCCGGATGCGCCTGAATATAACTATGTAAAAGAAGTAGATTATATCTCGGGGGCAAGCATTATGATAAGAGCTGACCTGTGGAAAAAGCTGGGCGGCTTTGACGAAAGATTCGCGCCGGCTTACTTTGAAGATACAGACCTGGCCTTCTCTGTTAGAGAGGAAGGCTATAAGGTCGTCTATCAACCGCTTTCTGTCGTCGTACACTTTGAAGGCTTTTCCCATGGTACCGACCAGACTGTTCAAACCGGAAAACCTTCGATAAAATCCTACCAGCAGGTAAACGCCCAAAAATTCCAGGAAAAATGGAGCTCCGAGCTGAATAAACAGTTTCCCAACGCCGTCAACCCCTTCTGGACAAGGGACAAGAGCAAAGACAAAAAGACAATAATCGTCGTAGACCATTATGTGCCCCACTTTGACAAAGACGCAGGTTCCAGAAATACCTTCCAGCTCGTACAACTGTTTGTAAAACTGGGTTATAATGTTAAATTCATAGGCGATAACTTCTATAAACATGAACCCTATACGACAGTACTTCAACAAATGGGCATAGAAGTACTGTATGGCGTATATTACCGGGACAACTGGGCCAGTTGGATCGAACAGAATAGTAAATATATAGACTTCTTTTATTTAAATAGGCCCCACATCTCCATCAAATACATCGATCTTATCCGGGAAAAGACAAATGCAAAAATTATCTACTTCGGACATGACCTCCACTTCGTTCGCGAACGCCACCAATACAAGATCGAAAAAGATCCGGCCCTTCTCGCCTCATCCGAAGAATGGAAAATAACAGAGTCGGGCCTCATCGGTAAATCCGATACCGTCCTTACACTTAGCTGGGACGAAAAAGAAATAATGGAAAAAGAGTTCGGGCATAATGACATTCAGGTTATGCCCATTTACTTTTACACCCATTTCAAAGAACCGGCAACCGACTTCAGCCAACGAAAAAACCTCCTGTTCGTAGGAGGCTTCGGCCACAAACCCAATGTCGATGCTGTATTGTGGTTCACAAAAGAAGTATTCCCAAAAGTCAGACAGCAACTGGATGATATACAGCTAATTATAGTCGGCTCCAAAGCTCCCGAAGAAATCACACAACTGGCCTCCCCATCCATTGAAATAAAAGGTTACGTTTCTGACGAAGAACTCGCTAACCTCTACCACCAGGTCAAAATGGTAGTCATTCCGCTGCGTTTCGGAGCCGGCGTAAAAGGAAAAACAGTAGAAGCCATATACTACGGAACCCCATTCGTCTCCACCCATTTCGGCGTAGAAGGCCTCCGGAATATCAACGAAGTCGCTACCGCCAGAGACACCGCTGACCAGTTTGCAACAGAGATCCTCGCACTTTATAACAACAATGAGAAATTGCAGGAGTTCAGCCGTAAAGAAATCGAATATGCCAGGAAATACTTTTCCGAAGAAAGTCTGAACAACATAATTTTGAAAGTATTCTCAAAATAGGACTTTTCATGAAAAGCTCCCGGCAGCCGGGTGTTAATGAGATTCTTTATGAAAGAAACCAAAAAATTCCTCATACTTTTTATCTCATCCCTAACCTTCGTCGTCCCCCTGATATACTCCTGACAATCAATGAACTATGCTAATGAATAAAGACCGGTTCCTCAACTCTGCAGGCCCATATTTCTTCTTGCTCTTAGTGGCAACCATCCTGCTTTGGCCCGTAATAGCAAAGCACGATTCCTTCCTCCTGGGTTTTGAAAATCGTCATATGGCCTATTCGTATATGGTCAAGCTGAACTACGCCCTGCACCACGGATATTTTCCCATGTGGGATGCCAACTCCTTCGGCGGAAAATGCTTTCCCGGCGAATTTCAGCCCGGCATCTTTTACCCGCTCAATATTTTAATGTGCTTCCTCTTCGGGACAGCCGACGGGATTGACCCCTATTACATCGACCTTTTGGTCGTCCTGCACTTTTACGTTGCCCTTTTTGGCATGTATAAAGTATGCAGACTATTCAAGCTGCCGGCAATCGCCGCCATAGGGGCGGCTCTTATATATGCTTTTACAGGTAGCGTTGGCGTCCGGGCCAACGGAGACACCAACATGTTCCAGGGCGTCAGCCTTTTACCCTGGGCAGTCTATTTTGTTGTTAGTTATTACCAGACCGGCCATAAAAGAAAATACCTCATTTTTTCCGGCCTTATCACCGGACTCCAGATACTGGCCGGTCACCTTCAGCCGGTTTTCCATACGCTGATGATCAATGGCATCATTATCATTTTTTATGAATACCATGGCCGAAAGAATTGGATATCGTTTTTCAGCCGGATAGCCACAAGCTTCATTCTTATCGTCGCCATTTCCTTCCTGATAACACTGCCCCAGATATACTATGGATTCCAGTACATGAGCCTTAGTTACCGATGGGTCGGGGCTGAATCGCCGATCAGACCAGGACAAAAGGTTCCTTTCCACATATACGCTTTCCTGTACATTCTCAAACCCATCGACTACGCCAACCTCCTGGGCAAAAATATATCAAGACCCATCGACGGCGACAGCATTTATATGGGCGTATTGCCACTATTCCTCCTTATCACCTATCTGATCAAGTGCCGCTATATGGCCCTCAGCAGCGAATATAAAGACCTGACCAAACTGATGGTCATTATTTCCGCCGTAGCCATCCCTATCACGCTGGGCTATCTTACCTTCGGCAGCGCCATAATGTGGTATATTCCGCTCGTAAACGCCATCCGCGAACCAGCCAGGTATTGCCTCCTGCTGAACTTCTCCTTTGCCATTATAGCCGGACTTGCTATCGCCAACATCGGACTGCTGGGAAAAGCCTTGTTTGAAAACTCACCGAAAACAAAATTCTATATCCTTCTCTTTTTGGCAGTCAACGGAGTCTGGCTGCTGATCTTCCAAAGAAAAATGATCGATCCCAATGTCTCGATCCCCTTCCTATGTGCATTCCTGTTCTTCTTACTGCTGAAAACATTCCCAAAAAATTCGCTGATCTATGCCGCATTCCTTATTGTTCTGTTTATCGACCTTCGCCTGAATAAGGCGGACTTCTGGCCTATAGACTCAAATTATCCGACCACCTTTTTTCAAAGGACCCGAATTATCGACTTTCTTGAAAAAAGCTACGGCAAATACAGGGTTTCCTACGAAATATCAAACGAAGATTCCAGCAGACCAAATATCGGGGACGTCTACAAAATACAGACCAGACTGGGATTCGATGCGACGATGAACCTTAACTATTTTGACTTCGTCGGTACCGGCTGGGACCCCCATTCAGAGACTTATGATCTCCTGAATGTCAAATACCTCGTCAGCGACAAGCTCCTGGACAGCGGGTTTACCTTCCTCGATTCATTGCCAAAAACATATCTTTACGAAAGAAAAAGCTATTATCCCCGTTGCTATTGGAAAAGCCAGCTCGGCAAATCCGGAAAAGATATCGAAACCGAGAACGCGTCAAACATTCGCCAACTGTCTTACTCCGATATGTATCAGAAACTGGAGGTCAATTGTGAGAGATCAGATACGCTTGTCTTTTCGGAAAATTATTACCCGGGATGGAAATGCTACGACAATGGCAAACAGATCCCTATTTACATGCCAACGATAAAAAATTATCCTCCGCTCTTCAGGGCAATTTCCCTGAGCGAAGGAAAACATACCATAGAGTTCAAATTCGCCCGGTTATTCCAATGGTCAAAACCATAATATCTTCATTATGACAAAGCCACAAATATCCATCCTCGTACCCCTGTACAATGAAGAAAAAATGTTTGATCAGCTCACCGAACGACTGACAAGGCTGCTGGACTCCTTTCCATACCCCACACAGGTAGTGCTGATCAACGACGGGAGTTCGGACAATACTCCCTTCCTGATGGAGCTGATATCAAATAAGGACAAGAGGTTCAAATCCGTTTTTCTTTCCCGAAACCACGGACACCAGATCGCCGTCTCAGCCGGAATGTACTATGCCGACGCCGAAGATGCGCTGATGATAATCGACGGAGACCTTCAGGATCCACCCGAACTCCTCGTCGATTTTTATGCGAAATTGCGGGAAGGCTATGACGTCGTATACGCAATAAGAAAGAACAGAAAAGAGAGCTTTGTCAAAAAATTGGTCTACTGGATGTACTACAGGATCCAGAAAATGGTGAGCAACTACAATATTCCGATCGACAGCGGCGATTTTTGCATGATCACCAAAAGGGTCAAAGACATCATGGTCGCCATGCCGGAATCAAGCCGCTACTTGCGCGGAATGCGATCCTGGGTCGGATTTAAACAGTTCGCATATGAATATGACAGGGATAAAAGACAGGCCGGCGAGTCCAAATACAGTTTAAGAAAATTAATGGAGCTCGCATTCAATGGCATATTCAATTTCACCAGCTTCCCGATCAAGCTCATGTACAGACTGGGATTCATCAGCATTTTGATGTCCATCTTCTATATCATCTACTTGCTGGTCCTCAGATTCAAGGGCAGCGAACTCCCGGTTGGCTACGTCACGCTGATCTTTTCGATCTCGTTCTTCAGCGGCGTCCAGCTTATCTGCCTGGGATTGATCGGAGAATATGTACACAGAATGTACAACCAGGTAAGACAAAGACCGTTGTTTATTGTCGATAAAACACTCAACTAATGAAGGCAGAATATTATAAGGAATACTATCATCTGGAGAGAAAGAACTGGTGGTTTCTCGCGCGGAAACAACTGTTAAGACAACAGATCCAATTGGTTTTCGAAGGAAAAAAAGATATCCGAATACTCAACGTCGGAGCAGCCCTCGGCGCATCGACGCTAATGCTCCAGGAATTCGGAACTGTGACTTCACTCGAATATGACAAGTCCTGCTGCGATTTCGTCAGGGACGAACTCGGCATGGACTTCATAAATGGCAGCATTACTGAATTGCCCTTCACCGATGCCAGCTTTGACCTCGTCTGCGCATTCGACGTCGTCGAGCACGTCCAGGACGATCTTCTGGCCATAGCCGAACTGCACAGGGTATGTAAACCCGGAGGATACGTCTTTACGACAGTACCCGCCTTTAAAACCCTCTGGTCCGAACACGACGAGATCAACGAACATTTTAGGCGGTATACTATGCGTCGTTATCTCGCCCTTTTCGCCCCCCAAAAGTCCGCCATCCTTTTTAGATCGTATTTTAATTTCTGGCTGTTCCCGCCGATACTTCTCGTCAGGATCATCTCCAACCTGTTTAGGAAAAAAGACGCCCCCCCGAAATCGGACTTTGGCAAGGCAGGCACCTCCGGAAGCGGAGCAGTTTCCAGCCTCCTGTTCCGGATATTCAAAAGCGAATCCCTGTTCCTCAAACGCCGCATTAGCCTGCCCGTCGGAGTTTCGCTAATGGTTCTTGCCCAAAAACAATAATGGCCGGGATGCGCCGATCGCCCGGCAACCAATGTCCCCGGTGCATTTGCTATTCTAAAAGCCACTACTTTTGGTGTCATGAGTTCAAAACAAACACTGTCCGGCCGCGTCATCCTGCTGGCTATTTTGATAATAGCCGTCTTCCTGGCCTGCTTGAAGATCGACCGCCCAGGCCTGTATTATGACGAACTGCTTTTTGTAAACGCCGCTACCGGCGCAAAAACCAATATTTATGTCAGTACCAGGATATTCGGGATCCCGGTACTCCTGATGAAGTACATCGGCGCGCTGAAGTCCTGGATTTATTTTCCCATCTTCTCCCTGTTACCTGTAAACGCCTGGACGGTAAGGCTGCCGGCAATCCTCATCGGCCTGGCTGGTGCGCTTTGGCTGGTAACGGCCCTCTGGCGAAGCTTCGGACCCGCAACGGGGATCGCCGGAGCCGTAATGATACTACTTGACCCGACAATCCTTATGCATTCACGGCTCGACTGGGGACCCAACGCACTAATGTTCTTCTTCAGGGGACTGGTAGTCCTCGCAATGATGGAATGGATACGGACGAGGGATCATAAATGGATCTGGCTGGCGATAATATCCATGATGCTCGGAATATTCGACAAGCTGAACTTCATTTGGTTTGCCTTTGCAGCAACAGGCGCCCTGGTCCTTTTTTACAAAGACCGGCTGCTCGACTTTGCCCACACCCGCCCACGCCACGCGGCCCTGGCCGGCGGACTCTTATCCGCTACGCTCATCACAGCCACCATCCGGGCAGTACACCTGGCGGTACACACGGACACCACCTGGTCCCAGCGGCTGCCCTACGCTGCCCTCCTCATACGAATGACGTTGTGCGGCGGCGGTGCGCTGGACTTCGTATCCCATTTCGGACTCAGGGTCGAACAATGGTTCTGGTCCGGCTACCTGCCTGTAATAGCTGTCGCATTGTTCGGGATCCGGCCGTTGCTCAGACTCCCCGCGCAAAGACGCCTCAACGGATGGCTGATAACACTATTCTCCCTGGTGACCGCTGCATTCGTACTGACAAAAACGGCTACCGGAACCCACCATTCTTCCATGCTCAGCGGCATTTGGGAAATGCTCCTCGCCCCGCCCATCGGCGCTTTCTGGGATAACCCCGCCGCCCGCCGCAGACTCTCCCGCCATATAGCGGCCGCCGGCGCCCTCGTCCTCGCCGCCGCAGGCAGCGCGGCCTCCAGCCTTATTTCGATAAATGCCTTCACCCAGCCCGTAAACCTCAACTGGGACATCGCTAACACGAAAGCGGCCGCTTTCACAAATGAAAGGCCCGGGGCACTCTTTGTCAGCGCCGACTGGGGCATAGGGAATATCCTCGTAGCCAAAGCCGGTGACCGATCCGCCGTAATGGACGCCTGGCCAGTCTTCACCGACCCACAGAAGGCCGATACCTTCATTAAAAACCTGCCTGAAAATAAAGATGTATATATCTTTACGCGTATGCCCGAATTCGAGAACTTCAGAGGCAACAGGACCATCCTGACAAACGTGTTGAAAAAAAACCACATCTCCCACGAGATTACCGCAACCTATACGGACTGGCAGAACGTACCCATGATCGAAATCTGGAAAATCCGCTTATGAATTCCCCC
>Ga0068853_100001415_pt1 | contig 17334 bp, 14 predicted proteins | sample KBSCornC32_FD_65655 | JGI IMG/M metagenome (GOLD analysis project Ga0068853, IMG submission 65655) | Corn rhizosphere microbial communities from Kellogg Biological Station, Michigan, USA - KBS Corn C3-2 | ecosystem: Host-associated > Plants > Roots > Rhizosphere > Soil ...
GTTCTGGAACGTGATCGAAGCGAGCGTCTGGTTCTCGCGCTGGATCGGCACGCCTTCCTTCGCCTCGACCGCCTGGTGCAGGCCGTCCGACCAGCGGCGGCCCGGCAGCGTGCGGCCGGTGAACTCGTCGACGATGATGACCTCGCCGTCGCGCACGATGTAGTCGACGTCGCGCTGGTACAGCGCGTGCGCGCGCAGCGCCGCATTGAGGTGGTGCACGACCGCGATGTGCTGCGAGTCGTACAGTCCTTCTTCCTCGCCGAGGATGCCTTCCTTGCGCAGCAGCTGCTCGGCGTGCTCCATGCCCTCCTCGGACAGATGCACCTGCTTCTGCTTTTCGTCGACGTAGTAGTCGCCGGGCTCCGGCGGATCGCCGGGCTTGCTTTCCTTCAGCTGCCGCGTCATGCGCGGCACGATGCGGTTGACCTTGACGTACAGCTGCGGCGACTCGTCCGACGGGCCGGAGATGATCAGCGGCGTGCGCGCCTCGTCGATGAGGATCGAGTCGACCTCGTCGACGATCGCGTAGTGGAGCCCGCGCTGGTAGCGCTGCTCGGCCGACAACGCCATGTTGTCGCGCAGGTAGTCGAAGCCGAATTCGTTGTTGGTGCCGTAGGTGATGTCCGCGGTGTACGCGGCGCGCTTGTCGCCGTGGTCCATGCCGGGCCACACCACGCCGACCGTCATGCCGAGGAAGGTGTAGATCCGACCCATCCAGGCCGAGTCGCGCTTGGCCAGGTAGTCGTTCACGGTGACGACGTGCACGCCCTTGCCTTCGAGCGCGTTGAGGTAGACCGGCAGGGTCGCGACGAGGGTCTTGCCCTCGCCGGTGCGCATCTCGGCGATCTTGCCGTTGTGCAGGACCATGCCGCCGATGAGCTGGACGTCGTGATGGCGCATGCCGAGCACGCGGCGCGAGGCTTCGCGCACGGTCGCGAACGCTTCCGGCAGCAGGCTGTCGAGGGTGGCGCCTTCGGCGAGGCGGCGACGGAACTCGTCCGTCTTCGCCTGCAGGTCGGCGTCGGACAACCCCTGGAACTTCTGCTCGAGCGCATTGATCTGCGCCACCGACTTGCCGAGCTGGCGCAGTACGCGTTCGTTGCGGCTGCCGAAGATGCGCGTCAGGAAACTGTTGAGCATGGGTCGTCTTGGTCGGAACGGGGGAATGAGAGGCGGTTCATGGCGCCCGGCCGGGAACGGCCGGTCCGTCCTTCCGCGACGGGAATCGCGGAAAAACAAAACAACCGCCGATGATACGGCGGCCCCTCGATACACGCCAGCTTGAGGCGACGGGACGGGCTTTCAACCGCCCTCTTCGACCGCCGCCCCGGTGCCGCGGCGTCGGTCAGGCGCGGTTCGCGCGGGTCGACTTCACGTAGACCATCGGGTTGACCGCTCGGCCGTTGTACCAGACCTCGAAATGGCAATGCGGCCCGGTCGAGCGGCCGGTGGAGCCGACGCTCGCGATCGCCTGGCCCGCGTGCACGCGCTGGCCGGGCGTCGCGCTGATCGCGGAATTGTGCGCGTAGCGCGTCATGTAGCCGTTGCCGTGGTCGATCTCGACCACGTTGCCGTAGCCGGCGCGCACGCCGGTGTAGGTGACGACGCCGTCGGCGACGGCGTTGACCGGCGTGCCTTCCGGGGCCGCGAAATCGACGCCCATGTGGATCGCCTGGTGCCCGTCGAACGGATCGGAGCGGTCGCCGAAGCCGGACGCGATGTAACCCTGGTTCACCGGCATGCCGCTCGGCAGCAGCTGATTGTCGATCTTGCGGTCGCGCAGGAGGTTCTCGAGCACGTCGAGCTGGGCCTGCTGGCGATCGAACTCGGCGCGCAGGCTGTCGATGCCACTCTGCAGCGGCAGCGGCATCGTCACGCCGGTGGCCGGCTCTTCCGGGCCGCCGACGGCCGGATCGCCGCCGAAGTCGAATTCACCGTCGTCGAGCTTGCCGACCTGGGTCAGCCGCTCGCCGAGCGCATTCAGTCGCGTCGCCTGCGCCTGCAGCTGGCCGAGCTGGGCGGCGAGTGCGTCGATGTTGCGATGGGAATCCTGGTCCAGCGACACGAGCTGGGCGCGTTGCGCGGAGAGCGTCGCGCGCATGTCGACGACTTCACTCAGGTCGCGCGCGCGCGGATTGGTGAAGATCCACGTGCCGAGGGCGCCGAGCCCGACCAACACGAACGCACAGGTGGCGAGCGCGGCGGCCAGCAGGTGGCCGTGCCGGCCGGACAGGTCGATGCGCCATGGCAGGGCGTGCGCATTGCGGACGATAATGATGTTCATGCTGCTCGGCCGGGTTCTTGTTCGTCATGTCGCCAAAGCGCAATCCCACCTCGTCCCCCGCCGCAGGCCCCAGGCCCGCCGCGGAGTGCATCACCCTCGGTACGCTCGCGGATCGCGCGCGCGCACTGGATGCGCTGGATGAAAGACTGCGCCGCCTCTTGCCCGCCGCGACCGCTCGCGAGACGCGTCTCGCCGACGTGCGCAACGGCCGAATTGTCTTTCTGGCGTCCAGTCCGACCTGGGCGAGCCGCTTGCGGCTACATCAAGCCGCGCTGCTGGCCGAAGCCCGTACCGCACTCGGCGGTACCGTCGAACGTTTCGCCGTGAAAGTGGCGCCCTTGCCGACCGTTCCCCCGGACCCGACAAAGCCTAAACCGCTTTCCGCCGCCACCACCCGCCACCTGCGAGCGACAGCGACAGCCCTCCAGGACCCTGAACTCAGGGCCCTCTATCTCCAACTGGCGTCCATCGCCGGTGATGATTCCTAGGAGCCGGGGCGGCTCCCATTCCCCGCTTGTCTGCTTCCTGGCGGAAGCTGTTCTTCTTCTTGTCCTGCTCCACCCGGACCTTTCCCGGCCCGTGGTGTCACGATCGCTGCAGCGGGAACACCCGGTGTGCGACCAAACCGGCTTTTCGTACCGGCCGCCCCACCACCCTACCGGGAGCGGGACGTACGTTTCGCGATGCGGTTCGCCTTTCCAATCGCCGGCGCCGCCCGCTACGTGCTTCAGACCGCCTGTGCCGGATGAGCGTAGGAGATCGGTGCCGCGCTTTCGTCCTCGAAGCTGACCTCTTCCCACGCCGTCGCGTCGGCGAGCAGCGTGCGCAACAGTTTGTTGTTCAACTCGTGGCCCGACTTGTAGCCGTAGAACGCGCCGATGAGGCTGTGGCCGAGCAGGTAGAGGTCACCGATCGCATCGAGGATCTTGTGCTTGACGAACTCGTCCTCGTACCGGAGGCCGTCCTCGTTGAGCACCCGATAGTCGTCGAGCACGATCGCGTTGTCCATCGATCCGCCGAGCGCGAGGTTGCGCTCGCGCAGGTACTCGATGTCGCGCATGAAACCGAAGGTGCGCGCGCGACTGACTTCCTTGACGAACGACGTCGTCGAGAAATCGATCTCGCTGGTCGAGGTGCGCTTGGTGAACATCGGATGGTTGAAGTCGATCGAGAAGCCGACCTTGAAGCCGTCGAACGGCTCGAAACGGGCCCACTTGTCGCCGTCGCGGACGGTGACCGACTTCTTGATGCGGATGAAGCGCTTGGCCTTCGACTGCTCCTCGATGCCTGCGGACTGCAGCAGGAACACGAACGGACCCGCGCTGCCGTCCATGATCGGCACTTCGGGCGCCGAGAGGTCGACGTAGGCATTGTCGATGCCGAGGCCGGCCATCGCCGAGAGCAGATGCTCGACCGTGGCAATGCGCACGTCGCCCTTCACGAGCGTGGTGGAAAGACGGGTGTCTCCGACGTTCTCGCAGCAGGAGCGGATGTCCACCGGGTTCGGCAGGTCGACGCGGCGGAACACGATACCCGTGTCCACGGCCGCAGGACGCAACGTCATGTAGACCTTGTCGCCCGTGTGAAGACCCACGCCCGTCGCTCTGATGACGTTTTTGAGCGTGCGTTGTCTGATCATTTTTATGTATTGCCCCCTGGGGCAGGAGCTGACAAAACGCCGGCGAGGTTAGCACAGCGACGGGGGCGAGAAAAGTTAAGCGACGTATGGAACCCACACTCCGTCGCTTTTTCGCAACACACTCCGGCAATTCCCGTCATCACCGTCGCTCACCGACGGCAGCGACCGCCATCCTGACGCCACAGGATGGCGGGGCCGGGGCGGCGATGTGTTCGAAGCATCGCCGCTGCAGCCGGTGCGCGCGCTTCCCAGCGAGCGCCCGTGCCGGATGGGAGCCGGTTCCTGCCTCAGTCGGCCTGGCGGCGCAGGAAGGCCGGAATGTCGAGGTAGTCGCCGGACGCCTCGGGCTGCGCGTGGTCGACGGCCTGGCGCATCGGCTGCCCCGGGATGCCGAGGTAGTCGACCTCGCCGGTCGTCGCGTTGCGCACGACGCGCATCGACGGGCGCTGCGAGCTCACCACCTCGCGTTCGCGCTCGCGGTGCTCGCGCAGCGGCTGCCGCGCGACCGCGCGGTTGAGGCCGGTGGCGACCACGGTCACGCGCACGTCGTCCTTGAGTTCCGGATCGAGCGCGGTGCCGATGACCACCGTCGCGTCCTCGCTCGCGAACTCGTGCACGACCTGACCGATGTCGTCGAACTCGCGCATCGTGAGGTTGGTGCCTGCGGTCACGTTGACGAGGATGCCGCATGCGCCGGCGAGGTTGACGTCGTCGAGCAGCGGGTTGTTGATCGCCGCCTCGGCCGCCGCGACCGCGCGGTCGTCGCCGTGCGCCGTGCCGGTACCCATCATCGCCATGCCCATCTCGGACATGACCGTGCGCACGTCGGCGAAGTCGACGTTGATCAGGCCCGGACGCGTGATCAGGTCGGCGATGCCCTGCACCGCGCCGAGCAGCACGTCGTTGGCCTGCTTGAACGCGCTGAGCAAGGTCACGTCGCGGCCGAGCACGGTCAGCAGCTTCTCGTTCGGCACGGTGATCAGCGAATCGCAGTACTGGCCGAGGTCCTCGATGCCCTTGAGCGCGACCTGCATGCGGCGACGCCCTTCGAACGGGAACGGCTTGGTCACGACCGCCACCGTGAGGATGCCCATCTCCTTGGCGAGCTGCGCGACCACCGGCGCCGCGCCGGTGCCGGTGCCGCCGCCCATGCCGGCCGTGATGAACGCCATGTCGGCGCCCTGCAGCAGCTCGACGATGCGCTCGCGATCCTCGAGCGCGGCTTGGCGGCCGACTTCCGGGTTGGCGCCGGCGCCGAGGCCCTTGGTCACGTTCGCACCGAGCTGCAGCGTGAACTTCGCGCCGCTGCTCTTGAGCGCCTGCGCGTCGGTGTTCGCGCACACGAAGTCGACGCCTTCGACACCCGCCTGCACCATGTGGCTGACCGCGTTGCCGCCGCCACCACCGACGCCGACGACCTTGATCACCGCATTCGGTGCCATCTTTTCGACGAACTCGAACATATCCCATCCTCCGCAAGTGGTTACTGCCTGGTTTTCTTATCGTTCCCGGGTCCGTGACCGTCCCGGTCCGGCCCGTCCTGCCACGGCTGGCGTGCCGTGGCATCGCGACCGTTTCGGCCGCTTCGCGACGCGCTCCGTGCGCCGCGGTGTTGCTCTTGTCCGGGCGAGGTCGCGTGCGACCTCGCCGTCCACTAGAACTCGCCCTTGAACCAGGTCGTCACCCGGCTCCACAAACCGCCAACCGCGGTTCCCGCCACCGGCGCGCCGCGCGTCGCGCCGCCGCGGCTGCCGTAGATGAGCAGTCCCACGCCGGTCGCCTGCATCGGGTTGGCGACGACGTCGGCGAGCCCGGTGACGTGCTGCGGCGTACCGAGGCGCACCGGCATGTGGAACAGCTCCTCGGCGAGATCGAGCGCGCCTTCCATGCGCGCGGCGCCGCCGGTGAGGACGATGCCCGCGCGCACGAGCTCCTCGCGCCCGCTGCGGCGCAGGTCGGCCTGCACCATCTCGAAGATCTCCTCGTAGCGCGGCTGCACGGCCTCGGCGAGGTTCTGCCGCGCGAGGCGGCGCGGCGGGCGGTCGCCGACGCTCGGCACCTGGATCGTCTCTTCCGCGTGCGCGAGCTGTGCCAACGCGCAGGCGTAGCGCACCTTGAGCTCCTCCGCGTGCGCGGTCGGCGTGCGCATGAGGTGCGCGATGTCGCTGGTCACCTGGTCGCCGCCGATCGCGAGCGAGGTCGTGTGGCGCAGCGCGCCGCCGGTGTAGATCGCGATGTCGGTGGTGCCGGCGCCGATGTCGACCATGCACACGCCGAGTTCGCGCTCGTCGTCGGTCAGCACCGCGCGCGCGGACGCGACCGCGGCCGGCAACAGCTCGTCGACCTGCAGGCCGCAGCGGTTGATGCACTTGGTGATGTTCTGGATCGCGCTCGCCGCGCCGGTGACGAGGTGCACGTTCGCCTCCAGGCGCACGCCCGACATGCCGACCGGGTGGCGGATGCCTTCCTGGCCGTCGATGAGGTATTCCTGCGGCTCGCGGTAGAGCACGCTGCGGTCGGCCGGGATCGCGATCGCGCAGGCGGAGTTCAGCACCACGTCGAGGTCGGCGGAGGTGACCTCCTTGTCGCGGATCGGCGCGGTGCCGTGCGAGTTCTCGTCCTTGATGTGGCTGCCGGCGATCGACGCGTAGACCGAGCGGATCTGGCAGCCGGCCATGAGCTCGGCTTCCTCGACCGCACGCTGGATCGAGTGCACCGTCGACTCGATGTCGACCACGACGCCGCGCTTGAGGCCGTGCGCGGGGTGCGAGCCGATGCCGATGATCTCGACCGATTCGCCCGGCGTGTGCTCGCCGACGATCGAGACGATCTTCGAGGTACCGACGTCGAGGCCGACGATGAGGTTCTTTTCGGACTTGCGGTTCATGCGTGCTGGGCCGGATTGCGGAGGACCGCCACCTGCGGCGGCGAGGCGGGCTGGATCGGTGCCGGGTTCGTCGCGGGAGCCGGCTCGGGCCATCGCATCGCGAAGCCGTTCTCGTAGCGCAGGTCGATGTACGCGGGCGCGTTCGCGTGCGTGCCGGACAGGCGCGGCCACACGTCGAGGAAGCGCTTCAGGCGGCGCTGCGCGTCGTCGCGGCCGAGCTCGACGACCGTGCCCGAGGCGAGTTCGAGGCGCCAGCCGCCGCGCGGCGACAGCGCGACCGCGTCGACCGCGAGCCCGCTGCCGGTGAACTCGCGCTGGCATTCGGCGTGGAAGCGCAGCACGTCGTCGAGGCGATCGTCGGGGCCGCTCAAGCGCGGCAGCCCCTGCAGGCCCTCCGCGCCGGCGACGCTGAAGAGCTGGCCGCGGCGGTTGACCAGGCGGTCCTCGCCCCAACGCGCGAACGGCTGCTGTTCGTAGACGGTGAGCTCGACCGTGTCGGGCCAGCGCTTGCGCACTTCGGCACGTTCGACCCACGGCAGTTTCGCCACCGCCGCGCGCACGTCGTCGAGGTCGAGCGCGAAGAACCCCTTGCCGAGCAGCGGCTGCGCCGCGGCGCGGATCTGTTCGGCGCTGACGTGGTCGAAGCGCGCGCTCACGTCGAGGCGCGTGACCGGCCAGCGGTCGCCCGCGAACCAGCCGTTGAGCACGCCGAGGATCGGCAGCGCGACGAGCGTGAGCGCGATGCCCCAGGCGGCGAGCTTGAACGGGTAGCCCGTGCTCATCCGCGCTTCTCCTCGAACGAGGTTTCGAGCACGCGCCAGCACAGGTCCTCGAAACCGATGCCGAGCGTGCCGGCCGCCTTCGGCACGAGTGAATGGCTCGTCATGCCCGGCGCGGTGTTCACCTCGAGCAGGTAGTTGCGACCTTCGCGGTCGCGCATCACGTCGACGCGGCCCCAGCCGGAGCATCCCGCGGCGTCGAACGCGGCGAGCGCGAGCGCGCGGATGTCCGCCTCCGCGGCGCCGTCGAGTCCGGGGCAGATGTACTGCGTGTCCTCGGCGACGTACTTGGCGTGGTAGTCGTAGAACGCGCCCTTCGGCACGATGCGGATCGACGGCAGCGCCTCGCCGCCGAGGACCCCGACGGTGAGCTCGTCGCCGACGATCATCTCCTCGACGAGCAGGTCGCCCGGGTAGCGCGCCGCGAGTTCGGCCGCCGCATCGAGGTCGGCGTCGCGGAACACGCGCGACACGCCGACGCTGGAACCTTCGCAGGCCGGTTTGACGATGACCGGCAGGCCGAGCTTCGCCGCCGCCGCATGCACGTCCGGCGTCGCACCGCCGCGCTTGCGCAACGCGACGAAACGCGGCGTCGGCAAGCCCGCGGCGATCCACACCTGCTTCGTGCGCACCTTGTCCATCGACAGCGCCGAGCCGAGCACGCCCGAGCCCGTGTACGGCACGTGCAGCGACTCGAGCGCACCCTGCAGTACGCCGTCCTCGCCACCGCCGTGCTGGCCGTGCAGGATGTTGAACACGCGCGCGTAGTGCCCCGCGCGCAACGCGTCGAGCAGGGCCGGGATGCCGTCGACCGCGTGCGCGTCGACGCCCCTCGCGCGCAGCGCGTCGAGCACGTTGCGGCCGGAGTCGAGCGAGACCTCGCGCTCGGCCGACTGGCCGCCCATCACGACGGCGACGCGGCCGAACTGCCTGGCATCGGTGATCTTCACGAGCGTGTCCTTCATGGGTGCTTCTCCGAGCGCAGCCGCCCGCCCGTCGCGAGTTCGTTCGCCGCCGCGCCGATGTCGCCGGCGCCGAGCAGCAGCAGCAGGTCGCCGTCGCGCAGCAGCGGCGGCAGCGCGCCGGCGAGGTCGCGCGGATGTTCGACCAGCACCGGGTCGACCTTGCCGCGCGCACGCACTGCGCGCGCGAGCGCGCGGCCGTCGGCGTTCGCGATCGGCGCTTCGCCGGCCGGGTAGACGTCGGTGAGCACGAGCACGTCGACCTCGGCGAGCACCTTGGCGAAGTCGTCGAGCAGATCGCGCGTGCGCGAGTAGCGATGCGGCTGGAAAGCGACGACGAGGCGGCGCTCGGGCCAGCCCGCGCGCGCCGCGGCGAACACCGCGGCGAGTTCGCGCGGATGGTGGCCGTAGTCGTCGACGAGCAGCGCGCGGCCGTGGTCGAGCTCGATCTCGCCGCGCAGTTGGAAGCGCCGACCGACGCCCTGGAACTGCGCGAGCGCGTGCTGCATCGCTTCCGGTGGCACGCCGAGCTGCCAGCCGACCGCGCACGCGGCGAGTGCGTTGAGCACGTTGTGGCGCCCCGGCAGGTTGAGGCGCATCGGCACGCTCGGGCCGCCTTCCGGCAGGTGCAGCGTGAACTCGGTCGCGCGGCCGTCCTGGCGCAGGTTCGACGCGCGCACGTCGGCGTCCGCGTCGATCGCGTAGGTCAGCACGCGCCGGCTCGACTCGCGCGCGAGCGCGGCGACCTCGGCGTCGTCGACGCACAGAACGGCGACGCCGTAGAACGGCAGGCGGTGCAGGAAGTCGGCGAACGCCTTCTTCACGCGTTCGAAGTCGCCGTCGTAGTTCTCGAGGTGGTCGGCGTCGATGTTGGTGACGACCGCGATCACCGGCGACAGCAGCAGGAACGAACCGTCCGATTCGTCCGCTTCGGCGACGAGGTATTCGCCGGTGCCTAGGCGCGCGTTCGCGCCCGCGGCGATGAGCTGGCCGCCGATGACGAAGGTCGGGTCGAGTCCGGCTTCGGCGAGCACGCTCGCGGTCAGGCTCGTCGTGGTCGTCTTGCCGTGCGTGCCGGCGACCGCGATGCCGCGCCGGAAGCGCATGAGTTCGCCGAGCATCTCCGCGCGCGGCACGACCGGGATGCGCCGTTCGCGCGCGGCGACGAGCTCGGGATTGTCGGGCCTGATCGCGCTCGACACGACGAGCACGTCGGCGTCGGCGACGTTGGCGGCGTCGTGGCCGCGGTCGATGCGCGCACCGAGGCCGGCGAGCCGGCGCGTGGTCGCGTTGTCGGCCTTGTCCGAGCCGGACACCGAGTAACCGAGGTTGCACAGCACCTCGGCGATGCCGCTCATGCCGACACCGCCGATGCCGACGAAATGCACGCGGCGGAAGTCCTGCATGATGTCGCCGTGCTGCTTGAGGCGCGCCGGAGTCATGCGCCCGCCTCCAGGCATATCTCGGCGATGCGCCGTGCGGCATCGGGCTTCGCCTGTGCGCGCGCCGCCGTCGCCATTCGCAGCAACCGCACGCGATCGTTGAGCTCCTCGAACGCCGCGCCGAGGCGCTTGACGAACTCGTCGCCCTCGGCGACGAGGCGCGCGCCGCCGGCGGCGACCATCGCTTCGGCGTTCTTCGTCTGATGGTCGTCGACCGCGTGCGGGAACGGCACGAGGATCGACGGCACGCCGGCCGCGGCGAGCTCGGCGATCGTCAGCGCGCCGGCGCGGCAGATCACGAGGTCGGCCCACGCGTAAGCGGCGGCCATGTCGTCCTCGAACGGCACGACATCGGCATCGATGCCTGCATTCATGTACGCGGCGCGCGCCTTGTCGAAGTGCTTCGAACCGCACTGGTGGCGCACCGACACCGCCATGCGCGAACCACGCCGCCGCAGCACTTCGGGCAGCGCCGCGTTGAGGCTTTGCGCCCCCTGGCTGCCGCCGAGCACGAGCAGGTGCAGCGGCCCTTCGCGCCCGGCGTAGCGTTGCGCCGGCGCGGGCAGCGCCGCGATCGACGAACGCACCGGGTTGCCGATCCATTCGCCGCGCGCGAACACGTCGGGGAAACCGGTCAACACGCGCTTCGCCTTGCGCGCGAGCAGGCGATTGGTGATGCCGGCGACGCTGTTCTGCTCGTGCACGACGAGCGGCACGCCCGACAGGCGGGCGGCGATGCCGCCGGGCGCGGCCGCATAGCCACCGAGCGAGATCGCGCAGCGCGGCGCCTGTCGCTTGAGCAACGCACGCGCGCCGGACACCGCGGCGGCGAGGCGGAACGGCATCGCGAGCTTGGTCAACACGCCCTTGCCGCGCAGGCCGCCGATCGACAGCGTTTCCAGGCGCAGGCGATGGCGCGGCACGAGTTGCGTCTCGAGACCTCCGTCCGCTCCGAGCCAGATCACGGGAACCTTGCGCGCGACGAGTTCGTCGGCGACCGCGAGGCCCGGGAAGATGTGCCCGCCCGTGCCTCCGGCCATGATCAGCACCGGCCCGTTGCGGTCGGCGACGGCGCTCACGGGCGCACCTCGAGCGCCTGGCGCTCGCTGATCACCTGCAGCATCGCGTTCTCGGCGCGCGACACTTCGTAGCTCACGCGCGCGAGCAGCCCGATCGCCGCGCACGTCATCATCACGCTCGAGCCGCCCGAGCTCACCAGCGGCAGGGTCAGGCCCTTGGTCGGCAGCACGCCGAGGTTCACGCCGATCGAGACGAGCGCCTGCAGCGCGAGCATCAGCGAGACGCCGAACGCGCAGTAGCCGGCGAAATGCCGGTTCTGCTCCACCGCGCGCAGGCCGATCGCGAATCCGCGGCCGACCAGCCAGGCGAACAGCACGAGCACGAGCACGATGCCGGCGAAACCGAGTTCCTCGGCGAGCACGGCGAGGATGAAATCGGTGTGCGCCTCGGGCAGATAGAACAGCTTCTGCACCGATGCGCCGAGGCCGACGCCGGTCCACTCGCCACGCCCGATCGCGATGAGCGCCTGGGTCAGCTGGAAGCCGTCCTTGAACGGATCGGCCCACGGATCGAGGAACGAGGTGAGGCGCTTGACGCGATAGTCCTGGCTCAACGCGGCGCCCGCGAGCACGGGCAACGCGAGCGCCCCGAGCAGGGCGAGGTTGCGCAGGCGCGCGCCGCCGAGCCAGACCATGCCGAGCGTGACCGCCATCAGCAGGGTCGCGGAACCGAAGTCCGGCTGCACCAGCAGCAGGCCGGCGAAGATCGCCGCGATGCCGAGCGGCTTGATCACGCCGAGCAGCTTGCCCTGCAGGTTGTCGCGATGGCGCACGAGATAGCTCGCCATGTACACGACGAGCAGGATCTTCACCGCTTCGACCGACTGGAAGCCGATGAAGCCGAGGCGGATCCAGCGGCGCGCACCGTTGACGCGCACGCCGATGAACGGCACGAACACGAGCAACAGCAGTACCGCGCCGCACAGCAGCAGCGGCAGCGCATTGCGCTCGAGCCAGGACAGTTCGATGCGCGCCATCACGAGCGACGCGACGAGCCCGATCGCCAGGAACGCGACGTGCCGGTACAGGTAGTAGAACGCGCCGACGTGCTGGCCATCGGCGATCGCGATCGAGCTCGACGCGACCATCACGAGGCCGAGGCTCGCGAGCAGCATCGCGGCGACGACGAGGCCGAGGTCATAGCGCCCCTTGACGTCGCCGAAGCGCGTCGCCTGCTGGTCGTCGTTGCTGAAGTCGAAGAGCAGCATCAGCGCACCTTCAACGTCGCGAGACCGATCAGCACGAGCACGACGCTGATGATCCAGAAGCGCACGATCACCCGCGGTTCCGGCCAGCCCTTGAGTTCGAAGTGATGGTGGATCGGCGCCATGCGGAAGATGCGCTTGCCGGTGAGCTTGAAGCTCGCCACCTGCAGCATCACCGACGCGGTTTCCATCACGAACACGCCGCCCATGATCAGCAGGACGATTTCCTGGCGCACGATCACCGCGACGCAACCGAGCGCGGCACCGATCGCCAGCGCGCCGACGTCGCCCATGAACACCTGCGCCGGATAGGTGTTGAACCAGAGGAAGCCGAGGCCGGCGCCGGCGAGCGCGCTGCAGAAGATCGCGAGCTCGCCCGCGCCCGGGATCGCCGGGATGCCCAGGTACTCGGAAAACACCTTGTTGCCGGCGAGGTAGGCGAACACGCCGAGCGCGGTCGATACGAGCACGCTCGGCATGATCGCGAGGCCGTCGAGGCCGTCGGTGAGGTTCACCGCGTTCGAGAATCCGACGACGATGAAGTAGGCGAGGCTGACGAACACCACCGCACCGAACACCGTCCACCACGCGAACGGCGCCTGCGCGGCGACGTCGGCCATGTGGCCGAGCGGCACCTGCGCCTGCTTGATCAGCGGCAGGTAGAACGTCGTCGCCGCGGGCGTGTCGGCGCTGAAATAGAGGTACAGCGCGACCGCGAGGCCGAACACCGATTGCCAGAAGTACTTCCAGCGCGCGGCGAGCCCGCGGCTGTCCTTGAGCACGAGCTTCTTGTAGTCGTCGTAGAAGCCGATCGCGCCGAACGCGACCGTCACGCCGAGCACGAGCCAGACGTAGCGGTTGTGCAGGTCCGCCCAGAGCAGGGTCGACACCGCGATCGAGCCGATGATCAGCGCGCCGCCCATCGTCGGCGTGCCCGCCTTCGACAAATGCGTCTGCGGGCCGTCGCTGCGGATCACCTGCCCTGCCTTGACCTCGGCGAGCTTGCGGATGATCCACGGACCCGCGAGCAGCGACACCGCGAGCGCGGTGAGCGTGCCCATGATCGTGCGGAAGGTCAGGTACTGGAACAGGTGGAACGCGCTGATCCAACCCTTCAGCAGCTCGGCGAGCTCAAGCAGCATGACGTTCGCCTCCGTTGCCGTCTTCATCGCCACCGATGGCGAGCACGACGCGATCCATCGCCGACGAGCGCGATCCCTTGACCAGCAGCACGACGCCCGCGCGCAGGTCCGCGCGCAACGCGTCGACGAGCTGCGCCTGGTCGGCGTAGTGCGCGGCGCCCGCGCCGAACGCGTCGACCGCCGCGCGGCTCAGGCGCCCGACCGCGCGCAGGCGCTGGATGCCGCTGCGCCTGGCCAGCGCGCCGACCTCGGCGTGCAGGCGCTCGGCGTCGGTGCCGAGCTCGGCCATGTCGCCCATCACGAGCACGCGCTCCGCCGGTTCCGCGGCGAGCGTCGCGATCGCCGCGGCGAACGAACCGGGATTCGCGTTGTAGCTGTCGTCGACGACGACGGCGCCGCTCGCGTGCACGCGCCGCACGAGGCGACCGGCCACCGCGGGCGCCGCCTCGATGCCGGCCTTGATCGTCGCGAGCGGAACGCCGAGCGCGAGCGCGATCGTCGCGGCGGCGAGCACGTTCATCACGTTGTGGCGCCCCCGCAGCGGCGATGCGATCTCGATCGCTCCGGCCGGCGCGAGCAGGCGGAAGCGCCCGCCGTCCGCCCCGTCGATTTCCAGATTCGCGCCGACGTCGGCGCGGCGCAGAAGGCCGAAGCGCAGCGTGCGCCGCGTGCCGGCGAGCACGCCGAAGTATTCGGCGAACGCGTCGTCGGCGTTGACGACGGCGATGCCGTCGTTCGGCAGCGCGCGGTAGATCGCGCCCTTCGTCTCGGCGACGCCCTGCAGCGAGCCCATGCGCTCGAGGTGTGCCGGCGCGACGTTGTTGACGAGCGCGACGTCGGGTCGCGCGATGCGCGCGAGGTAGGCGATGTCGCCGGGCTTGCCCGCGCCCATCTCGAGCACGGCGTACTCGGTGTCCGCCGGCATCGCGAGCAGGGTCAGCGGCAGGCCGATCTCGTTGTTGAAATTGCCGGCGTTGACGTGCGTGCGGCCATGGCGCGCGAGGATCGACGCGACGAGCGTCTTGACCGTGGTCTTGCCGTTGGAGCCGGTGATGCCGACCACGCGCGCCTCGCTGCGTGCGCGCACTGCGCGCGCGAGTTCGCCGAGCGCGACGAGCGTGTCGGCGACGACGACCTGCGGCAGCGCCACGGCGAGTTCGCGCTCGACCAGCAGCGCCGCTGCACCGCGTTCGCGTGCGGCGTCGGCGAATTCGTGGGCGTCGTGGCGCTCGCCCTTGAGCGCGACGAACAGCATGCCCGCGCCGAGCGCGCGCGTGTCGGTCGACACCGCGTCGATGGCGGCGTCGGCGCCGTGCAGGCGGCCGCCGGTCCAGCGCGCGACGTCGGCGAGTCGCAGGTTCAGCATGGGCGCGCCTCCAGTACGTCGCGCGCGACCGCGAGATCGTCGAACGGCAGCTTCGCGCCGGCGACTTCCTGGTACGGTTCGTGGCCCTTGCCCGCGACGAGCACGACGTCGCCCGCGTGCGACATGCCGATCGCGAGCGCGATCGCCGCGGCGCGGTCGCGCTCGATCGAGGCGAGCGCCGGACGGGTCAGGCCCGCGACGATCTGCGCGACGATCGCGTCGCCGTCCTCGCCGCGCGGATTGTCGTCCGTGACGATGATGCGATCGGCGAGTGTCTCGGCGATCGCCCCCATCTGCGGACGCTTGCCGGCGTCGCGTTCGCCGCCGCAGCCGAAGACACAGACGAGGCGACCGCTGCAATGCGCGCGCAGGCTCGTCAGCGCCTGCTCGAGCGCATCGGGCGTATGAGCGTAGTCGATCACGACGAGCGGACGCGTCGCGTCGCCGCCGAGGCGGTTCATGCGCCCGGCCACCGGCTCGAGCGCCGCGAGTCCGTCGCGGATCTGCGCGAACGTGAAACCGAGCCGGCCGAGGCAAGCCGCGACCGCGAGCAGGTTGGAGACGTTGAAGCGACCGAGCAGGCGCGAGGAGACCGCGCCTTCGCCCCACGGCGTGACGAGGCGAAAATGCAGGCCGGCGGCGCCGGATTCGACCGCGTGCGCGACCACGTCGGCATCGTCGCGCTCGATGCCGTAACGCACCAGCGCGACGCCGTCGCCGACGACCCTGGCGAGCACGCGCCCGAACGCGTCGTCGGCGTTGACGATCGCCGCGGCGAGCCCCGGCCACGAGAACAGGCGCTGCTTGGCCGCACCGTACGCCTGCATCGTGCCGTGGTAGTCGAGGTGGTCGCGCGTGAGGTTGGTGAACACCGCGAGTTCGAACGCGACCGCGTTGACGCGACCCTGGTCGAGCGCGTGCGAGGAGACTTCCATCGCGACGTGGCTCGCGCCGGCGTCGCGGAATTCCGCGAGCAGGCCGTGCACGGCGATCGCGTCCGGCGTCGTGCGCTCGCCTTCGCGGATCGCGCCGTGCATGCCTGCGCCGAGCGTGCCGATCGTGGCGACGCCGCGCCCCGCGTGCTGCAATGCCTGCGCGAGCAGTTGCACGGTCGACGTCTTGCCGTTCGTGCCGGTCACGCCGATCACGTGCAGCGCGCGCGACGGCTCGCCGAAGAAGCGCGAGGCGATCGCGCCGACGCGATCGCGCAGGCCGTCGACGCGCACCACGGGCGCCGTCGGCTCATGGGGGCGCACGCCGGACGCGGGCGCTTCGATGCCTGCCGGATCGGCCAGGATCACCGCTGCGCCACGCGCCGACGCCGCCGGGGCAAACGTGATGCCGTGCGCTCGGGCGCCGGCGAGTGCGACGAACGCGTCGTCCTTGTTCACGCGCCGCGAGTCGAGTGCGAGGCCGCGCACGACGATGTCGCCGGCCGCACCGGCCTCGCCGTGTCCCTGCAGCAGTTCGCGCACGCTCATCCGGTACTGCCTGTTCATTCGGGTACACCCTCCGCATAGTCGGGCTCGACCTGCGCGCCGTCGGGCGCCTGTCGTGCCATGCGTACGGTGTGCCCGGAATCGGGCGACGCGGTGTACCAGTTCTGCACGTCGTCGGGCGGAACGTCGAGCAGGCGCAGCGCGCCGTCCATGACCTTGCTGAACACCGGCGCCGAGACGAGCGCACCGTAATACGCGCCCTGCGGATCGTGGATCACGACGACGCCGACGAGGCGCGGTGCGCTCGCCGGCACCATGCCGGCGAACAGCGAGATGTGCTTCTTCTGGTAGCCGCCGCCTGCCGCGATGCGCGACGTTCCGGTCTTGCCGGCGACGCGGTAGTTGGTGATCGCCGCCTTGATGCCGCCGCCGGGCGGGCGCACGACGGTCTCGAGCATGCCGCGCAGGGTCGCCGCGATCTGCGGATCGATGACCGCGCGATCCTTCGCCTGGCCGCCCTTGACGAACGTCGGCGGGCGCAGGCGGCCGTCGTTGGCGAGCGCCGCGTAACCCTGCGCGAGCTGCAGCGGCGTCACGCTGAGGCCGTAGCCGTACGCGATCGTCGCCTGCTCGACCGGGCCCCAGTTCTTCGCGGTCGGCAGGTTGCCGGGCGATTCGCCGGGGAACCCGCTGCCGGTCACTTCGCCGAAGCCGAAACGGTGGAACACGTCGTACATCTCGTCGCGGCCGAGCGTCGCGGCGATCTTCGCCGCGCCGACATTGCTCGAGTACGTGATCACGCCGGTGACGTCGATCAGGCCCTTGTTGTGCACGTCGCTGATCGTGTGCCCGTACAGCGTGTACGTGCCCGGCGAGGTGTCGATCGGCGTGTGCGGCTTCCATTTGCCGCTCTCGAGCGCCGCCGAGATCGTGAACGCCTTCATCGTCGAGCCCGGCTCGACCACGTCGGTCGCCGCGCGATTGCGCCGATAGGCCGGGTCGACGTTGCCGCGCGCGTTCGGGTTGAACGACGGCTGGTTGACCATCGCGAGGATCTCGCCGGTCGGCACGTCGAGGATGACCATCGAGCCCGAACTCGCGTGGTGTTCG
>Ga0068853_100001419_pt1 | contig 17291 bp, 19 predicted proteins | sample KBSCornC32_FD_65655 | JGI IMG/M metagenome (GOLD analysis project Ga0068853, IMG submission 65655) | Corn rhizosphere microbial communities from Kellogg Biological Station, Michigan, USA - KBS Corn C3-2 | ecosystem: Host-associated > Plants > Roots > Rhizosphere > Soil ...
CGGCGCGCGCAACCGCGGCAATACCGGCACCGACCTCAACACGATCCCGCTGCTCGCGATCGACCACGTCGAGATCCTGCGCGACGGCGCCGCGGCGCAGTACGGCTCGGACGCGATCGCCGGTGTCATGAACATCGCGCTCAAGCGGCGCAAGGGTTGCGAAGGCATCGTCGGTTACGGCGAGTATTCGCGCGGCGACGGCGAGAACTGGCTCGGTTCGGCCTACTGCGGCTTCCAGGTCGGCAACGACGGCGTCGTCGCGCTGACCGGCGAATACCTCGACCGCGGCCGCTCGAACCGCTCCGGCCCGGACAACCCGCGCACGATCGGCGACACCGCGGTCAAGAACGGCACCGTCTACTTCAACGGCGACATCCCGTTCGGCGACGGCATGCATTTCTACTTCGACGGCGGCCTGCAGAACCGCGACGCATCGTCGGGCGCGTTCGCGCGCGGCGGCCTCGGTTCGGACGACATCCCGTCGCGCAACTCCGCCGCGATGTACCCGGACGGCTTCGTGCCGTTCATCGATCCTTACGTGCAGGATCGCCACGGCACCGCCGGCGTGTGGTGGAACTGGAACGACTGGCGCGTCGACGCCTCGCAGACGTTCGGCTACAACAAGCTCATCGACACGATCCGCCACACGCTCAACGCGTCGATCGCCAACGACGACCTCGAGCACGGCGGCGCCGGCATCAGCCCGACCGAGTTCAACGCGGGCGGCTTCTCGTTCAGCCAGGCGACCACGAACCTCGACTTCACGCGCTTCTTCGACGGCTGGCTGCGCGGCGTCAACGTCGCGTTCGGCGGTGAATTCCGCCATGAGAACTACGAGATCTTCGCGGGCGAGCCGGGCTCGTACATCGACGCCGACGGCCCGGGCGGCGGCAACGCGGGCAGCCAGGGCTTCCCCGGCTTCCAGCCGGTCGACGCGACCGACAAGAGCCGCCACAGCTGGGCCGGCTACGTCGACGTCGAGACGAACTGGACCGATCGCTTCATGACCGACCAGGCGCTGCGCTACGAGGACTACAGCGACTTCGGCTCGACCACGACCGGCAAGATCGCGGGTGCGTTCCGCGTCACCGACCAGTTCCTCCTGCGCGCGTCGGCGAGCACGGGCTTCCGTGCGCCGTCGCTGCAGCAGCGCTGGTTCTCCTCGACCTTCACCGACTTCATCAGCGGCGTGCCGGTCGACGTCGTGCTCGCGCCGAACGGCGGCCCGATCGCGCAGGCGGCGGGCATCCCGAACCTCAAGGAAGAGACGTCGCAGAGCGTCACCGCCGGCTTCACCTGGAAGCCGACCGACGCGCTGTCCGTCACGCTCGACGGCTACCGCATCGACATCGACGACCGCATCGTGCTGACCGGCTACTTCGACACGTCCGATCCCGACATCGGCGCGATCCTCGAACAGCTCGGCGTCGGCTCGGCGCAGTTCTTCGTCAACTCGGTCGACACGCGCACGCAGGGCTTCGACCTCACGATCAGCCACGGCATGGACCTCGGCCAGGGCCGCCTCGAGAGCTTCTTCGCGTTCAACCACGGCACGACCAAGGTGCGCAAGGTGCACACGCCGCCGTCGCTGGTCGGTCGCGAGGATTCGCTGCTCGGCGAACGCGACCGCCTGTTCATCGAGGGCGGCGCGCCGCGCTCGAAGGCGACGCTCGGCTTCGACTACGCGATCGGCGACTGGGACGCGAACCTCAAGCTCATCTACTTCGGCCGCATGACGCTCGGCACGTTCTCCGGCCCGCCGGTGCCGAACCAGCAGTACGGCGCGGCGACGTCGGCCGACGTCAGCCTCACCTACAGCTTCGACGAGAACACCAAGCTCACCGTCGGCGGCACGAACATCCTCGACAAGTTCCCGACCGCGCAGAACCCCGACGAGACCGACAACGGCTTCAAGTACGAAGCGGTGCAGTTCGGCCTCAACGGCGCGGCGTGGTTCGTGCGCCTCGCGCACAAGTTCTGACGACGGCCGCCGCGGACGCGACGCCGCGGGAGCGCTTTCCGGCGCTCCCGCGAACCCTGCAGTCGCCGTCCGATGCGGTTCGACGTGGGAGCGGCTTCAGCCGCGGCGTCAAGCGAACGCCACGGGAAGCGCATCGCGCCTGAAGCCGACGCCACGACCGTCGCGCACGCGCGCCCCGCTTTCGACGGCGCCGGCCGCGATGCCCTTCGCGCTCAGTGCAGCTCGGCTACGCAGCGCTTGAGCAGCAGGTTCGGCCCGTCCTCGCGCGGTGCGCAGACGACGCTGTCGAGGATGTGTCCACCCTGCGTCGCGGTGAGGTTGCAGCTCATGTTCGTCGCGCGCAGGCCGTAATTGTCGATGAGGCGGCGCGACTCGACGTCGGCGATGCGCCGCTGTTCCGGACGCATCGCTGCTTCGATCTTGTCGACGATCGCGTGGTAGCCGCGCTGGTTGACCTCCGCGGCGACCTTGAGCCAGGCGTAGCCGGTGAGGTCGTCGCGCGCCGTGCCCTGACCGAGCAGGTACATGCGGCCGAGCGCGGACTGGCTCTCCTTGTCGCCCGCGCACGCGGTGCGCTGGAATGCCGCGAACGCCTCGTCGTAGCGCTTGCCTTCGTAGGCATGCTTGCCCTTGAGCAGCAACGAGCGGTAGTCACCCGGCAGCACGCGGTCGAAGCCCTCGGCGATCGAGGCGGCGAGGGCGGCGCCGCTCGCGACGAGCGCGAGTGAAACGGCGAGGCGAACGAAGGTCTTCTTCATGGTCACGGGCTTCCTTGATGGATGTGGCCGCAACACTAGCGCACGCGGACGCGGCGCCCCATCGTCCGGAAGTCAGGGTTGCGGGTACCGTCAGGCCGGCGCGAGCACGCCGCGGATCGCGTCCGCCTCGACGTCCGGCACGATCTCCGCGGCACCGATGCCGCGCCAGAGGATGAGGCGCAGGCGGCCGCCGAGATTCTTCTTGTCGAGCTGCATGAGCGACAGCAGGCGACCGGGATCGGCCGGCGGCGCCGCGGTCGGCAGGCCGAATGCGGCGAGCAGGCGGGCGAGGCGTTGCGCATCCTCGCGCGGCGCGCGTCCGAGGTCGGCCGACAGTCGCGCGGCGAGCACCATGCCGATCGCGACGGCTTCGCCGTGCAGCAGCGTGCCGTAGCCGGTCGCGGTCTCGAGCGCATGGCCGAACGTGTGGCCGAAGTTGAGCAGCGCGCGCTCGCCCTGCTCGTGCTCGTCGCGCGCGACCACGCCGGCCTTGTGGCGGCAACTCGCCGCGATCGCTTCGGCGAGGATCGCCTCGTCGCGCGCGTCCAGCGCATCGACGTGGCGTTCCAGCCAGTCGAAGAACGCGGCGTCGCCGATCGCGCCGTACTTCACCACTTCGGCGATGCCGGCGCGGTATTCGCGCTCCGGCAGCGTCGCCAGGGTCGTGGTGTCGGCGACCACCGCGCGCGGCTGGTGGAACGCGCCGACGAGGTTCTTGCCCGCAGGCAGGTTCACTCCGGTCTTGCCGCCGACCGACGAGTCGACCATCGCGAGCAGGGTCGTCGGCATCTGCACGAAATCGATGCCGCGCATCCAGCACGCGGCGGCGAAGCCGGCGAGGTCGCCGATCACGCCGCCGCCGAGCGCGAGGATCGTCGCGTCGCGGTTCGCGCCGAGCGCGGCGAGCGCTTCGAACACGCGCGCCGACGTCGCCAGCGTCTTGTGCGCTTCGCCGTCGGGCAGCACGAGGCTCGCATGGCGGTATTCGCCGAGGCCGGCCTCGACCCGCGCGAGGTACAGCGGCGCGACCGTGTCGTTGCTGACCACGAGCACGTGCCGCCCGCGGATCGCGGTGCGCCAGCGGCTCGCGTCGGCGAGCAGGCCGGCGCCGACGTGGATCGGGTAGGTGCGCTCCCCGAGCGCGACGTCGAGCGAGATCATGCAGCCTCCGGGTTGCCGCGCCGCCAGCGTGCCTCGAGCAGGTCGAGCAGGTCGTGCGCCGCGTGCGCGCAGTTGCCGACGCCGGTCGACGCGAGGCGCAGATCGGCGACTTCGGCGTAGAGCGGGTTGCGCTCGTCGGCGAGTTTCTCCAGCCGTTCGCGCCGGTCGGGCGCCTGCAGCAGCGGCCGCTGGCGATCGCGCGCGAGGCGCGCGAGTTGCGCGTCGACGTTGGCGTCGAGCCAGATCACGAAGCCGTTCTCGCGCAGCACGCGCCGGTTCTCCGCGTCGAGCACCGCGCCCCCGCCGGTCGCGAGCACGATGCCGCGGCGCGCGGCGATCTCGGCGAGCATCGAACGCTCGCGCCGGCGGAAGCCCGGCTCGCCCTCGAGTTCGAAGATGAGGCTCACGGCGGCACCCGTATGCGCCTCGATCTCGTGGTCGAGATCGATGAACGGCATGCGGAACAGGTCGGCGATGAGGCGCCCGACGGTGGTCTTGCCGGCACCCATCGGACCGACCAGGAACAGGCTGGGTGCGGGATTCATGCGGGAATGCTAGCAGGGCCCGACGCCCCGGCGGAGGCACGCGCGGCGCGCGTCGCCGGCAACGACCTATACAATCGACCGACACGCGGCGCACCGCCGCCCACGACGACCGCCGCTGCCGCCGCCATGCTCCGCTTCATGCTGTTGTTCGCCGCCATCTTCATCGCGTTGTTCGTCGCCGAGCTGATGCAGCCGGTCGACCGGCACGTGATCGAGCCGTTCACGGCGGCGATCGCCAAGATCAGCGTCTGGCTGGTCGGCCTGTTCGATTCGCAGGTGATCGCGTTCGGCAAGGAACTGCACAGCACGCGCAACGGTTTCGCGATCTCGATCGAGCGCGGCTGCAACGGCGTCGAGGCGGTCATCATCCTCGTCTCGGCGATGCTCGCGTTCCCGGCGCCGTGGAAGCACCGGCTCGCCGGCATCGGCATCGGCTTCGTCGCGATACAGCTGCTCAACCTCGTGCGCATCATCAGCCTGTTCTACCTCGGGCAATGGAGCCCGGTCCTCTTCAAGTGGTTCCACTTGTACCTTTGGCAGGCCCTGATCGTGCTGGACGCGCTGGTCGTGTTCCTGGTCTGGCTGCGCTACGTGCCGCGCGAGTACATCGAACCGGCCTGAGGCGAGCCGCGAGGCCGCATGTCGCGCCCGCGCGCGGCTTTGCTATAGTGGGGTCGCCTTCCCGCAAGGAGCCTGATCATGTCCGTCGCCAAGGTCATCGAACTCAGTGTTTCGTCGCCGAAAGGCATCGAGGATGCCGTCCAGCAGGGGCTGCGCAAGGTCTCGCAGACGGTCAAGAACATCCGCGGCGCGTGGGTCAACGAGATCAAGGTCGTCACCGGCGAGGATGGTGCGATCACCGAGTGGCGCGTCAACATGCGCGTCAATTTCGTCGTCGAGTGAGCCGATCCGCCGAGGGAGCGCCCGCCCACGCCCACCCGACACTGCCATCATGAACAAACTCGGACTGGTAGTGGGCCTGCTCGAGGATGATCAGGACATGGCGGCACTCGTCGGCCAATGGCTGGAGGAGGCCGGCTACGCGACGCGGCTGTTCCGCAGCGTCGGCGAGTATCGGCGGCGCCAGGGCAGCGAAGCGGTCGACCTGCTGCTGCTCGACTGGATGCTGCCCGACGGCAGCGGGATCGAGGTCATCGAAGGCATCCGTTCCTCGGCCAACAGCCGCCTGCCGGTCGTGTTCCTGACTGCGCGCGACAGCGAGGACGACATCGTGCGCGGCCTCGCCAGCGGCGGCGACGACTACGTCGTGAAGCCGCCCAAGCGGCGCGAGCTGATCGCGCGCGTGAGCGTCGTGCTGCGCCGGCACGGCGCCGACGCCGAAGCCGCGGAGACGATCGACCTCGCGCCGTATTCGCTCGACGCCAAGCGTCGGCGCATCAGCGTCGACGGACGCGAGGTCGACCTGACCCAGCGTGAATTCGACCTCGCGAGCTTCCTGTTCCGCCGCCACGGCCGCATCGTCAGTCGCGACGCGCTGCTCGAGAACGTCTGGAACCTCAGCTCGGCGGTGTCGACGCGCACGGTCGACACGCACGTGAGCCGCCTGCGCAAGAAACTCGAACTCAGCGGCGAGCACGGCTGGCGCCTCGCCGCGATCTATCAGCACGGCTATCGGCTCGAGCAGATCTGAGCCGGCCGGCGCGCCGGCCGCGGCGCGCGACCACACACACCGGGAGATCGCGATGGCCACCGCAGCGAAACGGAGTCCACGCCGGAAGGCCGATCCGCGCAAGCGGCCGGCGCCCGAGCGCAGGGCGGCGGCGACGCGTACGCACACGAGGAGCAAGACCATGGCAGATCCGAAGAAGCCCGCCGCGGACGGCGGCGCCGACCGCAACGTCGATCAGATCCGCGACATCCTGTTCGGCGGCCAGATGCGCGACTACGAGCGCCGCTTCCAGGATCTGAACCAGCGCTTCGAAGCCGAGCTCGTGCGCCTGCGCGACGCGCAGGACAAGCGCCTCGCGCAGATCGACAAGCGCCTCGACGACCAGCTCGAGAAACTGGGCAAGCTCGTGCGGCAGGAGATCGAGGACCGCAACGGCGCGATCGACGACCTCGAGTCGCGCCTGCAGCAGGCCGCGCGCACCGCGCGCGGCGAGGTCAACAAGGCCCTGGAAGCGCTCGCGCGCGAACTCGCGCGCAGCGACGAACGCCTGCGCGACACGATCTCGGAACTCGGCGCGAGCCTGCATGCGCGGGCGGGCGAAGCCGATTCCGCGCTCGCGCGCGCCGGTGCCGAACTGCGCGCGGAGAAGGTCGGCCGCGACGACCTCGCCGCGTTGCTGACCGAGTTCGCCTTGCGCCTGCGCGGCGACTTCGACCTGCCGTCGCCGAAATAGGAGGCGGACGGAGCGCCGTCGTGACCAGCTCCGGATTCGGCGACGCCGCCGGCCGGCCGGCCGCGCCGGCACCCGTGGTCGTGTCCGAGCCCGCCGAGCCCGCGCTGCGCGAAGCAGTGCCCGCGGAAGGCGATTTCGAGCGCCTGCGTGAACTGCTGCTCGGCGGCGAGCGGCGCGAACTCGCCGCCGCGCGCGCGCGCATCGAGGAACTCGAACGCGCGCAGCGCGACCTGCCCGGGCGCCTGCCCGACGCGGCGGTCGAGGCACTGCGCAGCGAACACGGCAATCCGCGCGTCGCCGCGGCGCTGTCCGAACCGGTCGCGCAGGCGCTCGGCGCGGCCGTGCAGACGCATCGCCAGAGCCTCGTCGACGCCCTGTTCCCGATCCTCGGGCCGATGATCCGCAAGTCGATCGCCGAGGCGTTGCGCAGCCTCGTCGCCAACCTCAACGGTGCGATCGAGAGCAGCTTCACCGTGCGCGGGCTGAAGTGGCGTTTCGAGGCCTGGCGCGGCGGCGTGCCGTATGCCGAGGTCGTGCTGAAGCATCGCCTCGCGTACGGCATCGATCACGTGTTCCTGATCGAGCGCGCGAGCGGGCTCGTGCTGCATCACGCGTCCGCGCCCGGCCTGCCGCCGCTCGATGCCGACGCGATCGCCGGCATGCTCACCGCACTCGGCGACTTCGTCGGCGATTCCGTCGGCGGCGACGGCAGCGGCGCGCTCGAATCCGCCCAGGTCGGCGAGGACCTCGTCTGGGTCGAGCACGGGCCGCGCGCGAACCTCGCCTGCTTCGTGCACGGCGTGCCGCCGGCGCAGCTGCGCACGCTCATGGAGCAGCGTCTCGAAGAGGTCCACGCGCGCCTGCTCGCGCTGCCGGCCGATGCGCCGCTGCGATCGATCGGCGACGACGCGCTCGTGCGCGAACGGCTCGAACCGTCCGTGCTGCTGCGCGATACCGACGAGGCGACCGCGCCGGTCGCCGCACGCAAGCCGTCGCGCCTGCCGCTGCTCCTCATCGCGTTGCTCGCGATCGCGCTGCTCGGCGGATTCGCCTGGCAGCGCTGGCGCTGGGACGCGCGCGTCGACGCGTTGCGCGCGCGCCTCGCCGCGCATCCGGGCTTCATGCTGACCGGCATCGACGCGCGCGCGTGGCGTGCGCTCACCGTGCACGGCCTGCTCGACCCGGATGCGGAACCGCTCGACGCCGTGCTCGCGGACGCCGGCCTCGGCGCGGTCGTACCGGTGCTCGATGCCAACGGCTACGTCTGCGCCGACGATGCGGTGATCGCGCGTCGCGCGGCACGCCTGCTCGCACCGCCGGCGTCGGCCGCGATCGCCGTGCACGGTCGCGTGCTGCGCCTGTCCGGCACGGCGCCGCAGCCGTGGATCGACGCCGCACTCGCGCGGGCGCCGTGGATCGCCGGCGTCGCCCGCGTCGAATCGACGCTCGCGCCGACCGGCGACGCCGTGGCCGACGCCCGCGCGGAAATCGCGCGCATCGTCGCCGAGCTGCAGGCGCGGCACGTGGCGTTCGTGCAGGACGACGAGCCGGTCGCGGGTGCCGATGCGGTCGTCGACGAACTCGCGGCATCGCTGCGCCGTATCGCCGCGCTCGCGCCGGTCGCGCGAGTCGACGTCGAGACCGTCGCGTACGGCAGCAACGACGACAGCGGCGGCAGCGAGGCGAACGCACGCGTGCGCGCGCAGCGCGCGCAATGGCTCGAACGCGCGCTCGTCGCGCGCGGCATCGCCGGCGCGCGCGTCGCCGACGCCGCCGAGCCCTCCGACGCGCCGAACCGCCGCGGTGCCGAGCTGCGCACGGTCGTGCACGAAGCGCACCGATGACGCCGCTCACGCACAAGGTGTGCATGCTCGGCGACTTCGGCGTCGGCAAGACGAGCCTGGTCGCGCGCTACGTGCGCAGCACGTTCTCCGACAAGTACCTCACCACGGTAGGCGTCAAGGTCGACAGCAAGGAGGTCGCGCTGCCGGGACGCGATCCGCTCAAGCTCGTGCTGTGGGACATCGCCGGGCGCAGCGCGCTCGACGCGCCGAGCACGAGCTACCTGCGTGGCGCGAGTGCGCTGCTGCTGGTCGCCGACGGCACGCGCGAAACGAGCCTGAGTTCGGCGCTCAACCTGCTGATGCAGTCGCGCAGCACGTTGCCGGACGCGGTGGCGGTGCTCGCCGTCAACAAGCTCGACCTGGTCGAACGCTGGGAGGTCGCCGCGACGACGCTGTCGGAACTGCGCCGCAGCCTGCCGGTGTTCGAGACGAGCGCGCTGTCGGGAGCGGGCGTCGAGGAGGCGTTCGCCGAGATCGCGCGGAGGTTGCCCGGATGATCGTCGACGCGGCCTGGCCCGTGGTCGTGCAGGCCTACCTGCGCGCGGTGCTCGTCGATCGCACGCACCTGTTGCTGCTCAGCTTCGCACCCGGTTGGCGCCTGCTCGACCTGCAGGGCGACCCCGCGTTCTACGGCCTCGCGCCGGAAGCGCCGGACGGATTGCGCTCGCTGCAGGACCTGTTCGTCGGACTGCCGCTCGATCGCGACCAGGACATCCCGTTCGTCGAGCTCGCCAACGGGCGCAGCGCGCACGTCCACCTCGTGGCCGATCGCGACGCCTTCCACGTGCTGCTGCTCGACGCCGAGGAGGCGCGCTCGCACGAGCGCGTGCAGCAGCAGCTCGTGCACGAGGCGATCATCGCCGGGCACGCCAAGTCCAAGGCGATCGGTCAGCTCAAGGACATCCGCGACGAACTCGGCCGCCAGCGCAGCAGCCTCGAGGAAGCGAACGCGCTGAAGAACGCGCTGATCGCCACGTTGAGCCACGAATTCCGCACGCCGCTCACGTCGATCTTCGGCTACCTGCACCTGATCGAACGGCGTGCGACGGCCGACGCGACGGCCGCGCAGGCGCTGCAGGCCGTGCGGCGCAGCGCGACCTACCTGTTCGCGCTCGCCGAGAACCTGCTCGAGTACGGCCGCGGCGAATCGAGCGGCGCGCTGCTCAATGCGGTCGAGGTCGACCTCGGCGCGCTGCTCGCCGACGTCGAGGGCATGTTCGCGCCCCTCGCGGAAGCGAAAGGCGTGCGCTTCCGCGCGACGCTCGCGCACGACGACGCGACGGCACCGCGCTTCGACGAGGTGAAGCTGCGCCAGATCGTCGTCAACCTGTTGTCGAACGCGGTGCGGTACACGACGCGCGGCGAGATCGTGCTCGCGCTCGCCTGGCGCGACCGCCGCCTCGCCGTCGACGTGCGCGACAGCGGCATCGGCATCGCGCCGGAATTCATCGGCCAGGTGTTCAAGCCGTTCAATCGCGGCGCGCAGGCGGGCAGCAAGGGCGCCGGTCTCGGCCTCAGCATCGTGCGCCGGCTCGTCGACCAGATGCACGGCACGCTCGCGCTCGAGTCCGAGCCGGGCCAGGGCACGCATTTCAGCATCGAACTGCCGTCGGTCGCCGCGATCGCGGCCGGCCCGGAGCATGCATCCACGCTGCGTGGCCGCCGCGCGCTGGTCGTCGACGACGACGCGGACGTCGCGCAGTTGCTCGAGGTGTTGCTGGAAGACCTCGGATTCGAAGTGCGCGTGCTCGGCGATGCCGCGAGCGCGGTCGCGCGCGCGATGGACGAGTCTCCCGACCTGTTGCTGGTCGACGTCGAGCTGCCCGGCCTTTCCGGCAACGCGGCGGTGTACCAGCTGCGTGCGCAGGGCTATCGTGGCCCGATCGTCTCGCTGTCGGCCAACGCGACCACGGACGCGCGCGACGCGTCGCTGCGCGCCGGCGCCAACCACTACCTGACCAAGCCGCTCAACCTCGAACGCTTCGTCGCCGTGGTGCGGCGCGCGGTCGGCGAGGGCGCGAAGGAGGCGACATGAAGAGAGTCGATCGCAGCATGGTGACCACCGCGAACGAGCTGCACGGCCATCGGGTCGCGGTCAGCCTCGGCGTCGTGCGCGGCATCACCGTGCGTTCGCGCAGCGTCATCGGCAACATCGGCGCGGCATTGCAGACGCTCGTCGGCGGCAACATCAGCCTGTTCGCCGAACTGTGCGAACGCGCGCGCAGCGACGCGTTCGACCTCATGCTCGAGCACGCCGCCGAACTCGGTGCGAACGCGGTGATCGGCATGCGCTACGACGCGAACGAGATCGCGCAGGGCGTGACCGAGGTGCTCGCGTACGGCACGGCCGTGATGGTGGAACCGGCGCGTTGACGATCCGCCGCGGTCGCGTATGGCCTCGCGTATGATCGCGGCATGACCGTACTGCTGCGCGACGCGCTCCTCGCCGACCACGAAGCGATCGTCGCCCTCAACGCCGCCGAAGTCCGCCACACGAGCGCGATGGATCGGCCGCGACTGGGTGAACTCGCCGCGCTCGCCGGCCGCCATCGCGTCGCTATCGTCGACGGCCGCGTCGCCGCGTTCCTGCTCGCGATGCCGGACCACGTCGCCTACGCCAACGACAACTACGCGTGGTTCGCGGCGCGCTACGAACGCTTCGTCTACGTCGATCGCGTCGTCGTCGGCGCGGACTGGCAGGGCCGGCGCCTCGGTTCGCTGCTCTACGAAGACCTGTTCGCGTGGGCGAGCGCGCAGGCGATCCCGTGCGTCGTCTGCGAGTTCAACCTCGTTCCGCCGAACGAGCCGTCGCGCGCGTTCCATGCGCGGCACGGCTTCGCCGAGGTCGGCCGCCAGTGGCTCGGCGCCAAGCAGGTGTCGATGCAGCTCGCCGTGCCGGGCTGAGGCTCACGCCGCCGGCATCGTCGTTTCGTCGACGAAGATCGCGGGCACGTCCCACGGATGGTGCGCACGGATGCCCGACTCGACCAGGCGTGCGAGGCGCGCGGCGTCGCGGGGGATGCAGAACTCGACGCGCACGCTCGGCGCGCGCACGAGTTCGCCGATGCCGCCGAGCGTCGGATTCGCCCCTTCGAGCGGGCGGAACTGTTCCGTCGCCGGTGCCGAGATCCACGCTGCGTGCGCGTAGGCGCCGATGCGCAGGTCGTCGACCGCGCAGACGCCGTCGACGACGCGCTGCACGTGCTCGGGTGGCACGTAGACGGTCACGCGGTAGACCGGCAGCAGCCGCATCGTATATTCAGCAGCCTGCTAGGGAAACAGCATGCGCCGCGTCCAGCGGCCGTCGACGCCGCGTTCGTAGCACTGCCGCTCGTGCAGGCGGAAGTCGGCGCCGTACCAGAGCTCGATGCGGTCGGGGTCGACGCGGTAACCGCCCCAGTGCGGCGGGCGCGGTACCGGGCCGCCCTCGAAGCGGCGTTCGACCTCGGCGATGCGCGCGTCGAACTCGTCGCGGTCGGCGAGCGTGCGCGATTGCGACGACGCCCACGCGCCGATCTGGCTGCCGCGCGGCCGCGATGCGAAATACGCGTCGGATTCGTCCGCGGCCAGGCGCTCGACGCGACCCTCGACGCGCACCTGCACGCCGTTGCGCAGCGTCTTCCAGTGGAAGCACAGCGCCGCGCGCGGATGCGCGTGCAACTGGTCGCCCTTGGCGCTTTCGTAGTTCGTGTGGAAGCGGAAACCGCGCTCGTCGTGGCCCTTGAGCAGCACGATGCGCGCGGACACGCGGTCGCCGACCGAGGTCGCGAGCGTCATCGCGGTCGGCTCCGGATCGCCCGCGGCCTGCGCCTGTCGCAGCAGGTCGCCGAACGCGGCGAGCGCCTCCTGATAGAGTGGGTCGATCATGCCGTCTGCAGGTGCGTTCATGCGCGCGGATGCTAGCACGCACGGTTACGCCACGGACGTCGTCGAGCGCGTGCTCGACGCGCTGCTCGCACGCGTGGCGCGCCGGCGGCGCCCGCTGCTGGCCGGGATTTCCGGCCTGCAGGGCAGCGGCAAGAGCACGCTCGCTCGCGAGCTCGGTGCGTCGGCGCGGGCGCGTGGCGTACCTTGCGAAGTGCTCTCGCTCGACGACTTCTACCACGGCCGGCGCGAGCGCCGGCGCCTCGCGCGGACGCGCCATCCGCTGTTCGCGACGCGCGGCGTGCCCGGCACGCACGACGTCGCGCTGCTGCAGCGCACGCTCGCCGCACTCGCAGCGGCGAGCCCGTACCGGCCCGCACGCGTGCCGCGCTTCGACAAGGGGCGCGACACGCGCGTGGTGCCGTCGCGCTGGCGCACGGTGGTGCGACCGCCCGCTCTGGTCGTGCTCGAAGGCTGGTGCGTCGGCGTAGCGCCGCAGGATGCGGACGCGTTGCGCCACCCGATCAATGCACTCGAACGCGACGAGGATCGCGACGGTCGCTGGCGTGCAGCGGTGAACGCCGAACTCGCGGGCGACTACGCCGGCCTCTGGCGCCGGCTCGACCGGCTCGTGCTGCTGCAGGCGCCGTCGTTCGCGGTGGTCGAGCGCTGGCGCGACGAACAGGAACGCAGCCTGCGCGCGCGCGCTGCGCCGCGCGCGCTCGACCGCGCCGCGTTGCGGCGCTTCCTCATGCACTACGAACGGCTCAGCCGGCACGCGCTGCGCGCCTTGCCGGCGCGCGCCGACATCCGTCTCGTGCTCGATCCGCACCGGCGCGTGCTCGCGATCGAGCGGGACTGACCCACGCGAACGTACGGATCGCGTGCGCACGCGGGGCCGCCTACAATCGATGCATGGGCATTCTCGTCACCGGCAGCGCCGGTCATCTCGGCGAGGCGCTGGTGCGCAGCCTGCGCGCGCAGGGCCTCGCCACGGTCGGCATCGATCGCGTCGCGTCGCCGTACACCGATCGCGTCGGCTCGATCGTCGACGCGTCGTTCGTCGCGCGGGCGATGGCCGGCATGCACACCGTGCTGCATGCAGCGACGCTGCACAAGCCGCACGTCGCCACCCATTCGCGCCAAGCCTTCGTCGACACCAACGTCGGCGGCACGCTGAACCTGCTCGAAGCCGCGGCCGCGAACGGCGTCGGCGCGTTCGTGTTCACCAGCACGACGAGCACGTACGGCGACGCGCTGGAGCCGGCCGAAGGCGCGCCGGCGGCGTGGATCGACGAGGACGTCGTGCCACTCGCGAAGAACATCTACGGTGCGACCAAGCTCGCCGCGGAGGACCTGTGCCGCCTGTTCGCGCGCAACCACCGCCTGCCGTGCGTCGTGCTGCGCACCGCGCGTTTCTTCCCGGAGCCCGACGACGACGCGCGCAAGCGCGACGCGTTCTCCGACGCGAACCTCAAGGCGAACGAGTTCCTGCATCGCCGCGCCGACGTGCAGGACCTCGTCGACGCGCACCTGCTGGCGATCGGACACGCGCCGACGATTGGCTTCGGCCGCTACGTGCTCAGCGCGACGACCCCGTTCCGGCGCGAGGACCTCGTGGAGCTGCGCAGCGACGTCGCCGCCGTGCTGCGCCTGCGCGTCCCCGGCTGGGAGGACGCGTATGCCCGGCTCGGCTGGCGCATGCATCCGCGCATCGGTCGCGTGTACGCCAACGAGCGCGCACGCGCCGAACTCGGCTGGCGACCGCGCTACGATTTCGCGCACGTGCTCGCGCGCTCGCTCGCCGGCGAGGATCCGCGCAGCCCGCTCGCGCAGGCGATCGGCAGCAAGGGCTACCACGCCGGCACGTACGCGGACGGGCTTTACCCGGTCGAGGGTTGAGCGGTGCGGTCGACCCCGCGTGAGACAATCCGCGAATGACTACCACCACCATCGGCCCGCGCCGCATCGTCTGCCTCACCGAGGAACCGACCGAAGTGCTGTATGCGCTCGGCGAGCAGGAGCGCATCGTCGGCATTTCCGGCTTCACGGTGCGGCCGCCGCGCGCGCGCAAGGAGAAGCCGAAGGTATCCGCGTTCACGAGCGCTAAGATCGGCGAGATCCTCGCGCTCGAGCCCGATTTCGTCGTCGGCTTTTCCGACATCCAGGCCGACATCGCGCGCGAACTCGTTGCCGCCGGCGTCGAGGTGTGGATCAGCAACCACCGCAGCGTCGCCGGCATCCTCGACTACATCCGCCGCCTGGGTGCGCTCGTCGGCGCGCAGGCGCGCGCCGAGGCGTACGCGCGCGAGGCCGAGACGCACCTCGCGGCGATCGAGCGCGCGGCGGCGGCGTTGCCGCGGCGGCCGCGCGTCTACTTCGAGGAGTGGGACGAACCGCTGATCACGGGCATCCGCTGGGTCGCCGAGCTGGTGCGCAGCGCCGGCGGCGACGACGTGTTTCCCGAGCGCGCGGCGATGCCGCTCGCGCGCGACCGCATCCTCGCCGACGCAGGCGAGGTCGTGCGGCGCGCGCCCGACATCGTGTTCGGCTCGTGGTGCGGCAAGAAGTTCCGGCCGGAGCGCGTCGCCGCGCGGCCGGGCTGGTCGGCGATCCCCGCGGTGCGCGACGGCGAACTGCACGAGGTCAAGTCGCCGATCATCCTGCAGCCCGGCCCGGCGGCGCTGTTCGACGGTGTCGACGCCCTGCACGCGGTGATCGCACGGTGGGCGCTGGGGAAGGCGAAAGCCTGAAACACGAAGGACACGAAGGACACGAAGGAAAGCAGAGCGAAGAGATTTGAAGATTGAAACACGGAGCACACGGAGCACACGGAGGAAAAGCCTTTAATCGAAAGCTCTTCTTGCCTTGCTTTCTCCGTGTGCTCCGTGTGCTCCGTGTTTCAAGCTCTTTCCCTGATCTTGCTCTTCCTTCGTGTCCTTCGTGTCCTTCGTGTTTCAATCTTTTGGTTTGGTTTTGGCTCTGGGCTTATGCGGCTGCCTGCGCGAGGCGCTGGCCGAAGTCGACGAGCGGGGCGACGAGCAGCGCGAGCGCGAGCATGAAGGCGAGGATCGCGAGGGCGGGCGAAAAATCGAAACCACCGATGGCCGGGATGCGTTTGCGGATCGGGCGCAGCACCGGTTCGGTGAGCTGGAACAGCAGCGGCACCACCGGGTTCGTGCGTTCGACGCTGATGAAGCTGATCAGTGCGCGCACGAAGACGAGGCCGATGTACAGCACGAGCACGAGCTCGACGAGGTCGGCGAGCGCCATCACGGCGAGCCCGAGCAGGCCGAGGCCCTGGCCGTACATCGCGTAGAGCAGCGCGAGCTTGATCGCGCTGAGCAGCCACGCGAGCAGCGTCGCCGCGAGGTCGAGGTTGCGCCAGTTCGGGACGAGCCGGTGCAGCGGTATCAGCACCGGGTTGGTGAGCTTGTAGAGCGCCTGGCAGACCGGGTTGTAGAAGTTCGCGCGCACGAGCTGCAGCAGCACGCGGAACACCGCGAGCGCTACGAGCGTCACGAAGACGAAGTTGACGATGATCTGGCCGGCGTTGGCGAAGTAGCCCATCGATCTGTCCTACGCCGTCGCAGCGACGGCCGCCATGCGACATGCGGTCACGAGTATCGCTCCGAAAGGTCCCTGCCGCGCGTCGTCGCCGCGGCGATCGCGTCCGCGACGAGCGCGCGCAGGTTGCCGCTCGCGAACGCCTCGAGTGCGGCGGCGGTGGTGCCGCCGGGCGAGGTCACGCGCTCGCGCAGCACGGTCGGCGGTTCGCCGTCCTCGACCAGCATGCGGCCCGCCCCGAAGCAGGTCTGCGTCGCGAGCGCGCGCGCGGTCGCGCGCGGCATGCCCTGCGCGACCGCGGCGTCTTCGAGCGCCTCGACGAGCAGGAAGAAATAGGCAGGCCCCGAGCCGGACAGCGCGGTCACCGTGTCCATGAGCTCTTCGCGCTCGATCCACACGGTCGTGCCCGCGGCGCCGAGGATCGCCTGCGCCTGGGCGCGCTGCTCCGCGTTCGCATCGTCGTTGGCGATCATCCCGGTCGCGCCCGCGCCGATCAGTGCGGGCGTGTTCGGCATCGAGCGCACGATCGGCACGCCCGTGCCGAGCCAGGCGGCGAGCTGGCCGATGCGGATGCCGGCGGCGATCGAGATGACCAGCGGCCGCGCCGCTGCGACGGTCGGCGCGATCTCCGCGCAGACGTCCTTGAGCACCTGAGGCTTCACCGCGAGCACGAGTACGCCGGCGCCTTCGACGGCCGCGCGCGCGTGATCGTGCACCGCGACGCCGAAGTCGCGCGCGAGCGCGGTGCGCAGCTCGGCATTCGGTTCGGCCACCGTGATCGCCGTTGCGGGCGTGCCGCCGCGCACGAGCGCGCCGATCAGGCTCCGCGCCATGTTGCCGCCGCCGACGAAGGTGATGCGTTGCTCGCTCATGCGATTCCTCCCGGTCGACGGGCGAGGTTAGCCGAGTGCGCGCCGGGGTGGAACCGGCGCGGCTGGATCGGCGCCGCGCTCACGTCGCGCGCGCGCCGAACAGCAGGGTGCCGACGCGCACCATCGTCGCCCCGGCGGCGATCGCGAGCTCGAAGTCGTCGGACATGCCCATCGACAGCGTGTCGACCTCTGCGTGCTCAACGCGCAGGGCGTCGAACAACGCGTGCATGCGAGCGAACGCGGCGCGGCGCCGCTCGCGCTCGGGCGCCGGCGCGGGGATCGCCATGAGGCCGCGCAGGCGCAGGCGCGGCTCGGCGGCGACGGCGGCCGCCAGCG
>Ga0068853_100001423_pt1 | contig 17279 bp, 10 predicted proteins | sample KBSCornC32_FD_65655 | JGI IMG/M metagenome (GOLD analysis project Ga0068853, IMG submission 65655) | Corn rhizosphere microbial communities from Kellogg Biological Station, Michigan, USA - KBS Corn C3-2 | ecosystem: Host-associated > Plants > Roots > Rhizosphere > Soil ...
TCGTCGCTATATATTTGTGTGGAATATAGGCTCCCAATGGATCGTCGCGATAGAACAAGGCGGTATCGCGCTCCGCTCGGCAATCTATGTCTATGACCTTGGGAACAATGGCAAAACCTCTACGTTAATAGATACGCGTATCGGACTTTTGAACAACGTCTGTACCGCTGCAAGCAAGCTGGTTAAACCATAAGAGTGGGATCGCTTTTGGGATGCGTCGGAACCGGACTGGGAGCCGAATCGCGATTCTTCTTGGACCCCTGAGCGCTATCGGTCATTGCGGTTATAGAGCCGCGGCGGATGATGTGCTTTTGTCGTCGCAGCCTATTCTTCTGTAATTGCAAATGCTCGGAATGTATACTTCGTCATCTCCTAGGAGAAGGCATGTTCTGCATTTATTGCGGTGCCGCAAATCCGGAGGACGCTTCGTTCTGCAGTATCTGCGGAAAGGGCATCGGCGCTCCTCCCACTCCACCCCCCGGTACAGGGGATCCCCAACGGATTCTTGGTAACCCTGAAAGATCGTCCGAGAGTGAAACCAGGCAAGTCTTGCCGCCTACGGTGCAACCGCAGACGCCCTGCGTAACGCAGAACACAGGAAAAGCTAAGCCGGTTCTCTGGATTCTGGGTGGCTTCGCTGCGTGTCTTCTCTTAGTGATTGCATTGGCCTTGGGTTCCCGACCGAGCCAAAATCCCTCCGGGCAGGAAGCTGCCCGCGACGACTCAGTCCGAGACTCCGCCGTAACAACTCCGCCTTCGACGCCACCCGCAGTAGATACCACACCTGCGCCAGCAATGGAGACTGCTGCCATCCCGACGCCTGAGCCCGCGAGTGCTCCAGCCCAGACAGCTCCGCCGCCCCCCGCCACGCCTCCGCAGAACCCTATCGTGGGGGATTGGAAGGCAACTACGTTCCTCGGCACCAGTATCGGTCTGCACCTGGGCGCTGACGGTAGATACGTAATGAATCCCGGCTCACAAGAAGGAGTTTATGTGTTCAGCAGCGGGGACGGAACTCTACGATTTCAATCAAATTCATTCTTTTCCAAGGGGATCATGGTCTGGAGTTGCCAGGTATCGGGAGACTCCTTAAGCTGCGTCGATCCAGAGGGGGCTGGGCACATCTACAACCGCCTCAAGTGATGTAACCTCCCCACCCGCTATCGCCGAAGCCAGTTAAGGTCCTCTTGAACCCCACCAGCCAATAATTCTTCTCCTCAACTGAATTCCCAGCATCGCTGGCTCTGTCGCTAATATTGCCCCTAACCTTGGGCTATGGGAACTGATCTGTCGCCCATGTGGTTCGAGTGGTGGCGATATCCAACTTCTCGAGGGAAATGGGCTAGGGCTGTCGATTCGCCAGGTTGTGGGCCGCTGCATGCTGGCGGAATGGTGTCGAGTTGGTTCTCTTGGCGAATACTGCTGATGCTCGGTCGACATGCGGACGTACTGAGCCGCACGAGATGGCGCCCGCGCGGTCACGGCTGAAGCAAGTTCCATGCTAGTCACCAATGCAGCCTTAGCTTGGCTTAGGCTCTCCCAAAATGTGTCTACTTATGTAGTGGGAATTTCGGGCGTTTTTCGCGACAAGCCCTCAAGGACTAAAAAAACTTTGCTGCTCGGACCTGTAACAGGGAATTTGAATTCCCTGATGTCTCGAGAAAATTCCCTGCTCTTTCAACGCTCATGCCTTGCCAAGGCGAGCTAAGAGCATTGAATTGTGCAGTATGCCCGTCAAGCCATGGGGAACGAGGGCAAAAAGTTTGAGATTTCGCTGTTAAATTCCCTGTTAGCAGGGAAATGCAGCGAGAGAGCGGTTCGCTCCAGACTGCGTCCACCGCCATACAGTCTTACGGTTCGGTGTCTTAATAGCCCATCATCTGGAAACCCAGCAAAAATGGGCTGAAATCCCGATCATGACCGGAAAAAGGGTATTTCGGAGAATTTACCAACTCAAAGATTCCCCAATCTCGAATGTTCCGATTCTCCGCACCCAATTCAGGGCCATCGTCGAACTGGAAAGCCTGCCGAGTACGTCGACGAACCTCTCGAGTCCGCCGGGCGCGCAGGTCGCAATGAGTTTGCCATCCCCGGCAGCCGTATTCGCCCAGACGCGCTCGATCAAGGTATCTAGTGCCAATTTACTGTGAGGTCATAGATCTCTTGGGTACCGATATCGCGAGTCAATACGGGAGAGCCGTCTGCCGCAACACCCAGCCACTTATCGGTATCTTCGTCTACGACCGGACGGAAATTCTTCAAACCAGCCACCATATCGATTGTTCCGTTCGACAGGCGGACGCGCATGATTTTCGGATCGTCGCCCCCTATCATTAAGTAGAGATATTGGCCGTCGATCGATGTCATCCAATGCTGAAAAATGCCTTTCACGAGCGGCGACCACTTCTTTGTTTTGAAATCAAACGTGAGAAAACCCTCTTCGCCGGACTTCAAATTCGGTGCGACAAGCATGTCGTTCGCAGGCCAAAAGGGACCTCCCATTTCACGTGAGCCGGGGATTGAAGTGATCCTTCCCGTACGCAGATCGATGGTCTCCAATCCCTCGAAACTGGTTACGGAACACACTTTGTCCGCGCTGCCTTGACCGGTGAAGATCGTGATTAACGAGCCACTGTCCGGAGACCAACTCGCGGTACGGGCATTTTCTGCGACTTTTGTAGGCGTGCCGCCCTCGAGCGGGAGCACATAAACGCAGGAGGAGCAGCTGGCGTCCGATGAAGAATAGGCCACTCGTGTTCCGTCGGGCGAGATCCGTGGCCACGCAACGACCGCGGGCGAGAAGGTCAACTGCAGCCGTTCACTGCCGTCCGTACGGCTGCGCCAGAGGCTGCGGTCAGGATAACTTGTGTAGGTCACCCATTTCCCGTCACGAGATACGGTCGCATCGAGTGCCGAGATGCCGGAAAGATAAGGGAGGAACTGCTGGGAAGTACTGTCAAATCTGACTAGTTCCCCACGCGGCTTGGCTCCAATCGCGAAAATATGCCGTCCGTCCGGAGCTGGAAATGGAAGTTCATAGGAGAGCGGACCGTTGGTTAAGCGCGATGGGGATGAGGAGGCTGCCGACAAGCGGCGGCTGCCCTCTCGAATCGCCCATATATCTGTGCGGCCATGACTCCGGCTTTGAAAGATGAAGTATCTTCCATCCGGAGTCCATCGTCCGCAGCAGGCCGCGCCCTCTCCCCGCCAGCCCGGCAATAAAGGATGTGCATTGCTCCCGTCCGAGTTCACCTCCCAGAGAGACTTGGTATACGCTCCCTCGACGGTCAATCTAATCCTCTTTCCATCGGGAGAAATTACGGGCCTATCAACGTGACTCGGAAGATCACGAAGTTTGCGGGGATTGGACCCATCCTTTTCAGCAAAAAACAGCGAAGTGTCTTTGCTGAAGATCAGATGTCCATCCGGGGTGAAGCCGGCGGCCTGTGCAACAACATTTCGTAACTGACGCGGCTCCCCCGCGGGCACAGGCAGTAACCACAAGTGGCCGAAGAAATTGGACTCTTCCAGAGCTAAAAGGCTCGACGAATCGATCGCCAATGCAGCGAGTGTCGGGTTTGGAATTCTGGAGACGATCTCGCCCGTCTCTCCGCCAATGGCGGCAACCTGGGCTATGACTGGGCTCCCGCCTCTCAACTCATTGAAGTAGATTCGATAGCCATCGGATAGCAACGCACCGGTCGACAATTTCGGATTGCCGTCATCCGTCAATTGCAACGCGCTTTCGATCGCTGGTTGGCCCGGCAATGACCGCCATACCAACGATGCCGCCACCACAACGATAAGTGCAGCGGCGGCTAACCATAAGGGTTGGATGACGGGGACTCGGCTCGTAGACTCTTTCGAAGGTTGTAGTGTCTCGGGATCCCCGGTTAGATTTTCTGATACCTCCACGTCAGCTACGAATCGATACCCGACCGTGGCGACGGTTTCGATGTAACGGGGGCTGTGGAGGTCATCTCCGAGGAGCCGTCGAAGCAAAGCAATACTCCGCGCCAACGAATTCTCAGAGACGGCAGTATTGCCCCACACCGCATCCAGCAACTCATCCTTGGGGACCAGTTTCAGGGGATTGTGCAGCAAGTACAAGAGCACGCGAAACGCCTTCGGCTCGACCGGCAACACTTCCCCGCGCTTGAGGAGACGGAATTCCCGCTCGCGGACTTCCACGTCAGCGAAGCGGAAGACAAAGGACTTGTTGCTCATCATGAGTGCCTCATCCGCTTTCAGGAATTGATCATGCCGCGTCCAGAAACCGATCAGGATCCCATCAAGACCATGTAGAGCCAGGGCCCCAGAGTCTCTTCAGCCAAGTTGGCTGAGGAGCTCTCAGTATGTCAACATTCAAGTGGTTCGCTGCCTTCGGCCTTGCCGTAGCCACCGTCCAAATACTTCCCGCGGAATCGCATTGCCCCGGAAACGTCGCCAGTGTACCCCTCCGCCTGACGAACAGCCAACGTAGGATTGCCGTCGTATCAATCAACCATTCCGGCCCGTACAACTTTCTTTTTGATACCGGTACCCAGGTAACGATAGTCGATCCGTCTCTGGCCGCTGAGCTCCGTCTGAATGCTCAGGGCTCCGCGATGGTAGAGGGGCTGGGGTTCCATGCAGCCGCTTCCACAGCGCAAGTTGATTTGCTCGAAGTTGGCTCACATCGGGTCGCCAACCAAACGGTGCTCCTGTTTGGCATGCAGCATCCGCATGCCGTCGATCTCCAAATTCGTGGAGTACTGGGCGAGGATTTTCTGAGCAAATTTGACGTGCTGATTGACAATGCGCACGGCTTACTCTGTCTGGACGACTCGGACGCGATGCGCACACATGTAAAAGGGTCGCACATTCCGCTGCAGATGCCGGCTCAGACTTCAAGTGACGGACTACTGCGCAAGTCGCTGATCATCTCGGCTCGATTTCCCGACGGGTTGCGACCGGTTCGCCTCATGCTCGACTCCGGCACGAACGTCTCTTTCCTGTTCGACACTCCCCGATATATGCCCGTGAAATTCTTACGAAGTACCACACTGGCCGGAACCGGCCTAGATGGAGCACGACGTTTGTATGCTGCCCTACCTGCCGAGAACTTTCAGATCGGCTCACTGGAAATGCTGGGTATCTTCTTCTACACAGTTTCAGGTGGTGACAAAAATGCCAACCCGACGGAATTCGATGGTATGTTGCCTACGGGACTCTTCCGGAGCGTCTTCGTCTGCCACACCGATCATTTTGTTGTTCTTGACCCGGGGTAGAATCAAGGATCGATCCTCGAATTCTGGTAAATGAATCACGAGCTGTGATTTCACCAACCACCCACGAAGCCACTTACAGTAGGTCTGATCATCAAATGATGAACACGGCTTAGCACGCTTCCAGAACGTGCGGAACTGTGAGTTGGCGCTGCTGGCTGATAGAGAAATTCCTGAATGTGTTCCGATTCGGGGGAGGGGGTCGAAGGTGGAGTCAGGGATGACGGAATCAGCTTTCTACAGGCTGATTGCCGGACGGTTCTGAGAAAGAAGCGGTTTAGGGAGCGCACATATGAAATGTTCATCTCAGAGCACAGCAGAGTGTTCAGCCCACCCGCCGAACTCGTAGCTGAGCGAGACGCGCCCTGACCGGAACAGGATGTACGAGTCAAGCGTTAACGTCGCTACTCTTGTGGATTGAAGTCGGCGATGCACTACAAGTGGGGCGCATTGAGAGATTCCACCAAATTCAAAAAACACTTTTTGTGGGCTTATGCCGTCATGTTCCTAGCGCGGAGCTTGAGCCTGCCCTGCCAGACGTCGCCCAGGCAAACTAGTACGCCGGTCGCGCCGGCGTGGGCCGAGCCGGGTCCGGCGGCGCATCCGCAGCTGGCCCCACCTAGAGATTTCCATCGCCCGACAACAACATTCGAGACGCCGATCGGAATCTTTGAGGGGCAGTCGGATGTTGGCAGTGCGCTGGTCTCGGGAAGCGCGAGTTTCGATGCGTCAACGGGCAAATACACGATTCACTCTGCCGGATACAACATCTGGTACACGCGTGACGAGTTTCGCTATTTGTGGAGGAGGATGTCAGGCGACGTGTCACTCGCCTCGGATATCGATTATCCCGATCCAAACGGTTATGGCGTTCGCAAGGCGGTTCTTGTCATCCGCCAGAGCCTTGAAGACGACTCGAAAGAAACGGTTATAGCGTTGCTCGGGTCCGGCATCATCGACCTGGCATGGAGACCCGAGCGACATGCGGAGATGACCGACATGGAGTTCCGCATTGGAGGCCACGGCCGGCCGGGAGGCGCATCGCCCGACAGCCTAGTCACGATAAACGCCAAACGAATGGGTGTCGAAAAGCGGGGCGACGAGTTTACGTTATGGGTGAGTGTGGATGGCGAACCAATGCATCAGTTTGGTCCGCCCATGAAGTTGCATATAGACGCCCCGTTTTATGTGGGCATTGGATTTGTATCGCATCTGCCGGCGACGGTGGATACAGTCGTCATGTCAAACGTAGTGCTGGAGAATGCGGCGGGAAAGGTCCGGTAGCAGAACGTGTTGTAATCTGCGACGTGACGACGCCATTCCAGAATAGCTGCATTCCTGGCCCTGAGCTTGATCTGCGGCGTTTCGATGTGCGGCTCAAGCTAATTCTTAGTCGGCCGCAAACTGACGAGTTCTGTATCAAGGGGCACGTCGTTTTGAATCCTTACTCGAAGCAGACCTTCAAACGGCATCAGGGCCGAAGCGCTTCTGACGCCGAGTCGATCAAGAAGTGCTGCGACCGAGCGCTCACGGGAAACATACTCTACCGCAGCCTGCGTTGCGAAGGTTGATGTGCCCTCGAGATACATCGACCAACGGGAGGCATCCAGTCCCCTTTTCAGCGCAACTACGGCATAGTCGACCTCGACGGAGTTGTCTTCGTACGTGCGTGCATAGGCGCTCGCCGATCCCGGTCGGGGATGCATATCGATGATGGCTCGCCTTAGTCGACGGAAGGTGAACTCTGTCGTGCCTGGGATTTCGACCAGATTGAGAGCATCCCCCGTGGACCCTACGAAGATAACATTACTTTGTCGAGCGTCATCGATCGTGAATAAGCTGTCACGTTTCAGGCGGAAGTGGCTCCCAAAATCGCCGAAGATACGGTACAGCTCGAAAATGCCGATTACTTCTCCAACACCCGTGTAGCGTTGTATCTGCTGGCTTGGGTTGTCGTGGGCAGGATCGAAGCGACGCATTCCGGTGACCGAGTTCCCAATCATGTTGAGATTTCGAAAGACCACAACGGGTTCTTCGGGCGCCGTGATGAACGGGGTCCATATAACCCCCAGTGCAGTTTGCTTCGAGTTCGGCTGTGCAACGGGCACCCGCCGAGATAACGCTTTCTCATGGTTCGAAAGAAAGGCCAGGACGGAAGCCGCGGCCAGCACACCTGCCAAAAACATAATGCTTGCAACAACCCATGTCTTTGAGCGCCGGGGTACACGCAGAGACTGTGCGGTTGTCTCCGGGGCTGCCTCAGAGACAGGCTCCGTACCTGAATAGAGAGCCACACTTTCTCCGGCAAGCAGCGGCTTACGCTTGAACGTAAGAACATATCTACCCTTGGGAATTTCAACGAGGATCGGGTCGTGTGAACCCGAGCCGTTGTAGTACTCGTTCAGCCTGACGCGGAGCCTGGTGATTTGGACGCGAACGCTGGAGTCGGAATCAGGATCGAAACCGGGAGGGCGACCGAGCCCTTCAGTGGCGATCTGGTACTCCTTGAGAGGCTCCGTCGGGGAGTAAAGACTGCGATCGGCGAGAAACCGGATCAGGCGGCAGTGAGCTTCAGATGATTGAAACAGGGGACTCTCGATTAGCCGGTCAACCTGCTCCAGACAGGCATCCAGATCGAGCTGATTTGCGGTTGAATGGGGCACGTAACACTCTGTAACAGATCTTCAAATCATTAGTTCTAAATGACTTGCGGGCACGAAACTCCGCGAAACGGTACGGAAACTTATCGTTAAGTTTTCTAGTACCTATGTTTCTCCGGACAAAGAAATGACATTTCGAGTGTAGCGTGTTTTCGAGTGAAAAGTGTTCGATGAATCAAAGGGTGGAATGTTCGATGAACCACACATAGCCTGTTCGGTGCTTTAAATCTGCGTCCCTGTGCAAGAGCAATCCCACTCAACTTATTAGTTATTCGGGGGTCTGAGAACATGTATCGCCGCGAGTTTCTGAAAACGCTCGCGCTGGCGGCTTCCGCCAGCTCTGTAGTCCCTTCCTGGAAAGCATTCGCATTGGCTGCTCCCGCCAGCGCTGTCGTTCCCTATTTCTTCCAAGTGGCTGCCTCGGAGCGCAAGAAGGTAAAGATCACCGACGTGAAGGTGATGCGGCTGAAAATGAACAGGGCTGCCCACGAGATGCCTCTGGTGAAGATCGAAACCGATGCCGGCGTGCATGGAATCGGCGAGTGCCATCACGACATTACTGGTCTCGGAGCGAAAGACACCGTACTGAACGGATTTCGCGAGATGCTCATCGGCCAGGATCCGTTCGACATCGACAAGCTGACGACGCAGATGGCGTGGAGGACTTCATATTGGGGCGGCTATCACGGTTCAGGAATGCACGCTGTGACTGGCTGCGAAGTGGCCCTTTGGGATCTGACAGGTAAGTTGCTGGGAATGCCGGTACGTAAAATCCTGGCCGGTGGCTCATTCACCGACAAAGTACGCGCTTATTGGACAAACCAGCCACGCAATCCTCTGGACCCCGCTTCGTGCAAGGAGTGGGTGGATTACGTCAAAGGCTCAGTCCAGGGGTGGACGGCCGCGAAGTGCCACAGAGTTTTGAATCGGCCGGGCGGAGAAGCCTTGAATCGCGAGTTGTCCAACAAAGAACTCGACGTGCTGGTCCAGGAATATACAAACATCCGTGAAGCCGCGGGACCGTACTTTGAGATCGCCGTGCACTTCCACTGGGAACTCGATTACATCAACGCCCTGCGCGTGGCCCGCGCGTTGGAAAAGATTCGGCCGTGGTGGATTGAAGATCCCATGCCGCCGAACTATACGGACCAGTGGGTGAAACTCACCGCCGCTTCGCCTTCTCCGATTCTGACCGGAGAGAATCTTTACACCCGGCGCGATTTCCAACCGTTTATCACCAACGCGGCCGTGAACATCATCGAGATCGATATCTCAATGGCCGGTGGGCTGCTGGAGGCCAAGCGGATCGCCGACTTGGCGTACGTCTACAACATTCCGGTCGCGACACACAACGTGATGGGCCCGGTGGCAACCATCGCCTCGGCCAACTGCGCGGCTGCGATGGCTGACTTCCTGGGACATGAAACATTCGACTTCAAGAACGGGCCCAGAGCCGGCGAAACAGATGTGATCACTTATGATCGCGAACTGATTCAAGATGGCCATATCCAGCTTTCTGATAAGCCGGGCTTGGGTGTCGAAATCAACAAAGACGTCGCCATGAAGCACTTGATGGACGGCGAAACGTGGTGGGGTTAGTCTTTGCCTCCGTATGCAAGTTTGCGACCAATGAAATGTGCCTGCGCCCAGACGGATAGCTGGATTGTAGCGGAACGCATCTACGCCGCTCGACGTTTTGAACTGACAACGAATCGGTGCCCAGGTATCGGTTGAATGTTCGAACACACGAAAAGAAATTCCGAGTCCGATTAGTCCAAATGTTGATCTGGACGCGCGGACACAACGGATTTCGCCACCCTAGAAGCCATTAGGTTGCAGTCCCATCGCAAGAAGATTTCAAACGCAAAACAACTAAGAAGACAATTTGCCTGAGTGACTGGATTGAGAGTGTTGCAACGCAGGTTCGTGTGAGTTTGGTTAGAACGTTTTTACACATCTGGACGTTGTTAGATATCTCCTCAAAAGTGAGGGACTTGTTGAAGTTATTACTAAACGAGCTGCACTTGCAGCGGAGGTTATGACTACGATGTTTAGATCCGGTGTCAGCCCGGTATTACGAGTTGGTCGCGCAGGTTCACCTCTAACGCTCCGGTTTCATCTTGGAAAAGCACCGCGCAATGCGGGGACAAATCCGACGGTCTTTAGGTTGATGGAGAAATGCAGCGTTTCGGTCCTATGTGGCTTTGTCCTCCTTCTTTGCATCATATGGGCACCTTCCAGATTATTTGCGCAGGCTTCTGGATCGATATCGGGCCACATCGCCGATCCAACGGGAGCTGTCGTTCCAAATACGATTATTTCTCTGACCAATACAGCAACGGGCGCAGTGCGCAGAACCGTCTCAACCATGTCCGGCGACTACGTTTTTCCCGCGGTTTCTCCAGGAAGTTACCTGCTCGAAGCCACGCACTCGAATTTTAAGAAATCCACTAGCCAAAGCTTACAGGTGCAGGTTTCTCAAGCGTTGAGGCAAGACTTCACGTTGCAAGTTGGCGAAGTTAGCCAGACCGTCACGGTTGTCTCCTCGGGTGCCCTGCTTCAGGTAGAGAGCGCTGCGCTCGGTCAGGTCGTCGAGCAAAAAACCATTACTCAGGTGCCTCTGAATGGAAGGAACTATCTCAGTCTGGTTCAGCTTTCATCGAACGTCAGCACATATTCGCCGCCCGTCGCCGTAGCTAACGGTCGACTGGGAGGTTCACGCGCCGCTGAATCGATCTCTGTGGGTGGACAGCGCATCGTGGATGACTACTACACGTTGGATGGGATCAATAACACTGACGTCGACTTCAATACGTTCGTCGTGCAGCCGTCTATCGACGCCATTTCGGAAATGAAAGTGCAAACCGGCGTTTACTCGGCCGAGTACGGGCACAATGCATCGCAAATCAACGTAATTTCGAAGACGGGTACAAACAAATATCACGGATCCTTATTCGAGTTTGTTCGTAACAACTATGCGGACGCTCTCGGATACAACTTCAATCCCACACCCATAAGAGTTCTTCCTTACAAGTATAACGATTATGGATTTGAGCTGGACGGGCCTGTTACGATACCGAAAATTTTCAAAGGCAAAGATCGCCTCTTTTTCATGGTCAACGACGAATGGTTTTCGCAGATTAGTTATGGCCAGAGCGCGGCGACGTTCCCCAGTCAGGCCACACTCAATGGCGACTTTAGCCAATACCGTCAGACTGCAGCGCAGACTTCGGCGACTCCGATCTACGATCCCGCTACCGGAAAATCCGATGGCACAGGAAGGTCTCAGTTCGTATGTAACGGGGTGCTGAATGTAATCTGCCCAAATCGTATTGATCCGACGTCGGCCAGAATTTTGCAACTGTTCTACCATAGCGCCACTGTGCCCGGTGCCTTTACGCAAAACTATCCCTACCGCACTACGTCGACGAGCAAGCACGACGGATTGACAGTTCGCGCGGATTTCGATCAGTCAGTGAAGTTACAGTGGGCTTTTCGCTTCAGCAACGGAGGCGAAACCAATGATTCCACGGGTCTGGTATCGCCGGGCGGGACAGCGGGGTCCGCCATCGCTGCCAACTTCTCGCAGTATATGGGCTCAAACACCTGGATTATCTCGCCGACTCTTCTCAACGTTGCTAGTATCGGCTATACGCACTTCGGAAATTCGCTGGGTGCACTATCGGCGGGCAAAATCAACGAAGTAGCCGAGGTCCAGATCCCGAATCTATCTGCCGGCTCGCCGTTCCAGTGGGGCATCCCGGCCTTCAGCTTCGGCACCGATCCATGGAGCGGCATCGGCGACTCATCCGATGGCCCTTACATTACAAATGATCATGATTGGTCGTTCAAAGACAACCTTTCCTGGGTAAAGGGGAAACATTCCATTGATGTGGGGTTCGAATATGACCAGCAGACCTTTGGCGAAACCGGAAATACTTACTCTCGCGGTGGCTTTGCATTTCAGGCCAACGCCACTGCCCGAGTAAGCGCCCCTGGGGTTGTAGCTTCGGGAACTGGGTCTGGCCTGGCTGACTTCCTGCTTGGTGACCTATATTCGTCGACCTATGCTGTACAAAACGCCGACTCGAACTACACCCGCAACGTGGAGGCCGCATACTTCAATGACAGCTACAAGCTCACGCCCAAGCTGACGCTTCTGGCGGGTTTGCGGTATGAACTGACGCCGCCATGGTATGACACGCTCGGCACAGAATTTATTGTGAACATGAACAACTCGCCTTTTTACGCTACCTCTGGAACTCAGCAACCGTTGAGTGCCCAGCCGTTCTTCGTTCGCGAGGGTACCTGCTCCGATCCCTACCAGGGCATCCCCGTGCGCTGGGTTACCCCTCCTCCGACAGGCCAGATCGCAAATACCGCGAACACTTCGCCGGTCGTTCCTGCACCGACGTGCGCCAACGGTAAGTTTTCTAACAAGATGATGGAAACCGATTACACCAATTGGGCGCCTCGACTCGGTCTGTCTTACTCACCGAAAGCCTCGTGGGTATTCCGGTTTGGATATGGCATGTACTACAACCAGGAGTTCGGAAATGCCAGATTCGATATAGCGCGTAACCTCGCCGGCCGGATTCAAACGTTTGCCGGCGACGGGACTCTGGGTTTGCCTACCCTCAATTGGGGCAATGCACTGGGCACTGGCGGCACGGCCCTGATAACCAAGCCCTATGCTTTCACTTATCAATACGACCACAGAACCACTAACAGCCAGGTATATCTGGTGAATATTCAGAAGCAGATAGGGTCGAACCTATCTTTAGAAACCGGATATCTGGGCACGATGAGCAGGCACCTTTACGGAATGCGCGATCGTAACTGGGCGATACCATTCGGATATATTGGCAACGGTGCTGTGACTTCGATCGCCTCTCGAACGCCTTACCCGAACTTTGGAACGATCCAGGATATTCACGACTTGGGTTTCGGAAATTACAACTCATTCGCTTTCAAAATGACCAAGCGATACAGCAATGGACTCAGCGTGATCGGGTCTTACACCTTCTCTAAATCGCTTGACGATACAAGCAGCATCCGCAACGCCGGGTCGCAATTGTTCCCGCAAAACGAGCTCTGCATCGAGTGCGAATACGGCCCTTCCGATTTTGATGTTCGTCATCGCGTTGTAGCGTCGGTCAACTACGACATCCCGATTGGTGCCGGCAAATTGTGGGCACCATCCAAGGCGATCGACTTCATCTTAGGTGGATGGGAGTTCGACACCATCGCTACCTTCCAGACCGGGCGACCGTTTTCGATGAATTTGACGACGAATAACTCTAATACTGACCTTAGCCCTTATGACCGGCCCAACCGAATTGCCGGTGTACCATTGTACCCGGCCAAACGTACGATCAACCAATGGTTCAACCCCGCAGCCTATGCTGTACCAGCGTTCGGCTTCCTTGGAAACGAGAGTCGAAACATGTTCTACGGACCGGGGATTGAAAACTTTGATTCGGGCTTGCATAAGGCTTTCCAGATGCCCTACAACGAACATCATCAATTGCAAATTCGATTTGAGACGTTTAACACTCTCAACCACGTTAATCTCGGTTTGCCTGCAACAGCGATTCAGACGCCGTCGACGTTCGGCAGAATCACAAGCCAGCAAGGCAACGCGCGCCAATTGCAATTGGCCGCGAAGTACGTGTTTTAAGTGGTGGATTTGTTTGGTTGACGGCCCATGTTCCGGATCGTGTCGTGGGTCATATCGAAGCTCGACGAGGTCACATCATCAGAGATGGATGCATCGGGGCAGCGTTGATGGCGGCTGCTTTGTTTGGACTGGAGTTGCAGGCACAAAGCCCAAGCGGATAGAGTCTGCGAAAACGATCAAACGGGGGTCGCTCCTGATGTCAGGATGTGAACTAGAACAGGGCGATCTGTACTACGCAACAATTTCTGCGAACGATGCCTGGATATTACTGAAATGAGCTCATCTCAATAGCAACTAGGCTGAATTAATGACGCGCGTTGAACGCGATTATGGCCTTGTAAGCCCTCTTCCTGGGATCAGTTGAGCTGGGTTTTCGGTTTCGGGAGCCAAGCTCGATCGCACATTCGCACTTTGAAAACTTCCGATGGCGACCATCTGATAGGAGCGGCGATCTCGTTCTCGTAAGAGGACGAACGGTAGGCTTTGTTCGATGGCGTCCTAGAATCGGCATGAAACTCGACTGGCGATGATGCCAGTCCGCTTTGTGCCTCGCAACTTTGAAGTTACTCTTCTAAAATCCCGGCCAAACTTGAAGTAACCTCGATGGGGGCGCAGTTAGCAACGATCCGTCCAGCCCTGCAGCCACTTTCATGGTAGCTAATCAGGAAGGAAGCGGTCCTTTCCATGGTGACGAAGGCCTCAGGTGCCCTATTGTTTGGTCTCGCTGCTGCGCTAGCTTTGGTAGCGACAGCTCCAGCGCAGACCAAGGCTCCACTAGCAGAAGAGAAAAATACCTTCGGGCGGATCTGCGGGACCTGTCATGCCGCAACGCTCGCCACCGCATCGCGGCGCACGAGAGACCAGTGGTATCAGACGGTCAACGAGATGATTAATCGCGGCGCTCCGGGTAGCCCCGACGAATTTGAGCAGATTGTCGATTATCTCTCGCGCGCGTACGGCAAGATCGATATCAACACAGCTTCTGCGGGTGACCTTTCGGATATCCTCGGTTTGTCTGCGGAAAAAGCGAGTGCGATCGTAAGGTATCGCCGTGAGCACGGCACCTTCGAGAACTTCCAGGAGCTGCTGCGCGTGTTGCATTTTGATGAGGGGTCGTTCAGCAAAAATCGAGATGCGATTACCTTTGGAGTCGTCACTCCGATCGGTCGCGTATCGGTCGGGGCTCTGACTGCCTATGAGACTTGGCCGGCGGCCAGCGGGAGCCCTCAGCGACAGGGTTGGTCTCGGCACGAGCAAATACTCTCGCCGACTAACGTTGGACACATCAAACAGATTTACAAGGTGAAAATTGGACCTAGCGGGCCACCAGGTCCCCTCGGCACTCCGCTGGTGACGTCAGGCTTCTATGGCGTGAATGGGGTGAAGCAGCTAGTGATGATGCCCGCCGACGAAGACTCCGTTTACTCAACAGATGCAGACGTTCATCAACCCATCTGGGAAGCGCGCTTGACCGCCCCCGATTTGACCTCGACAGAGTCCGGTGCCTGTGGTGCCAAGGTTCCCGCGATAACAATACCGGGCAGCGCGAGCGCAGCAAACAACTTGACGCGGCATTTTGCGCCGCAGGCGAGTCGTGTTGCAACCACGTCGCGGCCTGCTGCCAATATGCCCTCAGCATTTCGAACCGCATACTTGTACGCGCTGGCGAGTGATGGCAAATTACACGAGCTTGCGCAGCCAACCGGGCACGACGTGCAACCGGCTGTCAGCTTGATGCCGCCAAACCACAACGCAACGCTTACGGCCGTTGGCCGCATGATCTACGCTGCCACAACAGGGCTATGTAACGGGATGGGAAATGCTGTTTACGCGCTGGACCTCACTGGCAATGTAAAGAGACCATCGGTGTTTGAAACCAATGGCAGCGCGATCGCCGGTTCCAGTGGTGTCACAGTCGGGCTAGACGGAACCATTTACATTCAGGTTCCCAAAGGGCATGGCGATCCCGCAGGGAGTTACAACAATACAGTCCTGTCGCTCACGCCCGATCTGGTGGTAAAAGATCATTTCACGCCGGCCGCACCCCGCGGACTAAGGGCCACGCCGGGCGTTACTCCAGCGGTATTTGAGTGGAACGGCAAAGAGACTCTCGCAGTAGCAGCCAATGGACGTCTGTATCTTTTGAATGCGGCGTCTCTCGGTGGTTCGGACCATCACACGCCACTGGCGCAGTCAGATCCGATTGACGGTGACATTCGCGACGCATTCGCGACCTGGGAAGACCCCGATACAAATACCCGCTGGATTTATGTTTCCATGTGGCCGGGTGGCACAGATGGTGCAACCGTATCGACGTCCAAGGTAAGGGACGGCGCGATTGCTGCATTCACAGTGAAGCAGCGCAAGGGCAGGCCAACACTGAACTTGGCATGGATTTCGCGTGATCTCGGAGCGCCAGCAGCGCCGATTGTGGCTAACGGTGTAGTGTATGCGCTTGCGACAAGCCAGCCCGTGGACGCAAGCAAAAGGCACAGGGAACAAGCCGCGAAACGAGCTGTGCTATTTGCTTTCGACGCCAGCAACGGAAACGAGCTTTTCAACAGCGGGAATGACACAGATGACTCTTCGTCAAGCGGGCTTGCTCTTGCAAACGGCCAGATATACTTCACCACCCGCGACCGCATGCTATACGCCTACGGATACGCGATTGAGCACTGATCACGTGTTCCTACGTTCGCTCGGACGGAGTTTTGTGACGAGAAATGTGTTTATGCCCAAAATCATCGTTTTCGTAATTATCGTGGCCTGTGTTCGGGGTATTCGGGCCGCTGACTGGCTTACCGACGGAGGAGATGTACAGCGCACCGGATGGCAGAAAGCAGAAACGGTTCTCAATAAAGAAAACGTGCATGGCCTGCAAATCATTTGGAAAACGACCCTCGACACGAAACCGCGCGAGATGCACAAATTTTTGCCAACATTGGTCGCCGAGAACGTGGCGACCGCTTTCGGCCTGAAGCGGCTGGCAGTGACAGCCGCTATCTCCGATGATGTTTTTGCAAATGACGTCGCTACGGGTGAACTCGTTTGGAAGCGGCACTTCGAATACGCACCGATTCCGACAGCGCGGCCAGGTGGCGAACTTTGCCCCGGTGGGCAAACGGCTACACCCACAATTGGTCCTCCGGATGCTTCTGGGATGCGAATCCTGTACGCGCTCGATGGTGCGGGCATGCTACACGAATTGAATCTTGCAGACGGGAAAGAGATTGGCGCGCCAATCAAGTTCGGCTGGCCGAACGGAAAACATTACGCACTGAATCTGTGGGGAAATTATCTGTTCACAACTACAGGACAGGGTTGCGGGAGCAATCCGAACCAAATGTGGGCAATCGATGTAACCGATCCATCACATCAGGTCATGACATTCAACCCCGGCAGCGGCGGCCTGTGGGGCCGTAGGGGCGCGGCAATTACCAGCGATGGAATTGCATATGCTCCTACCGGCGACGGCATCTACGACCCGGAGAACAAGACCTACGGGAACGGGCTGATCGGAGTTGAAGCCCATGATCACAAGCTGGACCTGAAGAACTACTTCATCCCATCGGAATGGGCATTCATGAAGAAGCGGGATCTCGACATGAACGTTACGCCGGCAATCTTCAACTACAACGGTCGAGAGTTGATGGTTACTTCCAGTAAAGAATG
>Ga0068853_100001426_pt1 | contig 17252 bp, 20 predicted proteins | sample KBSCornC32_FD_65655 | JGI IMG/M metagenome (GOLD analysis project Ga0068853, IMG submission 65655) | Corn rhizosphere microbial communities from Kellogg Biological Station, Michigan, USA - KBS Corn C3-2 | ecosystem: Host-associated > Plants > Roots > Rhizosphere > Soil ...
TTCTGATAGGGGCTGTCCTTCCGCACGACCGAAATGAGGCGATAGCCCTGCGGCCCTTTTTCGGTGCCCATCGCCGCGAACGGCACGGCGCCCGCAAGATTGACGGCAAATCCCGTCGGCCCCGTCGAGAATCCTGCGACATGCAGGCGGCCCGAACGCATCGCTTCGATCTCGGCGGAATTCGACTGCACCGGATAGTAGATCACCTTCTTGCCGGTGCATTTCGCGAGATAGTCGGTGAACGGCTTGAAGATGTTCGCGTACACCGCCGGGTCTTCAACCGGCGTATAGGCGAAGACGATGGTGGAAGGATCTTTCCACTGCTTCGCATCTTTCGGCGCATCGGCGACGAGGTCGTTGTTGTCGTCGCAATAGTGCTCGTCGAGCTGGCCATGATGCGCGCAGCTCTCGGCGGCGTAGGCGGAGCCGAAGGCAAGCGAAGTTCCCAATGTCGCGATACAGGCGGCGTGCCGCCATCTTATGCGGTTGGTCATTGGAAGCTCCCCCGTATCGCCGGTTATTTTGCCGGCGCTGCTGCTTTTGCTTTCGCTTCTTTTTCTTCCTGTTTCTTTTTCAGCGCGGCCGCTTCGCGCGCGCTTTCTTTCTCGTAAGCGGCCTTGTTGTACGGTGTGCCGGAACCCTCGGCGATTTCGCGCACGACTTTCCAGTCCTTGATGTAGGTGATCGGCACAAAGCGGTCGTCGCCGTTGAATTCCTTCTGCATCTCCGGCGTGAAGCGGAAATCGTAGAAGCATTTCTTGATCTTGTCGGCGAGTTCCGGCTTCAGGTCATGCGCATAGGCGAAGGATGAGGTCGGGAAGATTTCGCTCTTGTAGATGATGCGGATCTTGCTGCCGTCGATCGTGCCGCGCACCACCATGCGCTCGTACACGTCCGAAGCGACGCCGCCCATGTCGTAGTCGCCGGAGAGCACGCCGAGCGCGGACTTGTCGTGGCCGCCGGACATGATCGGCTTGTAGTCGACATTCGGCGTGAGGCCTTCCTTCGGATAGAGAACGAGCGGCGCGAGGTTGCCGGAGTTGGAAGAGGGCGCCGTGTGCGCGACGCGCTTGCCCTTCAGGTCCGAGAGTTTCTGGTACGGGCTGTCGGCGCGCACGAGCGAGATCAGACGATAGCCTTGCACGCCGTTGACGGTGCCCTTGGTCGCGAAGGGGATCGCGCCCGCAAGGTTCACGGCGAAGCCCGTCGGCCCCGTCGAGAAGCCCGCGACATGCAGGCGGCCGGAGCGCATCGCCTCGATTTCGGCTGCGTTCGACTGCACCGGATAATAGATCACCTTCTTGCCGGTGCATTGGGCGAGAAACTCGGTGAACGGCCGGAAGGCGTTGGCGTAGACAGCCGGGTCTTCCACCGGCGTGTAGGCGAAGACGATGGTGGAGGGGTCCTTCAGCTTTTTCGGGTCGGTCGGGACGTCGGCGACGAGGTCGTTGTTGTCGTCGCAATAATGGTCGTCGAGCTCGCCGCGATGCTTGCAGGCGTCCTGCGCCAGTGCGATCGATGGCAGGAGCGCCATGGCAAGAGCGCCCATCGAGGCAGCCGCGAGCCGCCGCGTCCAAAAAGCCGTCATGAATTCCTCCCTGGGCCGGTTCACGCCCGGCTTATGGCCGCAACGATACGGGCGTGTGACGGTTCCGGCAACGCCTTACAGGGACTTAAGTTTGCAATCCGGAGGTGCGTGAGTATAGTCCGCCCGCTTCGGTTTTCCGGGGCTTGTTCGATCCCTCCAAACCCCATTTCCGATAGGACCCCGATGTTTATTACCCCCGCGTTTGCTCAAGGTGCCGGCGGCGGCAGTGCCGACGTGCTGTTTCAGATGGCGCCGTTCCTGCTCATCTTCGTCATCATGTATTTCCTCATCCTCCGTCCGCAGCAGAAGCGCGTGAAGGAACATCAATCGATGGTGAAGGCACTCCGCAAAGGCGACACAGTCGTGACCTCCGGCGGAGTCGTCGGCAAGGTGACCAAGGTGATCGACGACAACGAGGTGGAGATGCAGATCGCCGACAATGTCCGCATTCGCCAGATGCGTTCGATGATCCAGGAAGTGCGCTCCAAAGGCGAGCCGGTGAGCGAAACGGCGGCCTAACGCCGCCGGCATTCGCAAGTCGAGGAAACGATGCTGCATTTCTCCCGCTGGAAGGCCTTGGCGATTCTGCTGACGTCGCTGATCGTCTGCCTGTTCACGGTGCCGAGCCTGCTACCGCATCAGGACTTCCTGAAGCTGCCGAATTTCATGCAGCGCCGGCTCGTGCTTGGCCTCGATCTTCAGGGCGGCTCGCATATCCTGCTCGAGGTCGATAGCGCCGCCGTCCGCAAGGAGAAATTGGAAGCGCTGCGCGACGACGTGCGGCGCGTGCTGCGCGAGGCGCGGATCGGCTACCGCAATCTTTCGATTCAGGGAAACAGCGTTCAGCTTCGCGCCGGCAAGCCGGAGGAATTGCCGGAGGCGCTCCGCCGCCTGCGCGAGCTCTCCGCGCCGACCGGCGGGCTTTTGGCCGCGACCGGGCAGCGCGATATCGAGGTCAGCGAGAAAGACGGGCTCATCCAGCTCATGCTCACCGACGCCGGCATCCGCAACCGCGTCCGGCAAGCGGTCGATCAGTCGATCGAGATCGTTCGCCGCCGCATCGACGAACTCGGCACAGTCGAGCCCTTGATCCAGCGGCAGGGTGACGACCGCATTCTTGTGCAGGTGCCGGGTCTGCAGGATCCCGCGCGCCTGAAGGCGCTGCTCGGCAAGACCGCGAAACTCACGTTCCGCATGGTCGATCTCTCGATGACGGCCGAACAGGCGCAGCAGGGCAGGCCGCCCGCGGACTCCGAGCTGCTTTATTCGCAGGACGGCAAGCAGCCTTACCTGATCGAGCGCCGCGTGCTAGTGCCGGGCGAGGACCTCGTCGACGCGCAGCCCGGTTTCGATCACCGTACCAACGAACCGGTGGTCAATTTCCGCTTCAATACGCAAGGCGGACGGCGCTTCGCCACCGCCACCTCGGAGAATGTCGGCAAGCCCTTTGCGATCGTGCTCGACAATCAGGTGATCTCGGCGCCCGTCATTCGCGAGCCGATCACCGGTGGCTCCGGCCAGATCAGCGGCCAGTTCACGGTGCAAGGTGCGAACGACCTCGCGATCTTGCTTCGCGCGGGCGCGCTGCCCGCGCCGCTCACCATTATTGAAGAGCGCACCGTCGGCCCCGGCCTCGGGCAGGATTCGATCAACGCCGGCATCAACGCCGCCTATCTCGGCATGGCGCTCGTCATCGTCTTCATGATCGTGACCTATGGGCTGTTCGGCCTGTTCGCGAATCTTGCAGTCGCCGTGAACGTCGGCATGATCCTCGGCATTCTCTCCTTTCTCGGAGCGACGCTGACATTGCCCGGTATCGCCGGCATCGTGCTCACCGTCGGCATCGCGGTCGATTCGAACGTCCTGATCTACGAGCGCATCCGCGAGGAATTGCGCGGCGGCCGCACCCCGGTGATGGCGATCGACGCCGGCTTCTCGCGCGCGCTTGCGACCATTCTCGATTCCAACATCACGACCTTCATCGCGGCCGCGGTTCTTTTCTTCATAGGCACGGGCGCCGTGCGCGGCTTTGCCGTGACGCTCGGAGTCGGCATTCTGACCACGCTGTTCACTGCGTTCACGCTCACGCGCCTCATCGTAGCGCTGTGGGTGCGCTGGTGGCGGCCGCAGACCGTGCCGGTCTGATCGCGGGGACGAAATGGATACGACGACGCTTCTCATCTACGGATTGATCGCCGCCGCGACGGTGGTCTGCCTGCTCGTGCTCTTCGGCTATCTGCCGCATCTCCGGATCGTGCCGGACGACACGAAGTTCGACTTCATGCGCTTCCGCCGGATCAGCTTTCCGATCTCGGCGGCGCTCTCGATCCTGGCGTTGACGCTCTATTTCACCCACGGCCTCAATTTCGGCATCGACTTCAAGGGCGGCACGCTCCTCGAAGTGCAGTCGAAGGCGGGCAAGATCGATCTCGCGCAAATGCGCTCAAAATTAGATTCGCTCGGCTATGGCGAAGTGCAGTTGCAGGAGTTCGGCTCGAACGGCGAAGTGCTGATCCGCGTTTCGCAGCAGCCCGGCGGCGAGAAGGCGCAGCAGGATGTGGTGACCCGCGTGAAGGAAACGCTCGGCGCCGATATCGACTATCGCCGCGTCGAAGTCGTCGGCCCGCGCGTCTCGCAGGAGCTTCTGGGCTACGGCACCATCGGCATCATCGCCGCGATTTTCTGCATCCTGATTTATCTCTGGTTCCGGTTCGAATGGCAGTTCGCGCTCGGCGCGATGATCGCGAACGTGCACGATCTTGTGCTGACGATCGGCTTCATGTCGATCGCGCAGGTCGATTTCGACTTGACGAGCATCGCGGCGCTTCTCACCATTCTCGGTTACTCGCTGAACGATACCGTCGTCATTTACGACCGTATCCGCGAAATGCTGCGCAAATATAAGAAGCTCTCGATCGAGGATCTCTTGAACATCTCGATCAACGCGACGCTCTCGCGCTCGATCATCACCCACGTCACGGTGTCGGCGGCGTTGTTCGCGCTTTTGGTCTTCGGCGGCCACGCGATTCACAGCTTCTCGGCGACGATGATGTTCGGCGTCGTGCTGGTCGGCACTTACACCTCGGTGTTCATCGCGTCTCCGATCCTGATCTATCTCGGCGTGGGGCTGGGCCGCACCGCGCATGTCGACACGCCCGTCGAGGAGCCCGCGCCGTCGATCGCACCCGGCGCGCCGACGCCCTCGCCGTCCAAGCGTTGAGCGAGCCCGACGAACGGCATTTCCCCAGCCGCGCGCCGATCGAAGCCTACGGCGCCGGCGGCTTCCGCTTCGCGGATATGTCTCACAGAGGCTCGATCCTGGCATTGCCGAGCGGGATCTGGCCCTGGCCGCCGAAATCCGCGGCGGAAATCGATGAAGGATCGCTCGCCCGCGTACTCGCGGAGAAGGCGGAAATCGACATTTTCCTGATCGGCTGCGGCCGCGATCCGGTGCTGTTGCCTGTCTCCTTGCGCGAGCATTTGCGTGGTGAAGGCATTTCCTTCGACGTGCTGCCGACCCGCGCGGCGGCGAGCACCTATAACGTCCTGCTCGGGGAAGGCCGCCGCGTTGCTGCGGCGCTGATCGCGGTAGAATAGAGCATGAGCCTGGAAGCCGATTACGCGGCCTGCCGCGCGCTGGTGCGCACGGAAGACCGCGACCGCTATCTCTCAGCGTTGTTCGCGCCGGCCGGCAAGCGCAAGCATCTCTTCGCGCTCTATGCGTTCAACGTCGAGATCGCCCGCATTCCCGAACTCGTGCGTGAGCCGATGATGGGTGAAGTGCGGCTGCAATGGTGGCGCGATGCGCTTGACGGCATTGCTGCGGGAGACGTTGCGCGCAATCCGGTGGCGAATGCGCTGCTCGATACGGTGAAACGCTCTAATTTGTCGAACGGCTTGCTTTACGAGCTGATCGACGCAAAAGCCTTCGATCTCTACGGCGAGCCGATGGAGTCACTTTCCCGCTTAGAGACCTATCTCGATTCAACGTCGAGCTCGCTGATGCGGCTCGTAGCGGAAATTCTCGCGGGGCAAGAGACAGCGGAAATCGCCAAAGCGGCAACGCAGGCCGGCCGCGTCTATGCGATTACGAATCTCTTGCGAAATTTCGGCCCGCACGCCGCGCGCGGGCGGATTTTTCTGCCGCCGCTCGATGTGCTCATGCGGCATGGATCGAATGTCGAAGAGGCGCTATCGGGGCAAGCGGGCACGAATTTGCGCGCGGCGTTACGCGAGATGCGGGATCTCGCGCGTTTTCATCTCGCGGAAGCGCGGAGAGGATTGACGAAATTGCCGAAAGCGGTCGCGGCGGCATTTTTCCCGGCTGAGCTCGCACCGGAATATCTCGATCAGATGGAAAAGCCGGATTACGACCCGTTCCGCACCCGCATTGAAATTTGGCCGTGGAAAAAGCCATGGTTGTTGTGGCGCGCGGCGCGAAAAGCGAAACGTTAGGCCGCGTCCGCTTTCGTTTGGCCGAGCCAGCGCTCTAAATCGGCTTTCGCGCGCGACGTGATCGTTTGCTTCCTAGACATCGCGCGTTGTGAGCCGCGCAATTTCCCGCCCGTCGGCTTGCGCAATTCCTCGGGTGGTGGAAACAGCCCGAAATTGATGTTCATCGGCTGGTAGGAACGCGTACCTGCGTTCTCGTCGGCAAGATGCCCGCCGGTGATGTGCGCCAAGAGCGCTCCGAAGGCCGTGGTCACAGGCGGCACGCGAATTTCCTCGCCGCGCCGCTCGCTCGCAGCGAACAATCCTGCCATCAAGCCAACCGATGCGCTCTCGACATAGCCCTCGCAGCCCGTGATCTGGCCCGCGAAGCGCAGCCGCGGCGCTGCTCTCAGGCGCAGCGTCCCGTCCAGGAGTTTCGGCGAGTCGAGATAGGTGTTCCGGTGCAAGCCGCCGAGACGGGCGAATTCGGCGTTCTCCAAACCGGGAATGAGGCGGAACACGCGCGTCTGTTCGCCGTGCCGCAGCTTGGTCTGGAAGCCGACCATGTTGAACAGCGTCCCGAGCTTGTTGTCCTGCCGGAGCTGTACGACCGCATAGGCCTTCGTTTGCGGATCGTGCGGATTGGTGAGGCCGAAAGGCTTGAGCGGCCCGTGCCGCAGCACCTCAACGCCGCGCGCGGCCATGACCTCGACGGGCAGGCAGCCGTCGAAATACGGCGTGCCTTCCCACTCCTTGAATTCGATTTTCTCCGCTTCGTTCACCGCCGCGACGAAGCCTTCATATTGTTCGCGCGTCATCGGGCAGTTCACGTAGTCCGCGCCCGAACCGCCGGGGCCTGCTTTGTCGTAGCGCGACTGGAACCAGGCAACATTGAAATCGATCGAGTCGCGATGCACGATCGGCGCGATCGCATCGAAAAATGCGAGCGCCGTCTCACCCGTGAGCCGGCAGATTTCGGCGGCCAAGGCGGGCGAGGTGAGCGGCCCGGTCGCGACGATCACGCTGTCCCAATCCTCGGGCGGGACGGAAATTTCTTCGCGCGCGATTTCAATGTTCGGATGCCTCTCAATCGCGGCCGTCACCGCCGCCGAAAATCCCTCACGATCGACTGCAAGCGCGCCTCCAGCCGGCACCTGGTTGGCGTCGGCGGAGCGCATGATCAGCGAATTCATCCGCCGCAACTCGTAATGCAGCAGCCCGACCGCGTTCATGTCCGAATCGTCCGAGCGGAACGAGTTGGAGCAGACAAGCTCCGCGAGCTTTTCGGTCTTGTGCGCGGCCGTGCCTTGCGTCGGCCGCATTTCGTGCAGCACGGCAGGTACGCCGCGCTCGGCGAGCTGATAGGCCGCTTCCGCGCCCGCGAGGCCGCCGCCGATGATGTGAACGGGCTTCATGCCCTCGACCCTAGACAGGGCGCCCCGCAAAAACAAAGGGCCCCGCAAGGGGCCCTCAATTTACTCGATCTTCGCGAGATCAGTTGGCGGCGTGCGCCGACTGACGGGCGATGAAATCGATGTCGCTGCGGCGGACATTGATGTCGGCGAGTTCGCGATCGTCGAGCCGCATCAGCTCTTCATAGGTCCGCTCGTAAGCACGCCAGCGCTTGTAGAGCCGGACAAGGTTTCCCCAAAGCAACATGGTCATTCTCCTGATATCTCCCGGCCCAGATGGCCGAGTCTTCGTTTCGAGTTGGCGTGTATGTAACCGAAGGGGCGGCCGCCAGTTAGATGGACAGGGACATTGCTGCAATGCGGTAAACGCATGGAGACGAGCCGGAATATTAGTACTTTCATAAGGACTTAGCGCGTCGAATGGGCCACTCGCATCGCACCCAAAAGGCCGCTAAAAAGCCCCGATTCAATCTCGCGGCTCGCCGGTTTTCCGTCGCCCGCGTTTCAGGGGACGACGATGGCGAAAGCGAAAAAATCCAAATCCAAAAAAACCAAATCGAAACCAAAAAAGAAGATCGCGCCGAAGACAGCGGCCTCCAAAACTGTTTTCAATTTGTCGCAGACGACGATTCCCATCGCGGGCAGCGAGCAGAGCTTTCCCGTCCGCCGCATCTACTGCATCGGCCGCAACTACGCAGCGCATGCGCTTGAGATGGGTTCCGATCCGACGCGCGAGCCGCCGTTTTTCTTCCAGAAACCGACCGATGCGATCCAGGTGATCATGCCGGGCAAAACGGTGAACCATCCGTATCCGCCGCTCACCAGGAACTATCACTACGAAGTCGAGCTCGTTGCCGCGCTGAAGTCGGGCGGCAAGAACATCAAGGCCAAGGACGCGTTGAAGCATGTTTACGGCTATGGCGTAGGCCTCGACATGACGCGGCGCGATCTCCAGTCTCAAATGAAGGATCAGAAGAAGCCTTGGGAAATCGGTAAGGGCTTCGACTACGGCGCGCCGATCGGACCGATTTTTCCGGTTGCGAAAGTCGGCCACCCGTCGAAGGGTGCGATTTCTCTTTCCGTGAATGGGGAGGTGAAACAGAACGCCGATCTCTCGCAGATGACCTGGAGCGTCGCCGAGCAGATCGAAAAGCTTTCGGAAGCGTTCGAGCTGAAAGCGGGCGACATCATCCTCACGGGAACGCCGGAGAATGTCGGCGCGGTCGAGAAGGGCGACACGATGGTCGCGAAGATCAAGGGCTTCCCGGATCTGACGATCAAGGTAGTCTAGTCCTCACCTTGAGGAGGCGAGCGTAGCTCGCCGTCTCGAAGGGTCCGTCCGAATGTAGTGCCCTCATACTTCAAGACGCCGCGGCTCCGCGGTATGAGGGCTACTCTCTGCTACGCCGTTCGCTTCGTGTGTTTGCCTTCCTCGATTCCCTGCGTCTGGGAGAACGGAGCCGCGCAAAGGGTTCCGGCGTTCAGTGAAGTTGCCGATCAAACCATTCGAAACGTCTCTGTTCCGCGCGCGTAAACCCCTGCTATAGAAATGCGGGGGACTTCACCTTGAAGTTGGGAAAACGAAATGACGCACTGGATACGTTTCGAGAAAAACGGAAAACGCAGCTTCGGTACGCTCGACGGCGATACGATCGCTGTGCATGGCGGCGATATGTTTGGCGCCGCAAAGCCGAACGGAGAAACGGCGAAACTTTCCGACGTGAAGGTCCTGACCCCCTGCGACCCGTCGAAAATGATTTGCCTCTGGAACAATTTTCATCAGCTCGCGGCGAAAAATAATCAGCCGACTCCGGAGGAACCGCTCTGGTTCATCAAGTCGGCAAGCGCCTATTTGCCCGCCAACCAGCCGATCCGCCGCCCGAAAAGCTACAGCGGAAAAATCATCTACGAGGGCGAACTGGGCATCGTCATCGGCAAGACTTGCAGCAATATCATCGAGGCGGAAGCCGGAAAATACATTTTCGGCTACACCTGCGTGAACGACATCACCGCGGTCGACCTTCTGAAGAAGGACAAGTCCTTCGATCAATGGTCGCGCGCGAAGAGCTTCGACACCTTCGGCGTCTTCGGCCCGGTGATCGCCACCGGCCTCGACCCGATGAAGCTATCGATCAAGACCATCCTGAACGGCGCGGAGCGGCAGAATTATCCGGTCTCCGACATGTTTTTTCCGCCGCATAAGCTCGTCGCGGCGCTGTCGAAAGACGTGACGCTTCTGCCGGGTGACGTGATCGCCTGCGGCACCTCGATCGGCGTGGGAACGATGAAAGATCCGAAGAACACCGTCGAAATCGTCATCGACGGCGTCGGTAAGCTAGCCAACACCTTCGATCAGGACGTTTAAGCGTTAGCGAGCGGGAAATATTCTTCGATTTGCTGCCGCACCGTGCCGTAACACTCGCAGGCGCATTTTTCGAGACCGGCGCGGTCGATGATCTCGATCTTGCCGCGGCGGTAGCGCACATGCCCGCGCTTTTGCAAAGCGCGGGCAATCAGCGTGACAGTCGTGCGCCGCACGCCGAGCATCTGCGCGAGAAATTCCTGGGTAAGGGGAATGGTGTCGCTGTCGATGCGGTCGCGCGTCTGCAGGAGCCAGCGGCAGAGGCGCGCTTCCGCTTCGTGAAAGGCGTTGCAGGCGGAGCCCTGTTGGATCTGCGCGAGCAGCACTTCGTTATACTTCACCACCACGTCGCGCAGGATCGGGCTTGCCTTGATCGCGGCCTGCAGCTTCGCCGTCGGTATGCGCGCCATATTGCCCGCGACCTGCACGACCGCACGGTTGAACGCGTGGCGAGGGCCGAGGCCCGACATCGCACCGACCGTGCCTTCACGGCCGACGGTCGCGGTCTCGATGCTTTTTTCGCCGTCGTTCATGACGGCGACGAGCGAAATCATCCCGCTATGGGGAAAATAAACCTGCTCGATCGGCTCGCCTTGCTCCTGCAAGACGATACCCTGCGCGAACTGGATGTCCTTCAGATGCGGCTGCAATAACGACAGCTCTGCAGGACCGAGCACCGATAAAATCCGGTTGCGGCCGGCGATCCCGTTCGCACCGTTCGGCGGTCCCGTGACGCCGTTCGGCAGCGCGCCATTGGGTAGTTTTTCATGCACAAAAGTTTTCCTCCCTCCGCGGTCAATCACGGAGGACGGGCGATTTAGAGCGGGAATTTAATGAGGCTCTTAAATCGCGCGGTGCGAGTGACCGGCGGATTCAATAACTTGGCTGTTACGTTTATGTCTGTACGTCACCGTACATAACGCGCGAACCGCAGGAGCGGTTCCTGTGCAGACCGCCTCAGCGAATCATCCGCCAGAGCAGCAGCACGATCGCCGCGCCTACCGCAGCACCGATAAAAACGGCGTAGCCGCCGAGGCCGATCATCCCGCCGAGCGCCGCCAGGTGGTAGCCGAGGAATGCTCCGGCGACGCCGACGAGCGAACTCGTGGCCGAGCCGCGCTGTCCGCCGAACTGCCGCGCGAGCCACGACGGGCCGGCGAAGCGGTCGAACAACATTCCGGCCGCGACGCCGATCACCACGATCAGGATAAACGCCGCAACAGGATCGATTGCGTGCATGAAGCCCTCCCATCCCTCATTCGAGGATAACCCGGCGCATTCGACTGCGAAACAGGCGCGAGAATGCGGCTTGGTTGCCTCGACGGAGGGCGCGTGCAGAATGCCGCCAGGATCGAGCGACCGGTATCGAAGCATGCGTCTGTTGGCGGCCCTGATTTCGATGGCGTTATTGGCCGCAGCGCCCGTGCTCGCGGAGCTTGCGCCGGCGACGAGCGGCTATCTGAAAGAGATCGGTCTCGACCCGCGGTCCCACGAGATCGAAAGCATGGCCAATGAGGCCGTGACGATGCGCAGCGGCGGCGTTGCGAGCATCGACGAATTGGCGAAACAGAAAAAATCGAAGCGGGAAATTTTGCGTTTTGTCAGCACACGGCGTTTTGTGAAGGCTTACCGCGAAAACCCGAATACGCGGCTGCCGGCGGCCGACGATTACGATGCGGCCTATGTCACGGATGAGGAAAAGGCGCTCGTGCAGCCGGCTTTCCGCAAGGCCGGCGACGAGCTTTATTTGCAATCGTTGCAAGGGAAGAAGAAATGAATTCGGTGAAGGCGCTGTTCTTTGACGTGTTCGGGACACTGATCGACTGGCGCACGGGAATTGCGCGAGAATCGGAAAAGGTTCTGTCGAAGCTCGGCTACAAGCTCGACTGGCTCGCCTTCGCCGATGCCTGGCGCGGCGAATATCAGCCCGGCATGGAGGAAGTGCGCTCGGGACGGATTCCGTTTTCGCGCCTCGATATTCTGCATCGTCATAACCTCAATCGCATTCTGCCGCGTTTCGACATCAAGGCGGACGAGAAAACATTGACGGAATTGAACCTCGCCTGGCATCGCATCGACGGCTGGCCGGATGTTGCGCCGGGCCTCGCGCGATTGAAGAAGAAATTTTGGCTTGCGCCCGTCTCAAACGGCAACATCTCGATGATGGTGGCGCTCGCGCGCAAGAACAATTTTCCGTGGGATGCGATCCTGGGCGCGGAAGTCGCCGGCGACTACAAGCCGAAGCCGCGTGTCTACCTCGCTTCCTGCGAAGCGTTCGGTCTCGACCCGTCGGAATGCATGATGGTGGCAGCGCACTCTTACGATCTCTCCGCCGCAGCGGTGCAGGGGCTCAGGACCGCGCATGTCGCGCGGCCCAATGAGGCGGGGCCAGGGAAGGGGGAGAAAGCTCCCTCCATCAAAGTCGATGTCGCGGGCGGATCGCTCGAAGAGATCGCCGAGAAGCTCGGCGCATGAGCGCGCTCACGCTCTATTACGCGCCGCAATCGCGCTCGATGACGGCGCTCTGGATGCTGGAGGAAATCGGCGAGCCGTACAAGCTGGAAGTCCTCGATTTCGACGACGGCAGCATGCGCGCGCCGGAATATCTCGCGATCAATCCGATGGGGAAAGTGCCGGCGATCAAGCACCGCGACGTTGTCGTCACAGAAGCAGCCGCTATCTGCACGTATCTGGCTGACGCCTTTCCGCAAGCGAAGCTGAACATTCCGCTCAACGATCCGCGCCGCGGCCCCTACTTGAAATGGCTGTTCTTCGGGCCGAGCTGCCTCGAGCCGCCGATCATCGACAAAATTCTGAATCGGCCGTCCGGTGACCGCGTTGCGATCGGCTGGGGTAATCTCGAAGCGGTGCTCGATACGCTCGCGCAGGCGCTCATGAAATCCCCCTATCTCATCGGCGATCACTTCACCGCGGCCGATCTCGTGGTCGGCGGCGGCCTGCGCTGGGGCATGATGCGCCGCGTGGTGAAGCCGCGGCCGGAATTTTCCGATTACGCGAAGCGCATCGGCGAGCGCCCCGCCGCCAGGCGCGCTTTCGCCCGCGAGAAGGAAATTTTGGCTGCACGGAAGGCGTGAGGCGGTTGCAATTCGCGCTGAAATGCCAGCGTCATCGTTCTTTTATAATATGATTTGCAGCACTCGTGCGGCGCTTGACGCCCTATATGCCCGCCGTGCAACCTCGCTCTCCCGATAACTTCGTTTCAGAAAAATCGCCTTCGGGTGGTTTCTCTCCAGCAATGCAAACCAAAAAGAGAGGAGCGTTACGATGAGTATTTTCGGAAAAATCATGAGCGCGATTTTCGGGACTCAGGCACAGGCCGCCGAGCAGGGCCAGGTCGTATCCAGCGTCGACGTGGCGGCAACGCTCGACAAAGCCGTGGCGGCGAAGGGCGAAAAGCTGGACTGGCGGAATTCCATCGTCGACCTGATGAAGGCGCTCGATCTCGATTCCAGCCTTGCGAACCGCAAACAGCTCGCGAAGGATCTCAATTACACCGGAGATACCAACGATTCCGCCTCGATGAACATCTGGCTGCACAAGCAGGTGATGGAGCGGCTCGCGAAGAATGCCGGCAAGCCGACCGCGGATTTGATGAAGAAGTAATATTTTCGGGACAAAAAACGGCGCGCTTCTTGATGGAGGTGCGCCGTTTTCTTTTTCAGGCGTCGCGTTCGACGAGGCGGCGATAGAGATGCCAGGTGGCGTGGCCGAGAACCGGCATCACGATCGCGAGCCCCACAAAAAACGGCAGCGAGCCGATTGCGAGCAGCGCCGCGATCACGATGCCCCAGATCGCCATGGTGAACGGGTTTTTGAGGATCGCGCGGATCGAGGTTTCGACTGCCGCCGCTGCGCCCACGTCACGATCAAGGAGCAACGGGAACGAGACCGCGCCGATCAGGAAGCTCGCGAGCGCGAACAGGAATCCGGCGGCGTTGCCGTAAAGGATCAGCTTCCACCCGGCTTCCGTGGTCATGATCTCGTGCAGGAATGTCTCGATGTCGTCCGGCGCCGCGAGGCCGAACAGGGACTGATAAATCGCCTGCGCGGTGTAGAGCCAGCCGAGGAACAGGATCATCAAGACGATGCCGAGCGCCGCAATCGCGCCGATCGAGGGGGATTTCAGGACATCGAAGGCGTTCCGCCATGTCGTCTCCATGCCCGCTTCGCGGCGGCGGCTCAGCTCATAGAGGCCGACCGCGGCAATTGGCCCGATAAGCGCGAAACCCGCCATCAGGGGAAATAGAAGCGGCAGCACAGCCGCGCCGAAGGCAAGACGCCCAAGCGCCAGGCCCACGATCGGGTAGATCAGACAGAGAAAGAAAAGCTGCGTCGGGAAGGTCATGAAATCTTCCCAGCCTTTCTTCAGCGCGAATTTGATGTCGTCGATCCCGATCTTGCGGATCGCAGGGTGCGCGGGGCGGGCGCTCGCGCCCGAGATGACATGAAAATTAGCCATGCGTTTTCTCCTCAATCCGAGGATCGAGTCCACGCCACGGCCGGCGAAGCAGTTGCCGGTCGCGAAGCGCAAACCGCAATGCCCGTTCCTTGACTACGCGGCGCGCGGGTTCTGGTTCCTTCGGACTCGCGCGCCGTGAAGAATCATCCTCCCGTTTTTCGGTGTCGTAAAGAGGGCGAAAAACACGGTTGGTTGATCGTTAACGCGAGCGTTTGTGATATTCCACCCGAGCGAGGACAATCGAGCCATGCGCCAGTCGCAACATACGCTGATCGTCGAGAGCCGCGGCAAGGGGTTGATCGAAATTACGCACGACGTGAAGCGTTGGGTCGAGCAGCAAAAGATCGCAACCGGTCTTCTTACGCTCTATTGCCGCCACACTTCCGCGTCGCTCCTCATTCAGGAAAATGCCGATCCCGACGTGCAGAAGGATTTGAAGAATTTTTTCGAGGATATCGCGCCGGAGTCGCGCGATTACATTCATGACACCGAAGGACCGGACGACATGCCTGCGCATATCCGCGCGGCGCTAACGCACACTTCGCTATCGATCCCTGTGACAAAAGGCGCGCTTGTGCTTGGCACCTGGCAGGGGATTTTTCTGTTCGAGCACCGCGCAAGCCCGCATCGGCGCGAAATCGTGCTGCATCTCGTCGGGGAATAACGTCACGTTTCGGCCATCTGGCCTCATTAGCTTTTCACGTTCATCGCAGGAGATATTTTCATGGCCGATCTTACGCTTTATCACGCTTCTCCCTCGCGCTCGTCTGTGGCGCTCTGGATGCTGGAGGAAATCGGCCAGCCTTACGATATTCATAAGCTCGATCTGCAGAAGGGCGAGCAGTTGAAATCCGGCTACCTCGCCATCAATCCGATGGGCAAGGTGCCTGCGCTCAAGCACAAGAACGCGGTCATCACCGAGAGCGCCGCGATCTGCACATATCTTGCCGACGAATTTCCGCAGGCGAAGCTGAATGTGCCGGTCGGCAATCCGCAGCGCGGCGTTTATCTGAAGTGGCTGTTCTTCGGCCCGAGTATTTTCGAGCCGGCGATGACTGACGTCGCCTTTCCGCGCAAGGAAGCAGCGAACCCGACAGCGCTCGGCTACCGGCCGTTCGATCAGGTGCTCGACATCATGGCGAAGGCGGTGAGTAAGGGGCCGTATCTCATGGGCGAGCAGTTCACCGCCGCGGATGTCGTACTTGGTTCCGGCATCCGCTACGGCACGATGTTCAAGCTTGTGCCCGAGCGCAAGGAATTCGCCGATTACATCGCGCGTTTCTCCGAACGTCCCGCGCTGAAACGCGCGATGGAGAAGGATCACGGCGCGAAAGCGGCCTGAGGCGGCGGACACGGCGATGTGATTGCGGAGCCGTTGATCCCACCCGACTGTGTCTTTTCAACACTAGCGAGCGCGCGGGCGCAGGGCTAAGTTCCGGCCAAACAGGCTTTGGAACAAGGTATTGCTATGCGTGGGTTCTTGAAAATTCTGCTGCCGCTTCTGACCCTTGCCGGCTTTACGTCGCCGGTTTTCGCAGGTGAAGTTTACAATCGCGAACCGATCGAAATCCCGACGATCTTCGGCACCAAGCTCATCATCGGCACGAATTACCCGAAGGAAATCGTGAGCTTCAACGAGAAGCACGCGCCGGGAACGATCATCATCAGCACCAGCCAGCGCCGTCTCTATTATGTGCTCGGCGACGGAAAGGCGATCCGTTACGCCATCGCCGTCGGCAAGGAAGGCTATGCCTGGGCGGGTACGAACACGGTGAGCTCCAAGCGCGAATGGCCGGACTGGACGCCGACCGCCGAGATGCGCAAGCGCGATCCGAAGCTTCCCGTGCACATGGCGGGCGGCCCGAACAATCCGCTCGGCGCCCGCGCGCTCTATCTCGGCAACACGCTCTATCGCGTTCACGGCACCAACGAGCCCTGGTACATGGGCACGGCGCGCTCCTCGGGCTGCATCCGCATGACCAACGAGGACGTGATCGACCTCTACAACCGCACCAAGATCGGCGCGACGGTGATCGTAAGGCGTTAATCGCCAGCATTTGGTTTTCAATATACGTCATGCCCGGCTTTATGCCGGGCATCCACGTCTTTGGTGCGGCGAAGCAAGGCGTGGATGGCCGGGACAAGCCCGGCCATGACGAACGGAAAAAGCTTTCAGCCTGCTTGCCCCGTCTTCTCTAGATATTTTTCGAACACGAGCAGCGCGATTTTCCGCTCGACCGCCGGATTCAGAAACTGATCGACGTAGCGGTGGGCGTTTTCGACGACCTCTTTCGCCTCGCGCGGATGGCTGTTGTAATATTCCATTTTTTCCTCGACGTCGGAAAAATCGTCTTTCAGCTCGACATAGTGCACGCCCGGAATAAGCGTTCCCTCCATGAACCACGTTTCGAATTTCAGCGGCTGCGAGAAAGCGATCGAATTCGACGACATGATCCATTTCAGATTGCTGGCGACGTCGATGCCTTCCAACGAAAGAATGAATTTGTATTTGAGCTGCCCGCGCACCGGCATGTACGGCCGGTCGAGCCCCGGCATGGCGTTGCCTGTATCGATACGGCCGACATCGAAGCCCGGCTTGCCCGTGTATTTTTCGACAAACATTCTGCGCGGGCTCGGCTTTTGGCTGAATCGTCCCCGCCAGACGAGAGCATTCTTTTTTTTCTCGCTCGGATAAGGATCCTTGACGAAATTGAAGTGCCGGATCTTGTTCAGTTTCATCAGCACGGAATTGACGTTGTCGCCGGCGATCGGCCGGCTTTTTACGAAGGCCGGGTAGGGCGGCACTTCCCGCACATCGCCGAAGACGTAGCTGAATTTCACGCGCGGATCGAAATAGCGCGCGATCTCGTAGAGGTCGTAAAAGTAGGTCGTTTTCCGCTCGCGCAACAGCCCGCGCAAATCCGTTGCGTTGCTGTCGAGCGAAACGCTTCCTGCGAGCTTGTTGTAATAGTCGACGCG
>Ga0068853_100001427_pt1 | contig 17251 bp, 8 predicted proteins | sample KBSCornC32_FD_65655 | JGI IMG/M metagenome (GOLD analysis project Ga0068853, IMG submission 65655) | Corn rhizosphere microbial communities from Kellogg Biological Station, Michigan, USA - KBS Corn C3-2 | ecosystem: Host-associated > Plants > Roots > Rhizosphere > Soil ...
TGCGGCGGGTGCGATTTTCAGCAGTTGAATTACCGGGCACAGCTTAACGCAAAGCTTGCAATAATTAGAGATAGCCTGACGCGGATTGGCAAGATCGAACCGCTTCCTGATATCGAAATCGTGCCGAGCACGCAGCAATTCGCCTATCGCCTTCGAGCGCAGTGGCACGTCAACCGGCCCAATAAAAAGATCGGCTATTACAGGCGAAATTCGCATGATGTGGTCGATATCGAACGATGTCTCGTTCTCGCACCAGAACTTGAATCCACGCTGGAAAAAACGCGGCAAACACTGGACTGGGACGCGATGTGGAGCGACAAATCGCAGATCGACGCCGCTTTGGGAGATAACGGTTCGGTCTCGCTGTTTTCGCCGGAATTCTCACAGGATGCTTCTCCGGTATCGTATTCGGCCTACGGTGAGCGATTTTTTTACTCGGCGCAAAGTTTTTTTCAGGGAAACCGTTTTTTGATCGAGGAACTCGTCAAGCGCGCGGTTACAGGCGCGACCGGTGAAAATGCACTGGACCTTTACTCCGGTGTCGGACTTTTTACATTGCCACTTGCCAGAAAATTTAAAAGCGTGACCGGCGTAGAAGACAACAATAAGGCAGTAGAGTTTGCCGAGAAAAATGCCGAGGCCGGCGGGTTAAAAAATATTAGATTTGTCCGGCGGAGCGTTCGAGATTTTTTGAACGGCCAACTTACGGAAAAAATAGATTTTTTGCTGCTCGATCCGCCGCGTGCGGGTGCCGAGAACGACACGATCAGAAATATACTGAAAATTGGCGCAAAGCAGATATCGTATGTCTCTTGCGATCCGTCAATACTGGCACGCGACCTGCGGAAATTTCTGGAGGGCGGATATCGGATAAATTCGATAACGGCGCTTGATCTGTTCCCGCAAACGCATCACGTGGAAACGGTTGCAAGACTCAGCAAGGAATAAACTTTTTCGCAGCGATTTTCGTTTTAGTTAACGAAATGATAGTGCAACGGATTTCTTCCAAAAGTAATTATGAATTTTTAATTTTGAATTCATAATTATTTTCGGTTGAATGCCTATTTGAATAAACCCGAATCGCTGAACTAATATTTATATATGGCAAAAAAGAAGTCTGACGAAGAGAACGAACCCACCAAGAGTCATTTTATAAAGTGCCGCTATTGCGGACAGAAAAATGCAGTCAAGGAAGATTACAAGAACAACACGGCAAATTGCGGGCGATGCAAACTGCCGCTTTCGAACGAGCCGCACAAAAAGTTTGCGGATCTTAGCAAACACGATTATGTGCATCCGCTCGATAGCAAGGCTCTGGCGGCGCTGCGTGCAATACCGGGGATCGATTCGGCACTCAGGAAACTGCTTGCGGTCACCGGCGAATCGGCGATACGCGTTTTGCTGACGGCAAGCTCGGTCAAGGTGACCCCTAAACAATGCCCCGATCTGTATGCAAAGCTTCAGGTGGCGTGTACGACACTCGGCGTCGAGATGCCCGACCTGTTCGTGCAGCAAAACCCGATCGTAAACGCATACACATACGGCACCGAAAAATCGGTAATTGTACTTCATACCGGATTGCTCGAACGGCTGAATGACGAAGAAACTCTGGCCGTGATCGCTCACGAAGTTGGTCATATTCACGCCGAGCACGTTTTGTACCTGACGGCGGCAAGGATAATCGAATTTCTGACGAACGCATCGGTCGCAAAGCTTTTGCCCGGGTCGGAGATCCTTAAATTTATCATCTCAGCCGGGATTAGCAGCTCACTATTAGCCTGGTCGCGTCGTGCCGAATTGTCTTGCGACCGGGCCGCGCTGCTGGTTACGCAGGACCCGCACGTTATCGGCAAGGTGATGATGAAGCTGTCGGGCGGAACAATGGCGTCGAAGATCGATTACGAACTTTTCCTCGAACAAGGACGCGAATTCAAAAAGACCTGTGAAGAAAGTGCTCTGGACAAATTCTGGGCGAATATCATCAACGCAGGACAGACGCATCCATTCCCGATCTGGCGCGTCGGCGAGATACTCGACTGGGTCGAGAGCGGGCAGTACGACGAGCTGATGAAGAAAAAGTAAAGTAAAAAGTACTCCGCTGCCCCTATGCGCATAGTCTTCACGACAACTCCGAATATCGAAGAAGCCGAGGGCCTGGCGGAGAAAATCGTCGAGGCAAAGCTTGCGGTCTGCGTTCAAATATTGCCGCAGATGAAGTCTGTATATTTCTGGCAGGGCTCGCTTCAAAAAGAGACTGAACATTTGCTACTCATTAAGACTCTGGAACAAAAATACGAAGCGCTCGAAAAATTCATCCTTTTAAATCACAGCTACGACGTGCCGGAGATCGTGGCGGTCAGTGCCGAAAAGATTTCGAAGAGTTACCTTGCGTGGATGAAAGAGAATTTTTAAAGCAAAAACGTCGAATCTCAGAGACACAAAGGGAAGAAAAATTTATGCGGCACGATCGTTAGGCGGTCCTGTTTTTACTTTGTCTTTGCCACTCCGCGTCAAAATTCCTGTCTTAGCCACCTGCTTCCGCAGGTGGTACCGACACCAGATCGCGGACGACGTCAACGAGGTTCAGATCGACGACAGGTTTTGTAAGGTATGCGGCGGCGCCGAGTTCGAAGGCTTTTGTGCTGTAATGCTCGTCTCCTCGCGATGTGATCATCACTACCGGAATTGGAGCCAGGTCCTTTTCACTTTTTATCGCCGCGAGAAGCTCGAATCCGTCCATTTCAGGCATTTCAAGATCTGTCAGAACGATGAAGGGTAATTTTGCAGCGCCTCTAAGAATTTCCAGAGCCGCTTTACCGTTTTCCGCAGCGGCGACTTTCCATCCGATACTTTTGATCGTGCGTGCCGTTCTTTCGCGGATCGTCGGGCTGTCGTCAACGATCAGAACATCAAAATCGGATCCTGTTTCAATCGTGCCCGCTGCTTTAATAATGTGAGAAAACGGCGAAGCGTGCGGGATGCAGATCGTAAATTCGGTCCCCTTTCCCGGAACTGAGTCCACCGTGATCATTCCACCACGGCTCTCGACGCTTTCTTTAACGATGCTCATACCGACGCCGCGGCCGGCGTTCATATTCAGCTCCCCTGCAGTCGATAAACCCGGAATAAAAATGAACTGACGAATTTCGCAGTCTGTCATGTTGACGGCGACGTCCTCAAGAAGAATCTTCGACGCCAGCGCCTTACTGCGGAGCTTTTCGACCGAAATACCGGAGCCGTCGTCAGTAATCGTTAAAATTACGTAGGCGTCATCGCTATCTACTGCGATCTTGATCGTTCCGGTTCCGGGCTTATCAAGAAGTTCGCGCTTTTCCGGTTTTTCAATCCCGTGAACGACCGCATTTTTTAGCAGGTGAAGGAGCGGTTCGGCGAGAAAATCGAGAACCTCGGTGTCGAGCTCGACCTGCCCGTTTTCGACTATCAGTTCGGCGTGTTTTCCTTCCTCTTCGGCGGTTACATAGACCGCACGGTTGAGACGGGGAACCAGCGTCCCAAACGCGATCATCCTGACGTGCAGTATCTTTTCGCGAAGTGTTTGGGCAAGACTTCTAAAAGTTTCTACATGAGCTGCAAGATCAGTATCTTCGGGCAATCTTTCAAGTACACGATCAATGCCATCTTGAAGATCTATTAACTCCTGTCCGATACGTGCGAGTTCGTCGATTCGATCGAGTGATACACGCGAGACTTTTTTTGAATTGGGTGCCTGTGCTGGCTGTGATGCGGTTGCTTTATTTGCAACTGCGGCAATTTGAGACGGCTCACTCTTATTCTCGGATAGCGACGCAAGCTGCGCATCGATGTCGGCGTAAAGTTGTTCGGTTTTTTTATCGAGGGCTGGACCATGTTCCTCGTTTATCCGCTGCGACAGGATGTCAGCGCCGTAGCGAATTATTTCCAGACTTTTCTTGTCTGGAACAGTGTCGTTTTCCGAGAGCTTGTCGAACAGGTCTTCGATGCGGTGGGCAGTTTTGGATGCTTCTTTCTGGCCGGCTAAACCGGCTGCACCTTTGAAAGTGTGGGCGCTACGGCGAATTTCCCAAAACGGTTCGCGGTCGGACGGATCGCGTTCAAGCAAACTAAGGTTTTCGCCGATGCGAGCGAGAAGTTCTTCGGCCTCGGCACGAAAGATCTCAAGCAGCTCATCGTCAACCGCAAAACGATCCTCGTCGATCACGGCGGTGGATGAAGTCTGATCGTCGAGAAACATAAATAAAAATAGAAAAAAATGGGAGAGAGCGGCGAGAGAATCCGACTCAATTGATGACGGTGTGGAATTTCTTAAACTTGTGGTACGGCAAGGTAATTTTCGAGCGCCTTCATTAACGTTTCCGGGCCGAACGGTTTTGAGATGTGGTCGGTTGCTCCGGCCATTTTTCCGCGAACCTTATCGAAAAATCCGTCTTTGCCCGAGATCATTATCACGGGAACTTCTTTTGTAGAAGCTCGGCCGCGAATGAGTTTGCAAACCTGATAGCCATCCATTTTCGGCATATCGATATCGAGCAGGACGAGATCCGGAGCAAAGCGTTCGAGGGCTTTTATAGCCTCTTCTCCGTCACAGGCACAAAGCACGTCGTGGCCGCTTTTTTCGAGCTTGCCGGAGATAAGTTTTCTTACCGTGATGCTGTCATCGACAACCAAAATCGATTTGCCGCGAGGGGCCGAGGCGTTTGACGCGTTTTGGTTTTTGATCTCTTCGAGGCGGATCGCGAGCGAATTTACCTGCGAGGCGAGTACGACGTTGTTCGGATTTGCATTTGAAGCGTCCCGGAGCACGCCAAAACCGGAATCGAAGTCTTTTAGGTTCAGATAGCCGACACCAAGCGTGACCATTTCGTCTTCGTGAAGGCCGCGCAGCTGCCGCTCGGCATCCATTTGTTCCGTGACGCGGCGTATGATATCGGTGTGGCAGTCAGGGTTTGAAAGGAGCATTTCAATATCGGACAAGGTCAGGACAGCAAAGCATCCGTCGCAGCGAACTGCGTGCGGGCTGTTTTCGTGATTGCAAAACGGACAAACCGCTACGGGCTGATCGCGTTGGGATTTTACTTCCCTGGTGTGCACGTCCTGGTTTTCGTCGTTACCGGTTGCGGCCGCGTCCCATTCTGCGGCCTCGTTAAAGGGAATTTCTTCGGGACAATCGAGAACGTCGGACGCTGTGTCGGTTTCGGAAACGGGAACCCAAGGCTCGGCGTTACTTACGAATACGGAAGAAGGAAGCTCGGTTACCGGTTCGTTTACTGTCGCGTTTTCAAAATACCCGGTTACATCAGGTAAGCTGTCGGGCTCGGGAGCGGAGATAGGGGATGAGTCGAGAGCGTATTCGTCGATCATCGCTTTTGGAAATTCAAGTTCCTGTGTCGGATGGTCGTCTTCGACAAAATCACCGCCGAATATGCGGCTTTCCAGTTTGGGCATTTCGGCTTCGGGCTGTTCGACAATGACAGGTGGAATGAGCGAGTCGAGGCCGGCGCGTGCTGCGATATTGTCCGGGCTTATCTCAAGAACGCGTTCAAAGGCAGCGGTTTTTGCTGTGAAATCTTCGGCGACTTGCGAGCGGAGCATCCAGCCCTCTTCGTTATTCGGGTAGTGCTCCAACAGTTGGGCAAGTACCTCGTCAGCTTTTTGTCGGTCACCTGCTACAAACGACGAACGTGCCCGGACGAGCATTGCGTCGGCGTGTTTTTGATGAGCGACGCGGAGGGCGGATTGGACGGCCTCGTTTGCAGTGTCGATCTGCGAAGCGCGTTCGAGGAGTTCGAGTTTTTCTTCGTCGGTTGGGGAGAGTGAGGCAAGCCAGAGCCAGGCCATCTGATTTTTTTCGTCGTAGGAAAGGGCTTTTTCGAAACACTGCGCAGCAAAATCTTTTTGATCGGATTTGCTTGCGTCGATGCCGCGCTGCACGTAGGTGCGGGCGAGCAGCGAACGGGTTGCGGTGGACCAATCGATAGCTCGCCGATTGTCGGGGTTAATATCGAGAACGTTGTTGAGAAAGGCGAGAAGCTCCTCGGGGTATTCGCTGATGGACGCAAGCCAAAGCCAGCCAAGTTCGCATCGCTGGTCGGCTTCGACGGCTTCGAGCAAATATGACCGGGCCGCGACTCTGTCACCTGACTGAGCGGCTTTAATGCCGTCGTCAAGTAATGTTTTAACGTTAGAGACGAAAGGGGTGGCGGGTTCGTTTACGACCAGCGGCGACAGAACGGTTTCGAAATCGAGTCTCATGTTCATAGGAACCAAATTGTACGGGGAAATCGTTTGCGGCGAGACGGCCGAATGACACTTCGTCCAACTGCGCACACGCGAGATTTGCAAATAGAGTGCCATTGCGGAAATGCGTTGCGGCTTTTGCCTAAGTGCTTTTCTGGCTTAGAATAAGGCAGCGAAGGCGTAAGCTGTGTATTACTATTTGGCGGTGAAAAGTGACAAAATACGACACGTGAATGACAATTATTTGCAGATTGCAGCGATAAAAATTAGACAATAATTTTCAGTTTTTAATGCTTCGTTTTCAGTTAATTCGAAGAGTCATTTGTAAATAATATACGAAGGATTTGGCATCAATGACGGTAAAAAATTCACAATTTGATTTCGACGTGCTTGTTATCGGCGGTGGTCCGGCGGGTTTGGCAACCGCGTTGTGGTGCGACGATCTGGGAATGTCAGCGGTCGTACTTGAGCGACAGACCGAGTTCGGCGGTCAGCTTTTGAACATTCATGCTGCGATCAGGAATTATCCGGGCCTCGAAACCGCGAACGGCCGCGAGATGCGCGATGTTTTTCTTTTGCAGGTTCAGCAGCGGAATATTAAGTTAAAGGCTGCCGCGGAGATAGCAGAGACAGATCTTGCAGAATTGTCCGTTACTGATTCCGAAGGCTCGGTTTATTCGGCGCAAGCTATTGTTATAGCGACTGGCGTGCGGCGTCGTCGTTTGAACGTCGAAGGCGAATCGGAATTTTACGGCAAGGGAATTATCGTATCGGGCCAGCGTGATAGGGAACTTATAAAAGAAAAGCGGCTGCTGATAGTCGGCGGAGGCGACGCCGCGCTTGAGAACGCCGCGCTGCTTTCGGATGAAGCGGCGGAAACCACGGTCGTGATCAGGAGAAGCGGACCCTCGGCTCGGACCGAGTTTATCGATAAATTAAAAGGCAATGCGCGTGTGAAATTTTTGTTCGACAGCGAAGTGACGGCATTTACCGGCGGAGAGATGTTGTCGGGAGCCACCGTTAAAAACAATAAAAGCGGTACGACGGATATTTTGGACATCGACGTTGCACTTATTAGGATCGGCGTCGAGCCAAATACGGAGATTTTAGCCGGCGCCGTCGATCTGGATCCTCACTGTTACATCAATGTCGATCATGAATGCGAAACAAACCTGCCAGGCGTTTTCGCAATCGGTGACGTAGCAAATCCGATATCGCCGACGATAAGCACTGCGATCGGAACAGCTTCAACCGCCGCAAAAAGAATTTTCGTCTGGATAAACCATAAGGAAAAGTTATAATACCTACAACTCAAATACCCGAAAAATTGGATTTTTTTCCATAAAAATAGTTTCTTAGTCTATTAAATTATTTTTTGTTTCCGGTTCTAAATGCAAATTTGCCTGTATTTTCGCTCCTTTGTAGGAATACCGCCTGTTGAACGAAGGACTGGAATGAAAAATGCGTTCATTTGATCAGGCACAATCATTTCTGTTGGGGGCTAAAGCATTACAGTCCCTATTTTTTAGAACAAACAAGAGGAGGAAACATGAGGTTTCGAATAGAGGGAACGAAAGTATTCGTCTTTTTCGCAGCGCTTTTTTTCATGGTTTGTTTCAATGCAAATCTGTTCGCGCAGGCGGGAACGTCTAGCATAACGGGAACTGTAACCGATGTTAACGGAGCAGCTATTCCGGGGGCAACGGTAACGATCTCTGATGCTGACACGGGTTTCACGCGTTCAGTGATTACAGGAGATGATGGGAAGTATAGTTTTCCGGGAATCGCTCCGGCAACATATCGCCTCGAGGTTAGGGCCAGCAATTTCAAAAAGGCGGTAAATACGAACGCAAAGGCGCTAGTTGAGACGCCATTGGTATTAAACATTCCGCTCGAGCCTGGTGACGTGTCAGCGGTTGTTGACGTTACAACGAACACAATCGAATCGGTAATAAACACCCAGGACGCCAGCTTAGGTAATAACTTTGAACCGCAACAGATCTCGGGGTTGCCTACCGATCTTAGACGTGTAGCTGATCTGTTGACTTTGCAGCCCGGCGTCACCCGTGAGGGCTATGTAGCAGGCGGCCGAAGCGACCAGGCGAATGTATTGCTTGATGGCGTTGATATTAATGATCAACAGAATGGAGGAAGAACGGGACAGTTCCAGACATCACAGGACACTGTACTGAGGGCTACGGCCGAATCCGTTGAGGAATTCAGAATTACGACTACTAACGCAAATGCCAACCAGGGACGTTCCTCCGGCGCGCAGATCTCGTTAATTACGAAGAGCGGAACAAACAATTTCCACGGCTCCGGTTTTTACTTTTATCGTCCGACTGCATTCTCGGCAAACTCGTTCTTTAACAATGCCGCCGCCGCCCCGAGGCCGAGCCTCGCCAGAAAGGTGTTTGGCGGATCGATCGGCGGTCCGATCATAAAGGACAAGCTGTTCTTTTTCTATACGTATGAGGGACAGCGTCAAACTGAAGGTGTATCTGTCGTGCGGACCGTCCCTTTGGCTCACCTCGGACAGGGAGAGTTAAAATTTATGGGAACTGTACCGGGCGAAACGCTGTGCGCTGCGGAGGATCCGGCACCGGGTTGCGTTCAACCGCATCTCGTAACGCTTACGAGTTCTGATCTAAATTCGATCTATTCGGCTGTAGGCTTAAATCCGGTAGCGATATCAGTGCTAAAAGACGCTGCGACGAAATATGCCGCGAACGATACAACAGTAGGTGACGGCATCAACACTGGTGGATTCAGGTTCAATGCTCCGACGACCACAGCAGAGAATACCCACATTGTGCGGTTAGATTACAAGATCAACGACAGGCAATCGGTATACTTCAGAGGCAACAAGCAGTTCGACGTTTCGACGGGAACATCACAGTTTCCCGATACGCCGGCCACGGCGCTTTGGGACCACTCATGGGGATTTGTCGTTGCTCACGATTGGGCGATCAGTAACGACAAAGTCAACAATTTTCGTTACGGGTTGACCCGCCAGGCATTCAGCAGCCAGGGTGATTCTGATCAGCCGAGCATCAGTTTTCGATTTGTATTTTCACCGGTGGCGTTTGCCAGGACGCTGAGCAGAATTTCGCCGACGCAGAACATAACCGATGACTTTACCTGGATCAAAGGAAAGCACACGTTCCAATTCGGCGGAAACATTCGCATTATCAGGAATGAGCGTGTAGATTTCGGAAGTGCATTTGACTCAGCAGTGACTAATCCTTCGTTCTACGAAGCATCGGGCCGAGTTCTTGACCGCACGGTAGCTTCGGCAGGCTATGGTGTTCCGAGCAGTCAGCGAACGATAATTCAGAATGCAGCAACCGCATTGATCGGAAGATTTTCTCAGTACTCCGGTAACTTCACGTTCGATCTCGACGGATCGATCCTCGATGCGGGGACGCCAACGGAACGAACTTTTGCAACTGAAGAATACGACACATATTTTCAGGACCAATGGAAGCCGTGGCGTAATCTCACGCTAACGCTCGGAATGCGATACAGCATGAGCCGCCCTGTTTACGAGAAAAAAGGCTTTGAGGTGGTGACGACGCAATCGCTCAGCGATTTTTTTGACCAAAGAAAAGCGTCAGCGGCGAAAGGCATACCGTTCAATGGCCCGATCACGTTTGAAAAAGGCGGCCCCGCAAACAACGGCCCGGGCTTTTACAAGATGGATTGGAACAACTGGCAGCCGCGTGTTGCCGCTGCATGGTCGCCGAATTTTAAAAGCGGTGTTCTGAAAACCTTATTCGGCGACAATGATGAGTCTGTTATCCGAGGCGGTTTTGGTATTACGAGCGATCATTTCGGCGGACAGTTGGCGGTGAGTTTTGACGGTTTATCACCTATCGGGTTCACTTCATCAACAACGATCTCGGCCAATACCTACAACGTTACAGATAGCCCGGCTCCGCTGTTTACCGGCTTCGGACAAAACATCCGTGCTCTTCCGGGCATTCCCGCACCAGTGCAGAAGTTCTCGACAGATATCGACCCGGATTGTCTTGCCGGTATTATCCAGTGCCCCGAAAGGATCGAGGCTTCGCTGGACAGGGCCATCAAGACGCCTACGCATTATACATGGAACGTTTCTTTCGGCCGAAAGCTGCCATGGGGTATGTATTTCGAGGCGTCGTATATTGGGCACAAGGCGAGGCACTTGCTGATGGCACGCGACGTGAACGCTCTCAATGATCTGGTCGACCCACAATCCGGAATGGATTGGTACACGGCTGCCGGACAGCTACACGACCTTCGTGCGGCGGATACCGATATAAACAACATACAGCCTATCCCGTACTTCGAAAATCTGTTCCCTGGCCTTGGGGGAAATTACTGGGGTATTGATCAGTGGTCGGCTACGCAGGCGGTTTATCAGATCGTCGCTCGGCAGGATTTCACCCAGCCGTACGGTGTCTGCAGAGATGATGATAACAACCCGGTTGGTTGCGATTTCTTCGACGTTCTTGATTGGACGTTCGTACAAGAGCAGATCGATGATCTCGGCGTGGTGCCGAATATGTTCTTCCATCCGCAGTACGCGGCATTTTCCGCGTTCAGCAGCGTTGGAAAATCGGACTACAATGGTGCGACATTCTCGCTTCGTCAAAGGCTTGGCGAAACGTTGACTTACGATTTTAATTATACATGGTCAAAATCGTTTGACGACGCATCCGGGTTACAGACGGGCGACTCTTTCGGCTCACAATTTCTCTTAAATCCGCTGCGTCCGCAGGACAATTATTCGGTTTCGGATTTTGACACTCGCCATAGCATTAACGCTAATTTCATTTTTCAACTGCCTTTTGGGAAGGGAAAGAAATGGATGAGTGACGCGAATTACCTGACTGATACATTCCTGGGTGGATGGCAGCTATCAGGTATATTCAGGTACAACTCCGGTCTTCCTATATTCTCGCCGTTCGATTCTGCCCAATGGGCGACCAACTGGAACGCGCAGTCAAGTGGCGTCAGGGTGCAGAATATCCAGATCGGTACCGACCGAAATACGCAAAATGCGTTCAAGGATGCGCAGGTAGCGTATAATGCGTGGCGGAATGCGAGGCCGGGTGAAACAGGAGACCGAAATGTCCTGCGTTTGCCGGGATACTCAACCATGGATATGGGGCTTTCGAAATCATTTAGAATGCCTTGGGGCGAAGGGCATAAACTGGATTTTCGCTGGGAGGTTTTCAATATATTCAACCTTCAGTATTTCAACGGCGATCAGTTTACCCGTTCAACGTGGGGCCTACAGCAAGACTCGGACATTTCGGCTGCGCCGAGTGATTTCGGAAAGATATTTACCAGCATCCAGGGTAATCCGCGAAGAATGCAATTTGGGTTGAGGTATTCATTCTAAGTTCAAAGGAATTTATCGAATGAAATGACAAGCCGGAGTGGCAACGCTCCGGCTATTTTATTGGCTGCATGATCTTGCCGACGAAATCAGGAGGCTTAGTTGGCGAGTACTCAAAATTTTGAATATTCGACGAGGTTTTGCAGTTTTTTGAACGATCGAAAGGGCGCTGGCAAGGGCCGTATCGATTTTCAAGCTGATTTTTGTTGATTCATGACCCTAATTGCAACTTTGGTACGGAAAGTGCGTACTAATCTCGTACCTGTTAAGGGACCTTACAATTCGGATGCCCTCCCCGGGTGTTTTTACCGGATAGTTTCGTGCCTGACGGTGGGGTTTCTGTGGTTGCTTAGCAAAAAAATGGAGGTTTTTAGACATGCTGAAAGCATTGTTTTTCATGCTTTCGTTGTTTACCTTTTTTTGCTACACCGCAGTTGCACAGGGATCTTTCGGAGATCTAAGAGGAACGGTAACGGATTCAGCCGGAGCAGCCGTCTCAGGAGCCACTGTCGAGGTCGTAAATCAGCAAACCAACGAAAAGCGTACTGTTACCACGAACGGTAACGGCGAATTTGTAGTCACCAAACTTAATGTTGGTTCTTATACCATAAACACTTCATATCAAGGGTTTACCCCAAGCACGGTAAAGGACGTCAAGATCTCGGTCGCGTTCGTTACCGAACAGAGCATTCAACTCGGTGTTGCCGGTGCTTCGGAGGTCGTGACCGTAACAAGCGGCGACGCCTCGACACAGATCAACGTCAGCGACCAGCAGCTGTCGACGATAATCGGTAACAGAAAGATCCTCGACCTGCCGCTGTTGTCACGCGACCCGTCTTCGCTCGTATTGCTCTCGCCGGGAACGGTGCAGACCGATACCGGCCTTGGCGGTTTTTCCGTTAACGGATCGCGCGAGCGAAATAACAACTTCATCGTCGACGGCGTCGACAACAATGACACCGACGTTCCAGGCATCCCGGGCGGTGTGCAAACGCCAAATATCGACGCAACCGAAGAATTTCGCGTGATCAGCGGAAACGCGACGGCGGAATACGGCCGCAATACCGGCGGCATAATCACCACGGCAACCAAACGCGGGACGAACGGTTTTCACGGAAACACGTACATCTATTATCGATCCGATAAATTTGCCGCGCGAAATTTCTTTGACACGACGGGCAAAGCCGACCCGCTTGACCGTAAGCAATTCGGCGCTAGCCTCGGTGGCCCGATCTGGAAGGACAAAGCATTTTTCTTTTTCAATTACGAAGGCAACCGGACGAAAACCGGCTCAACGCAGTTTCGAGCCGTGCCTACGGCCGCGGCACGTACCGGCGTCTTCACCACGTCGGAGTTCGGAACGCTGGACATCAGGCCCGGCGGAGCGAACAACATTTCAGGGGCAGTGCTCGGTTTGGATGGCAACCTGCCGTTCAGCCCGCTGAGCCAGGCCCTGCTCAACCTGTTTCCACTGCCAAACACGCCCGCCAACGTCGGCCCGCCCGCACCACTTCCCGGATTGTTCGAAAACTTTCAATTCGGGTTTGTCGCACGCGACAAGGTGGATTCGATCTCGACGCGTGTGGATTATAACGTCACGAAAAAACACACGCTAAGCTTTAGCGCAAATTACGGACGCGGCGACTTCAATTTCGGAGCGCCGACGTTTCCTGATTTCGATGACGAGCTTCGAACCCCGCAAAAGGGCGGCGTTTATTCGCTAGGACTGCTTTCCACATTCCGTTCAAACATGGTTAACGAACTGAGGATCGGAACGAACCGGGTCGAATCAACCTTTAATGGCCCCGGCGACGGTGGAAGTACCGGTGCGATAAACGAGGCCGTACGAAATATTTTCGCGGCAAACGGAGCACCGGTTCCTACGTTCGGCGGAGCGAATGCTTCGGCGCTGAACATATTCACACCGTTCACGTCGATCAATAATTTCAGCACCCAAGGGCGCAAGACAGGAACTACGACCATCGGCGATTCATTTACCTGGATCAGAGGCGGCCATACGTTCAAGTTCGGCGGCGAAGGACGGCTGATCTACTCGAACGGCGATTCTAATTTTAGCCGTCAGGAATCGCTCAATCTAAACATAACTCAGGTATTCGGGCCCGGAGCAGGATTTGCTGTCGATAACGATGGAAATCAGCTTGGCCTTGGCGCTGGGGCGCTTGTGAGCGACTATATCAGCTTTCTTAGCGGTTTTGTGGCTCAACAGACACAGACGCAGTTTTTTGACAAATCGGGTAACCGTGTTGACAACGATCTGCGGCGCTATCGAACGAACGAATACGGTTTCTTCGGACAGGACACGTGGCGGGTACGCCCAGATCTTACGCTCAACCTCGGGCTTCGATGGGAATACAACACCGTTCCTTATGAAAAGAACGGTTTGTTATCGAACCTCGTCGATCAGGATCCGAGCGGCGTCACGCCAGATGGCGGATTTGTTTTCGAAACTGTTGGTAAGAATTCCGACAATCCGAACACGTCGTTGTACCGGAGAGATTGGAACAACTTCGGCCCAAGGGTTGGATTTGCTTACAGTCCGGGCTTTGACGGCGGATTCTTGGGAAAACTGTTCGGCGGCCCGGGAAAATCGTCGATTCGCGGCGGGTACGGCATTTTCTATGACCGGGTATTTACTAACCTGTTCAGCAACTCGAGTAGCAATCCGCCGTTTTCGCTTAACGCCAACTTGTTCCCGTTCTTCGATCAGCCGTCGTTTATTATTGACAGCTTGCCGAGGGTCACGTCACTGACGCCGACCAATCGTGTGGTTGACGGCGATGAACTCACCGTTGTTCTCTTCCCGACAAATCAGAACAACATACTGCAGCAGAAATTTGCGACTCCGAGCAGCGCCACATGGAACTTCGGTTTTCAGCGCGACCTCGGGACCGGATTTTTGTTCGAGATCGACTACGTTGGAACACGCGGATATCATCTTATTCGCGATATCAACGCACAGCTGACAAACGTTGGCCGTGTCAATGCCATAAACGGTACCGATATCCCGATAAGCGAAAGCCTGCGAGACAATTTCCTGAACGGTTCGCTTAACACGGCGTTCGGGCAAGACAGCGCGTTCCTGATAATATCGACCGGTAATTCGGAATATAACGCCCTGCAAACCAGGATCACAAAAACGCTGGACAGCAAGCGTTGGGGAACCGGGCAATTTCAGGCGTTTTATACGTATAGCCATTCGATCGACGATGCACCGGATTCTCTCGTGACCGGTACTAGCGATCGAAGTTTGCCGCGCGATTCGTCAGGGTTCTCAGGCGGATTGCTGGCAGAGCGAGGCGATTCTAGCTTTGACGCAAGACATCGCTTTGTGATGAATGCGATTTACGATCTGCCGTTCCATTTTAGCAATGGTTTTGTGGACCGCGTTCTGGGTAGCTGGACAGTATCGGGTATTTACCAGGCGCAGTCGGGTTATCCGTTCAGCGTGTTCATGGCCGGCGTTGACCGCCAGGGAACGTCGCTTAGTTCGCGTGCATCGTTCGCTGACGGTTCGAACGCGTTTACGGCGACTGACACCGCCGATAATCGCCGAATTTATACCGGCCCGAGCCGGACACTGTTTGCAGAAACGGTTCCACTCGACGGAAACCAGGGAACGGTCGGACGCGGTGTTTTCCGCGGGCCGAAGTTTTCCAAGGTTGATTTTTCGCTTATCAAGCGGATACCGTTAAACGAACGGATGAAGTTTACGGTTCGCGCCGATTTCTTTAACCTGTTCAACACGGTGAATCTGAACACGCCCATAAGCGACGTTCTAGATCCGCGTTTTGGAGTTTCAACCGCCGCTGGGGCAGCCAGGATAATCCAGTTTGCGGGACGCTTCGATTTCTAGAAGGTCGAACATCGACCGAAAAAGAAGCCGTCTGGAAAGACGGCTTCTTTTTCGGACCTTTAGTATTAATAAAAAGTCTGAACTCTTAACTGATTGCAGTCATCTGGCGCCGAACGAGTCGTTACCGGTTGTTTCAAAAAGATGCCGCGTATCGTTTAACGCAAGCACGCGCACATTGCGCGGGCCGCGTATTTCGAAACGGTTTATGCCGCAGTTTGACGTTACGATCCATGGCGTTTGCTGCGTGTTTTGGTGGATCGCGCCCATCAGGTGCAGGGTCATAAAACAGATCGCTCCGGTGTGTGAATAAATGGCGACGCGTTCGCCCGCGTGACGTTTGAAAATCTCACGAAGCTCGGCCGTCGTGCGACGGAGAAGATGGCGATAGCTTTCACCCTGGGTTATCACATGATGGACGTCACGGTTTACAAGCGCGTAATAGTCTTTTGGAAACTCAGCCTTCGATTCGTCAAAAGTGAGGCCTTCGAGCACGCCAACGTTGCGTTCCCGAAATGCAGGAGTGTGAACGACCGGAATGCCAAGCAGCCTCGCAAGCGGTTCAGCGGTCTTGACCGCACGCAGCAAATCGCTCGAATATACCGCTGTAATACCCTCTTTTGCCAATACCTTCGCGGTCTTTTCAGCCTGCTCCTCGCCAAGCTTTGAAAGCGGCGTCGGGCTGTGCCCGCCGAATCGCCCTTCGGCATTGCCAGCTGATTGGCCGTGTCTGACTAAAAAAAGTTTGGTTACGCGCATGCGACGGGTCCAAGATTCGCTTCCTTCTGGATCCAAACCGTGAGACGGTGGAATCTTAACTTCAGACTGCAACTGCCTCGGCTTTTAGCTTCTCAGTTTGGTAATGCGTTGTCAGGGCCTCGATAAATTCGTCGAGTTGGCCGTCCATTACAAGATCGAGTTGATGGACCGTCAGGCCGATGCGATGATCGGTGACGCGGTTTTCCTTGAAGTTGTAGGTGCGAATCTTTTCGGATCGGTCGCCGCTGCCGACCATTGATTTTCGCTCGGCGGAAAGTGCGTCGTGCTGTTTTTGTTCCTCGATCTCCTGCAAGCGGGCACGCAGAACGCGCATGGCCTTTTCGCGGTTTTTGATCTGTGATTTTTCGTCCTGCATTGAGACAACAACACCCGTCGGCAGATGCGTAATTCGCACGGCCGAATATGTTGTGTTGACCGACTGACCGCCTGGGCCCGATGAGCAAAACGTGTCGATTCGCAGATCGTTTTGGTTTATCTGCACATCGACCTCTTCGGCTTCGGGCAGAACGGCGACGGTGATCGCAGACGTGTGAATGCGCCCGCTGGTCTCAGTTTGCGGCACGCGCTGGACGCGGTGAACCCCCGATTCGTAACGCAACTTGGAGTAAACCTTGTCACCCTCGATCACGGCAACAGCGTCTTTGATGCCGCCGACGCCTGTGTCGGAGGCTTCCATGATCTCCATTTTCCAACCCTGGCGTTCGGCATAGCGGGCGTACATCCGCAAAATTTCTGCGGCAAACAGCGTTGCTTCGTCTCCGCCCGTACCGGCGCGGATCTCGAGAATTACGTTTTTCTCGTCTTTCGGGTCTTTGGGGAGCAACAGTATTTTCAGATCTTCTTCAGCTGTTGGCAGACGCTCTTCGATATCGGCAACTTCGGCCCAAGCCATATCGCGCATTTCGTCGTCATCGGCGAGCTCGGCAAGGTCCTTTGCCCCCTGCAGGTCCTCCTGCATTTTTTTGACCTCGCGATATTTT
>Ga0068853_100001431_pt1 | contig 17238 bp, 11 predicted proteins | sample KBSCornC32_FD_65655 | JGI IMG/M metagenome (GOLD analysis project Ga0068853, IMG submission 65655) | Corn rhizosphere microbial communities from Kellogg Biological Station, Michigan, USA - KBS Corn C3-2 | ecosystem: Host-associated > Plants > Roots > Rhizosphere > Soil ...
CTCGACATATACACGCGTGTCGTCATCTCACCGCAGATTCGCGAGCGGTTCATCAAACCCGAGATCTTTGCCGCGACGATCGCCGAGTATAAAAAGAATTTTGCCTCGCTCTCCGACCCAAACGGCAAGATCATGACGTCGACAAAATCCGAAATGGCCCCCTGGACGAGCCAGGTCCGCGGACAAAAAACGGGCATCAACTTCGACACGCCGAAGAATCTTGGCTTCTTCAATGAAACGCCCAACCTGCTGAGCACGATGATCCTCTTCAGCATGCAGGTCGACGGCCACCTGGTCCCGATGCTCGTCGGCACGTCAATGCTCCGCATCAACGGCCGCCTCATCAACGCCTCCGTTTACAAGCGTTCCCCCACCGAGAAGGACATCGAGATCATCACCGCCTTCACCAAAGCGTGGACGGATGCGATCTTTGCTGCGAATAACAGGCAGTAGTTTTTTGATCTCAGTAAATCACTGGACGTTTACTTTGACCCTAGCCGGAGTAGAGCCTTTCTCGCGGAAGAAGGTGACCTGCTCCTGCACCATGTCGAACTCAAGAATGTAATTGCCCTTCTCCTTTGGGGCGGTGACTTTCAGCGGGAGATCAACCTCGCTTCCGGGCAACAGGTCGTACGTCAGGCTCGTTCCGCCGTCCATATCGTTGATCACCTTGCCGCCGTCGGCGCTGAGCCAGCGATTGCGTAGTGTGATAGTGAACCTGCCGTCGGGCAGACCGTCGGCGGGCCATGCGACGGGGCTAGTGTTCTTGACGTGCACTGTGACCGTCTGTTTCTCCCCCGCATTCATATTTGCAGGCGGGTTCGAGGGCGTCAGCGTAGCCTTGAATGCGTTGTCCGGGAGCGCAGTGCTTATCTTTGTGCGTTGTGGCTGAGTCTGTGCCGCGACGGGCGCGTTCGTCGGTTGCGTTCCGCCGGATGAACTGCCCGGCTTTTCGCCGCAGCCGGCCGCCGCGAGTGCGCACGCCAGCGCTAATGTGAGGGTCGGATCTTTGAGTTTGAGCATCATCATATTGTTCCTTCTGGTCTGCCTGTCGCACCCGATCGTGCCTGCCTGTTACGGCTGCCCTTGATCCGGTAGGTCTAGGCGTAGCACGTACATCTTCAAATTAGTCCAGAGGCAACAGACTAGCATTCTATCGGGATCCAAACCTACGCGCCCGACGCGACGAACCCGCTTTCCCAAATTGTCGTTGTGCAGCACTGCGAATTGTGCATTTAGGACGCTTCTCACGCCTCACAAGAGGCACCTGGGCCGTGGACGTAAAAAGAGAGTGGATCCAGAAATCGAGTTTTGCTGAGCCAGTCAGCGGGCTCGCGGATGCGGCATGGCCAATGGCGCTTCAAAGATCGCCACCCTAATCAGGAAAAGAACGATCATGATCATGTAGTCGAATATAAAGTTTCCCCAGGATAAACGCCAGGGAGTAGCCAACGGCGAGCAGGCCTCTCGCGAAACCGCGCGATTTGAAGAGATACGCAGTTAAAGTCAGGACCCCAAGAAATACAAGCATAAACTTCCAGCCGGAACTTAGGTCTTCACCACGTTCATCGCTGTCAGCCTTGCACCAGGCAAGTATCAAAATGCCAAAACCGATCGTTTCGGCAAGGATCAGGACGAATGAGACGTCCGGCCCAACCACACCGATCAGAGCGACCTGAACGATCCCCGTCAGCAGCGAGAAAGCCATCCAGCCGATCAAGATCCTCCTCTTCGGCGTCAGCAACGATCGCTCAGACGGCTCGATCACAATCCTTTCCACATCTTCCATGCCGGATAATTTCCCATACCTATACGCGCAAATACAAGCAAGCGAGAGAATCGAAGCCTGACCTCGTCTTATCTCCGTTGTATAATTCCGAGACATCAGATTATGTTCGAAGACGAGATATAAACTGATAGATTCGTAGAAATCTTCGGGGTCAAACTTGCGATTTAATTTAGAGATTTCACGCCGACGTCTTTGGTACTTAAATAAACTATTGCGGGATGATCAAGCGGATCCTTTTATCTTTGGGGCTCTCGGCGGTGTTGCTTATCGGCAGTTTGGTCGTGGGCGCGGTTATTGTTGTTGTAGCGAGTCAAGGACAGAGCCAGTACAACGTTGGGGTCGTTCGGATGGTTGATCTGCCCGTTCGACCAATGAAGGCATTCTATTATCTGATGTTGCCGCCGAGGCCGGTCGACTATAGCCAGACGGCCTTTGACAGTCGTAAGGTGCTCGGCGTCTGTTTCATTTATATAGGTAGCGTCGTACTCTACGCGGTGCCGATCTTTGGAATCCTGACATTCGTATCACGACGGCGTAAGCGGGAACCCTTGATGGATCCTCCGCCTCCGCCGGATCATTTGGGCTCTTAAAATGATCCCGAGCAGCGCCGGATACGGAATTCGCAAAAATTTACGGAAGCACGATTATATCGTTGAACTGTGCGAAATGCTTATCCAGAGACAGGGCTGTTCCGATCCTTAGCTTTTCCATCACAACTTTGCTGCTGCAATCGGTGAAGCTCCAGTCCTTGTCGGCGAACTTGCTAAAGACGGCCCATGTTGCGTTGAGGTCGGCCTCGGTAAGCTTGTAAACGGAAGCGATCCGATCACTGAAGAATGCCGCTCCAAGTTCAACTGCCTTCGTACTCCTCGACCGGGCACGTAGCAGCGTCAGCGTTTCATCGATGACGTAATCCGTGGTGATAAGTTCCTCGGTGTTGTCGGCCAAGCACGCGTTAACTGTTGCATGGTGAGGGTCCGACTCGACAACCATTGCGTACCAAGCGCTTGTATCGACAAAGATCATTCAGAGGCGGGATAAAGTATGGAATCGTGGTCTGCACCGGAAAAGTCATCGACGGGGGCATCATCCTGAAGTTCAGCGATACTCTGCAGGACGCGGTATGCTTGTCGCGGATCGGGGCGGTGTTCGAGGAGCAAGACTTCTATCTCGTCGCCCTCGTTCAACGAAACGGCACGTAGCGGACGGATCACGCCCTTCTCAAAGATCGCTGGTATCGTCTCAGTCATATAACATCGAGATTGTAACACGGACAAAGGCCTCGTCAGATGACGACGCCTCTTTGACCACACGCTTCACGCGACGTAGCTTTGTAAGCGAAACTTCTTCTACCTGCGGTCGGCGATGGGTGCGTCATCCATGCATAGTGGAGGGGCGGACGCTTAGCCTCTATCCGAAATGGGAACGTACTTCCTGTCGCGCTGGCCGATGTACTCGGCACGGGGGCGGATTAGTTTGTTGTTGGCGTACTGCTCGAGGATGTGGCCGGTCCAGCCGGAGATGCGGCTGGTGGCGAAGATGGGTGTGAAGAGATCGAGTGGGATGCCCATGAGGTAGTAGGTCGAGGCTGAGTAAAAGTCGACGTTCGGGAACATGCCCTTTTTCTCGTGCATGAGCTGCTCGATGCGCTGGGACATCTCGTACCACTTCATCTCCCCGGATTTCTCGCCCATCTGCTTTGAGTAGCGGCGGAGCCACGTGGCACGCGGATCCTCGGTCTTGTAAACGGCGTGGCCGATGCCCATGACCTTCCGCTTGGAGATGAGCGCGTCCTCCAGCCACTGGTCGACCTTGTCGAGCGAGCCGATCTCGAGGAGCATCTTCATGACGTTGGTATTCGCACCGCCGTGAAGCGGGCCTGCGAGAGCCGCAATTCCAGCCGTCACTGCACCGTACATTCCGGCCAGAGTGCCGGCGACGACGCGGGTCGTGAATGTCGAGGCGTTGAGCTCGTGATCGGCGTGGAGGATGAGGCAGACGTCGAAGATGCGTTCCTCGTCGGCGTCGGCGCGTTCGCCACGAAGCATGTAGAGGAAATTCTCGGCGATCGAGAGGCTCGTGTCGGGAGCGACAGGCTCCTTGCCGTTGCGAATACGGTCCCACGCGGCCGCAAGCGTACCGATCTGGCCGGTGATGCGGATGGCTGCTTTAACGGCGTGTTCGCGGTCGGTGCCGTGGCCGTTCTTGTCGTAAAAGTCGAGCGAGGAAACCGCGGTTCGGAGCACGTCCATCGGATCGGCGTCCTTTGGAAAGGTCTTCATAGCCTCGACGATTTCGCGCGGAGCCTCGTAATTTCGCCGAAAACGCTCCTTGATCTCAGCGAGCTGCGCGTTTGTCGGCAATTCGCCGTGCCAGAGGAGATAAACGACCTCTTCGAATGTGGAATGCTCGGCCAGGTCGTGAATGTCGTAGCCCTGATAGATCAGTATTCCCTGCTCGCCATTAACATCCCCGATCGCGCTCTGCGCCGCGACCACACCTCTCAATCCCGCCGACGCCGTCGTTGCTGCTGTTTCTGTGCTCATGATTCAAGTCCTCTTGTCCCGCGAGGTTTATACCTTAATTGTATTCGCTCAAAGTCCTAAACGCGATTCTCCCAATGTTTAGAAGCCGCTCGCGAGGCGTACCGTTGTCAAATTTACATTTTATTCCCGGTGCGAAGGTGTGACAAGCCTCACAGCAACCACCGATATCATGGTTTTTCTGTACATTGAATTAGGCTTGGGAGTATAGTTCAAATCGGAACGCCAACAACTTATCCCGTGACATTAGGTATTTGCGATATATAGCGGAATAGTATATCGTCGCCAGGATAAACATCTTTAAACTGGCTGTGTTCCGTGTGGCCCTGGTTAGGGTTAACACCAAAGCTTTTCAGGAGAAGTCGTATGACAGGCAGATCCCTCGGTGTACCTTGGCGGCTCGCCGCTACTCCTATTATCGTTATCGCGATGGCGATCCTTTGTTTTTCGCAAAGAGGCAGTGCCCCGGATCCGAATTCCTCCTCACCGTTGCTGCTGACCGCCTCACAGGATAACCGGGTTCTGACGGAGGGCGATACTCAGGGAGTTTCGCTCGGCACAGGGCGTGCGTTTCGCCGCGGCGATAAGGTCACGCTTCTGGCCACCAACATCGATCTGCTGGATGGGGAAGGCCTGACCGCTTTTCGCGTCTATGCACGTGACGCCAACGATCATTATTTCCGGTTCCCGGTCAGAGAAGTCCGGCGAACGAGCTTGCCGGGGCTTAACGTTTACGCCATTACCGTTCAGCTCACGGATGAGTTCGGATTGTGGGGCTCGCCGGCGGTCGGAGATGTCGCAGTATCACTGACATGGCGTGGCTTGGCGAGCAACGAGGCGAAACTCGGATTCGAGCGGACCGGTGGACGCCTTAAGGACTCACCCGGCGTTGTTCCAATGCCGCCGGAGAAAGCTCAAGCGATGCTCAGATCCGCAAAAGGCCTACCAGTACAGGCTGCGAGCTTGACCGCTCCAACCGACTCTGGGATCAAGTCTGGAGCCGATCGTCGCCGGTTTGAGGAACAGGCGGCTTTTGGCCCATCCGCAACCCTGGATGCCGCGTTAAAACGAACGACATTCTCAGCATGGATCGACCAGCAATTCAATGACGATTATGCGGCGTACCTCAGCCGTTACCCCAGTCAACCGCTAAAACCGTCAACCGCTCCCGCCGACTGCGATGGCACGGGAACGGACGACGTACCGACGACGTGTTTCCGCGATACCTACACCATGTACCCGATCCAGCAATGGTCGACGAAGGAGATGCTCTACAGCGACAACCAACTCCGTCACCGGATCGCGTGGGCACTCAGCGAATTATGGGTCACGTCCGGCGCGTCCATTCAGCAGTCCCGGCATATGGTCGAGTATCACAAGGTCCTGTCGGCGAACGCGTTTGGAAACTACCGTACGCTGATGCAGCAGATGACGCTCAACCCGACCATGGGCGACTACCTGAGCATGGCCGGCAGCACGAAAAATAACCCCAACGAGAACTATGCTCGTGAGCAGATGCAGCTTTTCACGATCGGCCTCGTGATGCTCAATCAAGATGGCACGGTCCAGTGTGCCGAGCACAACCCGTGCCAAGTTGGCGACACGCCTATTCCGACCTACGACCAAGCCGTTGTCACAAATATGGCGAAGGTGTTTACAGGTTGGAACTACTGTCAAAACACGAGTCTTGCCGTCTGTCCGAATTTTACGAATCTCTATCCGGGAAACACGACTTTCAACTACATCGACCCGATGCTGCTAAACGTCAACGTCACGACGGTGGGCAACAACCAGCACGATCTGACCGCGAAAACATTGCTGAGTTACCCCGGATCGACAACGACCAACCTTGCTGCATGCGGCAATTGCACGACTCTCGCCAACATAACTACCTATGCGAATAATTCGCTAAATCAGGCCCTCGACAATATATTCAACCATCCGAATCTTGGGCCATTCGTCTCGAAGTTTCTGATCCAGCAACTTGTCGAGAGCGATCCGACGCCAGCTTATGTTGGACGTGTCACGGCCGCATTTAACAACAACGGGTCAGGCGTCAGGGGCGACATGAAGGCTGTGATAAAGGCGATCCTGCTCGACCCTGAGGCCCGGGGTGATTCAAAGACAGATCCAGCGTTTGGCAAACTCCGGGAGCCGATGCAGTATTCGGTCAATTATCTTCGGGCATTTAACGCGGCCTCGGCAGATCGCGGTACTCAAAGTGACGGCATCATCTTCCTGATCAGCCAGTTTACGGGGATGAGCCAGAGCCCCTATCGTTCACCAAGTGTTTTCAACTACTATCCTCCGAACTTCATCATTCCCGGGACCACTACCCTCGGACCGGAGTTTGGTTTGATGACCACAGGTACGGCGATCTCGCGGGCGAATTTTATTAACCAGATGACCTATGGCAATCCGGCCGTCGCGGTAAGTGCCGCGAGCAATTCGGGTGGCGCGCCCAACGGCACTTCGATCGACCTGAGCGATCTACAGTCCATTGCCGCCGCAGACCTTACGGGTGGAGCGCTCGCGGACACGCTGGACACGCGGCTGCTCCATAACACAATGTCGCCGCAGATGCGTACCGCGATAATGACGGCTGTGCAGGCGGTCTCCGCGACCGACCTTCAGGGCCGCGCCCGCGCGGCGGTCTATCTGGTGACAAGCTCGTCCCAGTACCAGATCCAGAGGTGAACGTCATGAACAACGACCGACGAGAATTTATAAAGAAGACGGGCTGTGCTCTCACGATGACGGCACTGGCGTCGCAGATGAGGCACTTTGGCTTGATGAGTGCCATTGGGCAGAGCACTCTCGATCGCACCAATGCACCCGCCGTCCCGAGCGATTACCGGGCGATGGTGTGCGTGTTTCTTGCTGGTGGAAACGACGGGAACAACATGATCATTCCCAACCACAGCGACACAACCATAAGTAATTACACTGTTTATTCAAACGCCCGGAGCAATCAGGGACTCGCCATCGCACAGGGTTCGCTTCTTCCGATCACTGTCCCGAGAATGGGAAATCTGACTTACGGGCTGCACCCGTCCCTCGGTCCGCAAGCGGCGGGTACGAACATCGTGAACAACGGGATCCACGAGCTCTGGGGCCTCGGCAAGCTGTGTGGGGTGACGAATGTTGGCACACTAGTCGCTCCACTGACGAAGACACAGTACCAGAACGGCTCCGTGCAAAAGCCTTATCAACTATTCTCACACTCGGACCAGATCGCCCAATACCAGGGCGGCCGCAGCGATATTGCGAGCTTCACCGGCTGGGGCGGGCGCATCTCCGATGCAAGGACGGCGAATGATAACCCTTCAGGTCTGATCCCGATGATCACATCGATCGCGGGTGCACAACTCTTTACCGCAGGGCAGATCACGCTTCCAATGGCGATCGCGGATTCCGGAACGTCATTGTCCTCGGTGCTGCAGCCGGTGGGATTTTGCAGCCCGACACCGTGTACGCCGACCGGTGCTGCGGGTGCGAGATTCGCCGCCTTCAACAATCTTCGGCAGTATGATCTTTCGAATGACTATGTCGCTGCGGCGAGTCACGTCACCGATCTCGCAATGCAGGCGAATTCGGCTCTGCAAACTTCGCTGGATGTGACGACCACATTCCCGAATACCGGCATCGGACGTCAGCTCAAGCAGGTCGCGAGACTCATAAAGTCACGCGGGTCGCTAACGATCAACCGACAGATCTTTTTCGTATCTCTTGGTGGTTTTGATACACACACGATCCAGGTCACGACACAGCAATCGCTGCTGATCCAGCTCGGTCAGGCGATGCGCTCGTTTTATGACGAGACGGTCGCGCAGGGCATATCCGATAAGGTGACGCAGTTTACGATGGCGGATTTCTCCAGGACATTTAGCCCGGCGGGAACCGGGGCAACCGTCGGATCAGATCACGCGTGGGGGAATCATCACCTCGTCGTGGGCGGCGGAATTACAGCCGCGGATTTTTATGGCATCAACACAACGAACGGCACACCGTACCCGTCGCTGACCTTTAACGGACCGGACGACGCCGACAGTGGAGCCTCGGCACGCGGACGCTGGATACCGACGACCGCTGTCGAGCAGTATGCCGCGACGCTGGCGCGTTGGTACGGTTTGCCGGATGCAAGCCTAAGTCAAGTGTTTCCGAAGATCCCGAACTTTTCGAATACGAATTTGGGCTTTATGCAGCCGGCTTAGCGTGGGCCAAGTCTGATTGACACGTTCTGATAAGTGCTTTACCCGACAGGAGATAAAATGCCGCGACTCAAATTCATAGTTTGCTCGCTCACGATCATCATGTGCGGCGGCATCATTCGCGCAGCGACATTTACTGGCGGTAATTTCACGATATTCGACAATGCCGGACGGCTTTCTACGGGCTGCAGCACTGTTGTTGTTTCGGGATTTACGACCCCTGCCTTGCTTTCGAGTGTGTCTTATAAGGGATTTACCCATACCTCGGTCGGCGACCTGGAGCTGCGCATATATCTCCCCGGAGCGGCACCTCCACCGAGCATTACGGCGGGACAGAGTTTTGTCCTGGCCAGCCCTCCGGAGTCAAGGCCGTGCGATCTCTCGGGGGATTATCGATTCATTGACACTGCCGCCAAATCGATAGACGCCGCGACCGACACGTGTGGGGACAGCACCGTGATCGCGCCCGGTGACTACCGTACCAACACCTACGGAGACGGGACAGCGGACGGTCCGACGACATCATTGGCAAGTGCGCCGGGCATCCTGAGCGCTGGACAAGTAAATGGTACCTGGCTAGTCTGCGCATTTGATTTCGGTGGCGGCGATACGGGAGCAGTGACGAGTACGCAGTTGGTCCTCAATGCGACGACGCCCACGCCCACGCCGACACCAACGCCCGGACCAAATTCGATCGCATTCACGACGAACAATTACAGCGTGAACGAAGCCGGCGGGCACATTGATGTCGGCGTCGTTCGAACGGGAGACACTTCAGGGGCGGCAGCGGTCAACTATGCGACTTCTGACGTCGCCGGTGCGGGACATGCATCGCAGACCTCGGACTATGAGATCGCGCTCGGTACATTGACGTTTGCGCCAGGCGAGACCGCGAAGACCTTCACGGTCCTCGTCATCGACGATACGCTTGTGGAGGGGCCAGAAACCATCGCTCTGACGCTCTCAAATGCGACGGGCGCGAATGTCGGTCTCGGTAACCCTAACACTGCAACGCTGACGATCATCGACAACGACAATGTCGTGACGACGACTAACCCTTACGACGACGCGAGGTTCTTTGTCCGGCAGCATTATCTTGATTTCCTCAACCGTGAGCCTGACCAGAGTGGGTGGGACTTTTGGACGAACACGATCACGCAATGCGGAGCGGATGCGGCCTGTACGGAGGTGCATCGGATCAATGTCTCGGCAGCGTATTTCCTGTCGAACGAGTTTCAGAATACGGGATATCTGGCTTACCTGACGCACCGTTCTGCATTTGGGCCGAATGCCGGAGCGAGCCCGGCTCCTGTGTTGTACAACACTTTCATGCACGATGTGCAGGAGCTTGGTAAGGGATACATTTTTACCGACCCGAATGGAGCTCAGGTGCTCGAGGCGAACAAGGTCGCGTACTTCAATGAGTTCGTCGCACGACCTGAATTCACGGCCAAGTACCCTATCAGCCTCACAAATCAGCAGTACGTCGACAACCTTCTCACGACAGCAACCTTGTCGACGACCGGCACATTCCGTGACTCTCTCTTCAATGGCCTAAGTGGCGGCTCACTGACTCGTGCCACCGTGTTGCGGACCATCGCCGAGTCCTCGGCCATTCAGACACGGGAATTCAACGCCGGATTTGTGACGATGGAGTACTTCGGCTACCTGCGCCGCGATCCGGATACATCGGGATTCAACTTCTGGCTCACTAAGCTGAACGCCTTCAATGGCAACTACATTCAGGCCGAGATGGTCAAAGCATTCATCGAATCCACGGAGGACAGGCAGAGGTTTGGAACCCCGTAGTTCAGTGTGATCCAGAAGTTCTCGAAGACGATATCCAAGAACCTATAACGGTGAACCGACGCTGTTCGAATGCCGGGATTGGAATCTGCGTCCGTCGATCCGCTGCCTTCGACGGAAACTCGTCAGAAGGCCCATATCCGTACTCCGATCCGCCTGCTCCATTCCCCGCCAGCGGCGTGTTCCTTAAAGAAAAAGGCCTCGCCGATATTCAGGCGAGACCGTTGAAATGATGAGATCTTAGTCTTGGATCAGGTCCTTGGCTTTAGCCCTACTCTGATCAGTCTTCGCTGCTTACATTTGACGGATCAGCGGATCTGCGTCTCGTAGGCAGTGCGGATCCTGATCTGCTGGTTCGGCGCGAGCTTTACATGCTTGCCACGCTCGATCACAACGGCTCCAACGCCAAATGCCGCTCCGACGCCGGCACCGATCGCCGCTCCCGGAGGGCCACCGATAACGGCACCTGTTATGAAGCCCGCCGTCGCGGCTCCGCCGATCTTCACGGCGTCGCGCTTGACGGACGATTGACCAATCGCAGTGCCCTCGGCATCGACGCGGCGGATGTTGTCGCCCTTGAGCGCCATCACCTCGACAAGCGTCCCGCTCATATTGCTCCAGCGGTTGTCGTTGAGCACGATCCGGTCGAATGACAACGACAATTCGCCACGGCGTCTGAGCTTGTTGGGCTTTGTGATCTTTGAGACGCGTCCTTCGACCGTTGCTCCCACGAGCTCAGACGGCGACACGACCTTCGCCGTAAATTTGTCACCCTCGCGGCTGGTTTCGGTACTCAGGCCATCCTGCATTTCAAGCATCAGCTCCGTCTCCTTTGGAATGAGGATGATCGCGTTATTCCCGCCAAAGGCCGCCGCATCTGCCGGCGTGGTCGCAACGGTCGCTGTTGTCGAAACTTCAGGCGTCTGATTCTGCGTCGTTGTAGGTTGAGTTTGCGTGTTATTATCGGCGATCAGCTCTTTGCGTTCTGCGGCCACCACGCCGCGTTTCTTCAGGCTTACCGGAAGGGTCGATTCGAAGGAACGACGCTCAAACCCCGTATCGTAGCCCGACTCAAATCCCTGCTGATACCCGTCCCGAAAGTCCTCGCGCGACCCGTAGTCTTTTGCATACGTACGATCGGCTTTGACGTATTCGTCATGCCGATCATAGCTCCGCGTCTGGCTGTCGATGATGTCTCGATATCCGGCCATATAGCCGTCGGAATAGCCGGTACGATAACCCCTCTGGAGAGCAAATGTTGGGTCGTTTTGCTGCGCAGATGCCGAAAGGACCAGGCCTGGAATGCATAAGACCGCACACAACAAACTAATAACCAGTTTACCGTCAAACCTCATATCGTTCTCCTTAAGCTACAGACTGGAAGGCCCTGAACTTGAATAGCAACACCAGTTATACATGAGAAGATGATGGTGTGCAAGAAGTTTTTATGAGTGACCGCACGACCTCCAATAGCTAATCAGTAGCATAAAAATAGCAGCCGTCCTGCAAACGACTGCCGAGTGTTGCCCGAGGAGGGCAGAGCTTAAAAGCTCTTTCTAAATAGATATGAAGCTCGGACAAAAAACGTGCGGCTGTCGCGATGAAATCCCGGCTCCAGGAGCGGAGCGCCCGTCGGATCGTTCGTATATGGATTGAAGCCATTGTAGTGCAGCGTGTCATTGTATCCGGCGTAAAAGGCGGTGCCGGGACTCGGATTCCAGCCAAATAGGAACTGACCCGCCGCGCGGGACGACAAAGTATCGTAATCCCAACGCACCCTCACATAGGTGAATCGTGTGAACTGGTAGGTTGTCTTCCAGCTAAAGATATTCGTCTTGTATGCGAAAAGTCCCGTGTCGTGACGACGGATCCGGTCCTCGGTGTAATCAAGCGACGTGGTCAGCGGATCGATGGGCTTATAAGTAAACCCTCCGCCGTAGTTGATCTGCGTTCCCGCTCCGGGATCGAGGCCTGGTACCGGGTCTTTGACTTGATTGCATGTTGGAAACTTCCCACATCGGCTGTACCAGGCGATGTATGCCGGACTCACGCGCGGGTAACGTGGTCCGGCTCCAAAATCGTAGTCAAACGCTCCATATGAGATGAAACCGAAATTGTAAATACTCAGATGTTTGTTGAACGTCTTATTTATGTTCCAACTCATATACGGCTGTCTGGCGTATCGAGTTGGTGCTCCGAAGAATGCGCCTCCGAGTCCTGTCACGGGATTTCGCTTTGGACCAAAGCCGTCCTCTTCATAATCCTTTTCAAATTGCTGCCCGCCCTCGAATTCGAACTGCCAGTTGCCCTGCATCGTCCAGTTCGTGCTGGCTCCGATCAGGCCGTATTGCGCACGGCCCGTCCAGTCAAAGGTGTAGCGGGCGAACTGGTTAAAGTTCCAACGAATAAATCTCGCCTTTGGCCGCGATTTTGTGCTCTCTCGGTATGCGAAGAATGCCTGATTTGTGTTCGTACGCTGCGTGAATCCAGACTCGGCCCGATAGTCCTTGCTGCGGCCAAAGATCTCGGCGTACCAACCATGCGTGTCCTTTGTATAATCGAGGCTCCAGAAGTATCCAAGTCCTCGGCCGCTGCGATATTGCGTCGCATCGCGTGACGGATCATAAAAATTCTCGCGCGTCTGAGTGCCCGCGACCTGAAAGGTCATCGTTGTCGCAGGATTGAATTTAAACTTGCCGTCAAAGCCCGACACAAAATTACGGTCCTGAGGAAAGATCCGTGCAGTGCCAAAAAATCCGATGTTGTTATCTGGCCCAAGATCTCGTTTGACTCGAACGACTGCGAAGTATGCATTCTTATCGAGAAATTCATCCAGAGGGCACGGATCGTGGGATAAACCTAGACGAAGTCTCTCCTTGCACTGATCGTTTTGCGTGCGGTCGTCCTCGTTATAATTTCCGGGCGCGTTGTCGGACGCCAGTAGGAAGCCAAAAGTGTTTTTGTTGACCTTACCCGTCAGCTTTATCGCAAGGTCCGGGTCGATTATGTCGCGAGAGTAAAAGATATTCAGCGGTGTGTCGAAGATCTCTTTGCCCTCTAGAAAGAATGGGCGCTTTTCGGTAAAAAAGATCGGAAAACGCTGGTTTGCGGTCACCACAGGCGCGTCCGCCTCGATCTCCGCAAAATCTGGATTGATCGCGGCATCGAGCGTGACCGTCGGAGTAACCGTGTACTTGAGGTTTACGCCGATGTCCTTCTTGCCGGGATGATTGACGAAGCGTCCCGTCGGCACCTGCAGAGACGAGACCCGCTCACCCGTTTCGCTGAGGGTGATGCTCGGTGCGACCTCGAGTGTCCGATCAAACTTGACATCATCGAGGCCTGTTATGTGCCCGTGCTTGACCAGAAATCCCGAGTTATCGCGATCATCCGGCATCCAGTCGTCTAACTCATCGTTAAAGCGATCGATGTTGCGCGCCACATCAAAACCCCACAGTTTTCCCTTGCCTGAGGTGTAACGGAGTGATTTGAACGGGACCTTTACCTCGACGGACCATCCCCAATCCTCGATAACGCCCTTCGATTCCATCACGACGTCGGGTGTGAAGTCGGCTCCGCGGCCTTCCGTATAGATACCGTCCTGCTGAATGCCGAGCGGATTGAAGCCGAGAATATATGCGCGCCGCTGATCGTTAAAGGTGTCGAGCCACACGCGTACATTGTCCTCGCCAAAGACGTTATCGCGTTTAGCAACGGTCGCCCGGATCTTGTCCTTCTCGTCCCAGCACTTGAAACCGATGTATAGATTCTGCTCGTCATACATCAGATATGCCTCGGTCGGTTTTGATGGTTCGGCATTGTAGCCGGGGCCAATGTTGTAGAAGTTTTTGAAAACGGCCGCGGTCTTCCACGCCTCCTCGTCAAGTCGGCCGTCAATCACGATCGGGCCTGCCGCCTTGGGAATTACGATCGCACGCTTTTTCTCCTCGGGGACCGGGATCTTGCCGCCGTATCTGATCGTGTCGGTCGCAGCCGGAGCAGTGCCGGAACCGGCGCCGGATGAGCCGGCCGTATTGCTCGACACTTGTGCCAGTGAGGTGATCGAGAGAAGGAGTAGGGCAAAAAAAAGCCCGAGCTTATTCATATCTGCACCTGAGACAGTCGGCTACCCGAGGAGAGCAGTAGTGACTAAAACGTGAATACGGTCACGAAGTTTCAATTATTAGGCGGTTTCTCAAAAAACACGAGGGTAGAGCTTGAGAAGTTTTTATAAAGCGACTCAGTCGAGCCGCGCGAGAGTTTCGGCTGAACGTATAATGATGCTGCCGTCACTCTCGATCTGAAAATGTCGAGTGCCGCCTGTTCCGACACGATACATGGTCTGCTCGGCCTGCGAGCTGACCTTTGTCACCGAGATCCCGTCGCCGAGGATCGAATCACAATTGGATTCGAGATCTGCCGAAGAGTTTGCAGGCACGGTGACATTCACTGCTCCGTCGCCTGCCTTTGCCGTCAGCGACGCAAATTCACCCTCGAGGCTGATCGGTGCGTCGCCGCTGATCGCCGCGACATCTCCGCGAAAGCCGATGACGCGAATACGACCATCGTTCGTCGCGATCTGCAGCTTGCCGTCCGAGTCGCGGACGTTTACAGAGCTGCCGCCGCCGTCGACATCGAGTTCGCCCGATATCCCATCGAGGCGAACCTCGCCACCCGCTTTTATGTGAAGATTCGCTTTTTTTGGCACCATCACCTCTATGCGGGTTCGCTCATGGGTGTCGAAATATGAAGATGCGCGGCGAGCGAGGTCCGGGTCCTGGACCGCAATAGTGACTGACGTATCATTGTGATCCGCGGTTACCTGCAGCGGCGTGGTGCTGCGCGAACTCGAGAACTGCACGACGCGATACTGCACCTCCGAGCGGTCCCATCCGGTGACTTTTACAGAACATTCCGCCCCGTCGATCGTCACAGTCGGAACACCTCGGACCTGAAATGTATCGCTTTTTGTCTCGACCCTCGGTACGCCTGGAAGATACGCGGCATTTACCGTACGCATCGCATCTCGAATGTTCCGCTCGATCTCGGCGCTGTTTGCTGCAACGGCGGCACCAGCGGCGGCGGAGTCGGCGATCGCCTTTGCGATCTCCGGACCGACGCGCGCCATCTCGGTGTTCACCTGAGTCGTCGCCCGGGTTATCTCGGCTTGGCTTTTCTGCATTGACTCGCGGATCTGCTTATTGATCTTCTCTTTGTCGATCCTGATCTTTGGATTTACGTTGGCATCAAAGTCGATGTCGCTATCCCAATCGTCATCATCCTTGCCTTTCGCCGGCAGAAGGTTGGTCGCCGGGCTGAGTTGCCGTCCGTCATTTTTGCGGCCGATCGCGAGCGGACCATTCACGCTGCTGAGCTTGATCTGAACGTCGCCGGTGCCGAGCTTGCCGTAAAGGTCGCGTCCAACGTATTTGCCTTTTCGCACCGGCAGGCCGAAGTCGTTGCTGATATTACCGTTGAGCGAATCGGCCTTGACGGTCGCATTCGAGTCGGACGGAATAACGAGATTAACGTGTCCATTGACGGTCTCGAGCGAGATGTGGCTGCCGGTCTCCAGACGGTCAAAATCGGCCTGCACTTCGCCGTTTACCGTCGAGAGTCTTGCGGTGCCGCGGATGTTGCGCGCATTCACGTTGCCGTTCACTGCCGAGACTTTTGTGTAGTTGTTAAAGTCCGCCAGATCGACCGAGCCGTTCACGGTCTGGATCTCGTTCAGCATCGCTCCGCGAGGGACCGTGAGCTTGAATGTGACCTCGAGCTTGCCGCTGAATTTCCAACCGTGGTCCGTGTTGTTGTTGTCTCGTTTCCAGTTGTCGTAATCGGTCTCGATGCTGATCGCGTCCGCACGCGGATCGATCCGCACATTTACGTCATTGAGACGCTCCTTTGAATCCGCCGTTTTTGTGTATTCGACGCGGACCTCATTGCGGTCCCAAGCCTCGACGGTCACCGAGCCATTTACATTTGAGAGATTTACCTTGCCATTCGCAGTGATGGGGTAGGTTTGATCAAAATGCTCGGTCTCATCAGCGGCGGCCGCGTACATGAGGGATTGTGCGGGATTGTGTGCCGCATTAAGGCCTGTCGGGCTGCCAGTCGATGTAAAAGCCAGACCTGCGAGGAAGATGGAATATAACCAGCTCATAAATGCACTCCGTTTGCGCGATCCGGGACGTTGTTTCCCTGTTCTAGGAGCAATACACCGTCGGACGCGGATTTGTGACAGGTTTTTGGATGATAAAACGGCACAATTCCTTGCGATTAAACTTACCCAAGGTCGCTATGTTATTATGCATTCTTTGATTTCGCGGCCCCTCCGCACCTCTTGAGCAGCATGCAAAGGGAAGATAGTTTCCAACCCCTTATGACCCCGGACGAGATCCACCGCTCGATCGCCGACGCAGATGATATTGAAGAAGTCCACGACGTAAGGATCACCGTCGGCGACGTCTTTCGGAATGTCATCGGACATCCGCTACAGCTCATTACTCGCTGGAATTGGAAGGCCGTTCTGCTGGCGGTGCTTGTTCGAGCGTCGATCTATCTCATTACATATTCCGTGAGACACGAAGCCTGGATCGTGATCATTACGGCGATGGTCTTTGAGGCGATCTCGCGTTTTCTTACGACCGGAGTTGCAGGAGCGCTCGTACAATCCTTTCGTAAGGCACAGCCGATCTGGCTGGCGAATCTGATCGTCTCGGTCGCTCTACCGGCCTTCAGCCACACGGTCGAGTATCTAACGCATTACACGCAGGAGCGGTACTTCTCCGACATGTTCGCGGCATCGCAGAATAGCGGACGCGAGAATACATTCCCGATCTCGGTGCTCTTCTCAGTCGTCTCGGTGCTGTTTAACCTTTACGCGATG
>Ga0068853_100001433_pt1 | contig 17236 bp, 11 predicted proteins | sample KBSCornC32_FD_65655 | JGI IMG/M metagenome (GOLD analysis project Ga0068853, IMG submission 65655) | Corn rhizosphere microbial communities from Kellogg Biological Station, Michigan, USA - KBS Corn C3-2 | ecosystem: Host-associated > Plants > Roots > Rhizosphere > Soil ...
CATTCTTTCTGACTGTGGCGACTACTGTGTCGCCGCTGGCGATCGCTGCTTTGGCAATTTCAAAACCAAATCCTTTGGATGCGCCGGTGATGAACCATACTTTGTTTTTCATGACTTTTTTGTTTTATATGACCGAACGGTCATTTATTAGGTAAAAAAATTTGGTTTTTGCCCGCTCTCTTTTTTAGACCATCTGCTCTTCGATCATTTTTTTCAGGTTGCGGATGATGATGGCCATTTTGTCGTACTTCTTCGTGTTGCGGGTGATCATGACCCCGCCTTCGATAAGCGCGAATAAAAGGGTGGCGAATTCTTTGTAGTTCCAGTCCGGTTTGAAAACGCCCTGGCTGACGCCCTGCTTGATGATATCGACAAGCATCTGCTGGCTTTTGTCTACGTTCTTCGCGACCTTGACCCGGACGGCCTCGTTCATGTCGTCCGCCTCGACCCCAAAATTCATCATGGGGCAGCCGCCGGTGACGGGCGGGTTCAGGGGGTCCCTATACATGTCGATAAAGGCGAAGAGCTTGTCCTTTGCGTTGTCATAGCGGCCGAGTTCGTCCTCGACCCTCTTGTTCAGCAGCTGCATATTGTAGTCGACGACCGTCTCGACGAGTGTGTCCTTGTTGTCGAAGTGGACGTAGAGGCTGCCCTTGGAGAGTTTTGTCGCTTCCATGATATCGCTCATCGCGGTGGCGGCGATGCCCTTCCTGTTGAAGATGGGCGCCGAGCGCTCGATGATCATCTGTCTGGTCTCTTCTCCTTTTGTCATGGCTTACCTTCGAATTACGATGTAAAGGTAAATGACCGATCGGTCATATCCAAATTTATTTTTTGCCTGTCACTGGCCGTGCGGAACGAGGTATTTTTCGTAATTTACTAGTTATGAGAAAAGCGCGGGTATTATATAATAACCATGTGGCAGGCATATTGTTAAAATCGGAAGGCGTTTATCGTTTCACATATGATAGAAATTACCTTGCAACGTCCGGCAGCCTGCCTGTAAGTCTCACGCTACCGTTAAGAGAGCAGCCATACGAGAGTGATATTTTGTTTCCTGCGTTTTTGCACAGCATTACGAAATGGGCTAACGAACCCTATAAGGCCCTCCTTCTGGGGATTGACGACAGCGATTATTTCGGACAACTAATCGCCACCGGCACATACGATCGCCTCGGCCCTCTATCTTTTATCGAAGACCATGATTGCTAAAAATTCCGGAAAGATATATCGTTTTCCCCTCGACCATAATTTGGGCTATGGCTTTGCAGAGGTCTATGACTTTACTGATGAGTCGATGTTCGATGGCCGTTACGTTTATGTATACGATCGAATCGATAAAGAGATTCAAAAGGCATACAAAATGCAGGAAATCCGCCTCTGTCCGATTGTCCTTGGGCCTATTACACTCTACAAATTCCCGAATGTGCGCGGCCTGCATGCATGGAGATATCTGTTTCAAACACCGGACCTACTATTACTTGAACGGCCGCCCTATAAATTTTGCCAGACTTTAATTTTCAAAAATGACAACTGGGCCGACTTACCTGATTGGGTTAGAGGGCCATATGACATGCGGAAACCACGTATATACGTCGACTATGAGCAAGTCCGATACCTCGAAACACGAATCCTCAATAGCTCCGTCGGCGTAGTGAAACAGTTTACCATGAAATTTCTTCTCGACCGGGGCTTGAGCGTAATCGATTATTACGACCTTTCCGACTTGGGGAACAGGAACATGTTCGTCTATCTCGTCAATACGTATTATACATTGGAAAAGACCTTAGAATTTCTCAGCCAACTGGCGAAAAAATGAATTTTTAATTATACAATCATGGACAATCCAGGGTTTTTGATCGAATACCATTTATGGGCCCACAAGAAGATGTTTCGGCAACTGGCCGACCTTACCCCCGAAGACTGGAATAAGAACACCGGCGGCAGTTTTGTTTCCTTAAAGGCGTTGTACCAGCACCTGCTGGAGGCCGACTACCGCTGGCTGCAGCGCTGGAAGGGGGTGCCTTTCGCCGATATTCCGCCGCATTTTGTCGTTGACGGGTGTGAGAGCCTGGAGAGGCTGTGGCTGCCGCAACTGGACGAACTACAGACGACGGCGCAGCAATTCATTGGGAACGACCCTCAGCAGCCGTTGCACTTTATCACCGGAAAAGGGCTCCATGTTACGCAGCCCTGGTGGCAGACGCTTTATCAGGTAGTGAATCACGGTACCTATCACCGCGGCCAGGTTACCAATGCGTTACGTATACTGAACAGACAGCCGGCGACAACCGATATATTCTTGTTCTTTCTGGAAAAGGAGAAGGCCTTATCTTCGCCTTCATGATAAGGCAATCTGTTCTCCTCCTCCTTTGTCTGACACCACGGGTAAGCCGGGACGTTAGACCCGACTACAGCGCGCGGATCCAAAAATTGTATCACGCCATCGAGACCCGGCTCGCGGATAAGAAGACCGGACTGTACGTAGAGACTACCGACAGCGCGCACAACGAACACCCGCACTCTTACATGTGGCCGCTGTGCGCCTATATCCAGGCGGCGAACGAGATGGAAGCTGCCGAGCCCGGTAAAAACTATATGCAGCCCGTCCTGACGGCCATCGACCAGTATTACAACGACTCACCGCCCGCGCCCGGCTACGGAGCCTACGTGACGAAGGAAAAGAAGGATACCCGCTACTATGACGACAACCAGTGGATCGCCATCGCCGACCTCGACGCGTATGATCGTACGCACCAAAAGAAATACCTGGACCAGGGCGAGCTGATCTACCGCTTCATGATCACCGGTCTCGATACGGTCAGCGGCGGAGGGTTCTATTGGAGGGAAGGGGATAAGTCGTCGAAGAATACCTGCTCCAACGGCCCCGGCATCCTCATCGCCCTGCAGTTGTATAAGATCACCCACAAGGAAGACTATTTGAATACGGCGCTGGCCGTTTACGGCTGGACCAACAAATGGCTGGAGTCTCCCGAGGGCCTCTACTATGACAATATACGGATACCTTCGCTGAAGGTCAGCATGGCGACCTATACCTACAATACCGGCACCATGCTGCAGGCTAACGTCCTCTTATATGGGATAACGAAAGATGAGAAATATCTCGCCGAGGCCAAACGCATCGCCGCCGCAGGGAAACAACATTTCTTCCGCAACGGCCGGCTTCCGGGGAATTACTGGTTCAACGCCGTTTTCCTCCGCGGCTATGAGGCCCTCTACCAGGTGGACCACAACCGCGACTGGATCGACTTCTTTGTCCAGGACGCAGAGGCCGTCTGGAATACACGCGATATGGCCACTGATATGGTTGGTGCAAAACCCGCCAAATCCCTGATCGACCAGGCGGCAATGATCGAGATATACGCACGGCTGGCGGCCAACAGCAAATGAACCGGCCTTACCGCGGGTCGACCGCATCAAGCACCGCCAGCGGAACTCTGATCCCCCTTGGCCGATAGTGATCCGGATCATATTCCCCATTGACGCAGTCCGGGACACAGGGATTGTACCCATTAATGTCATAAGTGATCAATAGCTCGCGGCGCGAGTCGATATACTCCGGATGAATAGCCGGGCCGTAGAAGAAAGGCGAGTGCCCCTCCACTTTATCCGGTATCGTATACAGCAAACGCCTCGGTGAAAAGGGCCCCGTGATCTTATCACTGGTTGCGAAAAAGATCCGCGTGCCCTGGTCGCAGGCCACGCTGAACTCCGTGCTGACGAGCACATACCGGGACCCTACTTTCGCCACATACGTTCCATTTGATGCGCCGGCGGCAATGTCGGCCATATGCGCAACGGCCGTGTCCCAGGCGCTGCCGTTCCAAAAACTCCAGGGCGCACGCGGATTGGCCCGCAGCAGCCGAGCCACCACGACCCGGCTCTCGATATACCCGCTCCTTATCCCCCAGGTGTAGACATAGTCTCCCTTCTCTTCATTGTCGAAGCCAAGACCAAAGGCGGCGCCGCCAAACCACGGCAGGGAGTCAAACCCCACCACCGCCAGATCCGGCATCCGCAGCCGGGCCAGGAAATCACTGCCGCCGCCCGCAAAGCCGAGGCCGCCGCTGGCATTCACAATATTATTCGCATAGACATAGACGGTATCTCCTGCCTGGTACCCTCCGGTCGGCCAGAGCAAGTGATTGTCCCGCGGGTCGTTGCGCAGATAACTGCGGGGGCCGGGACCCACGAGTGTCCTGGTCGCCTCCGGCTCCCAGTTGCCCAGCGGCTGCAACAGCGCACTATTCCGCACCTGGAAAAGACAGCCTACGGTCCCGCGCGCTTTATTAAAATGATCAATATAGCTGTCCCCCATCATCCAGAGGACGCGCCGGTCGGAAAGAGGAATAGAGATGCAGCCGTCACTCGCGATCCAACCGGTGTCGCGCCGGAAAAAATGGTTGATCATGGTATCGGGGTGGACGGGACTCTGGCTGCGGCCGCTTATCGGAAGTAAGAGAAAGAAAGCTATCCACCTGATTCGGATGGCAACAATAACCCCGGCAAGCACCAACCCTACCGCAATCACCTGTGCCTGACTCAACCCCAGCAACTCATACCGCGGCGTCACCCTTATAAACTCCACAAAAAATCGCTCACACCCATTCATCACCGCATAAACAGCAAACAACAGCCCCGGCCGCCCGATCCGCCGCCGCAAAACCCAAAGCACACCAAACAAAATAAGACAAACCCCCGCCTCATACAACGGCGTCGGCCAGACAGGATCCACCAATTGCGTGCAATACCCGCCGCTGCACCCCGGAATATATTCGCCCTGCCGGATACTGTTATGCGGATAGCGCCAGGCCCAGGCCCAGTCCGGCAGCCAGCCCAACCACAAAGGCCGTGCGTGAAAATTAACGACCCCCCAGTCCCCGTCTCCCGAAAAATGACAGCCCAACCGGCCGATGGCATAGGCCAGCATCATCCCCGGACTACCGATGTCGAGAGCCGTCAACAGACCAACCCCATGCTTCCTGTTGATATAGAGAAAAGTCACCGTCCCCGCGATCAGCGCCCCGTAAAAATTGAGTCCGTAAAGACCGATATGACGCGGATCCTCAAACGCGGCAAACAATAAGGCGCCCAGAAAACCCGCGACCCCGCAACACAGCAGCAACCCATCCATCAACTCCAGCCGCAGCCGTCTGGGACGGTACAACCAAAGCACCAAAACAACTGCCGCCACACCCTCCCACCAGTCACCCTGTAAAGAAAATACGAAGTCGGACGGACTGCCGATAAACGCCCCCCAGTGCCGGACGCGATACACCAGTTTCGCCACAGCCACCCCGGCCAAAACCGCAAAGACAAGGCGAACCAGCCAGGGTCTCACAACCACAGAAAAGCCCACACCCCTCCGACGGTACTCCACCAGAAAAGCCCAGTATGCACCCGCAAAAGCCAGCACCAGGAAAACACCAAAGTTGGCAATCATGATACTATTTTGACATGACGAATTTCATTGCTGTCAAAAAAATATGTAAATAATTTCCACTAAAACGATTTATTTCTACTTTTAAATCGGCAGCCACGGTATCCAAAAGGCCAAAACCAGCCGGTAAGAGCCCCGGAAATACCGCCAAAATTTACATCTAATTGCTTGAATATGAGAATAAAAACTTATCGCCTTCTATCCGCGGATCCCGTCCCCGGCGAACGCATTCAAAACGACCCGCCATCCGGCGCTAAAGAAATTCCACCATCCGGCTTTTTGGCCGGGGCTGGCCGCCCGGAAGCCACGCGGAAAAAATATTTTTCGGGTTTTTCCGCTCCAAAAACGCGTACAATTTTAACAATTCTTGCGCTGACGGCGGCCATAACCAGCACGTCGACCTCCTGCCAGAAAACGGGTTTCCTCGACCAGACCGTCACGACCAGCCTCGACGAGACTTCGACCTTCACGGACAGCTCGAACGCTATGCAGTTCCTGAACAACATCTACTCGAACATCGGCTACGCCAGCGACCCTAAAAGATTCAACGCCGTCGGCCAGATCTACGCAGCCGGTCTCGAGGCGGCCTGCGACGAGGCAGAAGGACCCGCTTCCCCCTCCAACTACGGCAATATCCAGTTCGCCACCGGATCGGTCAACCCTACGGTCGTACCCTCCGACGCCTGGAGCATCAGCTACTCGAATATACGGGCCGTCAACCAGTTCATCCGTCATTTGAGTATAATACCCTTTAACCAGACGCTCAAGACGCAGGTCAAGTCCGAGGCCCGGTTCCTCCGCGCCTGGTACTACGCCATGCTCCTCCAGCACTATGGCGGCGTACCCCTGATCGGCGACACCGTCTACGCCAGCGCCGACAATATCGACGTCAAACGCAACGCATATCGCAGCTGCGTCAACTACATACTTTCCGAATGCGACTCGGCGGCGACGGCACTCCCCGTATCCTGGTCCGGCGCCCAGTACGGCCGGATCACAAAGGCCGCCTGCCTCGCGCTGAAGTCACGGGTATTGTTATTCGCCGCGAGCCCCCTGTTCAACAATGGCGGCCTGGCGGCCGGCAATTCCGGACTCGATACCGTCGTCGCCTATCCGGACAAAGACCCCAACCGCTGGCAGCTGGCCGCAGACGCTGCAAGGGCCGTTATCGCACTCGGCGCCTACCAGCTGTACGTCGACTCGACCTCGCGGCCTAACCAACCGGGCTTCGGCTTTCAAAAACTATTCACGCAGCGCTATAACACCGAGTATATCCTCTGCCGGATGATGGGCGACAACAAATACCTCGAGTCCCTCTGGGACGTCCCCTCCCGCGGCGGCAGCGGAGGATCGTTCGCCTATCAGGACCTCGTCGACGCCTTCCCGATGAGCAACGGCCTCGACATAACCGACCCGGCCTCGGGCTATGACCCGAACCATCCCTATCAGAACAGAGACCCGCGGCTGGACTATACCGTTATCCACGACTCGACCTTCCGCGTGACCTTCGGTACGAACCAGCCTTCGCCGGTGCAACTTTATATCGACGCCAGCGTCAACCCGCCCGTCCCCTCCAGCGGCGACGCCGTCTACAAGGGGACGCCGACCGGTCTGTATATCTTCAAGATGATGGACCCCAACGTCATAAACAACAGCCTCAGCACTACGCCGAGGGTATTCCCCCTCATACGCTACGCGGAGATCCTGCTGAACTTCGCCGAGGCTACCAACGAAGCGACGGGACCTACCGCCCAGGTCTACCAGGCGGTAGAAGCCATCCGCCAGCGCGCGGGGCTGAGGCCTTACCAGCTGCCCGCTGGCCTCGACCAGACCGCGATGCGCGCCGTTATCCAAAAAGAAAGACGACTCGAGCTGGCCTATGAAGGCTTCCGCTTCTTCGACGTCCGCCGCTGGATGATCGCCGAGCAGACCGACAACCAGATGATGCACGGCATGGAGGTCGACCGCGGACCCGGTTCAGCCGTCACCTACAAGACCTTCAACGTGCGCAAGCACAATTTCACAAAAGCAATGTATCTGTGGCCGCTGCCCCTCGCCGAGATCGCCAAGTCTCCCTCGCTGCTGCAGAATCCTTTATACTAACTATTGCCACTATATGAAAAAGACATTTCTTCTCTCCGCCATCACAGCCCTGCTGCTGCTGGCCTGTAAGCCCGAACGCCTCGTGGCGCCCGGCGAGCCCGTCAAGGCCCTCAACGGCAGCTGGCAGATCATCAAGGCTACCCGCAACGGGGCCGACCTCACCAACCGGTTCGACTTCAGCAAATTTCGCATACACTTCACAGACAGCAGCTATTCCATCGACAGCCTGGTGCCCTTTATAGTCAGCAGGGGCGGTAAATGGGCCTTCGACGACCCGACCTACCCCTTCCAGCTCAGCTTCACACCGACGGACAGTAGCAGGAAATCTTCACCCCTGCTATACCCCGTATCGGCCGGGCAACGAAATATCATCATTACGTTCAGTCCTGGCTGCAGTCTCAACTCCTATCAGTACACCCTTCAAAAAGCAAATTGATGAAGCCAAATAACATCTGGTCCTGGACCTGGAAGATCGGCGGAGCAGCCCTCCTGCTGATCATCGCCGCCTGCAGCATGACCATCGACAGCATCGTCCAGCCAGCCTCCGTCAACGGCGGCGACATCCTGCCCGTGACCCTCAACGTTACCATCACGACCAATACGACCCAGACCTCCAATTTCATGGTCGCGGTCCTCGTTCCCAAAGTCTGGAACGCGTCGAAGAACGCCACGATCACCTTCACCAGCGACATCTCCTCGGGTGATCAGGGCATGACCCTCATACCTGCCGGGACCCCGGCGCCGCAGGGCGGCGGACTCGACTGGCCGACACTGCTCGCCACAAAGATCGGCAATGGCGGCAACCTCCTGCCGGACTATGAGTGGGTCGCCTTCTACTCCAACTCCAGCTATTCCGTCGCCGGCAACGCCACTATCCACGCGACGGTCAGCATAAAGATCAAAACCAGTCCCGACAACCTGAGTTTCAAACTCGGCTACTGCGTCGCCAACAGCACCGACGGTCTCAGCGGATCTGACCGATACGGATCGTACTTCAGCAGTTGCTTCCAGGTCAACGGCACGGGCGACCTCATCGACTTCTGCAACCCGCAGCTGGCGAATATAGACCCGCGCACCTCGCTGGACAACGATATCATCACGCTGACCTTCGACGGGGGCGTCACGCCGACCACGCTGGACAACGCCACCAGCGTATACCTCTGCGTATCGGGCATCACCGACACCGGCGACAGCCTGTCGGTCTGCGAACAGACGAACAGGACGAAGATGCGGCCCCTCGGCCTCAACAAATGGCAGATAGACCTATGGCCGCGCAAGCTGTTCAACCTCCCCGACAACAAACACCTCACGGGTCTGCGCTATTACTTTACCGACGCCGCCGGCGGCAGTAAGGTTGGCTATGGCGGCGGATCACTGCCCTTCACCTACACCTTCAAATGCCAATAACACCAAAATGATTGCTATGCTCCATTTTAAACGATATACGCCAACCACCCTCCTGCTGGTTCTGCTGTATATGCTGGCGCCACGCCAGCTATCAGCCCAGACGCCGCTGCGCGGCACAGTCGTGGATGACTACGGTTATCCGGTACAGGCCGCGGTCGTCCGCATCAAGGGCACACAAACGACCACAATAACTGCAAAAGACGGCAGTTTCCAGCTGAACGCGCCGGCCGGTGCGACCCTGGTCATCGAAAAGCCCGGCTTTAATACTGCGGAGACACATTCAAGAACAGGACGCGCACTGGTAGTACGCATCCCCCAGTCTTACATACAGCTGCCGGCCGAAAGCCGCACCATCGGCGATACGATACTGGTCCCGAACACGCCGGCCTCAATGCTGAACGTCCTCTACGGCCAGGCGAATCCGAAGTCCTTCCTCGGGTCGATCGCCACCACCGGCTCCAGCCAGCTGAGCTCTACCCCCGCCCCCGGCTACCTGTATGCGCTGCCCGGCCGTCTTGCCGGTCTCAGCGTCATGCAGACCAGCGGCTTCTACACCCCTCCATCCGCCTCGCTGACCAGCGTCGACATCTTTGTAGGTAATATCCCCAACAATACCAGCGGCACGGGCCCCACCGACAATACGGAATTCAACGTCCAGCTGCGGGGCCACAACGCCAGCGCCGGCCAGTCGCCGATCGCGGTCGTCGACGGCGTCCAGCGCGAATGGTATTCGCTGGATCCCGAAAGCATCGGGTCGGTGAGTGTCCTGAAGGACGCCCTGTCGACCATGCTGCTCGGCCAGAACAGCGCCCGCGGCGCCCTGATAGTGACGACAAAGCAACCCGTAACGGGCCCGCCGCGCGTATCCTTCACCGCCGAGACCGGAATCCAGACGCCGGTCAATCTGCCTACGCCGCTGCCGGCCTACCAGTACGCCTACCTGCTGAACGAAGCCCTGCTCAACGACGGCAAGGCGCCGGCCTACACCGCCGCGGACTTCAACGCCTGGCGCAACCACACAGACCCCATCGGCCATCCCGACGTCAACTGGTACAAGACGATCCTGAAAGACAACGCCCGGCTCACGCGCTACAACCTCAACGTCACCGGCGGCGGCGCCACGGCCCGCTATCTCGTCTCGCTGAACTATATGAACCAGGAAGGGCTCTTTGTCACCTCCGACGCGAACTCCTACAATACCAACGCCGGCATCAAAAGATATACCGTCAATTCAAAGGTCGACATCGACGTCAACAAGGACTTCGCCATCGGCCTCCAGATATTTGGCCGCCTGCAGGACGGCAACCAACCGGGAACAGGCACGGCCACGATCCTGCAGAATCTGCTCACGACGCCGAACAATGCGTATCCCGTTTATAATCCCGACAAGTCGTACGGCGGTACCAGCAACTATACCCAGAACCTGCTCGCCCAGACGATTAGCTCGGGCTATCTGGCCGACCACCTGCACGACGTCATGGCCAACCTCGACCTGCGCTACAAGTTCGACAAATGGGTAAAGGGATGGTGGGCACGCGCCGCCGGCAATATATCGGTACAGGAAGCCAGCCTCCTGAACAGAAGCAAACAGGCTCCGGTATTCAGCCAGGCCATTTCCGCGAGTGGCGACACCAGCTACCACCGATTTGGCAGCACGATCAACCAGAGCAATAACTTTACCAATACGTCCTGGGCCCGCTACCGCTATGTACAGCTGTCCACCGGCTACGACCGCACCTTCGCAAACGACCACGCGGTCAGCGCCATGCTCTTCTTCGACCAGAAGAACGTCCTGCTGAACTACGATATCCCCTCGCAGCTGACGAATTTCGCGGGCAGGGCGGCCTACAACTACAAGGAGAAATATTTCGTTGAAGGCGCGGCCAACTACAGCGGCTACAACCGCTACGCCCCCGGTCATCAGTACGGATTATTCTACGCCGGTGGCATCGGCTGGAACCTCGCGAAAGAGAACTTTCTGAAAAGCCAGGCGAAATGGCTCGATAATTTGAAACTACGCGTCACCTACGGCCGCACCGGCAACGCCAACGTAGACAACTACGGTTACTATATCTGGCGTCAGCACTTCTCTGCGGTAGCGGGTACCTATCCCATCGGCAGCAATTATCCCAATGGCGGAGGCCTTGCCGAGCAGGGCAACCCCGGCAGCCAGGTGCTGGCCAATGTCAACGCCACCTGGGAGCGCGCGGACAAGCTGGACGCCGGCCTCGACGTCGCCGTACTCCACAACCGCCTGCAGCTGACAGCCGACTATTATCATGAACGATACTTCGACGTCATGCAGACCCGCGGCCGCAGTATCGCGCTCATCGGCAGCGGCTATCCCGTCGAGAACATCGGCATCGATCTCTATCAGGGCGGCGAGCTGACCCTGACCTGGCAGGACCATATCGGCGATCTCAACTACTTCTTCACGGGCAACGCCTCGATCCAGCAGTCGAAAGTCCTGTTCATGGACGAGCAGTACCAGCAATATTCATGGAACGTGCATACGGGTCATCCGGTCGGACAGCGCTACGGACTGATCGCCGATGGCATCTTCCAGACGGCTGCTGACGCGGCTGCCGCGGCGACGATCGCGGGCTACGCGCCACACGCAGGCGATGTCAAATACAAGGACCTCAACCACGACGGGGTGATCGACCAGTTCGACGTAGCGCCCATCGGCAGACAACGCCCGATCATCTGGTACGGACTGACGGCGGGTCTCAGCTATAAAGGCGTCGAACTCAGCGTACTGCTGCAGGGGGCGGCCCACCGGGACGAATACGTGAACAACTCGTATCTGGACGCCGGCTTCCAGGGCCAGAACAACGGCTACTCGCAGGCCTATATCCAGTCGCTCAACCGGTGGATACCCGAGGTCACCACTACGGCGAGCTATCCGAGGCTGACGGCCGGAGGCAACGGCTACAACTATTCGCCGCTGTTCACGTCCAGCAGCATGTGGCTGCGCGACGGCAGCTATATCCGCGTCAGGAACGTGAACGTCGCCTATAACCTTCCCTACAACTGGATAAGGAGGCTGAAGCTAAGAGGCATCCGCGTCTTCGCCAACGCGCAGAACCTCTTCACGCACGCGGCCTACAGAGGCGTCGACCCCGAGGTCTCCATGCCTTCCTATCCGCTGCAAAAAGTCATCAACACCGGCGTCACCGTCAAACTCTAACGATCATGAAAAAATTGCTGTATATACTATTAGTCGTGACAGCGGCCGCCTGTCAAAAGTCTTATGAAAGCGTGCCGCTCGGCCAGCAGCAGACGCTGGACCTGGCCTTCGATACCCGTGACTCGCTGGGCAAACAGGCCATGGCCTATCTGCTGACGACCTACCAGCAGTGCACCTACAACGGACACAACCGGGTCGGCGGCGCCTATCTCGACGCAGCCTCCGACGACGCGGTATCGTCTGCCTCCGGCATACCCGCGGTACAGTCCATCGCCACCGGCGCCTATTCGGCGGCGTCACCCAACAGCGACGACCTGTGGGCGCGCAATTACACGGCCATCCGCAACGCCACCGTCTTTATCGTTTATATCAATCGCGTGCCGCTGCTGGAAAAGCTGCCCAACGGCTATCCGGCCCGATCCGCCTACCGCAGCGAGGCCCGCTGGCTCCGCGCCCTGCTGTATTTTCAGCTGCTGAAGCGCTATGGCGGCGTCCCGCTGCTCGGCGACACCATCCGCCAGATCACGGACAACGTGCAACTGCCGCGCAACAGTTTCTCAGACTGTGTCAACTATATCGTCAGTGAATGCGACAATATCAAAGACAGCCTGCGCACGGCCGCAATGGTCAACCCGACCACCTATGGCCGCATCACACAGGGCGCGGCGATGGCACTGAAGGCCGACGTGTTATTATATGCGGCGAGCCCGCTGTTCAACGGCGGGAATATCGATCCCGGCAACCCGCTGACGGGTTACACCAGCTATGACGCCAACCGGTGGAAATTAGCCGCCGACGCCGCAAAAACGATCATCGACAAGGGCGACTACCAGCTGATGAATAATTTTAACGACGTCTTTGTCACACAGGCAGCGCCGGTAGGCACCAACACCGAGACCATCTGCTGGATGCAGCTCGGAAGCCCCGGCAACAGCGTGGAGGCGGCCAACGCCCCCGTAGGCTTTACCTCGCAGGGTGGCAACGGCGCGACGAGTCCCACGGAGGGTCTGGTGGACGCCTTCCCTTCCGACTCGGGCTACGCGATCTCCAGCCCGCAGGCCCATTTCAACCCCAACGACCCCTGGTCGCACCGCGACCCCCGCCTCAACCTCACCGTCTTCCACAACGGCTCGCTCTGGCTCAACAGAGGCGTACAGACCTATGACGGAGGCGCCGACAAACCCGGCGGCAGCGTCCAGCAGACGAAGACGTCCTACTATATGCGCAAATTCATGGGCGCGTATGAAAGCGTCTCCAGCAACCCGCCCTCGTATTCCGGTACCTTCCACGACTGGATCTACTACCGATATGCAGGCGTTCTGCTCACCTACGCCGAGGCCACCAACGAGTTCTCCGGCCCAACCCCGGACGTCTATAACGTACTCTACGCCCTGCGCAAACGGGCGGGCATCCTCACAGGACCCGACAATACCTACGGCGTCCCGCAGGGTATGACGCAGGCGGACATGCGCGAATTCATCCACAACGAACGCCGGATCGAAATGGCCTTCGAAGAACAGCGCTACTTCGATATCCGCCGCTGGAAAACGGCCGCGACCGTCTACAACGCCGCCCCCCTGCAGGGCCTCGACCTGCAACTGTCCAGCGGCGGTCAGCTGTTCTACAATCCCATACCCGTGCTGACCACGAAGTTCCGGGACCCGCAGATGTATCTCTACCCGATACCGTATTCGGAGGTCATCAGGAACGGTCAGATGAAACAAAACCCCCAATGGTAGAACAACAATCAACTATTTCCATATGAATAAGCTTATTATATTATTGGCGCTGCTGCTTCCGGCAATAGCCTATAGTCAACAAAAGGTTATCACGGGCGTGATCAGGGACGCCAATGGCCCGCTGGCCGGCGCCACCGTCATGGAAAAGGGACAGCCGAGGAACCTCGTCGCCGCCGACGAACACGGCAGGTTCCGGATCGTCCTGCACGCCAGCGCGATCGTCATTACCTATACCAACTATCAGCGCCAGGAGGTCACCGTCAAAAAGCCGGGTGAAATACAGGTGGTGATGGAGCGCTCCAGCCAGGGCCTCGAAGAGACCGTAGTAGTCGGCTTCGGAAGAAAAAAGCGCATCACCAACACGGGCGCCGTCAGCAGCATCAACGCCGACGAGATACGCGACGTGCCGACCTCCAGCGTCCAGAATGCACTGGCGGGCAAGCTGCCGGGCTTCTTTACCCAGCAGCGATCGGGACAGCCGGGTCACGACGCCTCCGACTATTTCATCCGCGGCGTCAGCTCGCTGAACCCGGACGGCAACCGCCCCCTGATCGTCGTGGACGATATCGAATACACCTACGACCAGCTGGCGCAGATCAACGTCAACGAGATCGAGAGCATCTCCATCCTGAAGGACGCCAGCACAACGGCGATCTATGGTATCAAGGGTGCAAATGGGGTACTGGTCGTCACCACCCGCCGCGGCGCGGCAGGCAAGCCGAAATTCGACGTCCGTCTCGAGGGCGGTGGTCAGGCTCCCGTGCGTACCCCGAAGTTCCTCGATTCGTATCATACCGCGACCCTCGTGAACGAAGCCTATGCGAATGACGGCCTCAACCCCCTCTTCTCACAGGCAGACCTGAACGCCTTCAAGGCGAACAATGACCCCTACGGCCACCCCAATGTCAACTGGTACAAGGCGATCATGAGGCCGTACTCGCTGCAGGCGAACACCAACCTGGACATATCGGGCGGTACGTCCAATGTCAAATATTTTATCAGCGGAGGCGCCTTCACCCAGAACGGTTCCATCCGGAATTTCTCTACCAATTCGGACGGCGTCAATAGTAACTATTTTTACCGACGGTATAATGTCCGATCCAACCTCGACATCCAGGCCACAAAGAACCTCAGCCTGCGGCTGGACGCCACCGTTCGCATCGGCGATATCAACCAGCCCTACGCGATGAACGTCATCGGAAATATTTACGACTTCTCGAAGTTTCATCCCTATTCCGCGCCCTTTATCAACCCCAACGGCAGCTACGCCTATGCCTTCGATACACAGAACCAGCTGCCAACCATCAACGCGTCGCTGGCCACGCAGGGCTATACCCGCAACCGTCGAACGGACTTCAACGTCCTGATGGGCTTTACCGAGAAGCTCGACGATATCACCCGCGGCCTCTCGCTGGTCGGCCGCGTCGCCTACGCCAGCGTCGAACAGAATACGCTCACCCTCTTCCGCGGCTTCCCGCCGACCTATCACTACGACCCAAGGGACCTGAGCTATCACCTGAATACCGGCGTCAGCACGGGCGGCTACACCTATGGCACCTACCGGACCCTGGGCAATACGGACCTCGACAACCAGCGGACCAACGTGCAGATCTATCTCAACTACGAGCGCATGTTTGCCGCCGACCACCACGTCACTTCGCTGCTGCTGTGGAACCAGGAGAGCTTCCGCGTCGACCAGGACGCCACGGGCATATTCCCGATCAGCGGTCAGGCGCCCCAGAAATACCGCGGCTATTCGTTGAAGGTTGGCTATGACTACAAGCAGAAATACCTGATCGATTTCAACGGCGCGCTGAATGGCTCCGACCGGTTTCAGGCGAGCCGGCGGAATGGCTTCTTCCCCGCCGTCGGCGTGGGCTGGAACGTCTCGCGCGAGGACTTCTTCAGCAAGCGCCTGCCCTCCGTCAATCTGCTGAAACTTCGGGCTACCTACGGCGTAGTAGGCTCCGACGTCGCCCCGGGCAACCAGTATCTCTACAACCAGGTCTATCTCCAGGGCGCCAACCCGTATAGCTTCGGCCAGACCAACCAGACCGCCGGAGTCATCTCGGAAGGCGCGCTGGGCAACTACAATGTGACCTGGGAGAAGGCGAGAAAATTCGACGCGGGTCTCGACCTCAATCTCTTCAACGACAAGATATCCCTGTCGGCCGACTATTTCCACGAATACCGCTATGACCAGCTGGTGACGCCGGGCAATACCCCGCTGATCCTTGGCATCGGCGTGTCTCCGTCGAATGTGGGCATCACCGTCAACCGCGGATGGGAAGAGACGGTCACCTATCAGGACAAGATCGGCGCGGTGCAGTACAGCATCGGCCTCGTCTGGTCGTATGCAAAGAACAAGATACTGTATATGGCAGAGGCGGCTCCGCGATTCCCCTGGCTGGCGAAGACGGGCCACTCCATCAACCAGCCGCAGGGCTATAAATTCGCCGGCTTCTACAGCGCTGCCGACGTAGCAGATACGAAGGTTGCCAAACCCGTGGGAGGCATCGCCATCCAGCCCGGAGACCTGAAGTACAAGGACCTCAACGGCGACGGGATCATCGACCAGAACGATATTACGAATATCGGGAAGCCCAACCTGCCCAATACGACCATCGGTATGCCGATCAAACTGCGGTACAAGGGCTTCGACGCGAGCGTGCTCTTCCAGGGAGCCTTTGGCTATAGCCTGGGCCTGACGGGTACGGCCATCGAGCCCTTCAAGGGACAGTTTCAGCCGCTGCACGAGTTGCGCTGGACGCCGGCAACCGCCGCCAGTGCCGAATTTCCGAGGCTGACGACCAACCCGTCCACGATCAACAGCCCGGGTTCGTACAACTCCGACTTCTGGGTGATCAACGCGCACTACATCCGCCTGAAAACGGTCGAGCTCAGCTATATCCTCCCCCGGAAATGGCTGCCGCTGAAGATCAACAACGGCCGGCTGTACCTGAGCGCCTACAACCTGCTCACGTGGAGCAACGTCAGCAAAAAATACCAGTCCGACCCCGAAGTCGCCAGCAATTCTGCCGGTGATGCTTACCTGACACAACGCGTGCTCAATCTCGGATTGCAGCTGGGCTTATAGAATGAAACAGCTATGATGATACAACTGAAAATGTCTTTCATGCCGATCTGTTCCCTTTTACTAACAACCTTATCCTCTCCGGGCCAGCCGCCGGGGCACCCTGCGGGTCCGGCGGACTGGGTCAACCCCTTTATCGGCGCCAGTACCAGCGTCGCCAAGGCGGGCGCCAGTCACGGCCTGGGCAAGACCTTTCCAGGTGCGGCCACGCCCTTTGGCATGGTGCAGGTCAGCCCCAATAC
>Ga0068853_100001438_pt1 | contig 17217 bp, 17 predicted proteins | sample KBSCornC32_FD_65655 | JGI IMG/M metagenome (GOLD analysis project Ga0068853, IMG submission 65655) | Corn rhizosphere microbial communities from Kellogg Biological Station, Michigan, USA - KBS Corn C3-2 | ecosystem: Host-associated > Plants > Roots > Rhizosphere > Soil ...
CGATCGTGGGAATGCCGGTGGCCGCCGCGCGCAGGGCGTCGGCGATGGTCCAGCTGGTGCAGGAACCGCAATTGCCCAGACCGACGATCGCCATGTCGCTGTTGGCCAGCAGTGCGGCATAGTCGCGGTCGGCGGCGACGCCTTCCTCACCCGTGCGGCCGCAACTGCGCCAGAAGGTCACGTGCGCGCCCTCCGCGCGCAGGCCGTCGGCCCAGACTTCGCTGACCCAGTCCCAGCTGCGCCACAGCATGTCGATACGAATGGCGATCCGCTTGCCGCGCAGGTCGCCTGCGTCCGGCCCCGGATCGGTGATGTCATGCGCCAGCGACGCGGTGGGATCGAGAATCATCGTCATATGCTCACCTCTGAGAACTTTAATTGCATGTTGCATGCAACTATGCAATAGGCTTTTATGCCGGCCAGGCGAGTTGGCAGAGGGAGAAAATGACGGTCATGAATGGCTCGGCAAACGGCGGCGCGGCGATGCGGACCGGCATCAACTATATCTCGCGCGCCAACCCCTACCCCCGCGTCTATTATGTCGATCCCCCCGTCGGCGAACCACTGTCCTCCGTTCAGATCGAAACGCGGGAGATGACCGTGCGGGACGTGCGCGGTCGGGAGGACGGCTATCGGCTGGCGGAGGATGGCTTCTGCTTCCTGCCCAACCGCTTCGACCTGGGGGATCTATCGGACGACGACGCGATCCGCGCCCATCTCTATCCGCAGGCGGAGGCGCTGACGCGCCACATGACGGGCATCGAGCATGTCCTCGCCTTCGACCATGGCATCCGCCGCCGCGAAAATGGTCAGGACAGCGATGGCAAGCCGCGAAGCGGCGGCGTGCAGCGCAACGTCGCCGACTTCGTGCACAATGACTATATCCCCTATTCGGCGGCGCTGCGCGTGCGCTGGTTCACCGGCGACGCCGCGGAGACGTTGCTGCGCCGGCGCTTTGCCATCTATAATTTCTGGTGGCCGCTGGCCGGCCCGCTGCACGACCATCCGCTCGCCTTGTGCGTGCGCGGCCATCGCCCCGATCATTTCATCCCGATCGAAAATATCTTCGAACGCGGTCCCAATCCCATCGCGGGCTTGGCCCATGATCCCGCGCATGAGTGGATCTATCTGTCGGGCATGATGCCGGACGAACTGATGCTGTTCCGCACATGGGACAGCTTTCGCGCGCTGGAAGGGTGCATACCCCATGGCGCGGTGCGCGAGCCGGAGGAGCGCCCCGACGCGCCGCCGCGCGCAAGCATGGAATTGCGGGTGATTGCCTTCCATCCCTGATCCGAGGCGCGGGTCAGAACCGGTAGCTCGGTTCCGCAATGCCGTGAAAGCCCGTTTCGATCGCGAAGACACCGCCCGCCTGATCGCCCATCGGCGCATCGCCCGGAATATGGCGATGGCCCGCCGTGGTCAGATAGAGCGTCGCGAGGTCAGGCCCGCCAAAGGCAGGCTTGGTGGGTTGCAGCACGGGCACCGGGATTTCGCGGTCGAGGCTGCCGTCCGGGCGATAGCGGGCAACAGCGCCCTTCATCAGCAGCGCGACCCAATATCCGCCCTCTGCATCCACCTCCGCACCGTCGAACACCCCGTCCTCGCGGTCGCGGCGGATGAAGACGCGCTGGTTGGATGGCGTGCCGGTCCGGGTGTCATAGTCGAAGGCGTAGACCACGCCCTCCGGCGAATCGGCGAGATACATCGTGCGCCCATCCGGGCTGAACGCCATGCCATTGCTGCACGTTATGTTGCGCACAATTTCGGTAAGTCCGCCCCCGTCGAGGCGATAGATGGCGGCGCCCCCGGCCTTGCGGTGGGTGTAGTAATCGAGGTCGACCGACCCGATGATATAGCGTCCCTGCCGGTCGCACCGCCCGTCATTGTAGCGATGGCTCACCGGGTCATAGGGCGGCGGCGCGGCGATGGGATCGAGCGCGCCCGTCGCCCGGTCGAAATCGAACAGGCCGGTGCGCAGCGCCACCACGATCCGCTCGCCCGCGCCCCGGATCGCGAAGCTGCTGACATGGGCGGGCAGTCGCCAGCTTTCGTTAGCGCCGGTCGCCGGGTCGAAACTGTTGAGGCGGAAGGCGAGCTGGTCCACCCAGAACAATCGTTGTTCGGCGACGGACCAGACCGGCGTCTCGCCCGACTCCGCCCGGATGTCGAGCGCGCATGTCACGTCTGCATGGCTGTCCTGCATCATCCCTCTCCGCTCACGCGCCGATCACCAGCGCATATTCGTCATAGACGTCCGCCGGCTCGTCGAACGCCGCCCGGCTGGAGATCGCGCCCCAATGCGCCTCTATGTCGGCCGGTTCCGGCACGCCCTCCGTCTCGACCCGCCATCCCTTGCTGACCGCGATCGGCATTTCGCCGTAGCGGCCATAGGCGTAGGAGAAGACGCCGTGCGACCGGGTGCACCGCTCGCTGGCCAGATAGAGCGCCAGCGCGCTGCTATAGGCCGGGTCGCCGCGCCGGTTGGCCTTGAAGTCGATGCGGTCCATGCTCGCCGCGAAGGAAGGGATTTCGCGGAAACCCTGCCCCATGGCGACGCCGGCGCGGCTCGACGCATTGGGCAGCAGGACATTGGAGTGGATGCCGTGCGGCGCGCCCTCGATCGCGACGGTCTGGCTCAGGCCCACTATACCGGCCTTCGCCATGGCATAATTGGCCATCCACGCATGGCCGAACATGCCCGTGCCCGATCCGGTGAAGACGAAGCGGCCATAGCCCTGCTTGCGCATCTGGCGAAACGCGGGTTGGGCTACGAAGAAGCTGCCCTTGAGATGGACGTCGATGATCTGGTCCAGTTCGGCGGGCGTCATGTCCTCGAAGCGGTTGTTGACGATGATTCCCGCGCTGGGGATCAGGACATCGACACGGCCATAATGGTCGAGCGCGCACTGGATCACGCGGCCGCCCGTCGCCGGATCGGCGACGGAATCATAATTGGCCACGGCCTCGCCACCCGACTCGCGGATCGTGGCGACGACCGCGTCCGCCGCGCCGGACGATGCGCCCGTGCCGTCCGGATTGCCGCCTAGGTCATTGACGACCACCCGTGCGCCGTGCCGCGCCAGCGCCAGGCAATGCGCGCGGCCGATGCCATTACCGCCGCCGGTCACGACGGCGACCCGTCCCTCGAACCAGCGATCCGTTTCAACGGTCATAAAAAGCCCTTCCCCCATCGACATGGAATGTCCGGCTGGTGATATAGCCGGCACCCTCGCTGCCCAAAAACACGACCAGCGCGCCGACGTCCCGTTCCCCGTCGCCCATCCGGCGCATCGGGATCATGCTGAGCTGATGCGCCTGCTCCGCATCGTCCAGACTGTCCCACCATGTCTGGAACAGCGGCGTCGCGACCATCGGGCAGATAGTGTTGACGGTAATGCCATATTGGCCCCATCCGGTCGCCGCGACTTTCGTCAGGCCGCGCACGCCCTCCTTGGCGATGGCATAGGCGCCGGTCTCCGGCAGGCCCATGGTCGCACCGCCCGATCCGAAATTCAGGATGCGGCCGCCGCGCTCCTTCATCGCCGGAAAACAGGCCTGCATCAGATAGAGCGAACCATGGATGGAGGAGCGCAGCACCAGGTCGAGATTGGCGTCGTCCACATCCTCGATCGGCTTGTTGTCGGTCGAGACGGCGTTGTTGACCAGCAGCCAGACCGCGCCCAGTTCCGCCTGTGTCCGCGCGACCGCGGCATCGACCTGCGCCCGGTCGGTGATGTCGCAGACGACCGTGATGGCCCGTCCGCCCGCCGCCGCGATCCGCGCGCGCGTATCCTCCAGCGTCGCTTCGGTGCGACCGAGCAGGGCGACCGCCGCGCCCGCCTTCGCCACCGCCAGCGCGATGCCGACGCCCATGCCGGAGCCCGCCCCCGTCACGATCGCCACCCTGCCGTCCAATGATCCCGTCATGCCTTCACCTCATTGCTGCCATCGCGCCGCTCAGCGCAGCCCGCCCTTGCCGCCCGTCCATGGGAGGTAGGGGAAATAGCGTTCCGTCTGCGCCCAGAGCGACGGGATGATCGTCGGCTCGGCCATGTCGCGGATGCGGTCGATGTTCGCGGCGATGGATTCGGGCGTGATCGCGGGATCGAACAGCCCTTCATTGTCGAACACCGCCAGACGCGCGACCCGCCCCCCACCGACATTGAAGATCTCCCCGCTGAACGGCAGGTCATCGCCGCTGAGATAGGTGACGAAGGCCGCGACCTTCTCCGGCGGGAAGTTGGTGCGATACCAGGCGGCGGCATCCTCCTGCGAGCTTTCGGTCAGGCGTGACGCGCCCGTGGGGAACAGGCCGTTGACGAGAATATTGTGCGGGCGCCCGTCGCAGGCGGCGTCCGCCGTCAGGCCCATCAACCCCGCCTTGCCCGACGCATAGGGGCCGAGATGACCCGCTCCCAATATGGCGGAGGACAGGATGTTGATGATGCGGCCGTGGCGCTGTTCCCGCATAAGCGGCCATACCCGGCGCAACAGCATATAGGGGCCGAGGAAATTGGTGCGCAGGACGCCCTCTATCTCCGCATCGTCGAACGCGTCCGGCTCCCCGATGATCGAGCCGCCCGCATTGTTGACCAATATGTCGACCCGGCCGCCAAAGGCATCGCGCGCATGCTCGACGATCTGGCGTGCGGCCTCGCCCGTGCCGACCATCCCGGCGTCGGCGACCGCCTCCCCGCCCGCGCGGCGGATTTCCTCCACGACGGCTTCGGCATGACTGATCGATCCGGGAGACAGCGTCGATTGCGAGCCGCCATAGTCATTGACCAGCACCCGTGCGCCCCGCGCGGCGAGCATGATCGCATGCGCCCGTCCCATGCCACGCCCCGCGCCGGTAACGATGGCGACGCGCCCGTCCAGTCGAATCACGGCGATGCTCTCCTCTGTGCCCGACACGGTTATACATGCAACATGCAAACTGTCGAGCATGAGGGGCTGTATCTTCCCGAGCGCGCTATCGCGCGAGCAGCCCCGCACAGCGCTCCGCCATCAGCGCCACCGACGCCGTGCGGTCCATCCGGCCCAGATCGGCGTTGAACAGCTCAATGCCCACGTCGAGACCGGGACTGTTGCGCTCCGCCGCCGCCAGCATCTCCACCAGCGGCAGGCAACCATCGCCGGGCAGCAAGCGCCCCGACATCGGCACATAGGGCGCGCCCGGTTCCGGCGGCAGCCAGTCGTTCAACTGCACCCCGCCGATCATCCCCGGCGGCAGGGCATCAATGTCGGCCAGCGTGCCGGACGACCGCGCCCAGTGCCAGGCGTCGAGCATGATGCGCAGCCCCGGCGCATCCGCCGCCAGCGCAGCCGCGTTGGGCAGGTCGGGGATGGGCGTGCCGGGAATGAACTCGATGGTGCTGGCGAAACCCCGGTCGGCGTTGCGCGCGGTCAGCTCCGCCAGGGCGTCGCGCATCCGGTCGGCCGGCACGGGCTGGCCCAGAAAGGCGGTCATGTTGATCGTTTCCGCCTCCAGCTCCTCCGCCGCGCGCCACACCTGTTCGCAATCCGGCTCGAACAGCCAGCGCATGGCCTCCGGTACATCCCGCGGCGCGGGCGTGCCGGGAATGGGTTCGATGAGGGGATCGACGACGCTGACCCGGATGCCGAGGTCGGTGAGCCGCCTGCGCATGTCGGCGGGCGCCATGCCGCCCTCCGCCAACTCGCGATGCTGGCGCGGGGTGACGGCAATGGCGGTCATGCCCGCGCCGCTGGCGAGCACCGCGAGATCAATGAGCCCAGCACCCTCCACGCTGCCCCAGCACAGCGACAGACGCTGGCCGCGCCGTGGTTCAGGCGGAGCGAACATCTGGCGGGGCGGCTGCCTGCTGGAACGTGCGGGTGCGCAGGATATGCGCGCGCATCTGCTCCTCCGCGCGGTCGGGGTCGCGGGCCGCGATGGCCTCTATGATCGCCTTGTGATCGCGCAGCACCGCGCGGCCGCTCCAGCCCTTCGCGCGAGACAGGCGGCTATTGAGGACGCGAAGCTGCTGGTCGATCTGCACCAGCATGCGCGCCAGCCGGGCGTTGCCCGCCGCGTCGCGGATCGCCCCGTGAAAGGCCGCGTCCAGTTCGACATGGCCGGCAAGGTCGCCGCTCGCCAGCATCGCGTCATGGCGGGCCAGCAAGACCCGCAGGCGCTCGACGCCCCCTGCATCCATCCGCTCCGCCGCGCGGCGGGCGGTCATGATCTCCAGCCCCTCGCGGATGTCGAGCAGGTCCAGTATCTCCGCCGTGCCCCCGGCGATCACCGCCATCCCGGTGCTGGCGCGCGGCTCCACCAGCCCTTCGCGTTCCAGCGCGATCAACCCCTCTCGCGCCGGCGTCCGGCTCACCCCCAGTTGCCGCGCGATCTCCGGCACGCTTAGATGCGTGCCCGGCGCCAGCGCACCGGACAGGATCGCGGCGCGCAGCCGCTCCGCCACCTGATCGGTCAGCGCCTCGGGCCGCGCCAGGGGCTGAAAGGAATCCGACCGTTCGCTCGACTGATCGATCCGCATGGGTTCATTTTGCATGCATCATATATGCGCGCAATTTTCTCCCCTGACAATTCGCCATTTTGGGGTTGCAGCGCCGAGTCCAGCGTCAACAGATACACATTGCTGTAGGGGCGGATGTGGTCCCTCGCGCAGCTGGTTGGGCCATTCGGGATTGCTGATGAGCATACGGCTCCAATGCGGCGTCGATGTGGGCCACGAGATAGCCGAGTTGCACGACGCGGCCCGGCTGCCCCGCACCCAGCGATGCGAGGCGGGCGGTCATCGCTCCGCGCCCGGCTCGAAGATGGCGGCGGTCAGATGCTGGCCGCCATCCGCCAGCACGCGATGGCCGACGATGAAGCAGGCCTCGTCCGACACCAGGAACATCGCCGCGCCGCCGATGTCCTCGACCGGATCGGCGAGGCGCGGCATGGCGGTGTTGGCGAGCAGCGTGGCGACGCTGACTCCTCGTGTGGCGCGATAGTCGGCGAAGACCGGGATGTCGGGCATGCCGCCCTGAAGGAAGTTGACGAGGATGCCGTCCTTCGCCCACTCCACCCCGGCCGATCGGGACAGGCTGGTCAGCGCGCCGTCCATCGTCACCGCGTCGGTCACGCCCTCATTGGCGGTCGGGCCGTAGATGGACCCCAGGTTGACGATGCGCCCCCGCCCCGCCTCGGCCATCACCGGCCGGACCGCCTGCATCATATGCACCGCGCCCTGCACGACGGTCGCAAAGGCCGTGGTGAAATCGGCGGCGTCCTTTTCCGCGAGCCGATCCCATTTCAGCGCGGCATGCTGGCCGTTGAGGAGGATATCGACACGGCCATGCGCCGCGACGACATCCTGCACCAGCGCTTTGGCCGCCACCGCGTCGCCGGGATCCCATGCCCGCGCCCGAGCACCCGAAATCTCGCGCGCCGCTGCCTCAGCAGCGCCACGATCCGCATCGACCAGCACCACCGTCGCGCCCTCGCGCGCGAAGCGGCGGGCGATGCCCTGCGTCACCGCATTGGCCGCGCCGGTGACGATCGCGACCTGTCCCTCGATCAGTCCCATAATCCTTCTCCCGTTCAGGCCGGCAGGCCTTCGATGTCGACGTCGAGGGCAGTGGCCGTCTGGCTGTGGCCGCGATGAATGTCCGTGCCTTCCTCATGCTGCTGCAAGGGCGCGGTCGCCCAGACGCCGCCATCGACACAGAATATCTGCCCGGTGATGAAGCGCCCATTGTCGCTGACGAGGCCCAGCACCGCGCCTGCAATGTCCACCTCGCAATCGCCCATGCGGCGCATCGGGAATTGCTGCACGCTCGCCTCCGCCATGGCGCGATTCTGGTCGGCCCAGCTCTTGTAGGCCCAGCTGTCGCCCGCCGGGGTGATGCAGTTGGCGGTGATATTATCCTTGCCGAACTCGCGCGCCGCGCTGCGGGTCAGCGCCTCGTTCGCGGACTTGGTGATATTATAGTCGCTGGCAAAGGGCTGGCCCCAGATGTTCCAGTGGCTAGAGAAATAGATGAGGCGTCCGCCGCCGACCTTGCGCATATGCGGCACGGCGGCGCGTGTGGTCCACAGCGATTGATAGAAGCCGGTTGCCAGCGTCATGGCATAATCCGCGTCGGGCTTGTCCTCGATGGAGCGGACGGGCGCGATGCCCTGCGCATTGTTGACAACGATGTCTAGGCGGCCGAACCGCTCCGCCGCGCCATGGACCAGATCCTCCATCTGCTGACGGTTGCCGACGTCGGCGGCGACGAACCGCGCGCGTTCGGGCGCGCCGGGGATGGCCGCGATCAGCTTTGCATTGTCGGCGTTGTTTTCCGGGCTGCGCGAGCAATAGACGACGGACGCCCCTTCCTTCAGGAAGCGCAGGACGATGCCCTGCCCGATGCCCTTGGTGCCACCGGTAACCACCGCGACCTTGCCGTTCAGCCGGCCATGCGCCTCAGTCATGTCCTCATCCCTTCTTCACTGCGTCCCGACCAGCGGCTTGTCCGCCGCCAGCCGCCACATGTCCGCGACGACGGGCAGGTGGATCGTCTGCCCACCATCGACCGCCAGCAATTGCCCGGTGATATAACGCGCCGCATCCGACAGCAGGAACAGCGCAGCCTGCGCAATGTCGTCCGGCTGTCCCAAATAGGGCAGGACATTATTGTCCAGCGTCATCTGGAAGAACAGGTCGCCCATCTTGCGCGTCGTCGGCGTGTCGATGAAACCCGGCGCCACGGTGTTGCAGCGGATGCCGCGCTTGCCATAGGCGGTCGCGATCGACTGGCTGAGGCTGTGCACCGCCGCCTTGGACGCGGCATAGGCGGGCACGGTGCCTAGCGCGAGAATGCCCGCCGTGGACGAGATATTGACGATGGCCCCGCCGCCGCGCTTCAGCATTTCCGGGATGCAATATTTCGCCGCCAGCATGGGGCCGCGCAGGTTGATCTCCAGCGCGCGGTTCCAGATGGCGACGTCCATCGCGTGGATTTCGCCATCCGCCCCTGTCTGCTCGGGCGCGTTGTAGGAGACGGTGTTGTCGAGCAGGTCGACGCCGCCAAACCGCTCGACCGTGCTGGTGACCATCGCGGCAACCTCGGCCTCCTCGCGCATGTCGACACGCAGCGCGAGCGCCGCGCCGCCATCCGCAACGATCGCCTCCGCCGCCGCGTTCGCGCCCGCACTGTCCAGATCGGCGATCACGACCGCTGCGCCATGCGCGCCGAACAGTTCCGCGCTGGCACGGCCGATGCCCGATGCCCCGCCCGTCACGATGACCGTCTTGCCCGTCAGCGTACCCATGCGCCGATCCTCTCCGCCCGGCGCTTCCTGCCCCGGATTTATTTTACCCGGTTAGTTATATTCTCACAGGACGCGCAGTCAAGGTTAGAAGATCTTGCCACATCCAAGTCAAAGCAGCAATAAAGAGAACGATCGTTCTTATTATAATATTTTGATTCGACCATCCTACCAGCGGCGACGCATCTGGAGGCCGATGTTGCGCGCCCGGAGAGCCTTGTCGCGCTCCTGCTGCGAAACGGTCGGCGTCCCGGCGGGAAGATGCTTCCGCACGTCGGCCAGCGGCACCTTCTTCATCGTCGGCATGGGATAGCTGTCCGCGCCATGCCAGCGGCCCACCAGCATGCCGCGCGTGTGGCCGCCGCTGTCCAGCCAGTTGGGCACGCCGGGATCCTCCAGCGACAATATGGCGCGGAACTTGCCGTCCTTGTCCAACAGCGCCTGATGGGCATTGAGACTGGACTGGCGATAACCAAATTCCACCTGGTTCCAGAGCGTGTCGTTGATCTGCACATTCCAATATTTGCATCTGGCGGGCAGGTCGGTTTCGATGACCAGCGCCTCGCCGGGATGCACGTCATAGATGCAGCGCCAGTATTTCTGCGGCCATTCGCCACTGTTGCCCAGATCCTCGAACCCGGACAACTCCATGGTATTGAGGCCGATCGTCTTCTCGACCTTCGCCTGATAATCGAGGGTGATGCGGCTGAAACGGTTGACGAAGCCGCCCAGCACCGCCTCCAGCTTGCCCGCGATTTCCTCGACGGTCAGGCGGGGCTTGAGCGGCGCGCGGTCGAGCCGCTCGATCGCAAAGCGCGCCTCGACATCCTTGCCCCAGTCATAGGCGAACTGGCGGATCATGATGTCGCCCGCGTCCGGGTGGAGATAGCGCCAGTCGCCGGTCCAGTCCTTCGGCCGCTCGGTGCTGAACACCACCTCGAACCAGCCGTCCTTGCCCAGTGTCAGGCCGTCGGCGTCATAATTGTTGAAGCCGCCCTTCGGCTCCTCCGTCCCGAACATGCCGCGCCCGACCGCGAAGCCCATCACCTTGTTCGTGCCGCGATAGCCGCTGATCCGGTAGACGCCGGAGCCGCTGACCGGGGCGATATGATAGGTGGCGTCGGGGTTGGGCTGGAGCAGGAAGATGCTGTTCTCGAACGGCATCCAGTCGGGGTGGTCGGGCGTGGACTGGAAATACCAGATATAGGCCTGCGCCGCGTTCATCACCAGCTGGCGATAGAGTTCGGCGCGGATCTGCTCATTGTGCGGCTCCCATGTGTGGTTGATGAGGTCGCCCGCGGGCCGCATCATGTCGATATAGTCGCCCCAGGCACGCAGGCCCGACCCGCCCTTTCCACCCGGCGCCGCACCGCCGCCACCGGAGGCTACTCCCCCCGCTCCCACCGGAGACGGCGTCGCCGCATGGGCCGTGCCCGATGCGCTGGCGGCGATGGCGGCCATCGATCCCAGCGCCAGCGTGGCGAGCACGTCGCGCCGTAGCTGCGATTCCAGCGCGGCTCGTGCGGCCACCGATCCGTTCTGCTTCTGCATCGTCTCTCTCCCGGTTCAGGCATTCCGGCGTCGGATCGAACGGCCGACAGGGGCAGAATGCGACAGTAACGCAAATAAAGGCGGTAGGGGCGCGGTCAGTCGCCCCGCCTGCACTCGGGCCCTGCGATCAGACATAGCCGCGACGGCGGCGATACTCGGCGAAGCGCGCCTCCATCTGTTCGCGCGTCAGACCGAAATCCTCCGGCCGGTGCTTGGGCGCGCTGCCCTTCTGGTGCGGATGCGCGTCGAGCCATGCGCGCATGCTGGCCTCCGTCTCCGCCGACAGCGTCAGGCCCATCTCGTCATAGATGCGGCGGATCGTCGCCATCTGGTCGCGGGTAAAGTCACGAAACTCCACGTCGATGAACAGGCCAGAACTGGTCGAACGCACTGCCTCGGCCCGTTCCAGCGCCTGTGCCCACACCTCCATCTCGCGGCGTCCGACATCCGCCCGGTCGGCCTTTTCGCCGCAGAACAGGCGGCGGGCAGCGAAGATCAGGTTGCTGACGGACGGCGTCGATTCCACCGGATCGCGATGCGTCTGGATGATCGTGGCGTCGGGAAAAACGGTCAATACCTCGCGCATGGAGAAGAGGTCGGTCGGGTTCTTGAGCAGCCAGCGCCGGTCGTCCCCCGCACCGATCAGCCGCAGCACGTCCGCCAACCAGCGATAGCTGTCCGTGTCGTCGCTGCCCCGATACCAGGCGTCATAATTGGGCACGTTCCACATCGACGGCCACATGTTGCTCCTGAACCCGGTCGACAGGATTGGAAGGGATTCCTCAATCCCCTCCGCCGACATCATATGGTCGTCGACCATTTCCGGCGCGGCCGCGGCATAGGCCTCCAGCGCGGCCTTGGTCGTGCGATATTCGACGAACTCGTCCCAGCGGTCACGCGGAGGGCGCGGCATGGGCGCGTTTGTCAGCCAGAATTCCGGCCCCTGGAACTGGGGGTCGAGCGCCATCAGCAGATGCAGCGCCGTGGTGCCCGATCGCACCAGCCCGGCGATGATGACCGGCTTGACGATCGGCTTTTCCAGCACCTCGGGCCTCCGCCGCAAGCCATCCACCGCCATCGCCCGCGCGTCCAGCGCCTGTCCGATGCGACCCGCGCTGGCCGCCTGGCAAGCGGAGTCGAGGTCGAGGGCGCGGATGTCCGACAGGAGAAGGTCCAGCCCCTCGCGGAAAGCGGGATCGCCGAAATCGGACAGTCCCGTGCGCGTCGTCGACGCCGCCAGCATCGCCTCCGGGGTCAGCATCGACTTTCCCAACGCCTCGTTCGGCGTGGCGCTCGCCGCCCCGGTCATGCCACGGCCCATGGATCGACGTGCACCTTGGTCTCGTTCGACCCGGCGCGCAGCTGTTCGAGCAAGGCCGGGAATTCGTCCAGCCCGACAGTCTTCGACACCATCGCGCGCGGCTCGACATGGCCGGCCGCCAGCATGTCCACGCTATGCTGGAACTCAGTGAGGTTATAGGCGAAGGAGAATTTCACGGTCACCTCCTTCCAGGTCGCGAGCGAGGGAAGGATCGGATCGGGGGAAGTGCAGAAGCCGAGCGACACGACCGTGCCGCCGGGGGCCACCAGCTCGATCGCTTTCTGGGTCATGCCGACCGCGCCGGTGCATTCCAGCACAACCTCCGGCATGCCGCCCAGCGCGGCGGCGAGCCGCTCCGTCTCGCCCTCGCCCAGCGTCTCGAAGCCGCTCGCCCCCATCTCCATCGACAGGTCGGCGCGCCGTGCGGAACGGGAAAGGGCCACGATCCGACCCGCGCCCAGCAGCCTGGCCCAGTAGATCGAGGCAAGGCCGATGGCGCCCGCGCCCAGCACCGCGACACGCGCGCCCGGCCGCATGCCCGACAGCCGCACACCGCGCAGACCCACCGCCACCGGCTCGACAAGCGCGCCGTCCGCCATCGACAGCGATTGCGGCAGGATCACCGTGCTCGCCACGGCGATACGCATATATTCGCCAAAGCCGCCGACCATGCCCTGCATCTGCGCGCAGCCCAGGGGAAAGCCCGACAGGCAGGGGATACAACGTCCGCAACCGGTGGCCGGCATCGCGGTCACGAACTGGCCGACCTTCAGCCCCTCGACACCCGCGCCCAGCGCGACGACCTCGCCGCAATATTCATGGCCGATCACGCTGTTGAGCGGCGCGTCCATGCCATGGCCCGATGTCATGTTCAGGTCGGTGCCGCACACGCCGCACCGCTGGACCCGGATCACCGCCTCGCCCGCGCCCGGCTCCGGATCGGCTATCGTCTCGATGACGAGCGGCTGGCCCGGCCCCTTGAATACTGCTGCCCTCATTCACTCTCTCCTTTGTGCCATGTCCCGCGCGCGCTGCGCCGATCGCCCTCTATTTCCCAGCCGTCCATCCCGTGCCGGTTCAGCGCGTCCGCATGCGCGGCACGCTCGCGAAAAAATCATGCCCCGTCTGCTCGGGGCGGATGAATTCCGAAAACACGCCCAGATCGGCGCGCGTGTCGGCATAGCTATAGCCAATGAAACCCTCGATCCTGCCCTGCATGGGCACCGCATAACCCAGCCCCTCCAGGCGCCGGATGGTCCCTTCATGATCGTCGACCAGATAGCCGAAATGATGGAGATGGATCGCACCGTCAGTCGATGGCACGGCATGATCGTAGATCGTCTTCTGCGCCGGGTCGGGCTCGATGAGCTCGGTCATCACATCGTCGATCCAGGTCAGCGCGATGCGCCGGGTGGGCGCGGCGACGCCGTCGATGGGCGGCGGCGTGTTGATGAGGAACTCGACCGGCCCGAATTTTTCCCGAAACGCCGCGCAGGCCATATCCACGTCGCGCGTCACGTAGCCGAGCTGGAAAAAGCCCGCGAAAAGATGCTGCATCCTCTTCTCCGTTCGCATCACGGCTATTCATGCGATAGGGATGGAGCGCCGTCCTCCTCCCCTTATTGTCTGCTGCGTGGCAGGGACGGACTCGCATGCCACCTTCGCTCGCATTATGGATACCGGGAGGTATCTATGTTAGCAAGCACGATCTGACGATGGAATATTGATGCCCGCCCGTTCCTCTCTCCAGTTGACGCCGAACGCCCGACTGCCGCGTGGTCGCCTGCCCCGTGTCGAAGTGGACCGCCGCATCGATCATCTGCTGGCGATCGCGCTGGAGGAATTTGCCGCCAATGGCTTTGGCGGCACCAGCCTGGACCGGCTGGTCGAGCGTTCCGGGGTCAGCAAGACGACAATCCTGCGCCGTTTCGGCAGCAAGCTTGGCCTGTTTCAGCGGCTGGCGCATGACTGCGGCACGATGATCAAGGGAAAATTGTGGGCGATCGACCTCGATCCCGATGATCCGGAAGGTACGCTGGCGCGGTTCGTCGATGCCTATGTCGAGATCGGCGTCATGGGGCCGGAGGGTCGCATGCTCCTGGAAATCGCGATGGCGGAGCGCAAGACCTTCCCCGACCTCGGCGGCTTCATCATGGCGAACGGGCTGGAGGGGCTGCAACCGATCAGCAGCTACATCGGCCTACTGATGGAACGAGGGATATTACTCCCCGGCGATCCGCTCGACGCCGCATTTGACCTGCAGGGGCTTATCAGCCACGGCTTCCGCTCCATGGTCGGCGACCTGGATTTCGTGCACCGCCCGAACCGGGCGCGGGACATAGCGCGACGGTTCCTGAAGGGCTGGGGCTGATCGCGACGCGCGCCTTCCGCCCGCCCCCTTGCAACGGAATTCGTCAATCACATCTATGATAGCGCAGCGGCCGCGCGATAATATGTCCCACAAGAGGGATGGCCGCGCATGCCCTGCGCAAGAATGGGTTGAAAGCGCCCGGTAATTTGGCAAAGCGGGCGCCCGGCATCACGCCGGTGGCGAGCCGATGGCGTCGTGACTGGCTCATTGTCCCCCATCATCTGGCTGCCCGCGGGTAGCTTCGGAGATAGAGTATGAAGGACGTATTTCTGGTTTCGGCGGCGCGTACCGCGATCGGCAGCTTTGGCGGAGCGTTGAAGGATCAGAAGCCGGGCGAACTGGCCGCACATGTCGCCAAGGCGGCGCTGGAGCGGGGCGGCGTCGATCCGACACTGGTCGGCCACAGCTTCGTCGGCAGCGTCGTTGCCACGGAACCCCGCGACGCCTATGTCGCGCGCATCGCCTCCATGGGCGCGGGCATTCCGAAGGAGTCCCCGGCGCTCAGCGTCAACCGGTTGTGCGGGTCGGGGCTTCAGGCGATCATCAGCGCATCGCAGGCGATCATTCTGGGCGACTGCGAAATCGCGCTGGGTGCGGGCGTGGAAATCATGAGCGGCGCGCCCTATTTCGCCACCGGCCAACGCTGGGGCCAGAAGATGGGCGACGCCGCCCTGCTCGACGGGCTGACCGGCGCCTTGTCCGACCCGTTCGGCCGCATGCACATGGGCGTGACGGCGGAGAATGTCGCGGCCCGCTATACCATCACGCGCGAGGATCAGGACGCGCTGGCGCTCGAAAGCCAGCACCGCGCCGCCGCCGCGATCGATCAGGGCTATTTCCGCGACCAGATCGTCCCGGTCGAGATCATGGTGAAGCGCAAGCCAGTAGCGTTCGAAGTTGACGAATATGTCCGCCGCGACGCCGTGGCGGAGGATTTCACGAAGCTGAAGCCCGTCTTCCTCAAGGAGAATGGCACGGTCACGGCGGGCAATGCGTCGGGTATCAACGACGGCGCGGCGGCCGCCATTCTGGCCAGCGAGGACGCGGTCAAGGCCAATGGGCTGAAGCCGCTCGCCCGTCTCGTTTCCTGGGGTTTCGCGGGCGTGGACCCGGCCTATATGGGCATCGGTCCCGTGCCCGCGACGCGGCAGGCGCTGGCGCGCGCCGGGCTGACCATCGCCGACCTGGACGTGATCGAGGCCAACGAGGCGTTCGCGGCGCAAGCCTGCGCCGTGACGCGCGAACTGGGCTTCGACCCCGCGAAGGTCAATCCCAACGGCAGCGGCATCTCGCTGGGCCATCCGATCGGCGCGACGGGCGCTATCATCACGACCAAGCTCGTCCATGAACTGCAGCGCACCGGCGGCCGCTACGGCCTCGTCACCATGTGCATCGGCGGCGGACAGGGGATCGCAGCGATCTGGGAGCGTGTCTGACGACCCAACCCGCTAGAATCCTCCCCATCCGTTCGCTTCGAGCGAAGTCGAGAAGCCGTTGCGCGGTGTGTCTCGACTTCGCTGGACACTAACGGATCGACCAATCTCATTCGCTCTAACGCCGCGCGAGGTCGAGCAAAGCCAGTCCCTTCGCCTCCGCCCCCGGCTTCACGTCCGCGCCGATGAGCAGGCGCGCGGGCATGTCGGGCGCGGTCGCGGCCGTGTGGATCGCGGCCGCGACCGCGTCGGGGGATGATGCGGCACTCTCATAATAGCCTTCCAGCGCATCCTTGCCGCCGCCCGTCAGCCCGGCATAGTCCGGCAGACGCCGACCCGTGTCCTGCGTCCCATGGCTGATGAACCGGCTGGCGACCGCGCCCGGCTCGACGATCATCACCTGAATGCCGAAGTATGTCGATCGGCGCTTCGGCCAGTAGCGTTGCGACGGTGGCACTAACGGCCGCCTCGTCCGTCACGTCAAGCAGGACCGCACGCGCCCGTGTCGGCGCTAGGCTTTCAAATGCCCCGGCCGCCGCCGCGTTGCGGACCGTTCCCACCACACTGTCGCCCGCGTCGAGCGCAAGCCGGGCGAGCGCCGCGCCGATGCCACTCGAAACACCCGTAATCAACCAGCGCGCCATATCCTGTCCTTCCCGCTATCGGTAGCATCGTGCAGCCGGTCAGGCCGTTCACCATCGGCCATGTTCTATGTCCGCTCCACCGCAACCGCCATGCACACCCATGCCGATATCCCGGTCGCGATATTTGCGGAGAGTGCGAGCGACCCAGCCCGAATAATGTTGCTTCTGGCGCCGCGAACGAACTGCGGGACGTTTTCCGCACACCTAAAACTAGCCGACGGCAGGCTATGGCCGCCCGAAAGCCTAACTCTCCACTTCCAACATCCCGTCTGGCCTCGCCAGCACCACCAGCGGCAAATTCGCCTCCCGCGCCCGCTCCAGCGCCAGCGATGTCGGCGCGGAGATCGTCGCCAGCAGCGGGCAGCCAGCCAGCACCGCCTTCTCCACCAGTTCATAGGAACAGCGGGAGGAGAGCAGCGCGAACCCGCCCTCTTCCCACTCCAGCCCGCCGCGCAGCATCGCCCCGATCAGCTTGTCGAACCCATTATGCCGCCCGACATCCTCGCGGACCAGCCGGATCGCGCCATCCGCCCCGCACAGCGCCGCCGCATGCACCCCGCCCGTTCGCGCGTTGAGCGCCTGCCGCCCCTGCAACCGCTCAAGCGCCGCGAAGA
>Ga0068853_100001439_pt1 | contig 17217 bp, 15 predicted proteins | sample KBSCornC32_FD_65655 | JGI IMG/M metagenome (GOLD analysis project Ga0068853, IMG submission 65655) | Corn rhizosphere microbial communities from Kellogg Biological Station, Michigan, USA - KBS Corn C3-2 | ecosystem: Host-associated > Plants > Roots > Rhizosphere > Soil ...
TCCCTCCAGGATCCGGAGGTCCTGAAGCAGAAGTTTCCGAAAGGCTGGAACGTCGTGCGTCCTTACCTTCGCATGACACCGCAGCCGAACAAGTGAGCTGCGCCGAGCCCCGGGCGCTGGGCCGCCCGGGGGGGCACCGCGATGGCCGGATCGAGCGTGACTCTCCGGTCACCTTCGTGCCGGCCGGTGGACGATTTCTTCCAGTGCTACCGGCACTTGGGTGCAAGGTATGCCTTGCGTTATGATGTGACCCGCTCGGGTGTACCGGGCCGCATGACACGTCACGAAGAAAGCCACTCCGGGTTCCCGGACACGGTCGTGGGACGGGTCATCGCCGGCAACTTCCGGCTCGACCGGCTCATCGGCAGCGGGGCGACGGGGAACGTCTACCAGGCCGAGCAGCTCTCGCTCGGCAAGGCTGTCGCGGTCAAGATCCTCCACCCGCAGCTCATGGCGGACGACAAGCTCGTTCGTCGTTTCCAGCGCGAAGCGAAGAGCGCGTCTCGCCTGAACCACCCGAACTCGGTCCAGATCATCGAGTCGGGTCAGGACCCGAGCGGCACGCTCTTCATCGCCATGGAGCTGCTGTCCGGGCGCGACCTGGCCGAGGTGATCCGCGACGAGTTCCCCCTGCCCGTCCCGCGGATCGTCCACATCATGAGCCAGGTGTTCTCAGCGCTCGACGAGGCGCACGCGCAGGGCATCATCCACCGCGATCTCAAGCCGAGCAACATCATGCTCATCGAGCGGCGCGACGAGCCCGACTTCGTGAAGGTGTGCGACTACGGGATCGCCAAGGCGGCCAACGACGACAGCGGCCTCGGCTCCGAGACGCAGATGCTGACGGTCCAGGGGCTCGTCTGCGGGACGCCCGAGTACATGTCTCCCGAACAGGCGCGCGGCGAAGGGCTCGACGGCCGGACCGACCTGTATTCGGCCGCCGTGATCCTCTATCAGATGACGACCGGCGACGTGCCGTTCCGGGCGGCCACTCCCATCGGGATCGTCAGCCGACATCTCAGTGAAGCGCCCGCCACGCCGAGCAGCCGGCGCACCGACGCCCACGTTCCGCCCGAGCTCGACGACCTCATCCTCCGGGGTCTGGCCAAGAGCCGCGAGCTGCGCCCCGCCACGGCGGCCATCTTTCGTGAGGAGCTGGAACGGATCGCGCTGGAGGGGCGCCCCCTCAATCGGCGCAACCGGCAATCGTTCGCCGACGCCATGACCCTCCCCGCCACCGACCCGGCGTCGCCCGCAAGCGCCCGCACGCTCGAGGTCGTGAACCAGCGCAAGCCGGGTGGTCGCGGCGGACTGGCCGTACCGATCTTGCTCGGCGCGGCCGTGATCGGGGCTCTGGCCGTGGTGACTGTCCGCCGTGGCGCCTTTCTGATGCCGCCCGCATCGGTGCCGGCGCGCGCCAGCGAAACGCCTGGCACCCCAGCGCCCGCGCCGCCCGTGGGGAGCGTCGCCGCAGGCCACGCGACGGCCGAGGCGCTCCGAGGAGCGGAGGCGATCGAGGCGGCCCGGCCGTCCGCGCCGGGCACGGCGGCCCTCTCTCCCCCGACGACCGGCGCCCGCCACGACGGGGCGGAGGGAGAAGGCACCAGCACCGCCGCCGCGCGCGACCGCGCGGTCCACCGGCGGCTCATTGCCGGCGCGAAGGCCGGACGCACGGCGGGAACCACCGCCTCCAGCCAAGGTGGCGCCTCGAAGACGGAGGCGCTCGCCCCGGCGCCCGCCCCTCCGCTCCGGAACGAGCCGTCGACGCCCGGCGCGACCGCCAGCACGGAGGCCCCGCGCGCGGCAGCGGACGAAAAGCCCGCCGCGCCCACCACCGTCGCCGGGGGCTCACAGACGCGCGGGCCGAAGGAGATCGTCGCCGAAGGCGAGAAGCTCCTGGCCCAGGGCGAGGTGGCCGAGGCCTGCCGGCGCGGAGAGGACGCCAAGCACACCGCCGGGAAAGCTCCGGCTGTCTACAAATTCCTCGGGAAATGCTACATGCGCGCCGGGAACGCAGCCTTGGCCAAGGACAACTACCGCCATTACCTGGAGCTGGCGCCGAACGCGCCGGACGCCATGTTCATCGAGAGCATCGTCAAGGAAACCGCCAAGTGACCGCCAGCCCGCCGCCGAACCGAGGAAATAGCTTCCGTCCCTCTCTTCTTCATCTCGTTGGTCGCTCACGTCCGCTATCCAGGCTCGGGCCTCGTGCCGAACGAGGCGCGACCGTGGCCCTGCTGGTGCCGCTTGTCGCCGGGCTGGCGGCTGTCGGCTGCAAGGTCGATCGGGACGCCTTCAACAAGCGGGTCTTCTCGTGCGACACCGGCGCCACCGACCCCCAGTGCGGCACCGACGATCACGGTCAGCCCATGGCGTGCTTCGCGGCCCGCCAGCTCGGCGCCCCCAACGACTTCTGCGCCCGGATGTGCCCGGCCGACCCTGGGGCCGCCGAAGGCGTGTGCCTCGACTCGAACATCGAGCTCCGCTCGTGCCATCCCTCCGAAGACACGGTCGCCGGCGGCGCCGCCTGCGCTCAGCCCGGCCTGGCGTGCCTGCGCACCGATCTCGTCGAAGACCAGGGCGTCTGCACCACCTTGCGTCCCTGCACCCTGAGCACCGACTGCCGCGATCCCGTTCGCTCGGTGTGCGCCACCGAATTCCTGCAGACCAGCATCTATCCGCAGGGCGGGCCGGCGCTGCGGCTCGACCACCTCTACTGCCTCGAGACCGGCTGCAAGGCCCGGGGAACCTCGTGTCCGGCGGGCGAATCGTGCCTGCAGGACGTGATCCCGGGCGACGCGTACCCGCCCGACATCTGCGTTCCGAACTGCGATTCGCAGGAGCGCTGTCCCCCGAACTTCCTCTGCTACCGGAAGATCTCGACCAAAGCCGCCCCCAGCGTCTGCATACCGGGCCTGCTCGGCTTCACGTGCTCGAGCGCCATGGACTGCATGGTGGGCGATTGCGTGGAGAACGGGATCGGCTACAGCGTCTGCACCACCGGCTGCAACACCGAGGCGGACTGCGAGCGCTTCGACGGTCAGCAGGGCAAGTTCGTTTGCGTGAAGAACGAGGCCTCCCCGTCTTTGCCGGGGTTGTGCCGGACCCCCAACTCGTTCCGCGGAGCCATCTGCAACACGACCGAGGACTGCCTGGCGCGCAACGACAAGGAGGTCTGCACCCGCTTCGATCCCGCGGCGAAGACGGGGGTCTGCCTCTTGCCCTGTACGGAAGAGGGCAAGTGCACGCCCCGGAGCGGTATCAACCACACCTGCCTGCCGGCGAAGGTCGCCGGGCCCCCCCGGGTCTGCTTCCCTGGGTACTTCGGCTACCCGTGCGACACCGACAACAACTGCATCGGCGATCTCGCGTGCAAACCCACCGCACTCCCCGCGACCAGCATCTGCAGCCTCGCATGCACGACCGACGCGGATTGCGACGGGAACCGATGGATTGCGGGCGACGGATTCTGCGGGGTGGACGTCGGCACTCCCATCTGCCTCAAGAACGGGACGTTGCCGAAAGGCGCCCCCTGTCATACCCAGGCGGCCTGCCAGTCCGCCAGCTGCGTCAACAACGCGTGTGCGGAGGCGGCCAAATGAACCCAGCCGGCGCTCTTCACTCTCGGCCGGAGCACGGCGAGCTTCGCCGCCATCACCCGCGGCGTCCCCGTTCCGTCCTGATCGCCGCAGCCCTGGGGTTCGCGGCAGCGGCGGCGCCGGTCGCAGCCCCGGCGGCCGCTCCGTCCGCCGAGGATGCGGCGCGGCGCGAGAAGCTGGCCGTGCTGGTGCTGGGCACGACCGAGAAGGACGCCGAGCTGGCCGACAACCTGACAGAGGTCCTGATCGGCTCGATCGCGCAGCGGCGCGGGGTCGAGATGGCGGGGCGCGAGGAGTTCCGGGCACGGCTCGGGGTGGAGAGCGAGCAGCGTGCGCAGGCCTGCATCGACGATCTGGCGTGCCTGGGCCGCGCCGCCGTTTCGCTGGGCGTTCGCCGCATCGTGGCCGGGACCGTCGGTACGCGCGGCAAGCAATATTTGTTCAACCTCAACTTGAACAACATCGAAGCAGGCCGCGTGGAAAATCACATTTTCCGACTGGTCGAGGGCGGCATCAAGGACCTGATTCCGGCGGTGCAATCCGCCGCGGACGAGCTCTTCCGCCCGCGGGTCGAGCCCGGTCGGATCCAGCTTCAATCGACGCCGGAGGGCGCGAGGGTGTCGATCGACAACGCCTATCTGGGGGTCACGCCCCTCATCTCGGGGACGTTGCTGGCCGGCAAGCACAAGGTCCGGGTCGAGGCGGACGGCCGGTTCCCCTGGGTCTCGGCAGTCGACGTCATTCCAGGACAGGACCTGGGCGTCACCCTGACCGAGGCCAATCTCCCGCGCCGTCGGCAATGGCCCGCGACGGCCGCGGTCGCCTCGGCCTCGCTGGCGGCCCTGTCGCTGGCGGCGGGCGGCTTTCTGGGGGTGCTGTCCCAGCCGACTCCCTCGGGCTCGACGCGCGCCGAGGCCCAGAGAGACTTCGACCAGAAGCGCCAGTTCGCGATCGGCGCCGACGCCGGCTTCATCGCCGGCGCGGTCTTCGGGCTCACCGCCCTGTGCATCATCCTCGGCTACCGGGACGACGTCTTCGGCCGATCGGACGACGACGCCGGGAAGTAGCCGGCCGCCCGGTCCTTACTTCCAGCTGTCGACCGGATCGACGGTGACCGACATGGCGACGTTCGCGCCGCTCTTGATCGTGCCGTCGGCCGAGCCCGAGGCCAGGTCGTTGAGGGAGCCGTCCTTCACGTGAACGTCGAAGGTGACCTTTCCCGAGTCCGACCCCGTCCCGTACTGGAACCTGCCGAGGATGATCTGCCCGCCCGAGGCGGTGGCGTAGACGTAGTTGTCGGCGCGCGGGAACCCTTGCAAGAGGAAGCTGCTCTCGTCCGAGATCGCCCCCGACGTGTTCACCTGGACCGACTTGACCTCCGCCATGCTGTTCCGCTGGCGGCCGGTCGCGCCGCTCACGATCACGTCGACGGAGAAGTAGCTGGTCTGTCCACAACCGGCTCCGAGGAGGCCGAACCCGATCAGACCGAGGCGCAGGAATTTTCTCGTCTTGCTCGTCATGCTCGTCATGGGGTTCACTTGGCTCCGAAGCAACCGGCGTTGTAGACGCCCGGACAGGCGCGATCCTGGCTGCTGTTGCGGTTGATCATGTAGACCGACGCACCCACGATGACGACGCCGCCCACGATGGCCCAGAAGGGCCAATCCTTCACGAACGCGAAGGTGTCCTCCGAGCCCGTCGATTTGGACGCGGGCGGCGCGCCCTTGGTGACGGTCATCTTGACGCCGTCGTCGCCCTTCTCACCCGGCGTCTCGTCCGCCTTGGCCTTGTCCCCGCCGCCGGAGGCGTCGGACTCCTTGGTCTCGGCCAGCAGGCGCCCCGCGGTCCGCCCGTCCAGCCGCAGCTCCACCGTCCGATCGAGGGCGGGCGCGTTCCTGGAACGGGCGCCCGCGCCTTCGACCGATGGGGTCGCGAACGCCGGCGCCCCTCCTACCGCCACCAGCAATATGCCCGCCAGGACGGCGCGCCCGCGCGAGGGTCGTCGAGGCGGACTATCACCCTGTCTACCTCCTCCGCCTTCCCTATCGTCTTCCGTGGCCACGTGAAGTTTCGACGTCGTGGAAGTCGTCATCGCGCCGCATATTACAGGAGTCCGGGTCCGAGAAAAGAGCCGATCGCGCGGGACCATTCCGGGTATCCTCTCCCGATGCCCCGCCAGATCTCGGTCGACGAGCTCGCGGCGTTGCGACGGGCCGGACCGGCGCCCTTGTTGCTCGACGTCCGCCAGCCCTGGGAAAACCAGACCTGCGCGCTGCCCGACAGCCTGCTCGTGCCCCTGCCCGAGCTCGACGAACGCTGGGCCGAGGTCGCCGAAGCGGCGGCGGCCGCTCCGGCCGGAGCGCTCGTCGTGGCCTACTGCCACCACGGCGTGAGGAGCCTGTCGGCGGCGGCGCTCCTGGAGGCGCGCGGCGTGACGCCGGTGGTGTCGCTGGCAGGCGGAATCGACGCCTGGTCGCAACGGATCGATCCCGCGGTCACACGCTATTAGGAGGGGCATGGAGCCGCCCGACGCGCCGACGTCGCTGGCGCAGGTGGCCGCGGCCGCCCCGGAGCGTCGACCGGCCTCCGCGCGCCCGGTGGTCGATCGCGTGGCGGGCGGGGCGGCGGTCCTGGTCCTTCTCGGCCTGGCTGGGTGGGTGACCTTCGGAAGCCTGCAGCAGGACCTGGCCGCCTACGTGGTCGCAGGACGGGCCCGGGCGCTCGACCTCGATCCCTACGTCAATCATCTGCTCGAGCCCGGGGGGCCCTGGGACGGCCTGGCGACCTACCGCCACAGCCGGTTCCTGTATCCGCCGCTCCTGGCGGACCTGTTCAGGCCCCTTGGCGCCCTGCCTTACGTCTGGGCCAAGGGCGTCTTCTCGTTCGCCTCGGTCGGGGCGCTGGCCCTCGGGCTCTGGATCGCCCGGCGCGGCTGGGTGGCAGGTTCGGCGACGAAGGCGAAAGAGCCTCGCGGGAGCTGTCCCCGTCACGAGCGCGGACTTGGCGCCGGGCCGCGGCTCGGTCCCGCGCTGCTGGTCGCGGCCCTGTGGCCGCCGGTCTTCATCGCCCTCGAGCGGGGGCAGATCGATCTCTTCCTGCTCCCTCTGCTGGCCTTCGCCTGGTGGCGCCGCCACGACCGCCCGATCCTGGCGGGGCTGGCGCTGGCGCTGGCGGCCCTCGCCAAGCCGTTCCTGCTGCTCGGGTGGCCGCTGCTCCTCTGTGCTCGCCAGGTCCGCGTGGTGGCCGCCGCGGGCGCGGCGCTGGCGATCTTGATGGCCGTCGGAGCGGGCATCGCCGGGCCGGCCCTGTCGCGCCGCTACCTGAGTGAGGTCCTTCCGCGGGCGATGCTTTACGGAGAAGGGGGACCGGCGGACTGGCTCTTGCCCGACGACGATCTGGCGCGGGCTGGCGCGTTCGCCGAGGACGAGGGACATGTCCGCGTCGATCCGGCCGGACGAAGCTTTCCGGCGGAGCTCGGCCGGTTCCGCCGGAACGCCAGCCTGGTTCGCGCGCTGGCCGGAGATGAGGATCCGTCGCGCCTCGGGGCGGGCGTCGTCCTTCTGATCTTGGGCACGCTGCTGGCTCGGGCGGCGGCGCGCCGGCCGGAGCATCCGGGCTGGTACTGGGCCGCGCCGCTCGGCGGGATGGCGGCGGCGCCGGTCGCGTGGGCGATGAGCCTCCTGCTCGGGCTTCCCCTGCTGTTCGCGGCGTGCCGGCGAGGACAGGAGCCGGCCCAGCGACGAACGAACCTGGCGCTCGGCGCCACCTGGGCCACGGGCGTGATCGGTCCACTCATCCCCGCCGCCTCGGCGCTGGCCCCCTGGGCCTGGCCTCTGGTGGCGCTGGCCGGTGTGGCGGCGGGAGCGTTTGCCGCCACGGGACCGCGGAGCGAGGCGTGACCAGCGAGAGGATTTCCGGCGGGCGGGACGCGCTCGACCCCGGCGGGGAGCTCGACGAGGGGACACGGTCGGTCGCGGTCCTGCGCGCGGCTCTCGCCGCCATCGGGTGGGCGGTCACGGCGGAGGCCCTGCTGGGCGCGATTGGCGTCCTCGGTGCGGCTCTACCCGTGGTGCTCGCCGGGTGGCTGGCGGGGGCCGTCATCTGGCTGCGCGCGGCTGCCCGCCGCAGCCGTCGAGCGTCCACCGCGACGACACCGAACGCGGGGGCCGCCTCCTGGAACGCGAGCGACGTGCTGGCCCTGGCCGCGGTCGGCGTCGCCCTCGCCTCCCGCGCGTGGGACGGACTGCACCGTGACCACTTCACGTATGACGTGCTGTCGTACCACCTGCACCTGCCCGCCACCTGGAGGGCAACGGGGCGCCTGAGCATCGTCCCCACGCCGTTTGGCGACCAGGCTCCGGCCTACGCTCCCGGCAACGCGGAGCTGCTGTACCAGCTCCTGCTCTCGGCCACGGGCAACGTGCGGTTGGCCCATGTCGGGCAAGCGCCGTTCGCGGCGCTCGCCTGTCTGGCCATCTTCGCCGGCGGGCGAACCCTCCGCGCCGGGCGGACCGTCGCCGCGGGATCGGCGCTGGCGTTTCTGCTGGTGCCCGAGGTCTGGCAGCAGGCGAGCGGCGCGATGACCGACCTGGCCGCCGCGGCGTTCTTCCTGGCCGCGCTTCCTTTGTTCGTGCGCTGTTCCCGCCCTGCGCCCGCCCCGGCGGACGTCCTCGCCGGCGCCCTGGCCCTGGGCCTGCTCCTCGGGACCAAGTACCTGGGCGCCATCCTGGCGATCCCCCTCCTGACGTGGGCCCTGGCCCTCGGCGCCCGCGCCGCCGGGGAAAGCGTCCGCTCTCGCGGTTCATCGCCGTCGGCAACGGCGCGCGTCCGGCCGCTGACCGTGGCGCTCTGCCCGCTCATCGTGCTGGGCACGGGCGGCTTCTGGTACGTGAGGAACGCCGTGGTGACCGGCGATCCGACCTTTCCGGTCACGCTGGCGATGCCGGCGCCGTTCAGCGCGGGGGCTCTGGCGCGCGGGCTCTATGGAGGAGCCGCGATGCGGGCCTGGACCTATCACCTGCCGGTGACGGATCTTCAACCTTTACTCGAGATAGCCAGCGAGATCGGCTGGGGATTCCTGGCCGGGGCCATCATCGGCGGGATCGCCCTCCTCGCCCGCCGCCGCCCCGGTTGGCCCGCCCTGCTGGCGATCTCGATCGCGCTGGCGTGGCTGGTCGTTCCCTATCAGCAGTCGCGTTTCTTCTTCGCGGCCTGGGGCATCGCCGCCTTGATGATGGGGGTGACCCCGAGGCAGCCGGCGCTCGCGCTGGCCATCGCCGTCGGCGGCGGCGCGCTGCAGTTTCCGACCGGCGCCCGGGTCCTGGCCGCGGGTGTGTTCGGGCTGGCGATGCTCGTGGCGGCGCTCGAGCGGCGTCACCGCGCGGACGCCGGCGGGAGGCGCGCGGGCACCCCGACCTGGCCCTGGCTCGACGTACGATGGCGGCCACGTCCCGCCTGGGCACTGGCGGCGCTGGCGGCCGCGACGACGGCCAGCGTGGGCGCGCTCCGCGCGTTCCCGCGCGACGTCGTCTACACCGTCGGCGATCACCACGACGCGGGCTGGGACTTCGCCCGCCAGCACCTCCACGGCCGTCGGATCGCGTACGCCGGCTCGAACCTGCCGCTGCCCTTGTGGGGGTGGCGCCTCGACAACGACGTCCGCTACGTCAACGTGAAGGGGGCGCCGGAGGACCGCCTGCTCGAGCGGGCGCCCCGTGAGACCGGAGACGCCCCCGCCACGGCCAGCGCCGAGCCGGCGCCCGAGCGCGCGGCCCCGGACCGAGCGGCCTGGCTGCGGAACCTCGGCCACCACCGGATCGACGCGCTCTTCGTGACGGCGCTCTACCCCGCCGTCGCCGAAGGCATGCCTCACGACGCCGAAGGCTTTCCCACCGAACGGGCCTGGGCCGACGCGCTTCCGGCCGAGCTCCCGCTGCGTTTCGCGGCCCCCGGCGTGCGCATCTACGACGTCCGGCTGAAAGCCCGGGAGGGTGAAGGGAGGACCGAAAGCCGATGAGCGCGGCCGGACCAGGCCCGGAGCCGTCGGTGCCGCGGTCGGTGGCGCGATCGACGCCGGAGGCAGGCGAGCCGGCGCCTCCGACGCCGGTGACCGTGGGCGCGAGCTGGCTGTGGGCGTCGGCCGCTGCGCTGTTGCTGTTCGTCGCCGGGCGCTGCCTCGTTCCGATGGACGAGACCGATCTCTTCTACAACCTTCGACTCGGCGAGATCATTCTGTCCACGAGGTTCGTCCCGCGCACGAACCTCCTGTCGTACACGAACCCCACCTTTCCCGATCCGAATCTGGCGTGGATCTTCCAGATCGTGCTGGCGCTCGCCCACCGCTCGGGAGGGATCGCCGGCACGGTCGTGCTGAAGACGGCGTTCGTGGTGGCCACGTTCGCGCTGCTGTTCCGGGCGAGCGTCCGTCGCGGCGCCCACCCGGTGGTCGCGGCGCTGGCGCTGGCGCTCGGCGCCTGGGCCGCCGAGCCCCGCTTCGTCGAGCGACCGCATCTGGTCACCTTCCTCGGCCTCGGATATCTGCTGGTGGCGCTCGCCCGCGCCGAGGCGGGCGCGCCGCGCTGGCTGTACGCGCTCGTGCCGCTGGGCGTGGTCTGGGCCAACGGCAACTCCTGCTACTTCCTGGCGCCGGCGGTCCTGGTCCTCTATGCGGCGGGGGCGTGGGCGGACGGGCGCGGCGGAGATGCCAGGCGCGCCGCCGTGGTGGCGGCCTGCCTGGCGCCGCTCGCCTTCGCGACGCCCTGCCGGACCGGGGTCGTCGGATACGTGGCCAATCACTTCCGCATGCCGTCGGTGCGACCGCTTCAGGAGTACCGCGCCGCCGAGTGGCCCCTCGACGGTCCGTTCTTCTTCCTGGTGGCCGGCGTCGCCCTGACCGCGCTGATCGCCCCGGCGCTGGCCTGGTCGGTCCGACCGCGCCGCGCTCCGCTCTGGCGAGAGTGCGAATGGCGCCAGCTGCTCCCCATCGCGGCGCTCGCCCTGCTCGGGTCGCGGCGCATCCGATTCGTCGCGGAGCTCGCGCTCCTCGCCGGTCCGGCGCTGGCGGCGCAATCGACCCGCCTCGCCGCCGGGCTCGCGGCCAGGTGTGCGGCCAGGCGTGCGGCCAGGCGTGCGGCGACGTCTGGAGCGACGTCTGCGGCGATGCCCGCTCGCGAGCGCGCCCCACGGCCGGCCCGGCCACGCGCGGCGACCGCGCTCGGGGTAGGTGGCCTGCTCGTCCTCGTGGCGCTGACGCTCGGGCCCCGGGTGGCGGCGTGGCGGGTGGGCGACGCCGTGCTGGACCTGGGCGTCGAGGCGGACCTCGTTCCGACCGCCGCCGTCGACTGGCTGGAGGCGCGGGGCCTGCGCGATCGGCTCTACAACGACCTCGAGGTCGGCTCCTACCTCACCTGGCGCGGCTGGCCCCGCTACCCCGTTTTCCAGGACCCGCGCATCAACGCTTATCCCGCCGAGTGGCACGCGTTCTTCCGCCGCACCGATCTGGACGCCGACTCGTGGGACGCGCTCCTCGGGCGCTTCGGCGTCCGCGCCGCGCTCATCAGCTTTCCGACCGTCAACCCTCGCGCCACGCTCTTCGATCCCCGGCGCTGGGCCCTGGTGCATCGCGCGCGCGACGCGCTGGTGTTCGCCGCCCGCGGCGATCCTGGGAACGCGCCCGTCATCGCCGCCCACGAGATCCCGCTCGCGCTCCATCTCGATCCGCGCGACGGCAGCGTCGTCGAGGTTCCGCTCGAGGTGCAGCCGCCCGGGTCGATCCTGCCGAGCTGCGAATGGCAGCGGCGCCTGGGGGACACCTGGACCGAGAGGAACGAGCCCGCGCGGGCCGAGCAGGCCTATCTGGCCGCCCTGGCTGCCCGCGACGCCGCGCCGGCGAGTTGCCCCATCGACGCCGCCGAGCTGCGGGTGCGAGCCGCCGCGCTGGCGCTGCACCTGGATCAAGCGGCTCGCGCGGCCGCGCTGCTCGAAGGCCTGTCGCGACCGGACGCGCGGCTCGACCGAGGCTTCGCGCTCCTTGGTCTGGGCCGCGCCTCCGAAGCGCTGGCGGAGCTGGAGGCCGCCCGCGCCTCCCTTCCGGACGATCCCCGGGCGGCCTTCGGGGTCGGAATGGCCGCCGCCCGCGTGGGGCGGCCAGACCTGGCCACGGAAGCCCTGCGCGAGCTGCTCCGGCGCTGGCCCGATCACTTCGCGGCGCCCGAGGCCCGCCGGCTGCTCGATCGACTCGCCCACCCCCATCCGAGCTCCGACGCGGCCCGGGACCCTCCGGCGCCGTGACCTTGAGGAATGAAGGCCCTCCACCGATATCGATCCGTCAGGGCCCCCTTGTCATCCTTCCTCCTGCCTTCGTCGGCTCCCTGGGCGCCCCCCACGGCCGCAGCGCGTCCCTGCTGGCTCGCCCTCGCGACCGTGGCGATTCTCGTCACCTCGGCCGTCCCCCGACCCGCCTCCGCCGCGGGGGCGGCCCTGTCCGCTCCTCGTCCGGTCGGCTCCGTCCAGGACGACGGCGGCCTTCTGGGCCGCGGTCCCGTCCTGGCAACCCTGCGCGATCGGGTGATCGGCGCAGCGACCCGCGCGGGTCTGCCGATCGCGATCGTCCTCGTCGGGACCGCCGGCTCGTCGCGCCAGATCGATCCGGCGAGCCTCGAGCAGACCGCGCGCACCCGCTTCGCCGAGCAGGGCCTCGCCGACGGGGCGGACGACGCCGTTCTCCTGCTGGTGGCGCCGCGCGCCGCCCAGTCCGTGCTCGAGACGGGCAAGGGCGAAGCGGGCATCGTGCCCGAGATCGATGCCCGCCGCATCACGGCGGACCTGCGGCGCGCGCTGCGCCCCCGCCTCTCCGCCACCGCTCTGGCCGGTGCGCTCGCCAAGACCGTCGATCAGATCGCCGATTCCGCCCTGGAGACGCGAGAGCGGCGGCGTCCGCTCTCCGCGCCGCCCCCGGACGAACGTGCCGAGGCCTCCGCCCCCTCGTCCCGGCATGAGGGTCCGCGCGCGCCGGTGGGCACGCGGAAGGAGGAGGCAAAGAGTCCGCCGCGCCGCTCGCTCGTGCCCGGCGCCTACGCGCTCGCGATTTTCGTGATGCTGGGCCTTGCCCTGCGCCAGCGGCGGCGTTCCAACTCTCGGGAGAGCAACCAGGCCACTCGGCGATCGTGAGGCGCACCGGAGCGCCGAAAACCCCTGGACACACCAGGCGAGCCTGTTAGCGTCCACGCGATTTTGTATCGAGCCTCGGAGGTCCAATGACGTCCCCCGCCAGCGCATCCGCCGTGTCCGATGACGATCTCTGGGAAGAAGGGGGCGACGCTGTCGACCCGGCGGATGGCGCCGAGCCCCACAAGATCGAGTGGCTGGCGATGCTGCCGTTCTGGGGCGCTCAGATCACGGCGATCGTCGGCGTGATCGTGACCGGCTGGTCGTGGAAGGGCCTGGGGCTGGCGCTCGCGCTCTACGCGGCGCGGATGTTCGGGCTGACCGCGGGATACCACCGCTACTTTGCGCATCGGTCCTACCGGACCAGCCGCCCCGTCCAGTTCCTGCTCGCGCTGCTCGGCACGACGGCGACGCAGAAAGGCGTCCTGTGGTGGGCGGCTCATCACCGTGCGCACCACAAGTACTCGGACACCCCCCGCGACATCCACTCCGTGCGGCAAAAGGGGTTCTTCTGGGCGCACGTGGGGTGGATCCTGGTGAAGCGATACGCCCCGACGGATTGGAACCGCATCAAGGACTTCGCCCGTTATCCCGAGCTGCGCTGGCTCAACACCTGGAACCTGCTGCCGCCCATCGCGCTGGCGACGGGCCTGTTCCTCGCCGGCGGCTGGTGGGCCCTGCTGTGGGGCTTCTTCGTGTCGAACACGCTGCTGTGGCACGGCACGTTCTGCGTGAACTCGCTGGCTCACGTGTTCGGCCGGCGGCGCTACCAGACCACCGACGACAGCCGCAACAGCTTCCTCATCGCGATCTTCACGCTCGGCGAGGGATGGCACAACAATCACCATCACTATCAGCGCTCGGAGCGCCAGGGCTTTTACTGGTGGGAGCTGGACATCACCCACCTCGTCCTGCGGGCCCTGGCGGCGCTCCACATCGTGCGCGACCTCCACGAGCCCCCCAAGCGGATAAGAGACGCAAGAGCGTAGGGGAGGCTCGGCGGGCGTAGGGGGCCTCGCCCCCCTACGTGACCCCCCGGATTTCAGACCGACGCCGGCGCGGCGAAGCCGCGCCTCCCGTCATCAAACCCGCTCGCTGCGCTCGCTCTGATGCCTGGGAAGGAGCCTGGTTGTCATGCCGAGGTCCGAGGTCACCACGTCAGTGGGCGGCGGCGGGCTTGGCGGGGGTGCCGGGCTTGGTGGCGGCGCCGGCCGGGGCGTCGGCGGGCTTGGGCAGGTCGATGGGCTTGGGGGGCTCGGCCTTCTTCACCTCGAGCAGCTCGATGTCGAAGATCAGCGTCGCACCGCCCGGGATCTGCGGCGGGCGGCCCGAGTCTCCGTAGGCGACCTCCGAGGGGCAGGTCAGCTGGGCCTTGCCGCCGATCTTCATCTTCTGCAGACCTTCGGTCCAGCACTTCACCACACCGCGAAGGGAGAACTCCGCCGGCTGATTGCGCTTGTACGAGCTGTCGAACACGGTCCCATCCGCCAGCCGCCCCTCGTAATTCACCTTCACCGAGTCCGCTTCGGCCGGGCTCTCGCCGGTCCCCGGACGGAGCATCTTCACCACGACGCCGGACGGAAGCTGCTCGGCCCCCGACTCCTTGGCGGCCTTGGCGACCGTCTCCTTGCCCCTGGTCTTCTCCGTGGCCGACCGCAGGTCCTGCCGCTTGCGCGCCATCTCGAAGATCTTCGGGCGAACGGCGTCGAGCTCCACCTTCGGCTTCTTCTTCGTGATCACGTCGGACAGGCCCGCCTTCACCAGCTCCAGCTCCGCCGGAGACATCGAGAACACGTCGATGTTCTTGCCGATGTCGAGGCCGAGCGCGTAGAAGACCTTCTCGTCGTCCGTCTTGGGCTCGGGGGCGGCGCCTCCCCCCCCGCCTCCCAGGCGGCCGCACGCGGCGATTCCGAGCAGTGAGAGGCCAAGGGACAGTGGAAGGAGCGAGAGGCGGGGTCTGTTCGTCATAGCGCGTGGTAACACGTTCCGGTCCCGGCCGCCAGAGGGGCCGCCGGAGCCGGTCCAGCCACTGGCTCGCAGGGAGGTGCTCACGAGGCGCCCCTCCGAGCGATGCTGTTGCTATCCTCCGCCCATGTTCGAGATCTACGGCTACTTGAAGGACCCGTTCGCCTGGCGGGTCCGGTTCACGGCAGAGGAAAAGGGAATCCCTTACGAATGGCTCCCCGGGGACGTCTCCTTCCCCGACGCGCGCGTCGCCAAGAACAACCCGACCATGCGTTCGCCGCTCGTCATCCACGACGGTCATGTGCTGGCCGACGGCTTCAACCTCCAGCTCTACATCGACGAGGCCTTTCCGGGGCGGCCTCTGCAGCCGGACACGCCGCTCGGCCGCGCCGAGATGCGGATGTTCGTGGCTTCACTGGAGGCCCTGGTGGTCGTGCTGCAATCCGAAGGTGGCCGGGCAACCTTCAACCGGCGCGCCTACAAGCGCATGGACGACCTGTTCATCACGATCGACGAGCAGCTCCGAACGTCGCCGGCGCCTTGGCTCGACGGCGAGCGAGCGGGAATGCGTGACATCTCGTTCCTGCCGCTGCTCTCGGGCCTCGAGACGCTGGAGACGACCTTTCCCGCGTCACTGGAAGCGCTGTCGGCCTACTGGCAACGGGCCATGAAGTACGAGCCCTTTCAGAAGACGAACTTCCGGTCGGCCGTGCTCCAGGGCCGGCGGTGAGCGAAGCGCCCGCGCCTCCCGGCGCCGGCGCTGCTGCATCACCCGCGCTCGACCGGGCGCGCCGGATCGAGGAAGCCTCGCTGCGGGCGTGGCCGGCGTTGACCGAGTCCGACTTCGACGGCTGGCGGCTTCGCTTCGCGAGCGGCTACACGAGGCGCTCGAACTCCGTCACACCCCTCGGGCCGTCGCGCCTCGACCTCGACGACAAGATTGCGGCCTGCGAGCGCATCTACGCCGAGCGTGGTCTCCCCACGATCTTCAGGCTCACGCCGTTCGCGCCCGACGAGCTCGACGTGCGGCTGGCGGCGCGGGGCTACGTTCGGACCGAGCAGGTCGAGGTGCGAGCGCGGCCTCTCGGCCCCGCCGGCCCCCCGCTCTTCCGCGCGCCGCGGGGCCCGCGCGCCCGGGCCGTGAGCGTGGCGGCCCTCGGTCTCGATCGCTGGCTCGACGTGTTCACCGCGCTCAGCGGGGCGGCGGAGTCGACGCGCGCCGCGCACCGACAGGTGCTCGCGGCGGTGACGGGGACGCGGCGCCTGCTGGCGCTGATGGCCGACGTCGATCCGGCGCGCAGCCGGAGTCCGGGCCGGAGACAGCGCGCCGCCGTCTCCTGCGGGATGAGCGTGCTGCAAGGGGGCTTGCTCGGACTCTTCGACCTGGTCACCGACCGCGCGCACCGCGGACGGGGCTACGGGGGCGAGCTGCTGCGGCGGGCCCTCGCGTGGGGCCGACGCTCAGGTGGTGAAGAGGCCTACCTGCAGGTCGTCGACACGAACTGGAACGCGGCGCGCCTCTACCAGCGCGCGGGCTTCGAGCTCGTCTACCGGTACCACTACCGCGAGCGCCGCTGAACAGCGGAGCGGACGGCCCGGCTCACTGGAGGGCGCTGCCCTGTTCTTGCTCGGCGCCGCCTCGCGAGACCTCGGGAGCCTCGTCATGGCCGGCGATGCCGCCCGTGGCATCGGCGAGGAGCTTCTCGATCACGAGCGGAAGACCTTCGATGTTCGGCTTCAGGACGGTGGGAACCCCCCACACCTCGGCGATGCCCGAGCCCGTCATCACCACCGTGGGGATCTTTCGATAGTAGGAGTTGCGGCGAAGCGCCTTCAACAACTCCACGCCGCTCATGATCGGCATGAAAAGATCGATCACGATCGCGGCCGGCGTCTCTTCGGAGAGACGTTGGATCGCCTCCCGGCCGTTGCCGGCTTCGATGGTCCGGAAGCCGTGGTCGCCCAGCAACCGAGCCAAAGCGCGCCGGACACCGACTTCATCCTCGACGACGAGGATCGTTTTGCGCATCGCTCCCTCCCTCACCGATGCCCCCCGGTGTCCCTCACCAACCCTGATTGGGAACCGGGAAACCTAGTCTCACACGTTAGCAATCTGAGTTACAGCGAGCAACACAAAAACCGGCCTCGGCAACGAATTGTCACGCGCGCCAGCGAAACGCGCGAACGGATCGCGCTCGTTGCAATGGTTGGCGAGCGCGTTTGTTTGCCACCACCGTTGGCGACACGCGATCACCTCTGCTGAGCTGCTCACGAGGTGGCAGATGAAAGGATCTTTCGCACCATCACCCGCTGGGCCTGCTCCATCTCCAAACTTTGCTGATCCCGCCCGATGGTCAACACCGCGGCGCGTTCGCCGCCCTCGCGGTATTCCACGCGGCAATCTCGATCTTCCAAGCGTCCGTCGATCGTTACGTCGCTGACGTCCTCGGCATGACCGACGTACGACAGGGTGACGTCGTAGTGCACG
>Ga0068853_100001440_pt1 | contig 17213 bp, 14 predicted proteins | sample KBSCornC32_FD_65655 | JGI IMG/M metagenome (GOLD analysis project Ga0068853, IMG submission 65655) | Corn rhizosphere microbial communities from Kellogg Biological Station, Michigan, USA - KBS Corn C3-2 | ecosystem: Host-associated > Plants > Roots > Rhizosphere > Soil ...
CAGGCGAACGGAATGACATGGGGGGGCCGAATACTTTCTGGTCCTCTCCGTCGGCGCGGCCTCACTCCACACCGCACCCGATGGAAGGCCCATGAGTAAGTGCAGGCCCAGCGGGCTTTTCATCAAGGAGATCGAAAATTCGATCTCCTCACTCAAAGCTTTCGATTCGTCAGAACGGCGACGTCGATAGCCCGAGCGCCAAGGTCCACGGCAGGAACCCCCACGGCGTCCGGGGGTTACCGCTCTCGTCCTTGTCGACGCCGTCCCATTTGTACGGAATGGAGCCCGCCAGGAGCACGGCGAACCAGGGGTTCGACCATTCGAGGGACAGGTTGGCAGAGAGCGCGACGAGCGGTGTCGGCTGCTGCGATCTTTGATCGACGTCGTGACCCTTGAAGCCGGAGAGCGTGAGCCCCACCGCCGGCACGACCGGTCCCATGAAGTAACCGACGTAGGAGTAGGCCGACGCCGTCGGCGCGCGATAGCTGTCGAACTCGTTCTTGCCGCCGCGCCAGCTCGCCGCTCCGCCCACGACGACCAGCCCCCAGACCTGATCCATGGTGTGGTCGACTATCAGAGAGCCCGTGTATTTCCCGAAGCCGAGCTGGGCTGTCTGGTTGATGGGTACGCCGCCCGACGTGAAGCTGGCGTCGTGCTTCCCCGTCGGGAAGCCGACGAGCGCCGTCAGCGAGGTCGCGTTGATGGAGCCGAGCTTGCGCGTGAGCTGGAGGCTCACGTCGCCGAGCCCACCGTTCGAGTAGTCGACGGCCGGAACCGCAGGCGCCAGGTGCTGCGGATCCGTCAGGTACTTGTAGAGGAGCGGGATGTTGACGCCGACGCTCCACTTCTCGCCGAGGTCGGTGCTGATCAGGGTGTTCGAAACGTAGTCGCGCTCCGGATAGTCGACGGTGCCGATCTTTGTGTAGCTGAATTGCTCCTGGACATTAAACAATCCACCGGTGACGTTGCGGCCGATCCACTTTATGCCGGCTCCCGTCCCCGAGCCGGCGCCCGCGCCACAGCCGCCGACGGTCTGCCAGCTCGCCAGGAGCGGTTCCAGCTCGCGCACGCGCACGAGCGACGCCGGATCGAGCGCAGCCGCGACTTCCCCTGCGGAATCATCGACTTCCGCTCGGTCCCGAGCGGCGGTGATCCGGTCGAGAAACGCCGACGCGCGAGCAGCCTCGCGCCGCGCCAGCAGCATGGGTGATGCGGCGCCGGCCAGCAAAGCCGACGCCACCAGCAGGGTCATTCGAGAGTGTTGCATGCGCGGAAACGAAATCCCTGAGTACCACGCCAGCACGCCACCGTTGCGCCTTTTAGGCCGCCAAACGAGGAACGGACTCTATCATGGTGCCCACGAAATCTGGTAGAGGAAGTTTGTTGCGTCGCCTTCCAATTGGTGCGCACGGACTCGCATGGTCTTCACGAGCCACGTCTTTATTTTTTATTTTCTCCCGCTCGTCCTGGCGCTCTACTACGCGTTCCCATTCCGCGCGCGTACGGCGCTCATCGCCGTCTCGAGCTACGTGTTCTACGGCTGGGCCAACCCGATCTGGGCCGTGATCATGTTCTTCGGCTCGAGCGTCGACTACTTCTGCGGCATCGGGCTGCTCAAGCTCTCGAAGCTGCCCGACGTCGACGGCCTGCCGCCCGTCATCGATCGATCGATCCCGCGCACGCGCAAGATGAAGGCGCTGCTGACCGTGTCGATCGTGACGAACCTGGGCCTGCTGGCCGTCTTCAAATACACGGGGTTCGTCGCCGAGAACCTCAACCTGCTCGCTCAGACGCTCGGCTTCGGTCCGGACGCCGTTCCGATCATGCACATCGTGCTGCCGGTCGGGATCTCGTTCTACGTCTTCAAAGCCATGAGCTACGCCATCGACGTCTACCGCGGCGACGCGCGGCCGATGCGCCGGTTCACCGACTATCTCTGCTTCGAGGCGTTCTTCCCCGACCTGGTGGCCGGCCCCATCATCCGCTACGCCGCGCTCGAGGAGCAGATGCGGGTCCGACGGCACACGCTGGACAAGTTCGCGCGGGGCGTCGCCTTCTTCTCGTTCGGCATGGCGAAGAAGATCCTCGTTGCCAATCCGATGGGCCACATCGCCGACACGGCCTTCGCCTCGGGCGCGCTGCACGTGGGGGACGCGTGGTTCGGCCTGGTCGGCTACGCGTTCCAGATCTACTTCGACTTCTCGGGGTACTCGGACATGGCGGTGGGGTTGGCGTTGATGATGGGGTTCGTGTTGATCCAGAACTTCGACTCGCCCTACCGCTCCGAGAGCATCACCGAGTTCTGGCGGCGCTGGCACATCAGCCTCTCCACCTGGCTGCGCGACTATCTGTACATCCCGCTCGGCGGCAACCGGCTGGGCGAGGGCCGCACCTACGTCAACCTGATGACGGTGATGTTGCTCGGCGGCCTGTGGCACGGCGCCAGCTGGAACTTCGTCTTGTGGGGCGCCATCCACGGCGGGATGCTGGCCTTCGAGCGCGCGCAGGGGAAGGACAGCATCTACCGGCGCTTGCCGCGTCCCCTCCGCATCGGCGTCACCTTCTTCGTGGTGTGCCTGTCGTGGGTGTTCTTCCGCGCCAAGACGCTGGGCCAGGCGATCGTCTACATGAAGTCGCTCTTCGGCCTCGCGGCGGTGGCCCCGGCCGCCCATGTGCCGGCCGGCGTCATGTACACGCGCCTTCACGCGAGCATGTTCGTGGTGGCGGCGCTGCTGGTGTGGGGCGCGCCCAACACCTGGACTTTCACTTCGCGGTTGACTGCGGCGCGTGCCGTGGGAGCGTTGGGGCTGCTCGCGCTGTCGATCTTCGTGATGTGGACGCAAAGCGCAAACCCGTTCCTCTACTTCCAGTTCTGACCGCGGGCGCGCCAGCATGTCCTCCATTCGCCGCCCCACGCCGACCACCCCGTCCACGGAAGCGCCGTCAGGGCAAGCCGCGCCAGGAGGACCGCCCCGCCGTAAGGCCAGCGCGACCCACGGCGGCGGCCCGACCGACCCCTCGCACGACGAGGAGCTTCGCCGCGGGATCATCCACACGGCCATCAGCCGTCGCGTCGCCTGGCTCCTGGTGGTGCCTTTCGCGGTCGGGATCGTCGGGGTGCCGGTGGCACAGGCCGTTCGCGACAAGGTCGCGGGGGACGAGTCGGTCCTGCTCGACCTGTTCCGGCACGCGCCGACGAAGGCCAACATCGATCAGTTCGAAGAGGAGCTGAACAAGGCGTCCACGCCGCGCGAGTGGATCCGGCCGCGCCTGCAGGCCCTCTTCGTCCGTTACGGCGGCTTCGGAAACATCAAGGCGGTCGTGGGCCGGGACGGGTGGCTCTTCTACGCGCCGGGCGCCACCGCCGTCGGCGGACCCGGCTTCCTGGATCGAGAGATCCTGGCCGTGCGGCGGAAGGCGGCGCTCGACGCGGGCGACGCGCAAGCGTTTCCCGACCCGCGGCCCGCCGTGGTGGACTTCGCGAAATATCTGGCGGGCCGGGGCATCAAGCTCGTGCTGTTCCCGGTGCCCGACAAGGTCAGCTTGCAGCCGTATCAGCTTCACGGGCGCGCGGCGGGGGCCGCCGGTGCGCCGCCGCGCAACCCCGACGCCGACCGGTTCGCCGCCGAGATGCGCGCCGCCGGCGTGATCGTCTTCGATCCGACGCCGGCGCAGCTCGACCCGGGGGCGCCGCCGCGCTTCCTGCGGCAGGACACCCACTGGACGCCGGCCTGGATGGAGTCGGTCGCCGATACGCTGGCGGCGACGCTGGTGCGCGAAGGCGCGCTCGCGGCGGCGTCACGCCCGCGCGAATGGCGGGTCGCCGACCTGAGCGTGTCGCGCGTCGGCGACGTGACGGACATGCTGGGCTTGCCAGAGGGGCAGACCCTGTTCGCGCCCGACACGATCACGGTTCACCAGGTGCGCGACGCCAGCGGCACCGCCTTCGAGCCCGTCGCCGAGAGCGAGGTGCTGCTGCTCGGGGACAGCTTCACGAACGTCTTCTCGCTGGACCAGATGGGGTGGGGCGAGGCGGCTGGCTTCGGCCCGCACCTGGCGCGCGCGCTCGGCCGGGACGTGGACGTCATCGCGCAGAACGACTCGGGCGCCTTCGCCACGCGCCAGCTGCTGGCGAACGCGCTCGCCGACGCGAAGGACGAGGGCCCGGGCGCCGCCGGCGCGCCAGCCCGAGATCGGCTCTCGGGCAAGAAGGTCGTGATCTGGGAGCTTGCCTCGCGCGAGCTGGCCGTCGGCAACTGGAAGCCGATCGCCTGGCCGGGCGCGCCGGCGCCGGGCGCTCGTCCAGCGTCACATGACGGGAGCGCCCCTCGATGACGACGGCGGCGCCGTCGAGGACGGCGAGCCAGCTCCTCGTGACCGGAGCCGCGGGCGAGGTGGGCGGCCGCCTGGTCGCGCGCATCGCCGCCGACGGCCACCGCGTGCGGGCGCTGGTCCTGCCCGGCGATCCGCTGCGCGCGCGGCTCGAGGGCCTGCCGGTCGAGATCTGCGAAGGCGACGTGCGCGAGCGCGCGACGCTCGATCGGGCGGTGGCGGGGATCGACACGGTCCTTCACCTGGCGGCGGTCATCCTGGCGCGCGATCCCGTCGTGCTCGACGCCGTGAACCGGCAGGGGACGGCCAACCTGGTGGCCGCTGCCGCGCAGGCCGGCGTGGGCCACTTCATCTACGTGTCGTCGGCGTCGGTGGTCTACCCGCGCCTGACCCCGTATGGACAGTCGAAGCTGGCGGCCGAGGGGATCGTCAAGGGCGAGGTCCGCCTGCGCCACACCATCGTGCGACCGACGCTGGTCTACGACGAGAACGGCGGCCAGGAGTTCGCGCTGTTCCGGGGCTACCTGCACCGTTTCCCGGTGGTGCCCTTCATCGGTCCGACCAGCGGTCCCCTCGCGGCGCGCAAGCGTCCGGTCCACAGCGCCGACGTCGTGGAGGCGCTCGCCCGGATGATCGGCAACCCGGTGACGTTCGGACGGACCTACAACTTGAGCGGAAGCGAGACGATCACGCTGGCCGACCTGGGAAAGCTCGTCCTGCGGCTCGAGGGTCGCTCCCGGCCGTTCCTGGCGTTGCCCGCGGCGGCCTGCCGGCTGCTGGCGTCGGGGCTGGCCGCCGTCCTGCCCAACCCGCCCCTCACTCCTTATGCCGTGGCGGGGTTCACGAACCACGCCGATCTGGATCCGTCGGAGGCCATCCGGGATCTCGACTGGCACCCGCGCGGTGTCCGCGAGGGCCTGGCGGCTTGCCTTGGCGACGTCGGTCGCGATCCTCTCACGCGCGCGGCGGCGCTCTCCGCCGATCGGAGATCTGCATGAAACTTCCCGTTCCAGCCCGTGGTGTCTTCGGGCGGCTTGGTCCGGTGGCCAGCCGTTCATTTCCCCTGATCGCCTGCGTCGCTTGCGCCGTCGGTCTCGGGTCCGCGTGCGCCACCCTCTCGGGGACGGCGCCGAGCGGAAGCGACGAGCAGCCCGACGACAAAGAGAAGGCGGCCATGTCCGAGGTGGGCGGCAAGGCCGCCGGCAAGATCGTCTGGTCGAGCTCCCGGATCGGGAACCACGACCTGTTCGTGATGGACACCGACGGCGAGCACGTTCACCCCATCACCAAGGGTGACGCCGTCGACTGGTTCCCGCGCTTCTCGCCGGACGGCTCGAAGATCCTGTTCACCCGCAGCAAGAAGGGTTGGGTGTTCGAGCGCGACGCCAACACCGACGGCAAGTGGGACATCTACACGGTCAAGCCGGAGGGTGGGGACGAGACCAAGATCGTCGAGAACGCGAGCTGGGGGACCTGGATCAACGACGACGAGATCGCCTTCGCCCGCGGGACCGCCATCCTGCGCCGGAAGCTGTCGGGCGGCGAGGAGACCTTGCTGGTCGACAGCACCAAGGTCCCGGAGCTCGACGGCGCGCTGCTGCAGCAGCCGGAGATGTCCGAGGACGGCGCCTACATCGCCATCACGCTGCGCGGCTCGAAGCGCGAGACGGGCCTGTGGGACGTCAAGAAGAAGGCGTGGCTCCGCACCGGCGACGGGTGCCAGATCAACTGGACCCCGGACGGACACGAGGTCTACTGGGTGCACCCCACCGGCAACGGCGGCAGCCGCGTCTTGCACGTCCCCGTGAGCGGCGGCAAGGCGACCAAGTCGGACTCCGATCTGGACGCGCTGACCTTGATCGACATCCCGGGGCGGCGGTCGCACGAATACTTTCCGCAGCTGTCGCGCGACGGCAAGTGGCTGGTCTGGGCCGCCACCCAGCGCGGGCACGATCACGACATCGCCGACTACGAGATCTACCTGTGGGAGGTGGGCTCGCCGGCCGATCGCGCCGTTCGACTGACGTACCACTCGGGCAACGATCGGTGGCCCGACATCTTCATCCCGGGCGGGGCCGGGGGGGGACACGCCGCGAAGCACGATGAGGACGCGGCGAAGGAGACGAAGAAGGAGAGCTCGAGCGAAGAGGAGGCCGCGCCGGCCGCCGCGACCGAGGAGCCCAGCAAGGCTTCGGAGTCGAGCGGCGTCGGCAGCGACGAGAAGGGCGCGAAGAAGAAGAAGTCCAAGGCCAAGAAGAGCAGCAAGAAGAAGAGGAAGAAGAAGTGACGCGCGCCCGCCCGCGCAGACGCGGGCTCCCCGCGCTGGCGGGGGGCTCGATGACCGGGCTGCCGCCGCGATCGTCGTCGACGATCGCGGTGCTCGGCGCGGGCGGCTTCATCGGTTCGCACCTGGTGCCGGCGCTGGCGGCGCGCGAAGGCACGTCGGTGCTGGCCGTCGACCGGAGCTTCGACAAGCTGACCGTCCCCTCCGAGTCGGCCGGACGGGTCGAACGGCGCCAGGCCAGCCTGAGCGACCCCGGGGTGATCGAAGAGATCACCGCGCGGGCCGGCGTCGTCGTGTCGCTGACGGCCCTGTGCAACCCCGCCCTCTACAACACGCAGCCGCTCGAGGTCATCGACGCGAACTACACCGATCTGGTGCCGCTCGTGAAGCTGTGCGCGGCGCGCGGGCGGCGCTTGATTCACTTCTCGACCTGCGAGGTCTATGGCCGCCAGGCGCTCGATCGAAACGGACGCCGCCAGCGGCAGATGGACGAGGAGTCGACCATGCTGTGCCTGGGGCCCGTCGCCAGCGAGCGCTGGTCGTACGCGGCGGCCAAGCAGCTGCTCGAGCGGGTCGTGTGGGCCCACGGCCTTCACGCGGGCCTGCGGTTCACGATCGTGCGCCCCTTCAACGTGATCGGGCCGCGCATGGACTTCATCCCGGGCGTTGACGGCGAGGGCATCCCTCGCGTCCTCGCCTCGTTCATGCACGCGCTCATGACGGGGCAGGACCTCTCGCTGGTCGACGGCGGACGCCAGCGACGGGCCTTCATGGACGTGGGCGAGTTCGTGGACGCCGTCGTCCGCATCATCGATCGGCCGCGCGCGTGCGACGGGCAGATCCTGAACCTGGGCAGCGGCGTGAACGACGTCAGCATCGCTCATCTGGCGCGCGCGATGATCGCCGCGTATCGCGCGGCCCGCCCGGACGCGCCTCGCCCCAAGCTGCGCGCCGTCTCCGCGCGCGCCTTCTATGGTGACGGCTACGACGATTCGGTGCGCCGGGTCCCGTCGGTCGCCAAGGCCGAGCGGCTGCTCGGAGGCTGGCGCGCCCGCCGGAAGCTGGCGGAGATGTTGCCCGCCATCGTTGACGACTACCTGCAACGCTACGAGGCGGCGGTGCTCGCGCCGCGCCCGGCCCGCGCGGCGGCCGGCGGACGCGGCGGGCGAGGAGCCGGGTCATGAGCCTGTGCATCGTCGTCCCGGCGTACAACGCGGCGAGGCACCTGGGCGGCGTGGTCCGGCGCATCGAGGCGATACGGCCGCCCGGCGGGCGCGCGGTGATCGTCGATGACGGCAGCACCGACGGGACCGCCGCCCTGGCGACCGAGCTGGCCACGGGCCGGGACTGGCTGACGGTGCTCGTCCGCCCGCGCAACGGTGGGTACGGCGCCGCCATGAAGACCGGCCTCGAGCACGCCCGCCGCAGCGGCGCCGATGGCGCGGCCTCCGTCCACGCCGACGGGCAGTACAGCCCCGAGGTCTTGCCCGACCTGGTGCGGGAGCTGGAGCGGCGCGGCCTCGACCTGTTGCAGGGCTCGCGCATCGCCGGAGGCGGGGCCCTGGCCGGCGGCATGCCGCTTTACAAGTACGCGGGCAACGGAGCCCTCAACAAGCTCGAGCGGGTCGCCTTCGGCTTGCCGCTGACGGACTTTCACAGCGGCTACCTCGTGTATGGCGCGCGCGCGCTGGGGACGATTCCTTTCGAGCGCCTGGGGGACAGCTTCGATTTCGACCTGGAGGTCATCGCGGCGGCGCGCGCCCGCGGGCTGGCGGTCGGCGAAGCTCCGATCCCGACCCACTACGGGGACGAGATCTCTCACCTCAATCCTTTGACATACGGGCTGCGGGTGCTGCGGGTGATGTGGCGATTCAAACGCGGCGCCTACGCGCCCGAAGGGGAGACGCGATCGACCATGACGAGACTGGTGACACGATGAGAACGCACGAGCGGATCCACGGCGCAGCCGCGTCGGCCCTGGTCCTACCGGTGTTGGCGATGACGGCATGCGCGACGGGGGCGTCCTTTCCCTGGCCCGCGCGGGGCGGAGATCATCCCGCGCCCGCGTCGCGCGCGGACGTCGCGACCGTGAACGCCGACTACAAACGCGAGAGCTCGCAGGTCCTGGTCCGCAAGATCACCCGGCCGTCGCGGGCCGCCCTGGACTACGCCGCCTATCGCGCGAACTTCATGAACGCCGATCCGCCGCCCGAGGGCTCGGCGGCCTCGGCGAGCGGCACGCCGGAGGCGTCGCACCCGTTCCAGGGGAAGATCGCGGCCGGCTCGCTCACCGGATCGATCGCCGCCACGCCGCTCACCGCCGACGAGAAGGCGCACGCGCTGGCCTTGCCGCCGCTCGTCGAGCTGATGGTGTCGAAGCACGTCGCGGGCGCCGACAAGCTCGAGGACGTGGTCTCTGCCATCCGCGCGGAGAGCTGGGGGTTGCCCGGCGGGCCGCAGATCGTCCGGCAGACCGCCGCGCTCGGCTACCTGCACGACGGGGGGAAGGGCGGCGCCCCCGAGCTGTGGATCCAGATCGAGTTCGCGCCCTGGTTCCACGGCTTCTCGGACGCGCCCGACGACGACGGCGACGGGTTCCCGAACGTGTACGGGCGCGTGGACGCGGAGGCGCTCGGGGACACGACGGCCATCGCCGCCTTCATCCGCAACGAGTACGAGGGCAAGGTGCTGTCCGCCTCGGAGGTCAAGGGGTGGGCGCACCAGCTCGCGTCCTACTGGTATCCCTCCTACAACACCGATCTGGTGCCGTCGCCGAACGGCTGGCCGGCGTCCGACACCGAGCCCGGCCCCAGGAAGGAGCTCGGCGATCGCACGTTCCCGTCGCCGACGGTGGTGATGCGGGGCAAGCCGCAAGGCAAGGCCGTCTACAACGTGTTCCTCGTCGAGGACGGCAGCTCCGGCGCCGAGGCGCCGGGGTCGGCGCCGGCGGCCAAGGCGCCGGCGCTCGCGCTGGCGAAGACGAAGCCGTCGCCGTCGACCGAGGCGGTCGCCAAGGCCGTGAAGGCGGAGCTGGCGACCCACGGGGGATCGTGGGCGGCCTGGAAGTCCGAGGTCGCGCCGCTCGACGCCGCGCTGAAGGCACGCATCGCGGGGATGCCGTCGGGGGCCAAGGCGTTCTCGGGCGCGGACGGGTTCCTCTTCTTCCGCCAGTCCGTCGCCTACGCGACGGCGGGCGATCTCGGCAAGCAGAAGCACGATCGCAACCCGCTGCCGGTGATCGCCGCCTTCCGCAAGGTGCTGGCGGCGCACGGGGTCGACCTGCTGTTCGTGCCGGTCCCCACCAAGGTCGAGATCTACCCGGACAAGGCCGCGTCCTCGCCCACCAAGGACGCGGGCCTCGGTCGCTTCGCGGGGAAGGTGGCCAACCCGTTCGAGCGGAAGTTCCTGGCCGATCTGGCGGCCGAGGGCGTGGAGACCGTCGACCTGCTGCCGGCTTTCTTGGAGGCGCGTGCCGCGCGCGCCAAGGCGGGGGGCGAGCCGCTCTACCAGAAGCAGGACACGCACTGGACGACCCACGGGCTCGAGCTGGCGGCCAAGCTCGTCTCGGAGCGCGTGAAGCGCTATCCCTGGTACAAGGAGCTGTCGGCTCACCACCACAGCTACAAGACCAAGGACGCCGAGTTCACCCGGCACGGCGATCTGGTCTCGCGCCTCCCCGAGGCCGACAAGGCGCACTACCAGCCCGAGACGCTGGTGGGCCGCCAGGTGCTGACCGCGAAGGACGAGCCGTATGACGACGATCCGGACAGCCCGGTGGTCGTCCTCGGTGACAGCTTCACGGGTGTGTACGAGCTGATGGACTGCGAGCACGCGGGCATCTCGGCCCACCTCGCGCGCGAGCTCGGGTATCCGGTCGATCTCGTGATGAGCTACGGCGGCGGGCCCAACGTGCGCCAGAAGCTGCTGCGGCGGGGTGAATCGGCGCTCGACTCGAAGAAGCTCGTCATCTGGATGATGACGGCCCGCGACCTCTACGACTTCGGCGAGGGCTGGCAGCCGCTCGGGAAGGGCAAGTAGTGCGGCTTCGCCGCCCGCGGGAGGGGCAGGCGCGGCTTCGCCGCCGTGAGGGGGTGTCCCCCCTCACGAGCACCCCCCGCAGGCCGTCGAGGCCGGCGCAGCGAAGCTGCGCCTCTCGGGTGCTTGGACCCGCTCGCTGCGCTCGCTCTGATGCCGAGATCGCCGCTCGGAGAAGAACTTGCCTTGTTCGTGAAGAGTCGGCGCTGGAGGCGCGCTAGGTGACGGGGGCGGGCGCGGCGCGGTCCGAGGGGGCGTCCACGCCCGCGAGGGCGGCGGCTGCGGCGGCCACCTTCCTGGCGGGGCTGTCGTCGTGCCGTCCCGCCGCTCCGCCGCCGCCGGGGCCGATGGCGAGCACGCTCCTCGCCACGGCCGCCGAGCTGGGGGCGGCGCCCGAGGCGCTGGTGCAGGCGTGGGCGGAGATCGATCGCATCGCCACGCGGGTGGAGCTGCGGAAGTCGTCGCACGACGACGCGCCTGGCGGCGAGGTGGCCGCCTTGACCGCGGTCGTCTTCGACGATCTCGGGTTCGTGCGGGAGATCGACGACCACGATCCGCGCTTCTTCTTGCTGCCCTCCGTGCTGGCCGAGCGGCGCGGGAGCTGCCTGGGCCTGGGGGCGGTGGTCTTGATGGTCGCCGAGCGCGTCGGCCTGCCGCTCGACGGCGTCCGCGTCCCCGGCCATTTCTTCGTGCGCACGCGGGGACCGGCTGCGCGCAACGTCGAGCTTCTTCGACGTGGCGAGGTCATGCCGGACGCCTGGTACAGGCAGAAGTACGGACCCTGGCCGGAGGGCCCCGGGCGGTACTTCGTCCCCCTCTCGCCGGCGGAGACCAGCGCCATCTTCTGGTTCAACGCGGGAAATTTCGCACGGGCGCAGGGCGACCTCGCGAGGGCGCGGCGCGCCTACCAGCGGGCCGTGGCCGAGGCCCCCGACTTTGCCGAGGCGCGCGCCGCCGGTGGGCCGAGCTCGCCCGGCGTCGCCGCCCCCGGATCGCCGTCCGCATCACCATCTCCGTAGGCCCTGACTATCCACTGCCCGGATTCCGTCAGATTGTCGGAACCACGTCCCTCACCTCAGGAGACCATGACCCCATGACGATGAAAAGTGAGCTCACCCGGCTTTCGGCCGTTCGCGCGCGTGCGTCGCGGCGCCTCCCCCTGCTCGTGCCCGCCGTCCTCATCGCTGCGCGCGCGCTGCTCGCCTCGACGATCGCGGCCGCCGAGCCGCCCGCCGCGCCGGCCGCCGCCGCGCCCCTCACCTTGACCGCCAAGCTGGTCGAGATCCCGTCGAAGTTCCCGTCGGACGAGCTGTACGACTACGCGTACGTCATGCGCTACGAGGTGACGGACGGACCGATGAAGGGCCAGTCGATCTTCGTCGCTCACTACAAGCCGCGCCAGGCCCGCTCCGCCATCAAGGACAAGATGAAGACCGTCGTGTCCGGAAAGGTCCGGACCTTTCACCAGGGCGACGTCCACAAGCTCCAGCTCACGCCCGACCTGAAGTCGGTCTGGAAGGGCGCCCTCGTCGACGAGTTCGCCGCCACCGACCGCAAGAGCGTACGGTACTTCGCCCTCGTGGCGGATCCCGCATAGCGCAGGGGGGCGTTGCCCCCCTACGAGACCCCCAAGACCCGGATCCCAGACCGGCGCCGGCGCGGCGAAGCCGCGCCTCCCGTCAGCAAACTCGCTCCCTGCGGTCGCTCTGACGCCTCTTCGTTCGGGGCTGTTGGCGGGCCCAGCGGCCTTCGCGCCGGGTTGCGACGGAATGGGATGGAGGAGAGGCGGGGATTGGAAGGCCTCGCTCGATCAGCGCTGATTGTACGGCTGACGCGGTCAGCTCGGCGAGGGCGGCGCGGGTGGTGCCGGCGGGGAGCTCGACGATGGCGATCGGGTGTGGCCCCGATGGGGAGGAGCCTGCGACGGACTGCAACTTGTTGCGCGTCGCCTGCAACATCTTGCACAGCCGGTGCAACGGCCCGCAGCGGTCCGCGCCGCACACCCCGCACTTCCACGCATCCAGCGCCTGCATCGGCGGCCGGTTCTCCAGGGCCCAAGCCATCCTGAGGTTGTTCATGTCGCGGCGTCGATCCTTTCAGATCGAACCCGCTACAAACCTCATGCCACGTTTCCCCACCCGGTTTTCGCTCGTCAGCGAAGGAGGTCAGCGCGCGACGCGGAGCGAACGTCGGCCTCCAGGCGCGGGAGGAGCAGGGGCATATCCCCCGCGCGCAGTTTCGCAGTGGTCCCCCTCGCGGCCCCCGTTTCGAGGGTCATCGTGCAAGGGGGACCCGAGAACTGTTTGAGCACGGGGGATATGCCCCTGCTCCTTCCGCCCCCAAGGCCAAAGTGACCGGAGCGCAGCTCTCGGGCGCCCTACGTCGTGAGCTCCCCGTGAGCTCTAACGAGTCGCTGGCCCGCTGCCACCCGCGCCCGTCGTCGCGGTGCTCCCGACCGTGCGCATGTACTCGTCGATGACGCCGCGGACGCTGGCGTCCTTCAGGACGACCGAGATCTCGATGCGCCGGTTCTGCTCGTAGGCCGCCTCCGTCTTGGCCGGATTCAGCGGGCGAAACTCGGAGTAGGCCGACGAAGCGAAGTAGGCCCCGTACGACTGCTCCAGCGCGCGATCGGTCTCGAACATGTAGCTCAGGACGGCGTTGGCGCGCTTGGCTGACAGCTCGCGGTTGTAGGCCGTGGTCCCGCGCTCGTCGGTGTGGCCCTGCACCAGGATGACGTCGACGTTCTCGCGCACCGCCGGGTCCGCCAGCACGCGGGCGAACGCCTTGGCCAGGTTGGCGAGCAAACGCTTGCCCTCGGGCTTGATGGTGGACGAGTTGTACTCGAAGACCAGGCTCTCGTTGATGAGGATGTTGCCGTTGTCGGCCACGGCGACGCGCGCGGCGCCCCCAGGCACCGTCCCGCCGCCGAGCTCGCCCTCCAGCGAGCTCTTCACCTTGTTGAGCACGTCCACCCGCAGCACGGCGATGCCCTGCAGGCGCGCCCGCACCGAGGCGAGCTCGCGGTTTCCGGCGTCGACCCGCTCCTCCGAGGCGCGGAGCCGCGTCTGACCGGCCTCGATCTCGGCCGTGGTGGCGCGCAGCTGCCCCTCGAGGACGCGCAGGCGGCCCTCGGCGTCTCCGATCTGCCGCCTCGATTCGGCCAGCCGGCGCGTGGCCGCCTCCAGGTTGCGGCCCGCGATAAGGTTCTGCATGTACGCGAGCAGCATCAACACGAAGAAGATCAACGTGACCGTCGAGGTCAGATCCGCGAACGAGGGCCAGAAGTTCTCCGTGCTCTCGTCGATGAGGGGCGGCCGTCGTCCTCGTCGCATGTCGCGCCCTAGCGGTTGACTCGCGTGGTGATGAGGCTGACCTCGCGCTTGAGGGTCTCGCTCAGATCGCCGAACGCCAGGCTCATGCGCTGCACGTTGTCCTTCAGGTGCAGGTTGAACTCGGTGAAGTCGCGGGTGGTGGTCGCGAAGGTGACCAGCGCGCCCTCGAAGTGGGCGATGGCCCCCTCGAGGGCCGCCACCGACTGACCGAACCGCGCCACCAGCGGCTCGAGGGCCGCCCCCGCCGCGCCGCCGACCGTCACCGCACCCCCCGCGCCGGCCGCCTGGCGGTGCGCCGCCAGCAGCACGTTGTCCAGATAGTCCTCCAGGTGGACCATGAACGCCTGCCGCCGGTCGGCCACGCTGAAGAACACCCCTGCCAGCGTCATCACGATGGCGGACGCGATCCCGAACAGCGACGTCGCGAACGCGAGGGACATGCCCGACAGGGCCTGGGTCAGACCGCGCGTCAAGGTCTCGGTGACGTCGCCGACCGCCGGCGCCGAGCCCGAGACCAGCGAGGCGAGCTTGCCGATCGACATCGTCAACCCCGTGAACGTTCCGAGGAGGCCGAGGATGATCGTCAGCCCGGTGGCGGCCTTCACGAACCGCTCGCCGGCCAGCAGGCCGCTCATGTCGGACTGCATGTTGCTCTCGATGATCGCGGGCGTGTTGACGTCTCCGCCGTGCTGCACGGCCGCCGTCTGGACCTCGCGCGCGATCTGATCCAGCGTCGGCGAACGAAAGGCGGGTGGCACCTGGCCGGCGTTGCGCCGCACGTCCGAGATCATGGCCCCGTAGCGGCGGCGCAGGTACGCAGTCGTCACCAGCGCCACCGCGACCAACCCGACGATGGCCAGCATCACCACGTATCCGCTGAAGCCGACCAGCGGCAAGCTACCGAGAAGAGCGTCGCGCATGCGTCCTTTCACACCGGAGCCGTCCACGCCGAACACTCGTGGTGCGAGGCGGGCCCGGAGCAGCCAAGGGCCCGTTTTTAGCATGCCGCTGGCCCACCGCCGCCGTCGGTGTCGATGTCGTACAGGCGATCGAACGCCGCACGGCGCGGGCGACGACCTGCCGCCCGCGCCGTGCCGTCGCCGAAGCGGCGTCCCTCCTCAGCGGGGGCAGCAGCGTCCGGGCCACCTGGTAGAGCTGCGCGAATTCCGTGCGGTCGCCGTCGCGCGCGGCCTGGGCCGCCACCACGGCGTCGATCTCGGGCAGGAACGTCGGGTCGGCGAACGGGCTCTTCTTCAGCATCTCGGCGAACGCGGCGACGCCCGCTGCCCAGCGCAGATCCGGGTCGGCGACGGCGATGCCGTTCGAGCAATGCTCCGGCGCCAAAGATGCGCTCACCTCGGAGGCGGGCGTCGCGTCGGTGGCGTCCAGCCCCTTCCAGCGGACCTTGACCTTCACCATGTCGGAGGCCGCGACCTCGGCGACCGCTGTAGACAGGGCGCCGTCCAGGATGGCCGGCTGACCCGGCTTCAACGCCAGCGGCTGTCCAGCCGGCACCAGCTCGTAGAGCGCGGTCACGCGGTGACCGGCGCCGACCTCGCCGCCGTCGACGGCGTCGTTGCGGGAAGCTCATGTCCGCGATGGCGCGGTCTTCATAGCCGAGCAGGCGATAGGCCGCGACCTGGGCCGGGTTGAACTCGACCTGGATCTTCATGTCCTTGGCGACGTGGACCAGGGTGGAGAGGAGCCGGTTCTGGGCGTAGTTGTCGGCCTGATCGGTGCTGCTGATCAGCGCGTACATGCCGTTGCCCGCGTCGCTCACCTTCTCCATCATCTGGTCATTCAGGTTGCCCGAGCCGCGAGTCGCCCTTTGCACCATCCCAGGCCGGCGGGCGGTCCCGCGCGAAATTCTCGTGAAAGCCTGCGAAATTCGGCCACGGCGCGGCGTAGACCGTCACGGCGCACGACGAGATCGCGGCAGCGATGTCAGGAACGCCGGTCCCGCGCCCGCTCGACTCGTTTGCGAGGCCCGCCCTGGCGGATCACAATCCGTCTGTGTCGGTCCTGCGGCTCTACACAGATTTCGTGTGCCCCTTCTGCTTCATCGCCGAACAGAGCACCGTCCCCCGCCTGCTGGCCGAGTACGAGCTCACGCTCGACTGGCGCGGCTTCGAGCTGCATCCGGGCACGCCGCGGGGTGGGCTGCCGCTGGAGCAGCTCTTTCCGGGCCGATCGCTGCCGCAGATGCACGCCGGCACCAAGCGCTTCGCGGCCCGCTTCGGGGTCACCGACTTCGAGCCGCCCGACCGCCTCCAGAACAGCCGCCGCGCCCTGGCCATCGCCGAGCTGGCGCGGGATCTGGACCGCCTCGAGCCGTTTCGCCAGGCCGCCTTGAACGCCCACTGGCGCCGCGGTCAGGATCTGGAAGATGACGCGGCCCTGGCCACCATCGCCACCGAGGCCGGCATCGACCCGGCCCGCGCGGTCCTGGCGGCCGACGATCCCGCCTTGCTGGCGCGAGTCGACGCTCGGCAGGCGGAGGCGCGGGCCCAGGGCGTGACCGGCATACCGACCTTCGTGTTCGAGCGCACCGCGGTGGTCGGATGCCAGCCGTACGAGGTCCTGGCTGATGCCGCCAAGGGCGCGGGCATCCCGCGCCGGCGGTCGCGCTGACGATTTGACGGCACCCTCCGGTTGGGCGATTTTTCCCGAGCGGGCCCAGCGCCCAGGGACGTCCTGGGCATCCATGGGCAGCGGCCAGCCGAGCGCCCGAGCCGATCATGAGGACGCAGCACCGAAAGACGAATCGACGGTCGTTCGCCGCGGCGGCGCTGCTTGCGATCGCGGTCGCTCAGGGTTGTGGGCGCGATCCGGGGACAGCCCCGGGCGCCGGGGGGCGTCCGGGTATCGCCGGAAATGAGGGCACTCTGGCGGGCGGGGGCGGAGCGGCGGGAACCGACGCGGGCCGTACCGGTTCGGGCGGGATCCTGGCGAGCGGAAGCGCGGGGGCGGGCGGCAAGGCCGCGCCGGGAGGTATCACCGGCCAGGGCATGAACGGTACGGGCGGCAGCGGAGCGGGGACCGGCGGCGGCCAGGGCGGGGGCGCCTCGGGGGGCGCCGGCGGCTTCGATCCGGGCGGTGTCGGTGGTGGCTCACCGAGGATGGCGGTCGCGAACATCATGCCCCTCAGTCCGGGGACCACCTCCGGCACCGCGACCTTCGTCATGACGGCCGGCGGGGTTCGTCTCACGGTGGAATTGACGAATTGT
>Ga0068853_100001441_pt1 | contig 17209 bp, 16 predicted proteins | sample KBSCornC32_FD_65655 | JGI IMG/M metagenome (GOLD analysis project Ga0068853, IMG submission 65655) | Corn rhizosphere microbial communities from Kellogg Biological Station, Michigan, USA - KBS Corn C3-2 | ecosystem: Host-associated > Plants > Roots > Rhizosphere > Soil ...
GGCAAGCCGAATATGTTTGGGCTGATCCAGGGCGAGCGAAATGCTGTACAGCCAGGCAAACGGCCGCTCTCCGCAATGACGCCGACCATCGTTTTGCGAAAGGACGGAACGCCGTGGTTTGCTTGTGGAGCGGCTGGCGGACCACGCATTATCTCGGCGGTGCTGCAGATCATCATTAATGTCATCGACCACGATATGCGGATACAGCAGGCGCTCGATGCCCCGCGTATACACCACCAGTGGATGCCGGACGAGATCGTCGTCGAGCCCTACGGAATGTCGGCTGACACGCGCAAGATACTCGAGTCCTATGGGCAAAAATTCGCAGAGAGGCCGGTGGCGATCGCAAACGCTACAGGAATAATGATCGATGAAAAAGGCGTCAGGTTAGGCGCCGTAGACTCTAGAGGTGCGGGCGGAGCTATAGGCTATTGATGTCGTCGCTGCTGCTCCTCTTCGTCGAGGAGGCGGGTCGTGCTCTCGGTCACGGAGGGCTGTAGATCGCTTGTGTCTCGCCAATTCCCAGCCTGCGGCGGCGCGTAGGACGAGACGGGAATGGACGTTTGCGGCGGGAGCGCATGTCCGTGCGCCTGAGCGTTAAGACCTTGCGGCACGTTGGCGCCGCCATACAAGGGCATCGGATACCTTTTTCGTGTGCTCGGCAAAAATACCAGCGATCCTATCAAGAGCATCATTCCGCCAAAGACCCCTATGATCGCTGATATGCCTGCGGCTTTGTCGAGATCAGACACGCCGAACAAGGCCGGCAGCAGCATCATGAAAGTGATCATGAAAAACACGCTCGCCATCACTCCGTTCTTCCTGTTGAACAAAGTGGTCTTGCCTTTGTTGGCCTCAAGCTCCGCAAGCTGCGGCAGATAGCCGCCATAGTTGACGACCTCGGCAACGACATTCAGCGGCAGTCCGCAGCGATTGCAGAATTTGGTTTCGTTAGATATCTGTTGTTGTCCGCAGCTCGGGCAGTACATCGTGTTTGGCCTAACGAATTCTGCCACGAAAAAGTTCGAGAGGCAATGAGGTTAGAGTGCAAGCTTTAGCTTGTTCAACGTTGTCTTGAGACGTAAGAACAAGCTAAAGCTTGCACTCTAAACCTTCGGGAGCTTTTCTCGCGTAAGCATCTGATAGATCGCGAATGCGCGGCCCTGGAGGTGTGAGGCTTTGGTGAGCGTGTCGAGCAGGATGTCGAGGATCGGACGGATCGTCTCGGGAGCTGGGATCTCGCGGCGGAGATCGTCGTCGGACGCGAAGAAGCCGAAGCCTCTTTGTCGAGTTGACTCAACCTCACCAAGATATTGGAGGATAGCCTTGTGCGTGGAGAGTTTTTCGGGGAGCGTCCATTCGAATGGGTCGTCCCAAAGCCTTGTTGTGATGCCGTCGAAAGTTTGTTCGACCGCAGCGGCCGAGCGCAGAATATATTCGCCGCAGGAGAAGGGCGTTAGAGAGGTTGGCGAGTTGTCGGGTCGATGGAAAAGTTGGTCCGTATCCAGCTTGTTGAGCAGATCGCGAGAGCGAGCGTCGATGGTTGCGAATTGCCCATTAAATGCGGTGAGGATCGGACCCATAAAGTTAGAGTGCAAGCTTCAGCTTGTTCCTGCGTAGTATAGAGATAACGTTGGAACAGGCTAAAGCCTGCACTCTAAACTCTTGAGTTTAGCGTTTCTTGTATTTGCGTTGTTCTTCGTAAATGCCTAGACCGTAATTGCGGCCTTTCCAGTTAATGCCGCTGCCGACGCGGCCTTTTACACCGATCTCGGCGCCGCGGCTGGGCACGTTGCCGTCGGTGACGAGGACCCACATTGAGCCCGTGCCGTCATCGATCTTATACGCGCCGCCGCCGATATTCGTGCCTGGAATGCCGACGCCATAGCTGTCGGTGACGCGGCCAACGACGACGACCTCCTTGTCCTGATAACGAGCCGGATTTCGGTTGATCTCGGCAATGCTTTTTTGCTGCGGACAGCCGGTGGCAAAGAGCGTAAGACCCGCAACTGCTATGAGAAGCAGCAAGGTTGAGACTTTCATCTTTCGTACCTCTCTAAATTAAAGATGCGGGAAGAGTTTACGTGGATGTAGATTCGGTTCTGCTCTCCGGCGTTTGCCGTTGGACGTTTGTGTCGTATCGGATCCAAACACAAAGGACGCAAAGGGAAGACACAAAGGGCTCAAGAACTTACCTGAGCCTGACAGCGGTGCCGTACGCGAGGACCTCGGTCGATCCCTGTGTGAATTCGGTCGCGTCGTAACGCATGCAGATCACGGCGTCGGCGCCGATCTCGTGGGCGTGCTGGACCATCCGGTTAAACGCCTCCATGCGGGCGTGCTCGCAGACGTGGGCCCATTCCTCGATATTGCCGCCCATAATGGATTTGAATCCGCCGACGATCCCGCGTCCGATGCCAGTCGCGCGAACGACGATGCCGCGGACGACACCAAGGTATTCCGCGACAGGTCTGCCCTCGATCTCTGTGCCGGTTGTGACGATCATAACTGTTGTCGGTGGTCAGTTGTCGGTTGTCAGTCGGAGTTGAAAGTGCCTTGTCTGACAACTGACCACAGGCTACTGACAACTTTGGTGGTAGCGCCTAGGGGAATCGAACCCCTCTTTCAAGAATGAGAATCTTGCGTCCTAACCGATAGACGAAGGCGCCGCAAAAATGACAAAGGAGAGTATAACAAACAGCGGTTTTGATACAAATCGATCATTTTACCTCTCGACGCCGGAAGGGACTTGGATTATACTCGCACGCATGAAAATCGTGCTTTTTATCGCCGCCGTTTCGATCGCTGCATTCTGTTCTCTAGAGGTCGCCGCACAATCGCCGGCGCCAACGCCGCTCTCCGCTGAAAAGCAGGCAAAGCGTGACGCCACTCGCGAGAGGCTACGCGCCGTCCTGAATAACGTGCCGAGCAGTATACCGATCACCTTCAAACAAAGCGACAAACAGCCGTATAACTTTGTCGGTGTCTACAAAAGCACCGAGTTGAAGAATTCGGGAGGATTTGAGGTGGTGGTCGGCGTCAGCGGCGATGAGACGATAGGATTTAGGATCTACCCGTACTACAACAATGGGTATATAAATCTCGACAAAGCCCGTAATGGCGCGGGCCTGATGCGACAGTTACTCAGGCTTAGCGACACCAACTTTCTTTATTGGGGCGCGGATGCGACGGGCGACGTTTTTGCTGGTTACACGTTCACGCTCGAGTCGGGCTTTCCGGAGGAGGCGATAAGGATCATCCTCTGGAGCATCAAGCCGCTCGACCAATACGTTGGAGACATGCGTCCGAATATCGACGGGACGAGCCCGACACACTAAAGCCGCCGTCGATAGGCTCTGATCTCGGCCTGCGACGCACGTCCATACATAATGGATGGAAGCCGAGATCATTTTAAACGTAGACTACGCAAAGAACGCAGAGTGGAGAGGATCAGTCTTTTCTTTGCTCTGCGATCTCTGCGTTCTCTGCGGTTGAGCTGCGCTTACGCCTCCGAGCTACTGCTTTTGGGAAACGCCAAACGGCGGCGATATACTTATCTTTTCGGCATATGCCGCTGTTTTCGCCTATGACACACGAACTATTCGATTCACGCCGGACATTCACGACGGGCGACGGGACGGAAGGCACGTTTTACTCGCTTCCGGCACTGGAGCAGGCAGGTTTGGGCAGCATTTCGAGGCTGCCCATTTGTATAAGGATCGTGCTCGAGTCGGTGCTGCGCAATTTTGACGGTGGACGCAAGGTGAGCGAGGAGAATATTCGCGCGCTGGCGGGTTGGCAGCCAAACACGGAGCGTACGGAAGAGATCCCGTTCGTCGTCGCGCGGGTGCTGCTCCAGGATTTTACGGGTGTGCCGCTTCTTGTCGATCTGGCCGCAATGCGTTCGGCCGTCGAGCGCATGGGCAAGGATCCGCAGGTCGTCGAGCCGCTCGTGCCGGTGGATCTTGTGATAGATCACAGCGTGCAGGTCGATTACTCAGGCAGCGAAACGGCCTATCAGCGGAACATGGAGATCGAGTTTCGTCGCAACGAGCAGCGATACAGATTTTTGAAGTGGGGAACTCAGGCATTCAACGGTTTTTCGGTCGTGCCTCCGGGGATCGGCATCGTGCATCAGGTGAATCTCGAGTATCTCGCGAAAGGTGTTTTTGAGCGTGAGGGCGTTTACTTCCCGGATTCGCTTGTCGGGACCGATTCGCACACGACGATGATCAACGGTCTCGGGATCGTCGGCTGGGGCGTTGGCGGCATCGAGGCCGAGGCGGGAATGTTGGGCCAGCCGGTGTATTTCCTGACGCCCGATGTCGTGGGCGTGCATCTCTCGGGCGAACTGCCGCAGGGCTCGACCGCGACAGACCTCGTGCTAAGGATCACGGAGATGCTGCGCAAGGCGAATGTTGTCGGCAAGTTCGTCGAGTTTTTTGGTGATGGCGCTGCGGCACTACATGCGACCGATCGCGCGACAATCGCGAACATGGCGCCTGAATACGGCGCGACGATGGGATTTTTTCCGACGGACGACCGGACGCTCGAGTACTTTACGAATACCGGCCGCGAAACGTCGCACATAGAAACGATCCGCAATTACTACACTGCGCAAGGGATGTTCGGCATTCCGCGCGAAGGGGAGGTGGATTACACGACGACACTCGACCTCGACCTTGCGACGATAAATCCCGCCGTCGCGGGACCGAAACGTCCGCAGGACCGAATCGAGCTTTCTAGCCTCGATGACAGATTTGTCGAGTTGTTTACAAAGTCCGCGGCAGACGGCGGATATGGGAAGACGGAGGCAGACCTCGAAAAGCGGTACCCGATAGTCATGGGACTGCAAGGCGGTGCCGAACACGCCAGCGGCGGCGGTGAACAGGCATATTCAAGCATGCCGGAGTCGATCCACAATTCCGTCTCGCCCGACAACACAAATGTCCTGACCGAGATCGAGATGATAAACAACCGGCCGACGCCCGACCGGGTGGAATATACCTCGACCGAATGCCCGACGGTACAGACCTCCATTGGCAATGGCGACGTGCTTATTGCCGCGATCACTTCTTGCACAAATACATCCAATCCCGCTGTCATGATCGCGGCCGGACTCGTTGCAAAAAAGGCTGCGACGCGTGGAATGACCGTGCCGCCGTACGTTAAGACGTCACTTGCGCCGGGTTCGCGAGTTGTGACCGAGTACCTGCAAAAAACGGGGCTGCAGCCGTACCTCGATCAGATCGGGTTCGAGCTGGTCGGCTATGGCTGCACGACCTGCATCGGCAACTCCGGACCGCTCGATCCGCACATAGAGGAGGAGCTAGCCGATAACGATATCGTTGCCGCATCCGTGCTGTCCGGGAACCGCAATTTTGAGGCTCGCGTTCACCAGAGCATCAAGGCGAATTTCCTTATGTCGCCGCCGCTTGTCGTCGCGTACGCGCTCGCGGGCACGGTTGTAAAGGACGTTTATCTTCAACCGATCGGCCAGGACCGGGATGGAAATGACGTATTCCTCAAAGAGCTTTGGCCGACGCTCGAGGAGGTCCGAGAGCTGATGGCGGCGGCATTCGATCCCGCAACATACCGGAAGCTGTACTCGGAATTCGCCGACAAGAATCCGTTGTGGAATGAGATCCTCGCCCCGACTGGCCTGCTTTACGAGTGGGACACAAACTCGACGTATATACAGGAGCCTCCGTATTTTGAAGGGTTTGGAATGGGTGTCGGAACATTCGCGGACATCGAGAATGCGCGGGCGCTGGCGATATTTGGCGATTCCGTGACGACGGACCATATCTCGCCGGCGGGTGCGATCAAGGCGACTTCGCCGGCCGGACGATATCTGCAGGAGCTTGGAGTTAAACCGGCGGATTTTAATTCGTACGGATCCAGACGCGGGAATGATCGGGTCATGCTCCGTGGCACATTTGCCAACGTCAGGATCAGGAATCAAATGGTCACCCCGACCGAGGGCGGATTTACAAAATACTACGGCCCTCCCACCACCCCGTCAGCCCCGATAAAAAGCATCGGGACTGCCACCCCTCCTCAGGCAGGAGGGGAGCAGGAGCTATCGATCTATGATGCCGCAATGCGTTACAAAGAAGAGAATGTGCCGCTCGTCATCTTTGCAGGCAAGGAGTACGGCACCGGAAGCTCCCGCGACTGGGCGGCAAAGGGCACGGCCCTGATGGGTGTAAAAGCGGTGATCGCCGAGTCATTCGAGCGCATACATCGATCGAATCTTGTCGGCATGGGCGTACTGCCGCTGCAATTCAAGGAAGGTCAGAATGCCTTGACCCTTGGACTCATCGGAACGGAGAGTTTTAGCCTTTCCGGTCTTGGCGGCGAGGTGCGTCCACGCCAAGAGGTAACGCTCACGATCAGTGATGCGGACGGCAAAACGATCGAGGTCCCCGTGACGCTACGCATCGATACGCCCATCGAGATTGAATACTACAAGAACGGCGGTATTTTGCCTTTTGTTCTGAGGCAGCTCGTGGCCTGAATTTGCTTGTAAAAGACAGGCGGAAAGGTTAAATTACTTGCTCAGATCGATCTAAAGTCCGCGGTTCGCCCCTCCGGCTTTTTGGAGTAGCTATTTTAATGAGACAGTTCATTGCATCGGCAGTGATTGCGGCTTTTGTGTTTACAGCCGCTTCGCCCACATTTGCCCAGCGCACACGTCGTGAAATTAGACCTAGCACGTCGCCTTCCACCTTAAAACCAGTAGCGGACACTGGCTCATTCGCGGATTTTGGCACAATCCAGGCGGTCACGGCCGGAACGGGCGTGATCATTAAATGGACCATGAATCGCGAAACGAGCGTCGCGGGCTATCTGGTCTACCGCATCGATGGATCGACTCGCACCCAGGTCGGCCAATTCGTGCTTGGCTCCGCGGCGAAATCGAGAGCTCCGTCGATGTACGGCGAGCAATATTCGACATATGACCCGAAAGGAAGCGCCGCGAGTGTCTACACGATCGAAGCGATAGGAATGAAAGGCGGCTCGTTGAATAGCGAACAAATCGTGCCGCAATTTGACCGGTCAGCTTCTCTGGCGGTCGCGCAAGCGGATACGGCCGCGGTCGCAAATGCGGTTATTGACTCGATCGAGACGTTCTCAGGCACCGGCCCAGTGCCGGAAGCAACGACACCAAACCTGACTAATCAACAGCGGATCGCGTCGCAGCCCGGCGTTAAGATCGCCGTCAACAAGGAAGGCTTATTTCGCGTCACGCGAGCGGAGCTGCAGAATGCCGGATTTTTTAATATCGCGGGCAGCAATAACTCGGCAAATTTGCGGCTCTTTATGGAGGGAAACGAGCAGCCGATCATCGTCGGAGCAAGCGATCAGTACATCGAGTTTTATGGCAAGGGCTACGATACGCCCGACACCGACACTCGCGTGTACTACCTTTTGGTTGACACCGTTCCCGGCGCTCGGATGCAGACGCACACATTAAACTCGACCGGCGGCACCTCTTTCGCGACGACAACGCTTGTAACGGCAAAAAAATCTGAGAAATCGATCTACATGAGCGCGGTGCTCAACGGACCGGCAAGCAATTTTTACGGCACGCCGGTCATCAATACTGCGCCCTCCTCGACGACATTCGTCCTGCCGAATCTCGATACAACGAACGCCGGCAACGCGACCGTAACTGTCACGATGCATGGGTTTACCGACCGCAGCCATACGATACAGCTTTTGCTGAATGGCCACACGCTCGGGACTCTGAGCGGTTTTGGCTTGCAGCAGGACATGACCGGCGTGTACAGCGTGCCAGTGAGTTTTTTGCTGGACGGCAACAACACGCTCACGTTCACCGCGTCTGCCGCATCGGGCGGTATTTCGGATGTCGACCTTTTTGACAATATCAGCGTACAGTTTCCGCAAAAGTCGAAGGCGTATCAGAACGTCGCGACAATAGCGACGCCGGGGCGGCGCAAGATCGCGCTTGACGGATTTTCGGCACCGACGACATCGACCGTGACGATCAAAAACGCCACCGTGGCGCAGCCGACGACGGTACAAACACCGACATCAAGCGCAACACCCGGCGTGCTCAGGCTGAGTGCTGCGACATATACCGCCGGCACTGGCGGCAGCTCGCCGGTAGCGAGAATAACGGTCTCACGCGTGTATGGCAGCACGGGCGCGGTCGGAGCAACGCTGACGCTGACCAATGGCACGGCAACGGGAGGCTCTAGCTGCGGCGGCAGCGTAGACTTTGCGAATACGGGGCCGTACACGGTTTCTCTCGCCGACGGAGTAACCGCGGCCGATGTGAATGTACCGATCTGCAGCGGCAACATCACGGATCCGAATGGCGAGACATTCACCGCGACCTTGTCCAATCCGACTGGCGGTGCAACTCTTCCGATCTCGAATATTCGCGTGTTCGATATCAGCTACGACACGCCGCGTATCGTGAATGGCCTCGTGCCGTTGCAGAACGGCAATAATTACGGCGTGCTGGTGCCGGCGTACCGGAATTCGACACTGTATGCGATCGATGACTCGTGTGCGCTGCAGGCTTCCTCCGTCACTGCGAATACGCCGAGCACGCTTGCCTCGGCGTCAAACGCTGCGGATATGATCATCCTTTCCTATCAGTCCCCTGACTTTTTGGCTGCCGCGGAGAACTGGGCAAATTATCGACGCAGTCCGACGGGTGGCGGTTTTAACGTCAAGGTCGTGAGTGTCGAGGATGTGTACGACGAATTCGGCTACGGTGCAAAAGGCTCGCAGCCGATCAATGACTTTCTCAAGAATGCGTTCAACACGTGGCAAACAAAGCCGCGTTACGTATTGCTGATAGGCGACGCCAGTTACGACCCGCGTAATTATCAGGGCGGGGCGGCCGAGAACATGGTGCCGACGCAGCTCGTGGACCTTATATTCGAACAAAGCGGCAGCGACGAGGCACTCGCGGACTTTAATGGCGACGGATTGGCCGAGATCGCTATCGGCCGAATATCGGTCCAAGACGCTGCGACTGTCAACCTGGTTCTAAGCAAGACTGAGTCTCAGGAAACGTCGGCTCAGCAGGCATTCAGCCGAGGCAGCGCATTTATTAATGACATGCCGATCGGCTATGACTTTTACTCTATGAGCCAGACGTTGAGGAATGAACTACCGCCTGACATGCCCGCGACATTCGTCAGTCGCGACTCTCCGCCTAACTCGGGGAGCATAGATCCTAACGGCAATGCCAAGGTCCTGTCGGCATTAAATAGCGGGCCATTTATTGTCAATTACTCGGGTCACGGCGCGGCCAACTTGTGGGGTTCCGATGCGTTTTTTAATTATCAAAACCTGCCGCAATTGACGACCCCGAATGAGTCGATCTATACGATGCTGACGTGTTTTAACGGCTTGTTCCTGCAGGTCGGCAGCGACTGCCTTGCGGAGAGGCTTTTAAAGCAGCCGATCGGCGCTGGCGGTGCGTCACTCGCCTGGGCGTCAACGACCGAGACCACGCCCGATATTCAGTTGATAATGGGACAGCAGTTTTATCACGAGCTGGGACTGGGCTCGCCAAAGCGGATCGGAGATCTGATCGCCGACGCAAAAAAGAAGGTGCCGGGCGGCAGCGACGTCAGGTACTCGTGGGCGCTGCTCGGCGATCCCGCGACGCAGATCAGACCGTGACGTGTTGTGATATCAAAGAGAAAAGGCATCCATAACGGATGCCTTTTTAATGTGGTACTCGCGGCGGGATTCGAACCTGCGACCCCTTCCTTCGGAGGGAAGTACTCTATCCAACTGAGCTACGCGAGCATCGGAACCAAAGAGCAAATTATATCATTTCGGCGCGCCGGCTAAAGCCTGGTCGCGAGGGACGATCGAGATGTGCTTGATGCGGATCGGCTCTATCGGACGTTCGCCATCTTTTGGCTGGACCGCGGCGATCGTGCGCGCGTTTTGCATACCGTCGATGACCTTGCCAAAGATCGTGTAGCGATTGTCGAATCCGGCCTCGCGTTTTAGCGTGATAAAAAATTGCGAGTTGGCCGAGTTATTGTCCTGCCCGCGTGCCGCGCCAACAATGCCGGTGTCGTATTTGATGTCAGAGAACTCGGCGGGAACGTTCGGTTTGCTAGAGTGGCCGGTGCCGTCGTTCTTCGGATCGTCGTCCTTCGAGAGCGGATCGCCGCTCTGGATCACTGACTCGTTTACACGATGCCATGTGACGCCATCATAGGTGCCGTCATTAGCCAGGTCCTTGAACCGCTGGACCATCTGCGGAGCAATGTTCGAATAGAGCTCGATCACGATCTTGCCATACGCGGCCGAATTCTCCATTTCGATCACAGCAACGTCGGGATCGGCGACGGGTGCGACGCCTTTCTTTACCTCGGCGGGAGCGTTCTTTGAATTTGCCACTTTATTTCCCGAACCGCCGCACGAGAGGGAAGCGACAAGCGCGAGTCCGAGAAGTACTAGAGAGAGTTTTTGCATATCAGATCGCTTTTTCGCTGTCGAGGATTATCGTTACAGGCCCGTCGTTGACCAACTCAACGTCCATCATAGCTTGAAATCGGCCGGTCTCGACTTTTGTAATTTGCTGTCGAGCTTTTGACACGAAGTATTCATACAACTCATTCGCCCGCTCTGGCCGTGCCGCACGGATGAATGATGGCCTGCGTCCGTCACGGGTATCGCCGTAGAGCGTAAATTGGGAAACCACCAGCATCTCGCCTCCCGCATCGAGCAACGACAGATTCATCTTCTCGTCCGCGTCCTCAAAGATGCGCAGATTTGCGATCTTGTCGACGAGGTAATCGGCGTCCCGCTCGATGTCGTCCACAGATATGCCGAGCAGGACGAGAAGCCCTGGACCGATCTCGCCTGTGACATCGCTCGCGACCGTAACTTTTGCACGCGAGACGCGCTGGACGACCGCTCTCACTCGCCTTCGATATAGACCTTATTCATCACGACAGGATCGTTTGGTTTGTCATTAGAATTTCGCGGCGTCTGAGCGATCGCATCGACGACGTCCTGACCCTCGACGACCTTACCAAACTTGGTATAGCTCGGCGGCAGCGGGTAATCGACGTGCATGATGAAGAATTGTGAGCCGTTGGTGTTTGGACCCGAGTTGGCCATCGCGACCGTGCCCTTTTCATATGGGCCGGCGTAGAGGCTCGATCCGCGGTTGATCTCGTCGTTGAATTTGCCGCCCCACGCCGACTCGCCGCCGTAGCCCTCGCCGAGTGGATCGCCGCCCTGGATCATAAAGTTCGGGATCACGCGATGGAATATCACGCCGTCGTAATAATTTTTGCCAGCCAGCAGGCGAAAATTCTCCGTCGTCTTTGGTGCGTCCTCTTCTAAAAGCTCGAACTTGATCGTGCCCTTGTTTGTCTCGATAACTGCGGTTCGATTACTCAATGTATTTCTCCTATGGTCTCTCTGATTGTGTCCTTTGTGCCAGCTCTTTGTGGCCTTTGTGGTAAAAGATCTTTCTACCACAAAGGACGCAAAGCAAAGACACAAAGAACACGAAGGCGGAGTCAGCCGTTGAGAATGAACCTCTCGATCGCAGCCGCTACGCCGCCTTGCGTGTTAGTTAATGTTGTATAAAATCCGTCAGTATCACGCAAACGCTCGTCGGCGTTAGCCATGACGACCGCGGTGCCGGCGACGTTTAGCATGTCAAGATCGTTAAAATTATCGCCGATCGCCATGATCTCGTCGCTCGTAAAGCCATGAAGCTTCGCCAGCTTTGTCACGCCATGGCCCTTTGAAGCATCCATCGGCAGAATGTCGATAAGTGTGAAATCGAGCCGCGGATAGATCGTCTCAAGCAAAGTGATCGTATCTCCGAGTTCGTACCTAAGAACGGCAACGAACTCGACCATTGCTTCGACAGCGCCCGAGTATGAGATATGGACGACCTCATTCTCCGGCACGGCGTCCTCGAGACTCGGGACGTGCCGGACGCCCTCGCGTCCCGCAGCACCGCCGTGCAGGTCCTCGGACCAGCGAAGATATTTTCTTAATGGAAGATTGTCATCCGAGATTCTGTCATAAAGAAGCTCGCCGTGACCAAGCGGGTCCGTGCTAACGAGCGGATCGCCGCCCGCGGCCTTGCCAACGCGAACTATCTCAAGCGCGATTTCGTGATCGAGCAGAGAGCACGCGACCGTTTCTTCGGTCTGTGCAAACTTGAGCAGCGCGCCGTTATGTGTGATCAGCGGGGCATTCAGCTCCAGGTCCAACCCGATCGGCCGAGCATCTCTGAATCTTCGCCCCGTAGCGATGGTCACCAAAACTCCCGCAGCCTCAGCATCGCGAATAGCTCGGCGATTCGCCTCAGGCACTTGCCCCGTCGAATCCAACGTCGTGCCGTCGAGATCAAGTGCGAGGAGCTTGATCATTATGGGAATCGTGGAGATTGAAGGTGTTTGACGAGGAGCGATGAGGTCAAAATAACCGCAACTAAGAGGATTAGGGTCGCTGACCAGTCGAAAGCGGAGGCTCTCCGGATTGCCGCGATACAAGGATGTCCCCCGGGACACGTATCTCCCCCAAAGAAACCAGTGCCCACTCGAGCGTACGTGCCAAAAATGTCGATGAATAGGTAGGCGATGCCAATTCCGAAGGCCCAGAAATACTTCCTCGCGAAGATGACGAGTGGCAGCAAGACGAAGGCAAGGACGTGGAAGCCACCGACCATGTGCGTTGAAAATGCGTCACAGGAGAATCCATGATTCTTCTCGCAAGACGCCCAGATTTCATTTGTCTCTGTGATCATCAAATAGAATTGGACGACGAACCATCCGCAGAGGATTGCGAGTAATAGGATTAGCATGAAACGCACATATCGCATCACTGATTATTGTTATTCTCCTCAGCCTTCTTCTCCGCACGCTGTTGCTCAAGCCATTGCTGGTATTTAGCTTTGCCTTTTTCAAACTCTGCGGCGGAGGCGTAGAACCAGTGAGAACCGTCATTCACATCGACGTTGCGGACGTAATAGAGATAATCATTCTGCTGTGGATAGAGAGCTGCCTTTATCGAGCTTTCGGAGACGGATGAGATCGGGCCGGGCGGGAGACCGGCGTGTTTGCGTGTGTTATAGGGCGAATCGGCGTCGATGTCGCTCCTGTTGATCGTGCCGTCCCATCGATTTTGCATTTTGGCGATGTAGACGACGGTCTGATCGATACCGAGAGGAATGTTCTTATTGAGGCGGTTGTAAATGACGCCCGCGACAATTGGTCGTTCCGTCTCGACACCGGTCTCGGTCTCGATCAGGGAAGCGATGGTGACGATCTCATGCGGAGTGCGGTGCATTGCGGCGGCTTGGGCGGCAAATTCCGGTGTCCACACTTTACGAAACTGCTCGACCATGGCCTTCAGGATATCCGCCTCCTTAGCATCGCGTGGAAAGGTGTAAGTCGACGGATACATGTAGCCTTCAAGATTCTTCGCTTCTGGTGCTATGTCCCTGATTAGAGAGGTGTTCTCCATTTCCCATCCGACTGCATGCGGACAGGGGATGTCGCCTTGATCGAAAGCCTTTTGACTCTCGAGACCCGGGAATTTCTCGCACATCCGCTTTGCGATATCGAATCGCGTAAACCCCTCAGGTATCGTGAGTTTGATCGTGAGGTCCTGCCCTTTTTCGAGCTGCTTCAATACCTGCAGTGTCGTAATCGGCGACGCGAACTGATATTCACCCGCCTGCAGCTTACTGCCGTCACCGATCGTGCGGAGATAGATCATCGTCGCCATATGGCTCGGCAGGATTCCCGCACCGACGAGTTGATCGACTATCTCACGCGGGCTCGCGCCTTTTTGAATGGTGATGAAATCATTCGCATGCGCGTGCTGCACGGGCGTGTTCACGGTGCGGTATGTCCAGTAGGAGACTCCGGCGAGAGCGACGGCGGCGAGGATAAGGAGAATAAGTATCGCGACGAGGACACGCTTCATTTCTCGACGATTTTAGCATTTAGCCACAGAGGACACAGAGAACTCGGAGGGATCATTCTCATCTCTGCGTTCCGTTGCCAGCTTGCGTGAACTGGTTTTTACGGCTTGCTTTTAACGCAGAGATCGCAAAGACCGCAGAGAGCCGCAAAGAAGAAGAGAGCACCTTCTCAGTGCTCTCTGTGTCCTCTGTGGCTGATCCAAAGTCTATTTCTTCAACTCTCTCGGACTTGGAGGAGGTGGAAGCTCGTTTTTCTCGCCCGTTTCGCTAAAAACCTCTTTGAAAGCGCCGACGCTCGCAAGGACACCGCTCGTCTCGGTCGGCATGAAGATGACCTTGCTGTTTTGCGTTCGCGCCATGTCTCGCAGTGAATCGACGTAGCGAGAAGTGATCAGGTACTGAGCCGTTGCGCCGCGGTCGCCGATAGCTCCTGTGATCTGTTGAATAGCGGCGGCCTCAGCGGTGGCGTTTGTAAGACGTGCCTGTGCGGCTCCCTCGGCGTCGAGGATAGCTGATTGTTTATTACCCTCGGAACGCGTGATGGCTGCCTGTTTTTCACCCTCGGCACGAGTGATCGCGGCTTGCTTGTCGCCCTCGGCGGTCAGGATGAGAGCACGGCGATTTCGCTCGGCGGTCATCTGCTTTTCCATCGTGATGCGGACATCCTCAGGCGGCGTGATGTTTTTGATATCGACGCGCGTGACCTTGACGCCCCACTTGTCGGTCGCCTCGTCGAGGATCATTCGAAGCTCGTTGTTGATCTGATCGCGGCTCGAGAGCGTGTGATCAAGATCGAGCTTCCCGATCACCGAACGCATCCCTGTGAACGTCAACTGCACGATGGAACCGACGAGATCATTCACCTCGTACGTCGCCTTTGTTGGGTCCGTCACCTGCCAATACACAACCGAGTCGACCGTGATCATCACGTTATCTCGCGAGATCACGGACTGAGCGGGAAGATCGATAAACTGCTCGCGAAGATCGATGTACGTCGTCCCGGGCCGCACATTCGTCCAATAGACTGCACGGGGCCGCTCAAAAAATGGAACGATGATATTCAACCCGCTCGCCGCGACCCTATGAAAACGACCGAGCCGCTCGATCAGCAGCACGCTCGACTGCGGCACGAGCTTGATCGTTTTTGCCGCGATGATGAGTAGAGCAAGACCGAGAAAAATCAGGAATGCAGCACCGATGCCCAGCATTTTATTTGACTCCTTATGATGGCAATTCAGCTCGAATATAGCACAGAGCGATGGTCAGTTGTCGGTGGTCAGTCGTCGGCGGAATGTTACGCGGTGAGACGTTCCGAGGCGGATTGAAATATAATCCCACTCTATGACCGTGACTTTGGCTGATATTCAGGCTGCACGCGAGCGGCTGCGGGGCGTGATCGTGGCGACGCCGATCATTGAGGATGGGCGGCTGTCGGCGGAGATCGGTGCGCGGGCGAGTCTAAAGGCCGAGAGCCTGCAGATGGGCGGCTCGTTTAAGATCCGCGGGGCTTTTAATAAGATCTCGCAATTGTCTGACGAAGAGCGTTCGCGAGGAGTGATCGCTGCGTCGGCTGGTAATCACGCTCAGGGCGTTGCACTCGCCGCAAAGATCCTCGGTGTCAAGGCGATCATTGTCTGCCCTGAATTCGCGCCGCTGACAAAGATCAACGCGACGAAGAGCCTCGGCGCCGAGGTCATCCTGAATGGCAGTCTTTTGGACGAGTCGATCGCCTTCTCACGTCAGCTCGCGGCCGAGCACGGCTACACGATGGTCCACGCGTTTGACGACGAAAAGATCATCGCGGGACAGGGAACGATCGGCCTCGAGATCCTGGACGCTGAGCCCGATACGACGACCATCGTCGTGCCGATCGGCGGCGGCGGCTTGATGTCGGGAATCGCGACGGCGGCAAAATCGATCAATCCGAACATCAGAATGATCGGCGTGCAGGCGGAGAATTCGTCGTGGGTAAAGCGGTCATTCGAGGCGGGACGCCCGGTCGACGCTGCCTTTATACCGACTATCGCGGACGGCATCGCAGTAAAAAAGCCGGGCGAGATCACGCTGCCGATACTCGAGAAATTTGTCGACGAGATCGTGGAGGTCTCAGATGACGAGATCGCACGCGGAATCTTTTTTGCGTCGCAAAACAATAGGCTCGTTGTAGAGGGCGGCGGTGCGGCAGCGTTGGCGGCGCTCTTAGCAAAAAAGGTGAAGATCTCACCGGACGAGCACGTCAACGTCGTCATCAGCGGTGGGAATATCGACGCCAACCTTCTGGCCCGCGTTCTTGAGCAGGTGCTTGTTCGTCAGGGCCGGTATGTGATGCTCAAGATGCTTGTGCTCGATCGCCCGGGATCATTAGCAGGCGCTCTCGATGCCGTGGCCGAGGCAGGCGGCAATGTCATCGAGGTTTTTCATCGACGTGCGATGTGGTTAGCTCCGCTGGGTCGCGTGGGCATCGAGATGCTGCTCGAGGTCCGCGACGAAGCCCACGGACAGGCGGTGATCGAGCACCTGAGGGAAAAAGGCTTCTCGCCCGAGCGGGAGGGGAATAGCGACTGGGCGGAGCAAGGGCTCACACACTGATGCAAGGAGAAAATATTGGACAAGATAATTCTTTTGACCGTATTGCTGGCCGGACTGTCAGCGTCCGCCGGGGCACAGGACGCGACGAATCCGATCGATACGGCAATGAACAAATGCCTCATCGAAAAGCAGGGCACGTTGCCGCGCGCGGAATGTTACTCGATCGCATCCACAGCCTGGGACAACGAGATAACGACTAAGTATTCCGCCCTCGAGAAACTCATTCCCGCGAAGCTATTAGCATCATTCCGTGCGTCGCAGCTAACTTGGCTAAGATACAGAGATGCGCAGCTTGGTTTCCTGGACAAAAAGGAGGCGGGTCAAAGAGGAAGCGGTCACATCGCTGGCCGAATCATCGAGAGAATGGAGGTTGTCAGGCAGCGTGCGCTCGTCCTCAACGAGTTCTACGATGCATACAAACCGTAGCTAACGCCGATTGAGATTCTCGTCATAGAGCTGCTTGTAGATGCGGTAGTTGGTCATCACTTTGAAGACGTAGTTCTTTGTCTCTGCGAATCCGATCTCTGATGTAAAGATCCCAGGCTCTTTTGGATTGGTGTGCGAGAGCCAGCGGGCAGCGTTGTCGTCGCCGCCATTGTAGCTCGCAGCGATCGCTTCGTAGAGAGTGCCGAATTCGCGCTGATAATCGGCGAG
>Ga0068853_100001443_pt1 | contig 17201 bp, 15 predicted proteins | sample KBSCornC32_FD_65655 | JGI IMG/M metagenome (GOLD analysis project Ga0068853, IMG submission 65655) | Corn rhizosphere microbial communities from Kellogg Biological Station, Michigan, USA - KBS Corn C3-2 | ecosystem: Host-associated > Plants > Roots > Rhizosphere > Soil ...
GGTTCACACCCCAGGCCGCAACGGTCCACACTCCATCCCCCGGGATCATCCATCCCCCCTAAAAATCAAACTTCGCCCTGGCCCTGATCCCCCACTTGGAGATCTCCGGGTGGTCCGTATACGTAAACCGCTGAATATAATCCACCCGTATCACCTTAAAAATATTCATGATACCAAAACCACCTTCGATATATGGCACCTTATTGATCGAAAAAGTCTCCGTTTTCCCATTGGTCAGCGGATACTTCATCACATCCGGCGACTTCAGCGGATTGTTCTCATCCCTCACTCCACCGTAAAGGATCTTCGCCTCGATCACCTCCCTCCACTTCAGCTCCTTCAGCAGCGGTATCTTGTTGAAGAAGAATCCATTGAAATAGTGGTCGATATACGCGCTCGCATAGTGGTCGCTCACGAACTCCAAAAAGTTCATCAGGTTGAACGACTGCAGCTGCAACGCAAAGGTCTGGTTGGCATGGTGTATATCCAGCAACGGAAACGGCACCTTCCCAAGCAGGTATCCCATATCGGTCGTTACATCCGTATACCCCAGCGGCCCTTCATAGAACCGCTTGAAGAAAAGGAACTGAAAATTATGATAGTTGTACTCCCCGCCGAACGGCCCCTTTACACCGGCCGTATACATCAGCGAAAAGATAGGGTACTTGTTGTATATCGGTACCCGGTAAAGTTTGCCGATATAGAACTGCTCATGCGGCGCATAACGCAACTCCACCGAACCCTCCGTCGTAGTGATCGACTTGATCGAATCCGGTCCGTTACCCCCTGGCTTCACATAGGCAATGGTCCCCGCAGGCGACTGCTTCCACCACTTGAAATTGAAATCGTACGAGAAATGGCTCTTGTACTCCTTCACATATTCCATCCTGAAAATATTATTGTACAACCACTTGTCGTTATTCCCCCGCTTGAAGGACAGTAAGAAGTTGTCTTCCTGCACGAACTGCAACTCCTGACCCGGGATCTTGGTGTCCTGCTGATAAGACGCCCGCACAAAATTCTGCGGGAATCCATAGATCGACTTGTTATTGATCGAATAGGTTCCGCTCAGAAAATACTTCCATCGCTGGTCTTTAAAACCATAGGCGACATAGGCTTCCGAATAGAATCGCGTGCTGAAATGCGTCGTCGTCCTACCGCCAAACCTCAACCGGAAACCCTCCACCGGATTAAAACTATAAAACGTACTCACCGGCCCTAACTCTGCCCAGCCCGCCTGCTTATACCCCGCAGTGATCAGGGTTCCCCAGTCCACCAGTCGCCTGAAGGACTTCATATTCTTAAGACTGTCCACGTTCGCATAGGTCTTCGACTCGGCCCCCGTCAGGGTATCCGCACGCGAATTCACCCAGAAACTATCCGGGCGGGACACCGCACTGTCCTGCTCCTCCGTCGGCGGCCCCTTGAACAGACTGTCCGGCAACGGGTTATTCGTCTTGAAATCGAGATAGGTCACCACCCGTTCACCAAACAGACCCGTCCCCTTCTTGTTGATCCCAAAATCACCCAGCACATCGCTCTTGGTCAGCAGATACCTCCCATCCTGTTGCTTCGTAAAATCCTGGTTGATCCACATCTCGCGGACAAAATTGAAATTGATGCTCTTGCTCACCAGCAGCCGCAGCTTCTGTATCGAATAATTCCCGTCGAGCGTGATCCACATCGTACCCCGGAACAAAAGATCGTTCGGGTTACGCGGACGGAAAGACAGCCGGATCAGCTTCGTCCCGTCGACCACCGTCGTGTCCTCGATGAAATACATATAGAAGGTAGGCGCCAGGTCCGCGATAGGACTGAGAAAGAGATTGGTAAAGACCGAAATATTGTTGTCGTAGACGTTGAAATCCTGATAAAGCCGGTTCAGATACATGCTGATACCCTGCATATCGATCAGCTCTCCATAGTCCACCCGCTTCTTACCCGTAATCACCGACTTGCTCTTCTCCGGACGCTGCCGGTAATAGTTATTGGAATAGGTCTCCTCAAGATACACCGGCGACAACCGCCGCCCCTCGAGCTTCGTAGTATCGCTGTTCTCCACCAAAAAATGATAGGGCCTCAACAGCCTGTTCCCCTTGATCGCGTCCTCTATCTTATTCAGCTTGTCCACATAGACCACCAGCTTCTCATACTTGCCATAGCTGGCAGTCGTGTAAGCCTCCATCCTGTTCTGGTCCTTGTGATCTATGACCTGGCGGATCAGCTCCACCGCGGGATTGCCCTTGTTCCGGTACTTCTGCCTCTTGTTCTTTACCAGCGCACCCTCCAGCTCCTTGAACTTGCGGCTCAGCGTAAAAACGACCTCCTCAGAAGGGATCGAATCCAGATGAAGCGTAACAGAATTATACCCAACACTCGAGACTACCACATCGATCGCCCGCTGCCCGGTAGTGATGCGGAAATGCCCGTCGTTGTTCGACCTGGCCCCGCCCCGCAGTCCCTTGATCGTGATACTGGCATTGTGAATAGGCGTATGCGCGGCAGAGTCGTTCACCACCCCCCGGAACGTTACGTCCTGCGCCTGACTGCGCCAGCCGACAGCCATTGTGGTAATTAATAAGATCCATGCTTTCCAGATAAATCCAGTCTGTGTCATTGTCCGATTCAATTTTTAAAAACAAATCTTTTCTGTAGTATGTAGTTGTAGCCTACTGCCACCAGTATAGCCGTTATAGTCTTCCCAACAAATAATTTTAACCCCGCATAATCCGTCAGAAGCCAGACGCCCAGCGCATTCAGCACCAGGTTCCCGATCCAGACCAGAAAATAGCGGTTCATCTGACCAACCCACTTCCCTTCTTTCGCACTGAATACCCAGGTACGGCTGATCAGAAAATGCGTCACTCCGCCACAAATATTCCCCGTGACACTCGCCCCCAGTTTCGGAGCCCCCATCTGGTGCCACAACAGCCAGGTCACGCTGTAATCCACTACCGTCGCCAGCAGCGAGATCAGCTGAGCCTTTGTAAAAGTAATCATATTCGTTCCTACCAGGGCTTTATCCATACGACGATCTCCAATAATAAGTTAGCATACAACCCGGCAAGCACGTCGTCCATCATGACGCCCCACCCCCCGCCGATATGCTCCATCCGACGGATATACAAAGGTTTGGCTATGTCGAAAAACCGAAAAAGCACCAGCCCGATCGCCACATAGGGCCAGCGGACGGGCACAAATAATAGCGTGATACACATCCCCGCCACCTCGTCGATAACGATCCGGTAGCTGTCCTCCCCCCAGTACCGCTCCATCTTCCCCGCACTGTATACGCCTGCAAACAGGATCACCAAAGTCACCAGGACCTGCCAGGCCCACAAATGACTATTTCCACCTGCCCAGGCAAAATACCATGCTAGACAACCAACGACAGCGGCAACAGTTCCCCCGCCCTTTGGAGTATAGCCGATTCCCAGACAAGTGGAAATGAGTCTATGGATCAACACCATCAGGCGGTGATTTCCTCCTCGGCAAAAGTGAGTCCCTCCGGATTCACCAGCTCTTCACCCATCAGTTTCCGCAGCGTATTCTGCAGCACCGTCAATTGCTTGAAGATGTCGTGCTCGGTACGCTGACCCACACGCGTCTGCGGAGATTTGAAATAGAAAGACAACCACTCCTGGATACCGCTGAGGCCCGCCCGTTTGGCCAGATCGCCAAACAACGCAAGGTCCAGCACCAGAGGCGCCGCAAGTATCGAATCCCGGCAAAGGAAATTGATCTTGATCTGCATGGAGTAACCCAGCCAGCCAAAAATGTCGATATTATCCCAGCTCTCCTTGTTGTCTCCATGGGGAGGATAGTAGTTGATACGGATCTTGTGATAAAGCTCGCTGTACAGCTCGGGAGCCAGGTCCGGACGCAGGATATCTTCCAGCACGCTCAGCTTGCTCACTTCCTTCGTACGGAAATTATCCGGCTCATCCAGCACATAGCCGTCCCTGTTACCTAATATATTGGTACTGAACCAACCCTTGACCCCCAGCGCACGGGCCTGCAGGCCGGGTGCGATGATCGTCTTCATAAGGGTCTGGCCCGTCTTGAAATCCTTACCGCCGATCGGCGTCTCCGTCTGCTTCGCCAGCTCCAGCAACGCAGGGATATCCACCGTCAGATTCGGAGCGCCATTCAGGAAGGGAACACCCAGCCTGAGCGCCGCATAGGCATAGATCATGCTCGGCGCGATCCGGGGATCACTCTCCCTCAACCCCTTCTCGAAAGCAGCGAGACTCTCGTGCACCTCGGAAGGCTCGATATATTTCTCCGTGGAACCGCACCAGACGATGACCAGACGGTCACAGCCCCGGGTGTCCTGAAACCGGGCGATATCTTCCATCAGTTGCTCAGCCAGGACCATCTTGCTGGCGCCCTCCTTGATATGGGTGCCGTCGAGATTCTTGATGTAATTCTTGTCAAAAACTGCCTTCATAGGTTTCAAAGCCTCCAGCTCAGGCCGCAGCTGCTCCAGCGTATGCTGCTCCAGGACCTTCGCCCTGCTGGCAGCAACATAGACGTTGTCCTCATATACGTCCCAGCCGCCAAAAACGATGTCATTCAGGTTAGCCAAAGGAACAAACTCCCTGATCTTCGGATAATTGTTTCCAGTCTTTCGGTTCAAATGAATATTTCCCATCTGGGTCAGAGACCCGATAGGCTGCGCAATCCCTTTCTTAACAGCTTCTACCCCAGCAATCAGAGTAGTAGCCACCGCACCCAATCCGGGGATAAGCACACCCAGCCTGCCAGTCGCTTCTTTTACTTCCATAGTTCGATTTTGGTTTTAATATGAATAAATGCAGAGTTGATCGGCAAAATTATCGAAATAATCAATTTTCGAACAAAATTGTTTTTTGGTCGAAAGCATTGACAACCCTATGACGTTCAACATGAAAATATCCAACGCAGGGCAGCTAAAATTAGCGGCTAAAATAGCGATCCATTCGCGGGTAAAATAGTTAAAGTCGGTAAGCCGCCGGATTTTCCGGATGAAGTGACAGTTCAGCTGGGTGAAATGCTGCATACCGGTAGGGCGAAAAGCCCCCTCCCGGCCTCCAAAAAGCCCCTCCCGGCCTATACGGAAAGGAACCTGTCCCGGGCGGAATTTCTGATCTGTCCACTGATCTTCCCCCCTTCCACGGTAAACGCCCTCTCATACAGGGCAACCGTCGGACAAACGTGAAAAGGAACACCATAAAATATATCTCCGATCTTATACCCATGCCCGGCCCCCGCATCCACGACCAGATGCTCCTCACTCTGGCCCACCGGCTTCAGCTCCGGCGCATTCAAAAAATAAACCCTCCGCCCTATCTCATTCTCGGGAGCTATAGACTTATGCCCCAGGTCCAGACAAAGCCGGCTATCCCCCCTCAGCGAGATGACCCGCGTGACGACCAGGGCCGCAGGCGAGAACGGCTGATCCGGAAAACCATCGCCGTATCCCTTGTCCCAGTAGACAAAGGTCCCCGGACTACACTGTATGCCCACCCGCTTTGCATGGACAGGAAAGGTCGGCGAGCCCCCCGCAATGATGCGCAGCTCCGCCCCTATAGCGTCCCGCAACGCGAGGACTTTCGCATACCCCTCATCACAAAGCCTGGTCCGCTCCGCAAGATCGCTCGCCCGGATATGCCCGTCATAAGCATGCAGCCCCACGGGCCGCAAACCCCGAAGCCCGGAAACGGTTTTATACAATTCAACTGCCTCCGGTCCAGGCGCTATCCCGGTCCTGTCCATCCCCACATTCAGATCGAGCCACACCTCGACAGTCAGCCCCTCTCCCGCAAATACCGCCGCCATGGCGCGCGCAGCATCTGCATTATCCACCAGACAGCCCCAGTGAACACCCGGATATTTCTTTATCAGCGCCGCAAACCGCACCGCCTTCGGCCCTATCGGCTGATACGCAAGCAGCACGTCCGGAGCCCCCGCCTGTGCCAGCATCTCCGCCTCGGCAATGGTCGCGCACTTAAAGCTCGCGATCCCCGCGTCAAGCATCAGCCGGGAGACCTCAGGCGACTTGTGCGTCTTCACGTGCGGCCTCAGCCGCGCAACATCCCCTACCATCCCTACCGCCTGCCGGATATTCTCACGGACACGGTCAGGATAGACCACCAGCGCCGGCGTGTCGAGTCGTTCGACATCCGATATACTATACCATTCCATACATTTGCAATTTTTGACTAATATAACTCAAACAACGCTTCTATCTCCACGGGTATATTCCCCGGCAACGACCCCATCCCCACGGCGCTCCGCACACCTACCCCGTTGTCATCCCCCCAAACCGCCGCAAACAGCTCGCTGCATCCATTTATAACATAAGGATGCCGGTCGAACTCCGGCGTACACCCCACCATGCCCAATACCTTGATGACCCGCTTTACCCTGTCCAGACTGCCCACATTCGCCTTTATCGTAGCCAGCATGGCGAGGCCCACCTGACGGGCGGCCACCTTCCCCGCCTCGATATCCAGGTCCCTGCCGACACGCCCCACGATCAGCGTGCCGTCCTCACGGAGAGGCCCATGGCCGGACAGATAAAGATATTTTCCATCGATAAGGCAAGGCTTGTAAACGCCCATCGGAACCGGCGCCTGGGGTAGTTTCAATCCCAGCGCCGAAAAATTTTGATCAGCTGTGTTACTCATGAAAACTTTTTAGCGCGCCGAAGTTACTAAAATTAGATACTTTTACTCCGGAAAATAACAACAGCAATGGCAAAACAACTAACGGTAAGAAAACACCAGACCGGCATTTTATTGACAATCCTCGCCTTCGGACTTCATACAACCGGCCAGACCCATCGGACGGAATACAGCGGTAAGATCATCGATATGCACGTCCACCTCTTCGTGGAAGAAGGCGACAATATCAGCGCAGAACGCACCAACACCATCGGCGATATCGTGGCCTTCATGCCAAAGGACAAGATAGAAAAGGCCGCAATTATCACCATTGCACAAAAAGGGAATATGGCCGATACAAGGATGCGCAACGACAGCATCATTGCGGCCTCCCGGCGGCAGTCATCCCTCATTCCTGTCTGCTCGGTACACCCGATGGACGGAACAGACGCCCTCGCGGAGATGCAGCGCGTCCACGACCTGGGAGTCCAGGTTATCAAACTTCATCCCAACTCACAACGATTCGACGTGTCGGCGCCCGAAGTCGACGCCGTGGCAAAAAAAGCCGGAGAGCTGAAGATGATACTGCTCTTCGACAGCTATAGCCCAACCGACGCCGGCGAGATCGGCAAACTCGTCATGCTCGCCGCAACCAACCCCGACGCCCGTTTCATCTTCGCCCATACGGGGCTGGTCAACTTTCCTCAGTTGCTGATGATCGAAGGACTGAAAAAATACCCGTGGTTCCGGAACAATATCTGGTTTGACCTTTCTGCCATTGCACCTATCCTCGGAAATTCGCCATTCCACGACCAGTTGATGTGGACGATCCGGAAGATCGGCGTCGGGCAGTTTATGTTCGGCTCGGATTTCCCGCTGTTTGACCCCGCCGAATCCATCAGGGCCGTTCATGCAATGGGATTCTCAGCTGACGAGGAGCAGAAAATATTTTATGGCAACGCCTGCCGGCTCCTGGGCATCAGGCACTGAGGCTTTTACTGCCTCTCTCCCTCTCCCCAATGTCTGTCCCCCTCCGGCCTGTGCCTCCACCCTTCATTCGCCTCGTGCTGATCATGCCGGTGCTCCCTGTACCGGCCCTCACGGCTGTCCCGGATAAACACCTGACCATGCGGGTCCCCGCGGAAATGTCAGCCACCCCATAGAACCCCTACTCCGCCGACTCCTCCTGCGGCCGGTCCTGCACCACCGTCAGGTCCCCCAGATCCACCGTGATCGGGATCAACCCCACCTGAACGATCGCCTTCTTCCCCCTGATCTCCTTCACCGTCCCCACCTGGTGGTTCTTCTTCATCATCACCTTATTCCCTATCTGCGCCTCTCCCCCTATCTCTGTGTACTTCGAATCGAACTTCTTCCTCACCTTCTCATTCACCTGCTTCTCCTTCTGCTTGAACAACAAAGCCTGCATCTGTTTGATCACCTCATTCTTATCCTCCGCCTTCCTCCAGTCGAACACGATCTGCCGCAGCTTCCGCTCCATCTCCTTCAGATAGGCTATCCGCTCCTCCGTGATCTTGTTCTGATGCTTCAGCAACTCCACCTGCTGATCGTGCCGCTCGCGATGGATCAGCGCCTCCATCTCCTTCTTCAGTTTCTCGTTCTCCTTCATCAGCTTGTTCAGCTCCTTCTCCCGCTTCTCCAGCTCACGCAGATCCTGTTCCGTCCGGTTGAGCAGCTTGTCCAGCCGGAAATGCTCTTCATCCACCAGCGTCCGCGCCCGCTGTATCAGCCGCGGCTCCAGACCGATCCTCTCCGCTATGCTGAAAGTATACGAGCTGCCCGGCTTACCGATGATCAATTTGTACAATGGCTGAAGATTGGTCTCGTCAAAGGCCATCGCACCGTTGATGATCCCCGCAGTCTTGTTCGCCATCACCTTCAAATTCAGATAGTGCGTGGTCACGATACCGAAAGAATGCTTCCGCACCAGCTCCTCCAGGATCACCTCCGCAAACGCTCCGCCCAGGTTGGGGTCGCTGCCGCTGCCCAGCTCGTCGATAAAGAACAGCGTCCGTCCATTGGCGTTCTCCATGAAATACTTCATATTCTTCAGGTGCGAGCTATACGTACTCAGCTCGAACTCCAGACTTTGCGTGTCCCCGATATGGATCATCAGCTGCTTGAAGATCCCCAGCTCCGAATCCGGATGCACCGGTATCAGCAACCCGCTCTGGATCATCAGCTGCAGCAGCCCTACGGTCTTCATCGTCACCGTCTTACCCCCTGCATTGGGGCCTGAGATGACAAGCAGCCGGTCCTTCTCGTTGAGCGTGATATTCGTCGGGATCGTCGGCTTCCCCGTCTTCCGGTTATACAAATACAATAAAGGGTGGTAAGCCTGTCTCAACACAATATGCGACTTGTCCATCAGCAACGGATAGTTGCCGTTCATGTCATTCGCCAGCCTCGCTTTCGCCCGGATAAAATCATACTCCCCAAGAATATCATGCCACACCTGCAGCAATCCCGCATGCACAGACAACTTCGCCGTCAGCTCGCGCAGAATGCGGTTGACCTCCTTGCTCTCGGAATGCTCCAGGGAGAACACGTCGTTGTTCAGCTCGATCGTCTCTTCCGGCTCGATAAAGGAGGTCCTCCTCGTATCGCTCTCCCCATGCAGTATCCCCTTCACCTGCCGCTTGTGCTCGGCAAAGATCGCCACCACGCGCCGCCCGTTGAGGAACGACTCCTCGATATCCGCCACATACCCGGCCTTCGCCAGTTTCGACAGGATCCGGTCAAACATACGCCGCAGCTCATTGCGCTTGCGGTACAGGCTCATCCGGATATTCGCCAGCTCCTCCGACGCATTGTCCCTCACCACACCCGACTCGTCCAGCACCTCATCGATCGATGCCACGATGCTCTTCTCATAGTGCGTATGCCCGATGACCTTCACCAACGCCGGATAGGCCGTACGACGCTCTGCATCGAACCACCGGAAGACGCTGTTCATACCCTCGGCCAGCCGGCGGATATGCATGAACTGCTCGCCCGACAGCGTAGCGCCGGGTATCCCCAGCAGCTTCAGCTCACGCGAAAGATTGAAAGTATGGTCGTTGGGGAAATACTGTCCGTTCTGAGTAAGCAGCTTGAACTCATTGGTCTGCCTCAGCTCCAGCTCTATGAACTCGCGGCGCGTATGGATACGCAGATCCATCGCCTTTTCGTGAGCATATTCCGTCTCACAAAAACCTGCCAGTAACGTCCTGATCTTGTCAAATTCCAGCTGTACCAGCGCTGATTCGGGAAAAATCTTCATAATTGAACTTCGCGGCCCACCTGGGCTTTTTCGCGACTTGCAAAGGTACGATTTTTTGACGCGGTTTTTTTTCGTATATTTCCTGATAACTTAAACTGTCAGTCTCATGAAAAAAATCCAGTTAAACAAACCGAAATTGCAGCTCATCAAACAAAAAGTTGCCAACCTCACCAGCTTCGAAACGCCCCTCGGCGCAGATGAATTGGGCCGGGTAGCGCACCAGGGCGCAGGCTTACCCAACGCATACGACTCAGGCAGCCCCCGCGAATGCATGACGGAATCCTGCCGCGCCTGTCAACCCATTACGGTATAGACACCCCGGCGCTCCGGCGACAAAGCATAATCCCAATACAAACCATTACCCATTCCGGTTATGCTTTGTTCCCCCGTTCATAACCAAATTGGCATCCTACTGGCGAATATTTACAACGGGCTCGCAACCGACCCCTCCCCATCCTTTTCCCTAATGGGAGGACGCGGCGGAGCCGCACTGTTCAAATTTCTCTACCTTCGGCACACAGGATCAGAAACTTTGATCCCCGTCCTCGAAAAAGATATCGGCGCGATCGCGGAGAACCTTCCCCTCAGCAATAACCCAACATTCTGCAACGGACAGGCCGGCGCATACTGGCTTTTCAAATTCCTCGCGGCTAATGATATCCTGAGCCAAACTGACTGCGATTTCCTTTGCGAAGAGGAGGCGACTCTGAATGCAACAGCCCTCCGCATGCTCGACGCGGGCAACTACGACTTCCTCCACGGCGCCGTCGGAATAGCTTACCAGCAGCTATACGGACCATCCACACCCGACAACGACTTCCACCGCCGTTTTCTCAACGGGCTCCAACGGCTGCGATCTACCAGCACCGACGGCCGGATGATACCCCACTACAACGTCAAAGACCGCGTCGTCGAGCCGGACAAGATCAACATGGGCCTGTCCCACGGACTACCCAGTATCCTCAAATATTGCCTCGCCTGCTATCGCTCATGCGCCTGTCCCGACCTGGCGGTCACCCTCGCCCGTGATATCATCAGCTATATCGTCGAAAATACCAACAAGGATACCCGGTACTGCTATTTTCCCTCCATCGTCTCCCGGGATAATAGCTCCCGCAAAAGCCGGCTGGGCTGGTGCTACGGCGACCTCGGGGTTGCCTGGATTCTCTACCAGGCAGGCTGCCTGCTCGACGACCAACCGACCGTCCGCCTATCCATGGAAGTCCTCAGACACGCGGCCGGAAGAAGAGACCCCGAACATACACTGGTCGGCGACACCGGCCTCTGCCACGGCTCGGCGGGAATAGCGCTCATCTTCGATCGACTTGGACGCCTCACCGGAGAGCCCGTCTTCAAAAACGCCTGCGACCACTGGATCGACGCCACGCTCACAATGAATTCCCCGAAAGCCGCTGGCCTTCTCGAAGGCAGCGCCGGACCAGGGCTGGCACTGCTCAGCCATATCACCGGCAACTTCGACTGGGACTACTGCCTCATGTTAAACAACTAAACCACACCATGGCCACCCCTTATCCATCCCTCCACACTTTTGATTTTGCACTGCTGAGGTCTCCCCTGCAAAGCCTCCAACTGGCCTACGATCCTGTCAAACACATCGCTCCCGCCTTCGAAGAAGGACTCTACCTCGCCTCCGCGGATTTCTGGAACGAACTGCAAAAAGCTGGCTCACTCAACGATAAAGACCGCGCAAAACTCGGCCTGACTCTCGACAAGTACTGGATCCGCAGCTGTACCCGGAGTACGCCCTATGGCACATTCGCCGGCTGCGCTGTCATCGATATCGCTCCCGGGCCAACAAAGATCACCCTAAACCCCTCCTCCTCCCATACCAGACATATCCGCATCGACAGCAACTACCTGACAGCCATCATACAGGCAATCACAAAGACCGAACCCGTCGCCCGCCGGATCAGACTATACGCGAACAACAGCCTCTACCGCCTGGCCGATTCATTCCGGTACGTCGAATATGCCATAAAACAAAATATCCGCAAATACCAGATCTCGTCCATCGACAACAGCGACTACATCGCCTCGCTGCTCCGGCACGCAGCATCCGGCGCTACCATCGAAGAACTCACCACCCTTCTCATGGGCCTCGAAGACGTCAGCCACGAAGAAGCTACACAGTTTGTCATGGAATTGTGGAACTCCCAGCTACTGGTATCCGAACTGGAGCCCCGAGTCACCGGCATCGACCCCCTCGACCGCCTCATCGACCAGCTGTATTCCCTGCAAACCGCTCCAGAATTGGTAAAAAAACTCCAAATCCTGCAGGCCGCCATCAAAAAACCCGAAGAAGGAGTCCCACACTACCGGGAGATAGAACAGCAGTTGGCAAACCTCGGCCTCGCCGTCCAGCCCCCAAAGAACACCCTCCAGACAGACCTCTACCTTTCCATCGCAAACGCCAATATCAACACGGCGACCATCGGCGCCATCGCTCAGCAGACCAGCGACCTTCTGGTGTTTTGCCGGCCAAAATCAAAGGGCCTGCCCGACGAATTCAAAATCAAATTTCTTGCGAGATACGACGACCGGGAAATCCCCCTTTCTTTAGCACTCGACCCCGAACACGGCGTCGGCTACACTGACTCACAGGGAGAGATAGCCGGAGAGAATGAGATCGTAGAGAACCTTGGAATAACGCCGCAAACGGCGGGGCCGGAAGCAGACACTTCTTTCACCCGCCAGTATATCCTGAATAAATATATCGACCACATCAGGACCAATTCGGAATACATCACCATCACCGACGGGGACATCCAGCAGCTAAAAAAGGCCAGCCCGGCGCCCAACATCGCCAACAGCCTTTTCCTGATCGGCAGTCTCCTGATCAACGACCGCGGACATTTCGGCAATTCCCCGATCAACGACGGCGGACAGGACTTCTCCTTTGTCTTCGATACACTCGGCTTCCCTTCAGCCGCTTCCTGGCTGGGAAGATTTGCACACGGCGACAGCCGGCTAACCGAAAAAGTCCAGCACCTGTTAAAGACCGAAGAAGCCCAACACCCCGACGCCATTTACGCCGAGATCGTCCACCTTCCCAACGCCCGGACGGGCAACGTCATCCTTCGGCCCGTACTCCGCAGCTATGAGATTCCCTACGTCGGTCTCTCCGGAGCCGATCCCGCCAGCCATATCCCGGTCGGCGACCTCTATGTCAGCATCCTCAACGACGAGATCATCCTGCGAAGCAAAAAGCTAGGCAAACGCGTCATCCCCCGGCTGACGACCGCCCATAATTTCAGAACCCGCAGCCTTCCCGTCTACCAGTTCCTGTGCGACCTGCAGTCGCAGGGATTCAGCAACACCATCAACTGGGACTGGGGACTCCTCCGCTCGCAAAAAAACCTGCCCAGAGTAGTCTATAAAAATATCGTCCTGCAAAAAGCCATCTGGAAGCTCGACCTAACGGACATCACTAATCTCCCTCCGGATACCACCGCCCGCGTTTCCTGGTTCCGCGAGCTCCGTACTACGCTTAAACTGCCCGAACGCGTCCTCCTAACGGAAGAAGACAACCAACTCCTCATCGACTTCGAACAACCGTCAGGGATCAACCTCCTTCTACACTATCTGAACAGGAGAAAGAACGTCCTCCTTACCGAATTCCTCTTCGACACCGGCAACTGCGCCGTCAAAGACCAGACAGGAATGCCTTTTACCAACGAACTGATCATACCCCTGTTCCAGGAACCCGCCCCCACAGGCATTCCCTTGACAAAAAAATTCGACCCGGCGTCCACAAAAAGAAAATTCCCTCCCAACAGCGAATGGCTCTACTTCAGCATCTACTGCGGGGTCACCACAGCCGACAAACTTCTCAGAGCAACCATACTCCCTTTCGTGGAAAAACGACAGCTTTTTGAACAGTTCTTCTTCGTCCGCTATAAAGACGACCAACCTCATCTCAGGATACGTTTCTTCAACTCCAACACCAGCCTGCAGCTATCACTCTATAAAGAATTTCTAAATACCCTTCAGCCCTTTCTCGACAACGGGACCATTCACAGGATCGTTCTGGACACCTATGTTCGCGAGCTCGAACGCTACGGCGGCCACCTGACACAAGCCGCAGAAAGGCTGTTCAATCACGACAGCCTCGCAGTGCTCCGATTTATCAGTCTTATAGACGGGGAAGTATCCGACAAATACAGACTCCTGTTCGCACTTCGGTCCATCGACATGTTTCTCGACGACTTTTCCCTCCCCCTGCCCGAAAAGATACAGGCGATCACCCCCCTTCAATCCGGATACTTCAGTGAATTCGGCGCCCATCCCGAACTGCGACAAAGGCTGAATGAAAAATACAGGAAATACCAACCGCAGATCTTCTCCCATATGGACCCTTCAAAGGACGCAGACAACGACGTCACCGCGGCGGTCGCGATATTCCGCGCAAGGTCGGATATGAACAGACCCGTCATCGACGGGATACAGGATCTGCCCAAAGAAACCATCTTCACCCTGCTGCAGAGTTATATACATATGTCTATGAACAGGCTGTTCGTCGACCACCAGCGCAAACACGAACTGGTCGTATACCATTTTCTGGAGAAATACTACACCTCGCAGAAGGCGATCCGCTCCCAACACTAAGCCGCCTCAAGCCGGCCACTCTTCACTTCATCCTTACTCTGTTCCTTCACATTCAGGTACGACTTCCAGAAAACAGCCACTACCACCAACGCCGCGATCCCCTCGCTCAGCACCGTAGCCGGCGCGCTGACATACTGCGAGACCGTACCAACCAGCAGACTCCCGACCGGCATCATCCCAAAATAAGACATCGCAAAATAACTGATCACCCGGCCCCGCATCTCCGGCGCCACGGTCGTCTGAATAATAGTATTGGTCATCGTCGTCTGCGCCATCATCCCGAATCCTGAAATGATCGCGAACACCATCGCTATAGGGAACGAGGTCATATAGGAGAACCCGATCAGCCCCAGGCCAAATATGATCGTATTATTCCGCAGTATCTTCTTCCGGCTCGCATCCGTTCCCCCGACCTTCGTCGCAAGGAACAAGGCGCCGCTGATGGCCCCAACCCCGATAAAACTATCGATCAGACCGAACGTAGACGCATTCCCGTGAAAGATCACTTTCGCATATATCGGTAACAGGGTGTTATAAGGTATCACCAGCAGACTCATCGCCGCCAGCATCAGTATCGGCCTGGCTATCGAAGGATTATTCCGGAGATAGGTCCATCCCTCCCTCCACTCACCCAGCGCATTCTTCGTCCTCTCCATCTTCACATAGGGCGGCAGCTTCATCTGCAACAACGACCCGATCACCGCCAGGAAGCTCACCGAGTTCAGCATAAAACAAATATGCGCCCCCAGCTTGTGCAGCACCACACCCGCGATCGCCGGACCGATCAGCCTCGCCAGATTCACCATCGAACTGTTCAGCGCCAGCGCATTCGACAGATTCTCCTTATTGTCGATCATCTCATACACCAGCGCCTGCCGCGCCGGAACGTCAAATGCATTGATCGACCCCAGCACCAGCCCCAGCCCAAGTATCCCCCAGACATTGTAATGGTCCGTCCAGATCAGGATCATCATCAGCAGCGACTGCACCAGCGAAGCCGCCTGCGTAAACAAGAGCACCTTCCACCGCCAGTACCTGTCCGATACCACCCCACCCAGCGTCGAAAACAGGAACGAAGGGAACTGCGTCGCAAACAACGACAACCCCAGCATAAACGGCGACTTCGTCAGCGTATATACCACCCAGCTCACCGCCGTCCGCTGCATCCAGGTGCCGATCAGCGACACCGACTGCCCATAAAAATAAAGCCGGTAATTACGACTCTGCAACGCTCTGAAAACAGGAAACTTCGACATCTTACAACTCCTTTTTTTCGTCCATCAATTTCTCCAGCACGACCAGGGCCCGCATCACCAGCTCCCTCTCCTCCGGGCTGGCCTTCCCGTGCAACGCCTTCGCCAGCCACTCCTCCTTATTATGCCTTCTCTCTTCTACCGAGACCCTCCCCGCCGGGGTCAGCGACAACAACACCTTCCGCTTATCCTCGGCCGAGGAGTTCTTATTGATAAATCCCACCTCAAATAAATGATTGACTATCTGCGACATTGACTGGGTCGTCACCTTCTCCATCCGGGCGATATCCGATGGCAGCAGCTCCCCGTGCTGGTACAACAACCCCATCGTCGACCGCTCCGTCAACGACAGCTGCGCCTCATCCTTCGTCTCCCGCCTCAATAACTTTATAAGCCGGGTCATCACCGTCCTCAAAGCACCCGCCACCTCGATATCGCGGACCAACGGCCCCTCCCCGCCCACCGCCGGGGCGCCCTGGGCCAACGCCGGGCTAACATTTTTTACTGCCATACCACAAAGGTAAGCAAACTTGTAAAGTTACTTTATAAATTTCCATGTAAAACGTGAAACGTTTTGTTAAATGAGAATTCATGTCATCCAGCCAACCATTTCCCGTACCGGCCGTTTGTAAATTGCGCATCACCGAATAAAACATGAATCGAACAGCAGCCATCTTATCTTTAGCGGCATCACTGGCACTCACAGCCGCCAGCGCAGCCGTCAAACCATTAAAAAACAGCAGAATGAACGAAAAAACGATCCCCACCGGGATAAATAATATCCCAGCTGGGGCTAAGACCGACACCGCAACCTTTGCAACCGGATGCTTCTGGTGCACAGAAGCCGTCTTTCAGGAGCTGAAAGGCGTCATAAAAGTTACGTCGGGGTATATGGGCGGCCACGTCGCCAACCCCACCTATGAAGAGGTCTGCACCGGCACCACCGGCCATGCAGAATGCCTGCAGGTCATCTACGACCCCGGCGTCATCAGCTTTGACGAGCTGCTGGAAGTCTTCTGGGAATCCCACGACCCGACCCAGCTCAACCGCCAGGGCAACGACGTAGGCACCCAGTACCGCAGCGCCGTCTTCTATCATACACCCGAACAGAAAGACAAGGCAGAACACTATAAATCCCGGCTCAACCAGGAAGGCGCCTATCCCAAACCGATAGTCACGGAGATCACCCCCGCCGCCGCCTTCTACGCAGCCGAAGACTATCACCAGAACTACTACAACACCCACGGCTCACAGCCCTACTGTTACCTGGTGATCCGTCCCAAAGTCGAAAAATTCGAAAAAGTGTTCAAAGACAAGCTGAAGAAGAACGCCACACAGAAATAAATTCACCCCTTTCCCAGGGCCGGCTCCATGAGCCGGCTTTTTTATTTA
>Ga0068853_100001446_pt1 | contig 17194 bp, 15 predicted proteins | sample KBSCornC32_FD_65655 | JGI IMG/M metagenome (GOLD analysis project Ga0068853, IMG submission 65655) | Corn rhizosphere microbial communities from Kellogg Biological Station, Michigan, USA - KBS Corn C3-2 | ecosystem: Host-associated > Plants > Roots > Rhizosphere > Soil ...
GCCGAAACCGAGAAATACGCGCACGTGACGTTCTTCTTCTCGGGCGGGCGCGAGGCGCCTTTCGAGCGCGAACAGCGCATCCTGGTACCGAGCCCGAAGGTCGCGACCTACGACCTGCAGCCGGAGATGAGCTGCCCGGAGCTGACCGATCGCCTGGTCGCGGCGATCGCATCGGGCGCATTCGATTTCATCGCCTGCAATATCGCGAACCCGGACATGGTCGGGCACACCGGCATCGAGGCCGCCGCGATCAAGGCCGCCGAGGCCGTCGACGTCGCGCTCGGTCGCCTTGTCGACGCGATCCGCGTCGCTGGCGGCGAAATGCTCGTGACCGCCGATCACGGCAATCTCGAGCAGATGGTCGATGACGACGGCGTGCCGCACACCCAGCACACGGTCGGACCCGTGCCGCTCGTGTATGTCGGGCGCAAGGCGCGTTTGCAGCACGGCGCGCTGCGCGACCTCGCGCCAACCGTGCTTGCGCTGATGGATCTGCCACAGCCGCCCGAGATGAGCGGCCGCAACCTGGTCGAATTCCTCTAGGTGGTGTTCAGACGCCTTTGCGGGACCTGTTTCGTGGGCGCGCTCGCGCTCGCGGTTCCTGCATTTGCGCAGGACGCGGAGGCCGCGAAGCGCTCCGCGCAGGAAGCCGAAGCGAAGAAGAAGCTCGACACCGTGCGTGCCGAGATCAGGGCGCTGACCGAGCAGCAGCGCGCGGCCAGCGGCGAGCGCGACGAAGCCGCACGCGCGTTGCGCGAGAAGGATGTCGCGCTCGGCACGGTAGCGCGCGACGTGCATGCGCTGGACGAGCGCATGGCGGCGCAGCAACAACAGGTCGATGCGCTCGATGCGCAGCGCGCGAAGCTCGACGTCAAGCTGAAGGCGCAGCGCGAGGCGCTCGCGGGCCTGTTGCGTTCGGCCTACGCGCTCGGCCACGGCGAGGAGCTCAAGCTGCTGCTGCAGCAGGACGATGTCGCGGCGATCTCGCGCGTGCTCGCCTACCATCGCTATTTCCAGCGTGCACAGGTCGCGCAGATCGAGCGCCTGCTCGGTGACCTGCGCCAGCTCGCCGACGTGCAGACGGCGATTCGCAGCGCGACGGCCGAACTCGTCGCGACGCGCGAGGCGCGCAGCGCGGAAGGCGTCAAGCTCGAAGCCGAACGCACGGCGCGCGCAAACCTGTTGGCGCAGGTCGAGGCGAAGCTGAAGGACCAGGGCGCGCGCATCGCGTTGCTCGGTCGCAACGAATCCGAACTGACGTCGCTGATCGAACGCCTGCGCGACGTGTTCGCCGATATCCCCAAGCAGCTCACCGGCGAGGAGCCCTTCGCCAGCCAGCGCGGCCGGCTTGCCTGGCCGCTGCAGGGCAAGGTGGTGTCCGCTTTCGGGGCGAGCGACGAATCCGGCCGACGCAGCAGCGGCCTGCTGCTCGCGGCGAAGACCGGCAGCGCGGTGCATGCGGTCTCGCACGGGCGCGTCGCGTTCGCCGACTGGCTGCGTGGCTACGGCCTGCTGCTGATCGTCGACCACGGCGATGGCTACCTCAGCCTGTACGGTTGCAACGAAGCCTTGTTGAAGGATGTCGGCGATTGGGTCAATGCCGGCGAGACGATCGCGACCAGCGGCGCCAGCGGCGGGCAGAAGGCCGCCGGTCTGTACTTCGAGCTGCGCGCGAAGGGTCAGGCGGTCGATCCGCGCGCGTGGTTGCGCTGAACGATCTGCGCGATCCGTGGTCTGCATCGGGGCGGGAGTGGCGGCGCGGGACTACACTCGAGCCATCTGCGTGAGGCCGTATCCGATGTCCAGTCGATTTGCCGTACTCCTGTCGTTCACCCTGGCCCTCGCGGGCGCGTCCGTGTTCGCAGTCGAGCCGCCGCCGGCCACCCCGGATGCAGCGCCCAAGGCGGCAGGCACGCCCGGCGCCGACAATGTCGACCTCGCCGACCTGCGCGCGTTCACCGCGGTGTACAGCCTGGTCAAGCAGGCCTACGTCGATGACATCGACGATCACCGCCTGATGCAGGCAGCGATCCGCGGCCTGCTCGCCGGCCTCGATCCGCATAGCGAGTATCTCGGCAAGGAGCAGCTCGACGACCTGACCGAGGACACCACCGGCAGTTATGCGGGCCTCGGCATCGAGGTGCTGCAGGTCGAAGGCTCGTTGCGCGTGATTGCCCCGATCGACGAATCGCCGGCGGAACGTGCCGGCATCAAGGCCGGCGACACCATCGTGCGCATCGACGGCAAGGCGGTGCAGGCCGACGACCTCGAGGCGGCGATCGCGAGCTTGCGCGGCAAGCCGGGCAGTCCGATCACGCTGAGCGTGCTGCACGAGAAGCAGACCGTCCCGGTCGACATTCCGCTCAAGCGCGAAGTGATCCGCGTCGCGAGCGTGCGTGGTCGCCTGCTCGAACCGGGCTATGCCTACCTGCGGGTCAGCCAGTTCCAGGCCGAAACCGGCGCGCAGCTGCGCCGGCGCATCGAACGGCTCGTCGCCGACAACAAGGCGCCGTTGCGCGGCGCGGTACTCGACCTGCGCAGCAATCCGGGCGGCCTGCTGACGTCCGCGGTCGAGATCGGCGACCAATTCCTCGACAGCGGCGTGATCGTGAGTACGCGCGGTCGCATGAAGGAGTCCGACCTCAGCTTCCGCGCGACGTCGGGCGACCTGCTCGACGGCGCGCCGATGGTCGTGCTGGTCGACAACGGCACCGCGTCGGCGGCGGAAATCGTTGCCGGTGCGTTGAAGGACAATCATCGTGCGCTGCTGATGGGGCGGCGCACGTTCGGCAAGGGCTCGGTGCAGACGGTGCTCCCGCTCGATGCCGAGCATGCGGTGAAGCTCACCACGGCGCGCTATTTCACGCCGAATGGCACTTCGATCCAGGCCGCCGGCATCCAGCCGGACATCGTGCTCGCCGATCTTGCGCTGAGCCAGCGCAACAGCGAGCCGACGCCCGCATTCGGCGAACGCGACCTGCCCAATCACCTCAAAGGCGCGAACGAGGGCGACGGCGGCGACGCGTCGGGCGCGTCGAAACGCGACCTGCAGCAGGACTACGCCTTGAACGAGGCGCTGAACGCGCTGAAGGCGCTTGCCTTGCGCAGGCCGGCTCCAGCCGAGTTGCACAAGAGCGGCTGATTCACCAATGTCCTTTCTGCGCATCATGGCCGCGGCGACCATCGTCATGTGCGTGTCGGCGTGCTCGGGCGTCTTTCTTCGGCAACAGGACTTCGATTCCTACGTGAAGCGCCATGGGCTGGAACGCATGCCGATCGGCGCCGCGATCGACGTGCTTGAACGGGCCGGATATGTTTGCAGCAATCGCCTCGGCACCACTCGCCCGGTCGATGTCGGATGCGAAAAGGATTCCCGCGATTCCGGACGACAGACGATTGTCCTGACCCCATCGTCCGACGATCCCGCGAAGTGCGTGGCCACTTGGGAACCGCCGCTGCTCACTCTCTGACGGGAACTCGGAGCGCCGATTTCTGTTCCGAGACGAGAACCCCGACGTGGATGAAGGAAGCTCTCATGCGGAAATGGTGGTTTGCCTATCGCTCGTCCATCGTGTTCCTGCTCTTGCTTGGCACGTTCCGCACCGCCATTGCGGACTGGAATCCGGTTCCGTCCGCATCCATGCGGCCGACGATCCTCGAGGGCGATGTCGTGTTCGTGAACCGGCTCGCGTACGACCTCAAGCTGCCGTTCACCGACACGATCCTCGCTCATCTCGGCGAACCGCAACGCGGCGACATCGTGACGTTCTCGTCGCCGCGCGACGGCACGCGCCTGATCAAGCGTCTGGTCGCATTGCCCGGCGATACCGTCGAGATGCGCGACAATCATTTGCTGATCAATGGCGAAGCGGCGGAATACGCGTCGCTCGGCAATGAACCCGGCGCGCACGTCGGCCAGCATGGCGTCGCCGCCGCTCGCGAGAGCGAATCAGTCGCCGGTTCGCAGCGCACGGTGCAGTGGTTGCCGGGCAGCGCCTCGCGCTCGAGCTTTGGCCCGATTTCGATTCCGGCGGGCCGGTACCTGATGCTCGGCGACAACCGCGACAACAGCGAGGACTCGCGCTACATCGGTCTGGTGCCGCGCGAGAAGCTCATCGCGCGTGCGGAGCGCATCCTGGTTTCAGCGGACATCATGGATCGATGGCAGCCGCGCTTCGACCGCATCTGGTCGAGGTTGCATTGAGCGTCTGATCGCGCCTGGTGTGCGGTCCGTGGGATGGGACACTAGTTGCGCAGGCGTCGCGCAATCGCCGGTTTTGACAGCAACGCGAGCAGGATGCCGATCAGGAAACCGGCGATGTGGGTCCACCACGCAACTGCTCCGAAGGCCGGGCCGACGTAGGTGAACAGCAACTGCAACGCGGCCCAGAAGCCGATCAGCAGCGGTGCCGGAATGCGCACGAATTCGAGGAACACGCCCAGCGGCAGCACCAGGCCGAGGCGCGCGCGCGGGAACAGCGCGAGGTAGGCCCCGACCACGGCCGACACCGCGCCGCTCGAGCCGATGATCGGCGCGCTCGTGCCGGCGAGGGTGAGTGCGCCGACGAGGTTCGCCAGCGCGCCGCCGACGACGAACATGAGCAGGAAGCGCGACGAGCCGAGCGCGCGTTCGGCCGACACGCCGAACACGATCAGGAACAGCAGGTTGCCGGTCAGATGCAGCCAGTCCGCATGGAAGAAGATCGCGGTGACGAGGCGTGCGGCGCGCAGTTCGAGCAACTGCTGCCACCAGGGCACGTTCTGGTCGAGCAGGGTCGATGGCACCGTGCCCCAGCGCGTCAGCACCGCGAGGCGGTCCGTCGCCGGCAGCGCGACCAGCCACAGGAACGCGACCACGCAGGCGGCAACGATCAGCAGGGTCGCCCATGGCGGACCGGCGCGGCGTCGGCTCGGCAGCTGGACGAACATCGCGGTCGCTGCCGTCAGCGACCTTCGCGTGGATACAGGAAGCGCTGCCCCTTGAACTCGAGCACCATGCCCTCCGGGCTGATCTCGCGCAGTATCACGCCATCAGCAAGTTCATCGCCTTCGACGTGGCGCTCGCCCTTGATGACGACGAACCGGTCGGACGCGGCGTCCGAATAGACGTGCATGGTCAGCGCCATTTCCGGAATGTCCTTGCGCGTCGAATAGGGAAGATCCCATACCGACAGCAATGCGGGTGCCTTTGCTGCGGGCGCGGCGGGATGCGTCGCGGCGGGCGCCGGCGCGGGTTCTTTCGCGGCCGCGGTGACCGGCGCATTGACCGGAGGCGTGGTCGGTTTCGTCGGACCCGCGATGGCAGGCCCCGCCGGATGCGGCGCACCGGGTCCGGACGCGACGGCCTGCTCCGGATGTGGCGTACCCGGTCCGGATGCAACTGGCATCGCCGGCAGCGGTGCGACGGAACCCGGACGGTCGGTGGTGGGCATCGGCAGCACCGGGGCGCTCGTCGTGGCAGCGGACAGCGGCGCCGATGGCCTCGCGACGACCGGCTTGGCGCCGGCGGGTTTCGGACTTTGCGCGGGATGCGCGGCCGGCGCGGAGCGGGTCGCATCGACAGGTGGCGGCGCCGGGGCCGCCGCCGTTGCCGTCGCTGGCAATGCGGCGTTCGTCGCAGGAGTCGGCGGTGCGTGCCGCAACCACCAGCCGACGCCAAGTGCGGCGACGATCAGCACGGCCAGCAGCGGCAACAGGTTGCGCCGTCGGCGTGCCAGCGGTGCGGGCGTGCCGAACGTCGGCGCCTCGCCGAGGCGACGCTGCTGTTCGGACTTCTTCAGTGCTTCGAGGATCAACGACATGTTGTTTTCCGACTGCGTCCAGCTGCGCGGCTATTCGACGGTTCGGGCGAGATGCGGCCCGGCATCGTCGAGCGCCGACAGCGCGAACAGGGTTTCCGGTCCGATGATTCCATCGGCCTTGATGCCATAGCTCTGCTGCAATTTTCGCACGCGCTCTTCGAGCGCTGCGTCGAACGTCGGCGTCGAGGTCGTCGCATCGACGGCGTCGAATGTCTTCAGGCGTTCCTTCACCCATGCGACGCCGGCGCCGTTCGCACCACGCTCGAGCGTTGCCGGCACATCGGCGGGCAAGCGCCACAATACGACGAAGTCGCCGTTCCAGACCTTGGACAGCGAATCGCGCGCGAGTTCATAACGCGCTCCGGCAAGGTCGATGCGCACATGCTGCTTGCCGACGCCTTGCAGCAGTGCATACGCGGGATGTTCCGCATCGTTGCCGAACAGCAGGATCAGCGGCCGGTCGAAGCGTGCGAGCTGCTCCAGCGATGCGCGTCCGCGCAGGCAGGCGACACCGGGCGCGACGATCGCCGCGCAACGGCTCGCATCGCGCACCGACACCGAATCGGCATCGACCTGCCAGCGCGCGAGCAACTGGGTGAACGCCGTCAGTTCGGTCTCGGGCTTCCCCGCGAGGCGCGCGGCGAGGCGTTCGGCCTCGGCGTCGGTCTGCACCGGTGCCGCGACGGCGGGCGTCGCGGGGACGAAACGGGTCGGCATCGGACGTTGCGTCCACCACCAGGCACCTGCTCCCAGCGCCATCACCAGCAGGGCCGCGACGCCCCAGCGCCCGTAGCGGCGCAGCCAGTAGCGTGCGTGCCCGGGCAGGGTCTCGTCGGCCGCGCGATCGACGAGGCGCTCGCCGATGCTGTCCTGTTCACGCGCGTAGCCGGCCATGAGTGCGCGGTCGGCGATGATGTTGACCAGGCGCGGGATGCCTCCGGAGCGCTGGTACAGCGCCTTCAGGCCGAGTCGCGAGAACGGGATGCGCGCGCAGCCGGCGACCGCCATCCGATGCCGCACATAGGTTTCGGTTTCGGTGCCGTCGAGTGGCGTCAGGTGATAGCGCGCGGTGATGCGCTGGGCGAGCTGGCGCAGCTCCGGTCGATCGAGGATCTCGCGCAGCTCGGGTTGGCCGAGCAGGATGATCTGCAGCAGTTTCTGCGTCGGTGTTTCGAGGTTGGTCAGCAAGCGCACCTGTTCGAGCGATTCCGTCGACAGGTTCTGTGCCTCGTCGACAATCAGCACGACACGCAGGCCCTGCGCATAGGCGTCGAGCAGGAACGCGTTGAGGGTGTCGGTCAGCGCCTTGAGGCTGCCGCGCTTGCCGCCGATGTCGAGCTTGAGCTCCTCGCACGCGGTTTCGACCAGCTCGACCGGCGACAGTTTGGGATTCAGCACGAGCGCGACGCGGGTATTCTCCGGCAACTGTTCGAGCAGCAGCCGGCACAGGGTCGTCTTGCCGGTGCCGACCTCGCCGGTCAATTGCACGAAGCCACCCGAGCCGCCCTTGCCGATACCGTACAACAGGTGCGCGAGCGCGTCCCGGTGCCGTTCGGACAGGAAGACATAGCGGGGGTCCGGCGTGATCGAGAACGGCGGCTCGCGCAGGCCGTAATACTCAAGATACATGCGGCTACTTTACCCGACCGGCACCGGCGATCGCCCGAACGACCCCGGAACAGCGGCGAGGGACGGCGTTCCGGCTTGGCGGGGTACCGGAAGGCAGGGTAAAGTGTGACGCAATTCGCACTTCAGCGCGCGTCGGGGAGCAGGACTGCCATGGCCGGTCGAATCGTGCGTGCCGTTCTTAAGTGGGCGCTGGCAGGCGGCGCCGGCGCCGCCTTGGCCCAAGCGCTGCCGACCGACTTCCGCCGCACCGATCACATCGTCAACCGCGCCCTGCCGACCGGGGTCCATTTTGCCCACGATGGCCGGGTCTTCGTACCCGAGAAGAGCGGCCTCGTCTGGGTTTACCAGAACCTGCTCGATGCGAACCCGCAGCTGTTCGCGGACCTGAGCGCCGAGGTGCACGACAACTGGGACCGCGGTCTGCTCGGCTTCGCGCTCGACCCGGATTTCCCGGAGAAGCCGTTCGTGTACGTGCAGTACGCCTACAACGGCGGCCTGTTCCCGGCGAGCGATCCGGTGCCGTGGGCGCCGCGCTGGCCGAGCTGCGCGCCGGGCGATCCGTTCTGCGGCGTGAACGGCGGCAGCGATTTCTGCCCCGGCTCGCCCGGCGACACGACCAATGGCGGCGGTTGCGTGATCAGCGGACGCATCTCGCGCCTGACCGCGAGCGGCAATGCCGCCGGCAGCGAGCTGGTGCTCGTCGAGGACTGGTACCAGCAGTTCCCGAGCCACTCGATCGGCACGATCCAGTTCGGTCCGGACGGTTACCTCTACGCGGGTGGTGGTGACGGCGCGAGCTTCAATGGCCATGACTATGGCCAATGGGGCAACCCGGACTGGCCGGACCAGCGCTCGCCGCTCAATCCAGCGAATCCGAACGACCAGGCCACCAACCATGGCGGCTCGCTGCGTTCGCAGGGACTCGAGATCGAAGCGCAATACACGGCGAATGGCCACGATGTCTGGCTCAACGGCAGCATCATCCGCATCGATCCCGCGACGGGCGCCGGGGCGCCCGGCAACCCGCTCGCCGCCGACGCGAACGCGAATGCGCGCCGCATCATCGCCTACGGCCTGCGCAATCCATTCCGCTTCACCGTGCGTCCGGGCACGGCCGAAGTCTGGGTCGGCGACGTCGGCGAGAATGTCTGGGAAGAGATCAACCGCATTCCCGCGGTGGCGGGCAATCCGACACCGTCCCTGCAGAACTTCGGCTGGCCCTGCTACGAAGGACGCAGCCACCATGCCGGCTTCAGCGGGCCGATCTGCACGGCGCTGTATTCGGGTGGCGACAGCGGCGGTCGCACGCGCCAGTCGCCGCCCTGGTACACCTATCAACACCTCGGCAGTTCGGACGTCACCGGGCTCGCGTTCTACACCGGAACGAGTTACCCGACGCCGTACGCGAATTCGTTGTTCTTCGCCGACAACAGCCGCCAGGAAATCTTCAACATTCCGTTCGTCGACGCGAACAGCGATGGCATTCCGGATCCACCGGCGGACGGCGCCGCGACCGCGTTCTTCGGCGGCGGCAACGCGACCGCGGTGCAATTGACGACAGGCCCCGGTGGCGACCTGTTCTTCGCCAACATCAACACCGGCAAGATCTCGCGCATCTCCTATTGCAGCGGCTGCACGAATCGCGCGCCCTCGGCGGCGATCGCGCTCGCGGCGGGATCGAGTGCGGGCGGCGGCCCGCGCGTGGTCGACTTCACCGCGGCGAACAGCGTCGATCCCGACGCGGGCGACCTGCTCGCCTACGCCTGGGACCTCGACGGCGATGGCGCGTTCGACGATGCGAATGGACCGACGGCCTCGATGTTCTTCACGGGCGACGGCCAGCACGCGGTCGCAGTGCGGGTGAGCGACGGCCACGGCGGCGCCGATGTCGCGCGCATGCGGATCAGCGTCGGCGCCAATACCGCACCCAGCGTGACCATCGCGAGTCCCGCGCCAGGCACGCCGTGGTCGAGCGGCGAAACGATCGTGCTCGGCGCCACCAGCAGCGATGCCGAGCAGGGCAGCCTGCCGGACGGCGAACTTGCGTGGCAGGTGTATCGCGAGGATTGCGTGAATGCGGACTTCACCGGGTGCACCGAAACGCCGCTCGCGACTGCAAGCGGCGCGAATGCGGGTTTCGTCGCACCCGACGTCGCATTCCCGGCCTATCTGCGCGTCGTATTGACCGGTACCGACGACGGCGGACTCAGCGATGCGCGCGAGGTCTCGATCTATCCGCGTACCGCGAACGTCACGCTCGCGAGCAACCCGGTCGGACTCGTGCTCGGCTTCGCCGGCAGCCCGCCGGTCGCGGCGCCGCACCTGCATACGGTCATCGTCAATGCCGGCTTCGGCGTCTCGGCGCCGACCCCGCAGATGTCGGGCGCGACGCAATATGCCTACAGCGCATGGTCCGATGGCGGTGCTGCGAGCCATGTCGCACACGCGGCGAGCGCCGGCGCCATGACCCTGAGCGCGACCTTCCTGCCGAGCGCCGATGTTGCGCTCGCGATCGATGACGGCGCCACATTCGTGAACACCGGACAAGTGCACACGTGGACGCTCACCCTCGCGAACCAGGGAGTGAATGCGCTCGTCGGCGTCGCGGTCCAGTCCGGTGCGTCGGGCGGACTCGACGCCGTGCATTGGACCTGCAGCGCGAGCGCCGGTTCGTCCTGCGCGGCCGGCGGCAGCGGCGACATCGTCGACGCGGCGAACCTTGCCACCGGCGGCATCGCAACGTACGAGGTCACCGCCTATGTGCGCGCTGACGCGCCTGCCAGCGTCGCCGTGTCAGGCACGGCCAGCGTGCCGGCCGGCCACGTCGATCTCAGTCCGGCCAACGACAGCGCGAACGATATCGATGCGGTGCATTTCGACCTCATCTTCCGCAATGGCTTCGACGCCTAGCGCCAGATCGCGCGCAGCGCGAGGCTCCGCACGAAGGCCTGACATGGCGGGCTGCTAGGACGCACGCGCCGTCACGCGCAGCCGTCGGACGCGTCGCGACGTCGCGACCTCTTCGCCGGAGAACAGTGCGATCGCGGTGCGCGCGACCTGCCCGGTGTCGTAGTACGCATAGGCGCCGACGCCGAGCGCGCCGATGACCGGCAGCCAGCGCGTGATGCCGCGTCCGACCAGCCGCTTCGACAAGCTCAAGCCGATCTTCTTCGCGATGCGCTCGACGATACGCAGCGGCAGGTCCTGGATCAGCAGGCGCGCGCCGACCTGCACGCCGATGTCGCGCACCGCCTGTGCGGCGGCATGGCGGAACAGGCAGTACAGCATGTGCGAACGGGTCAGGTCGGCGCTGACGCCGTAGACGCCGGCGATGTCGGCGACCATCTGGCGCTGGATGCGCCAGATCGCGGCGAGTTCCGGCACGATCGTGAGCCAGCCGATCGGCCCAGGCGGGAGTGCGAGCGTGCCGGCGGCGAGCGCGGCCTTGTTCGCTGCGGCAGCAGCGATCGCGCGTGCGCGGTCGTCCGGGGATCGGCTCGCGTGTTCATCGGTCGAGGGCACCGCGCCGGCGACATCGAGTACGGCGCGGGTCAGGCGTTCGCCGAGGCTCGCGGGCGCGTCATCGACGCGCCGCGCCGGAACATGCTTTGTCATCCAGCCTCCCGTTGTCGCAGCTCAGCGCGAGCGAGTTTCCCACGCGCAGGCTGTACGTCGAGCGACCGCGATGTCGGTCAGTCGAAACCGTCCGCGAACAGGTGGTCGCCTGCGCGCAGCGTGCCGACGATCAGCGCGGGCGTCGATGCCAATGGCGGCGGCACGTCGAGTGGCGCGATCAGCGCGACCACGCCGCCGGTCAGCGTGTCCGTGCCGTTCCATGCGCCCGTCTGCTCGACGATCGCGCCGGGCAGGGCGCCGCTGAAGAACGTGTCCGCGTCGATCGCATTGCCGGCCGGATCCTCGAACGTGGCGCCCGTACTGTCGAGCGTGAGGCCGAGCACCGACAGCAGCGGACGCGCGACGCTGTCCACCGGTCCGCCCGCGCGCGAGTCGGCCGGATCCGGCGCGCCGCGCAGGCGCGCGCGCGTCGCCCAGCGCACGCCAAGATGGTCGAGATACCCGCGCAGTTCGACCTGTCGCGCCTGGGCGATTCCGCTTGCATAGATCGCGTCTTCGTCGCGCAGCTGCGCCGCACGACGTACGGTGTTGCCGAGCATGATCACGCTGCCATCCGCACCGGGCTGCACGTCCGCCGGCGAGACCGGACCTTGGAGACGGATCATCGGCGCATCGAACTGGATGCCTTGTGCCGCGAACGTGAGGTCCGCTCCGAACACGCCGTCCACTTCGAGCGCAGCGCCGGGCACGAGATCATCGGCGCTACCGAAGCGGAATTCCGTGTTGACGTCGTAGCTGACGACGTACGGCCCGAACGCGAACGAGGTCGGCGACAGCGCCTCGCCGACGATGCCGGTCAGCGCGCCCAGCGCGCCCGGCGTGCCGAGCGGCACCGGGCTCACGCAGGCCAGGCGGGTGACGGTATCGAGCAGCGAGCTGCTCGTGAAGCCCGCAATCGCGTCCGCCCGGATCTCGACGAATTGCCCCACCGCGACGGCAGCGCCGCAATCGATCGGCGCGACACCCGCGAGGCTGACGCGTTGCGGTCCCAGCATCGCTTCGCTGCCATTCACCGCGGTCACGTAGCCGGACAACAGCCAACGCGGCGTCGGCGTCGGCAGGTATTCGATGAACGAGGCGAGCAGGCTCGAGTTCGTGTCGACATAGCCGCTCACATCGAGGTGGTCGCCGAGCCCGATATTGCCGATCGAGCCGCCTGGTACGCCGTTCAGACCGGTGTCGGCCGTGACGGTCACCTCCTGCCCGAGTACGCGCAGTGGATCGATGGACGTGACGGCACCGCGCTCCGCATACGAAAACACCACGGTCGCTGCCGCGGGCACGCCACGCACGCCACGCGCCGTGGCAAAGGTGGCCTCGATGCGCATGCCGGGCTTGTCCGGCAACGGCGCGCCCGCCGCCAGGGGCTGGTCGTCGATGAACACCTGAGTCTGTGCGTCGACGACGACCGTGCGGCCGTTGACGTCGAGCGAGCTGTCGGCAAGGACGGGCGGCGTGACGCACGAGAATGCGCACGCAAAGATGACACTCGGTTTGTACACGGCGAATCTCCCAGGAAGTTGCAGCATATCGCGTGGACCGGGATGCTGCGTTGACCTGGGTCAACCCATGTACTTCCAGTTGCGCGGCTTGCCTTCGGCCAGCCATTCGAGCGTGGTCGCGATGCGCTGGACGCGCGTTGCTTCGCGCTTCGCTTCGTCGATCCACTCGATGTACTCGCGCCGATGACTGGCGCTGAAGCCGTCGAAGGTCACGCGTGCCTTGCGGTTGCGCGCGAGCGCGGCGGCGAGGTCGTCCGGCACCTGCGCAGGGGGACGCGGCGCGCTTTTCCTGGCGCGGGTCGCACCCGCATCGCCGAGCAGCATCGCCTTCTTCACCAGCAAGGCGAGGTCCTTCTTCGGTGGCAGGTCGGCAAGCCGGGTGATGCGCCCGAACTGGCCCATGGCGGCCGTGTCCTTGCCGGTCTCAGCCACCCGGTCTCCGAGCCAGAAGCCGAACGCGACATGCTGCTTGAACGCAGCCATGTTGCACAGCAGGCGTTCGCCGTACATGAAGTGCGGCGAGCGCCACTTCAGGGTCTCCTGCGCCGAAGGGCAGGCGGCATGCACGGTGGCGCGCAGGTGTTCGAGGATCGGCCGGGCGAATTCCGCGGCCTCCGCGATGTAGGCATCGACGCGTGGATCGCGGCTGCCCAAGCGGCGCCTCGACGTGTCAGTGCGTGCCGAGGACGACGATGGTCTTGCCCGAGACTTCGATCATGCCCTGTTCCTCGAGCTGCTTGAGCACGCGCCCGACCATCTCGCGCGAGCAGCCGACGATGCGGCTGATCTCCTGGCGCGAGATGCGGATCTGCTTGCCCTTCGGATGGGTCATCGCGTCCGGTTCGTCGATCAGGTCGATCAGGGTCTTGGCGACGCGACCGGTCACGTCCATGAAGGCGAGCCTGCTGACCTTGCGCGAGGTATGCAGCAGGCGATTGGTCAACTGCGAGCCGATCGCGAACAGGATCTTCGGGCATTCGTCGCGCAGCGGGCCCTCGAACAGGTTGAACATGCGCTCGTAGCCGATCTCGGCCAGTTCGCAGGGCGTGCGCGTGCGCACCATGACCTCGCGGCGCGGCGTCTCGACGAACAGGCCCATCTCGCCGATGAACTCGCCGCGGTTGAGGTAGGCGAGGATCAGCTCACGCCCCTCCTCGTCCTCGGACGAGACGGTCAGCGAACCGTCGATGACGTAGTAGAGGATGTTGGCCGAGTCGCCCGGCCGGATGATCGCGGTCTTGCTCGCGTAGCGACGGCGGTGGCAGGCCGCGAGGAAACGCTCCATCGCGGCGCGATCCGGAGTCAGCATCGCGGGCGCCTGCACGCGGTTGATCTCGCGCTGCAGGTTGTAACGAAAATCGGCGATCTTGCCTTGCGCTTCCATCAGGTCCCCTTCCGCGCGGTTTCGCGGCGGTCAAGCAGGCCCGGGCGGAACGCACAGGCATCCATGCGTTTGCGAGCCCGCCAAGGCCGGATGAATCATCTTATTGCAAATTGCGTCGCCGGTGGCGACGGATTCACGGCCCCGCGGATTCGGTTTCATCGCGTGGCCGCATGGCCCATAATCCGCCCCCTTGGGCGGGGGCGCCGCGGGTTTCCGTGGACAGCCCCGTCGCCATCACGTCCGATTCGAGGTAGTGAGCCGTGGTCAAACCGATCCCGCGCCTGCAACTGCAGGGTTTCAACAACCTGACCAAGGCGCTCAGCTTCAACATCTACGACATCTGCTACGCGGTGTCCGAGGACCAGCGCCGCCGCTACATCGAGTACATCGACGAGCAGTACGACGCCGATCGCCTGACCCAGATCCTGACCGACGTGGCCGAGATCATCGGCGCGAACATCCTCAACATCGCGCGGCAGGACTACGATCCGCAGGGCGCATCGGTGACGATCCTGATCTCCGAGCACCCGGTGGTCGACAAGCTCGGCAAGGACATGATCTCCGACGCGGTGGTCGCCCACCTCGACAAGAGCCACATCACGGTCCACACGTATCCGGAAACGCATCCGCACAACGGCATCGCGACGTTTCGCGCCGACATCGACGTCGCGACGTGCGGCGTGATCTCGCCGCTGCGCGCGTTGAACTACCTGATTGACAGCTTCGAGTCGGACATCGTGACGATGGACTATCGCGTGCGCGGCTTCACCCGCGACGTGAAGGGCCGCAAGCACTACATCGACCACAAGATCAACTCGATCCAGGACTACCTGGCCAAGCACATCCGCCAGAAGTACGAAATGTTCGACGTCAACGTCTATCAGGAAAACATCTTCCACACGAAGATGCACGTGAAGGACTTCGACCTCGACACCTACCTGTTCGAGGCGCAGGCCGACGATCTCTCGTTCAAGGAACGCGCGCGCATCGAGCAGTTGCTCAAGCGCGAGATCGAGGAACTGTTCCACGGCCGCAACCTCATGTGAGGCGCCGCTGGGGACGCGAAACGTCCTCGGCAGCGCGCGGTCCGGGTCTGCTCAAAGGCGGTACGCCACCGCCTTCATCACCTTCGAGGCGAAGCGCATGATCGCAGGCACGGGCGGCGGCAGCACCTGCGCGCCGGCGGCGAGCGCATGCTCGGCGTGGCGTGCCTCGTCCTCCTTCATGCGTGCGACGATCGCGCGGCTGCGGTCGTCGCCCGGCGGCAGTTGTTCGAGGTGTTCGCCGAGGTGCGCCTCGACCTGGCGTTCGGTCTCGACGACGAAGCCAAGGCTGAGGCGGTCGCCAACCAGTCCCGCGCCCGCGCCGATCGCCCATGCGCCCGCATACCAGAGCGGATTGAGCAGGCTCGCGCGACTGCCGAGTTCCTCCAGTCGTTCGCCGCACCAGGCGAGGTGGTCGGTCTCCTCGGCGGCGGCATCGAGCATCTGCCGGCGCAACGCGGCATCGCGCGCGACCGCGGCCTGGCCGAAGTAGAGCGCCTGGGCGCACACCTCGCCGACATGGTTCACGCGCATCAGCCCCGCCGCGTGGCGGCGTTCCGCCACGTCCGTCGTCGTGTCGACGAGGTCGCCCGAAGGCGACGGTCGCGAGGCGACCGGCTTGGGTACCGACACGGTTTCCAGCGCGCGCTCGAATTCGACGAGCAGGCGGTCCAGCGGGGACAGTGATCGTTCGGTCATGGCGCGCGATTGTCCAGCTGTTGCGCGAGCAGCGCCAGCGGATGCAATACGGGCAATGGGTCGCCGCGCGCATCGAGGCCGTTGCCGAGGTGGATGCGGCAGCCGACGTTGGTGGTCAGCAGGAGGTCCGGCGCGAGCGCGGCGACCTGGTCCAGCTTCTCCGACTGCAGGCGATCGGCGAATCCGGGTTGCTCGATGAAATAGCTGCCGGCGGCGCCGCAACAGCGCGGTTGTTCCGGCAGCGCGAGCAGGTCGAGTTGCGGCACGCGCCCGAGCAGGACGCGGATAGGCGTGGTTGCGCCGACCACGTTGGCCTGGGTGCACGGCAGGTGCAGGGCCGCGCGTTTCGCGAGCGGGCGAAACCGCAGTGCGGCGAAGCCGGGGTCGTCGGCGAGGAAGGCATGGATGTCGAGTACTCGCAGCGCGCTGCCGGCCGCGACCTGGTCGCGCAGGTCGCCATGGCAGCCGCTGGCACAACTCAGCACAAGATCGGCGTCCGTTTCCTCGAGCGCGCGCCGGCTCGCAGTGGCCTCTGTCGCGGCACGCTCGAGATCGCCGCCGTGGCGCGGAAGGGCGCCGCAGCACTGCGTTCCGGCCACTTCAATGACGCGATGTCCGCTCGCCTCGAGCAGGTGTCGCGCCGAGGCGAGGGTGTCGCGGTCGTACACGCTCGCGACGCAGCCACGGAACAAGGCGATGCGTGCGCCGCCCGTTGCGCTGACCGGCGCCGCGAATCGCGGCAGGACGGGCACCCGCGGCAGGGTTGCCGCCAGGCGCCGCCAGCGGGATGCGCGCGGCAACAGGCGCGCGAGCCAGGGCAGCCAATGGCGCGCGCGGGTTGCGGCGCCAATCCGGGCGAGCGCGGTCAGCCGGTGCGGATCGCGCAGCCAGCCCGGCCATCGGTCGCGCGCGGACCGGGTTGCGCCCAGTGCTGCGCGGGTCCGCACGAGGATCTCCTCGTACTGAACCTGCGAAGGGCAGACCTTCTGGCAGGACAGGCAACCGAGGCAATGGTCGAGATGGGCAAGCGCTGTCGGGGTCGGGGCCAGGTTGCCCTCGGCGAGCGCCCGCGCCAGCGCGATGCGCCCGCGCGGGGATTCCGCCTCGGCCCGCTCGAGCCGGTAGGTCGGGCATTGCGGCAGGCAGAGGCCGCACTGGACGCACTGGTCGGCCAGCGCGACCACACGGTCATCGCCGCGGGCTGCACCGGCAAGGGATACGGACATGCGATTCATGCTACCATTCGCGGCTCGCATGGGATTGCGTCTCGGGTTGCCAGCCCGGGGAAGTTCCGCTATCCTCCCGCGCCCTCATTTACGACGGCCCATTTTCCGGGCCCAGCCAGAGTCTTACGGATATGAATACGATCAGCGCCAAGGCTGAAACCGTCAAACGCGACTGGTACGTGGTCGATGCCGCCGGCAAGACCCTCGGCCGCCTGTGCACCGAACTTGCGCACCGCCTGCGCGGCAAGCACAAGACGACCTATACCCCGCACGT
>Ga0068853_100001447_pt1 | contig 17193 bp, 16 predicted proteins | sample KBSCornC32_FD_65655 | JGI IMG/M metagenome (GOLD analysis project Ga0068853, IMG submission 65655) | Corn rhizosphere microbial communities from Kellogg Biological Station, Michigan, USA - KBS Corn C3-2 | ecosystem: Host-associated > Plants > Roots > Rhizosphere > Soil ...
AGGTCTCGGCGAAATGCAAACGCTGGCGACCGGTGTCGGCGATCTGAAGCGCGTGCTGTCCAACGTGAAAGTCCGCGGAACCTGGGGCGAGACGCAGCTCGGTAACCTGCTGGCCCAAGTGTTTTCGCCCGAGCACTACCTCACGAACGTCGTGACACGACCGGGATCCAATGAACGCGTGGAATTTGCCATTCGATTGCCGGGCCGAGGACCGGAAGACGTGGAAGTGCTGCTTCCGATCGACGCCAAGTTTCCGCGAGAGGACTACGAACGGCTCGTGCTGGCGGCTGAAGCAGGAGACGCTGATGCGGTCGAAGCGGCTGCGAAGGCCCTAGAGGGGAAAATCAAAGCCGCAGCGAAGGACATCAAGGAGAAGTATCTAAGCCCGCCGCAGACCACCGACTTTGCGATCATGTTTCTTCCGACGGAAGGACTCTATGCGGAGGTGCTTCGCCGGCCAGGACTGTCAGAGTACATTCAGAATGAATGTCGTGTCTCAATGGCTGGCCCCACGACACTAACGGCTTTGCTAAACAGCTTGCAGATGGGCTTTCGTACGCTGGCCATACAGCGCCGTTCGAGCGAGGTGTGGGAAGTGCTTGGTGCGGTTAAGACCGAATTCGGCAAGTACGGGACGGTACTGGACAAAGTGAAGAAGAAGCTTCAGGAGGCGACGAATACGGTTGACGATGTGGCAGTCAGACATCGCGCTGTCACCCGATCGCTTCGCGTTGTGAGTGCTTTGCCAGACGGGCAAGCCCAAGCGCTGCTTGGCCCGAGCATGGCGGAGACCGAGGAAGACGAAGAATGACGCGCGCGGGGAGATGCCGGTTTGACCAAGAGTGTGGAATGAGAAAAATGCACTGCTCCTATTTTTGGACTCTGTCCGATGACTGCGGGGCCTGACGCAAAGTCGATTTGGCCTAAAACTGCTCATATAGAGTGGTTGACCGAACGCGTCGCGCGAGGCGGTGCTTGTCGCTTTTACGACCTGCCTCCTCGCCGAGACTGTCGTCGGGCACTCAATTCAGTCACCGGCGGCTAACAGCCGCGCGCGAAAAACGGGATACCCCGCGCAGTCAACGCATCAAGAAATAGGTGCGAGAGGTATCCGGCGACTAGCCCATTGAGCAGCCCGGCCAGAAACCGCAGCATGCATTCTTCAAGCCAATTTAGAAATCGGGCGAGATCGCTCTCCAGGAAGGGGCGCTGGCGCGCGAGCCTATCGGCGCGGCGCCGCAGACGCTGCTGAATGTCGAGCATCGCATCGGCGCTTACCCACACGGCACCGATCACATTGGCGGCACCGTGCCCGAAATGGCGGTGATCGGGACACACCGGCGGGTCGATCCAGTCTGGTAGCGCTGCCCCGAGCCAACCGCCCGCGACACCACCGAGTGCCTCGAACGCTATGCGGTCCCCAGGCTCAGTTTGCGCACACCAAGCGGCATATGCGCCACCCAACGCCATTCCCACCGGACGATGTGTCTCTCGATTGGGCATATCGTTCTCCATTTCCGTTTCGAACCATATTCGCGTTTGGCAGCCCCACTCACAGCCCGGATTTACTGAACTATCTGATCGACATAAGCAGATAGAGACCACGGCGAGTACAGCTTGCGGAGCATGCAAGGCTTTTCTTGCTTCTAATAGATGCGGCGCACCTTTACGGCTTTCGGCATTCCTTCGACGTGCATGTACTGGCCATCGACGATTGCGCGTGGGTGGTACTTATATTGATAGCGATAATAGTATTGCGCTTGTTGCCAAATCGTACCGTTGACGAGCTTTACGATCGTCTCACCGTTCCAACCTGTCCAGGCGCCAGCTATCCGTGATTGCATTGTCATCGCCTCTTAGTCGATGCGGCGAACACGAATAGCGCGCCTCATGCCGTCAACATGCATGACGTTATTGGAAAGCGTCACATAAGGTCGATAAGCGTAGCGGTACTCATAATAATATTCCTCTTGGCGCCATACCGAACCATCTGTCAGCTGAACTACCGTATCGCCTTCCCAACCGTTCCAGTCGTCTTCGATTTGCTTTCTCATGTGACTTCTCACTTTCCGGCGAGAGGAGACTCGCACACTGGTGCGTCAAAAGCTGTCACCCATCCCATATTCCCTGAGAAAGCAAAGTGTGTTTACAAGCGTCATATCCTCGATCGTGCGGCAGGGGGTCTCGAGAAGCAGTGGACTTGCGAATGCCACTGCGGCGGCTTGTGCCCGCGATACAGCGACGTTGATGCGATTGAGAGAGAACAGGAAAGCGATGTCTCGAGGTAGTTCTTCACCACTCGAAGTTGTCATAGACACGAGGCAGACAGGGGCTTGTTGGCCTTGGAAGCGATCGACGGTGCCCACGCGAACAGACTGAGGTAGCGCTGCTCGTAGTGCGTTCACTTGTGCGTTGTAAGGAGCGACAACCAGAATATCATCCAATCTAATCGCACGTTCGTGGCCATTTCGATCACGGTAGACCGCGCCTTCCACTTCAGAGATATAGGCCTTGATCGCTTGAACTTCCTCCGGACTCACTTGCGATCTTTCGAAGTGATTAGTTGGGCTCATGCGGGCGCCGATAAGGTCTGAACCGCTGCGAGAAACGAGAGTCTGGCGGCCTGCAGCTTCATCACTTTCAAGACGACTCTCATAAACGGCGGTCGAAATAAATTCACAGACGCGTGGATGCATGCGGCGGCTGACGGGGAGGAAGATGCCTCGATCGTCCGAAACAACGCGGTGCCCCTCAAGCAAGTATTCTAGGCACGATAATCCGCTGTCGCCGGGATGGTGACCTTGCAGCGGTTGGGGCAGCTGCATTGGATCTCCGACAAGCACAATGTTGATAGCCGATCGTGCCATGGCGAGGACGTTGGCGATTGACACCTGCCCAGCTTCGTCAATGACCAGGGTGTCAAACGCGGGCGCGTCATACCGCGCGAAGTGCCACGCGGTCGCGCCGAGGACATTGGCGGTAGAGATTTCAGGTGCATCATTGTCAGTCACGGCAATGATTTTGGCGTGGTTTTCGCCATCGTCATCATCTGAGACTTTCTGGACGATGCGGCAATTCACGCCTACTTCTTCGGCACGCTCGGCAATCGCTTTTAGCAAATTGCCGATCGCTTTGTGGCTGTTGGAGGAAACGGCTATCCGTTTGCCAGTACGGACGAGATCGACAATGGCGACCGCGCTAACATAAGTTTTTCCGGTTCCCGGTGGGCCTTGGATAGCGAGTGTCGTGCCAGCCATCTCCGAAACTGCGCGGCTAATTTCGGCTGGCAGATCGCTGTTCGACGGAATGATCCCATTTGGGCGTGTGCCGTTAGCAAACGCTGGAGGCGACCGCGTGAGCAGGTGTTCGACAGCAGGAAGTCTACCCGAGTTGGCTATGATCTCATTCGTAACGGCCGCCACCGCGTCTCTCAGGGTAGTATTTTTCAACGGCTTAGGCGGAAGCAGATCAAGCCGGTCGGGAAGGGAGCCCTTTGCGACGGAGCGACGAAGCACCAGCGTGCCCGCTTCATAGTCGATCGCTCGCAATACGACATCGTCAGGCATTGCTGCAGGTTTGATACAGGGGTTCTTGCCGGCACGGAGTTTTGTCTCCTGCAGCGGAAAGCGATAGCTTCGCTCGAACGATTTAGCTGTCACCTTTACAGCGGGTGCGCTCGCTTCGAGCCCTTGTATGCAGTCTAAATCGTCGAACAGCTCTTCACTGTCTTGCGCGAGCCTGTCAAAAATCGCCCAGTAAGCAGGCTTGTCCTCGCGCTTGTGGAATTGACTGAGGTCGAGCAATAGGTCCGCAACTTTTTCGCCAAGTCGCTGGTAGACGGGTTGGAGCCTAGCGCGAAGGGCCGAAATTTCCTGATCTTCTTCCGCAATGTTTGAGAGAGACCCAGCCTCAGGCACCACTCCCAATACAGGCCATGGCATGCCCGCGGGCCGCACTCGCTGTACAAGCCAATCCCGCAGACGTTGCGTAGAGATGCAATCAATGCGGTTATAGTTATAGATCTCGTCGAGCAGATTTTGGTCACCGGATTGACGCCACTGCTCATAGAAAACGACGCTTGCACCAGCGGTCGCCACTTCGCCGGTGCGCTTGTCCATGTAGAATGCCTCAAGATCTTTTATCGAATAGCCTTTCTCGGACGTAACTACTGCACCCGAGATGACTCTGTAGAGATCGACAAATTTTTGTTCACGTTGCAGTTGGTCAATCGCCGCTTCACCTACACGATGCAACGCAGTCAGCCGTCGTAATGCGGCTATCTCATAGTTCGCGTAGTGATAGATATGGGCAGCAGGATGCTGCCGCATGTGCTCGACAAAAAATGCGAGTAGCTCAGAAGTTGCGCGACCTTCGTCCTCTCGATTGTGCGCCCAAAAGCAGCGGAAAACCCATTTGCCATCGTGGTAGTGCCAAAGGCCATGAAGGTATTCTAAACCGCCGGGGAAATAGGGGTCGCCTTCTATATCGTAAAAGATGTCCCCGTCATCCGGGCTCGGCAGAAGACTCAGCCCCTTTCCGAGATCAGCGTGTCGCAATTCAAAAGTTGGAGGGCCGCCAGCACGACGTGCTGTCTGAAGTCTAGCTTGAGACACCAGTCGCTGCTGTGTTTCAAGCGCAAGCCGGGGCACGCGTGTTCCGCGGTCCGCGAGACCGGTCATTGTCGTGACGCCTGCCGTTTCCAGCTTTTGCCGCTGCGACTTACTAATTCCCGCCACAAGCGAAAGGCTGTCTTCGCGCTCCCATTGCCCTTCACACCGCTTAGCCCAGCGACAGACTCCGCACGCTGAAACGGGCTCCGGTCGTGTTTTAGGGCGCTCCGCTAAAAACATCTCCAGCATTCGCCGTGCGTGGCGCGCATAGGCCGATACATCGGAAACCCGTATCGTAAACCGACTGCCATCACCCAATTCTAAGTGGGCATTCTTTGGATGGATGCCCTGAATCTTCGCGAGCAAATCGCTATACAAACAAAGCTGCAAGACGTGCTTGGGATCGGGTTTGCGCTTGAGTTTGGTATCTACGACCTCATACGACCAAGCACCCAAGGAAGATGGTAGTTCCACGCGCTCCAGGAAGTCCGAGTAGCCGCCCCAATCGCCGTCGAGGAGTGCTCCTTGGAATATCACGTTAGCGCCCGCCGCCATTGCTTCCGCAGTAAGGCGCAAAGCGTCCTCAAACTGGATGTCGTCCTTGGGAATTTCAGCAACGCTTCGGCCTTCGGCCTTCAGGCGCCTCAAAAAGGCTAGTTCGTGTTCGTCACCTTGCCGTTGCAGCAACACTGTTTCGGCGCTGTCTTCGTCCGGTTCGACATCGCCTTTTTCGATCAAGCGCAAGTCGAGCGTCGTTGCGTGGCGGCAACCCTTGAAGCGCATCAAGTCGGAGGCAGACAATCTAAAAGCGTCACCGATCATGCGCATGCGCAATCCCCTTTCCTCTGCTATAGCAGATCGGGGCGACAAAAGCTGTCATGGAGGTGAGGATGTCGTTCGCAAAGGCGCAAGAGCTCCTTAGGCTGGCGATGATGGCCACGCGAAAGGGCGGGGTTTCGCTGGAGGAGATCAGAGAAGAGTTTGGTTGCGCACACCGCTCGGCGCAGAGAATGACAGTTGCTTTGGAAAGCGCATTTCCTCAAACACAGAATCAAGACGGCGAGGATCGCAAGCGTCGTTGGCGCATCTCGGCGCGAGCTATTCTGCCATTGCTGACGCCATCCGCCGAGGAGTTTGCGGCGCTCACAACCGCCATAGCTGAGCTGGCTTCAGCCGGAATGACTACTGAAGTCGCAACCGTTCGACAGCTGGAGCGAAAGATACGTGCGTTGGTTCCTCCGGAGGCGGGCGTCAGGCTTGCAGTTGACGAAGAAGTGCTGCTTGAAGCGCTAGGCCACGCAGCGCGGCCAGGTCCCCAACCCGCCAATAACAGGGACGTCGATATTGCGATCTCCGAGGCCCTTAAAGGTCCCTTTTTGCTTAAGATTATTTATCGTACGCGACAGCAAAACAAACCTACCCTTCGGACGGTGGCGCCTCATGGCTTACTACTCGGTACGCGTCGCTACCTCGTTGCACGGGACACAACTAAAGCAGCTGGCGCGCCGCTACAGCACTATCGCGTGGAGGAGATTTATTCGGCTGAAGTTCTTGAAAGGAGCTTCGAGCTCGACCGCGATTTCAACATTCGCCGTCATGCGGAGAAAGGGTTTGGCTCATATGAGAGCTCAGCTGAATTCGGTGTAGTCGTCTGGCGCTTCTCACCAGAGGCCGCCCCCCATGCCCGGCGTTTTGTTTTTCACCCTACGCAGTCGATGGAAGAGGAGAAGGACGGGTCGCTGTTGGTGAGGTTCAAAGCTTCTGGTCATCTTGAGATGTGCTGGCATCTGTACCAATGGGGAAAGTCAGTTGAAGTACTTCAACCAGCACGGTTGCGCGAGATGGTTCACGGTCATCGACGGGTCTTTGCCGCGCTGCCATAAATTTCATTCTTGCCCGCCGTGACCAGACATTAACTGCCCAATAGGCAGTAGACGACGCGGTTTCAGACAGTCGGTTTTCTGACGTTATAAACAGGCCGAATGCGAATAATCGAACGATAGCGTAGTTTCGGCCAAATGCACTGAATTCACCGCGCTTTGCCAGAAATACGATCCTGCAAATAGTAGGCGACTGCGTCGGCCACGATAAAGAAGCAGTATCTCGTGTCATGGCGATCTTGTACGAGGCATGTATCATCGGAGCAGTCGAACGCATTTCGCTGTTTGGCGGTATTGATGGGGACCTTCGATGGGAGGCCGTAGCGCCGACGCGGTTTTGCTACGATTTTCCTGACTTCAGTAGCCTAGAACATAGTAGCCATTTCGAAGTTCATCGCGCATTCTGGCATGCTTTGCAGCTCTCATCGCTGAGTTGCGGTTAGCACTGCACAATTTGCGAGAGGTGGGCTGGCCGTCCGCGTGCCAGGCGACATCTGTGCAAAGTTGCCGTTCTGCACTCCCGTTACAGCCCGTCGGTGGGCGCCGGCCAGTAATCTTCGCACCATCCATCTACCTTTCCGGGAGCGTGCGAATTTGTTAATACTGCGTTTCCGCTGGCATTAAGCGACTAGCGCGGTGGCCGGTGGTTGGACTCATTTTTTGAATACTCGGCAATGTGGTTGCGCGTCAAAACGTTTCTTGTCGTCAGTGTTGTGACACTGGGCATAGCGTTCACCGGTACGTGTCCAGCGCGGGCTGACGACGCGGTTCAAAGCTCGTCGGATATTCAAGGTGCACAGCAAGCTCTCATCGCGCTCGGCTATGACATCGGCATCGCCGATGGAACGATAGGCCCCAAGACTCGGACCGCTTTGCGCGCGTTTCAAGCCAAAAGCGGCATCTATGCTAGCGGCCGCTTGAACGACGCGACAGTCACCGCACTTAACGCGGATGTCCTATCCACCGCGAACGCGCCGGCTGCAGAGCCCACACCCGGGGCTCAGGCAAACGATATGCCCGATGCTAGTTCAACCGCCGCCGCGTGGCTCGTGTTGGTTGTGACCTGCTTCGTCGTGTGGCGTTTTACACGCAAGCGGTCAACAAAAGTGGCTCACACTGCGCAATCGGCGGCGCCCGTAACGTCGGTAGTATATGGCGACGCCGTTAATGCCGGTACGTCGAGCACAAGCGTTCGACAGACTATCAAGCTGAACACGCGCAACACGTGCTGGGTGCCTTTCGGAAAGGATGTTGTAGTGGCGGGTCACACTATTCGCGGTGGCATGCTGTATGTCGGCGCCGCGCTTGTGCAAAATGACGGCCATAGCACCGAAAACTGCTTGATTAACCCTGCACAAAAGGTCGCGACGAGCGGCTCCAATCATGCCGGGACGAACATGCCCTACTGGCCGTCTTATAGCTTCTTGGAACCGCGCTCGAAGCTCGCTTACTTAAACTGGCTAGAAACCGGCCGCAACGATCCGACCGCTTATATCGGTTATGTATTTTTGTATTTCTATGGACTTGAGCGCCGCTTGATGCTCGAGGATCCTGGCGCTGAAGCCGTGCACATCATTGCCGAAGTAAAACGGTTGCTTGAGATCTATTACGATAATCACTCGTTCAACGGCTATGCTCGCGCTTTGCTCGCTGCTGCGACTATGAAGTTCAATCAGGTGTTCGAATGGCCGGCGCTGGATATCACGAGGCGCTGCTGGCAAATGCCGCTCGACTTGGCGCTATGCATCGGTCGCGCGATCGCGCAAGGAACGGCGCTAAATGCAGAGCAATTGATCGCTTGGTATGACGCGCATCCCGAGAAACGCTTACCGCCTGCTGCGCGCAAGTGCCCCAACGAGTTTCTGACGCTCTTCAAAACCAAATTTGCCGAGAAATTCCCGAGCGGCATCAAAGTCGCAAAGCCGAAGCGCACTTTGTCGGGGAGCTACCGCGCGGCAAGTGCCACATTCACGGTTACGGTCCAACCGTCACCACCATGTCCGGACATATCGGGCTTAAGCGCGCCGCTGACGCAAATCGAGCCGCTGATCGAAGCGTGCGCGACCGAACTATCGGCATATGCGAGAATTATCGGGCGCGAAGCAGCGTCACGAAATGTCGTCGCCGCAGCTGCGTCCCTGCCAGAACAATTGCGCAATACAACGGCGGCGCAGCCGCTCAATGAATTAGCGTCATGGCTCGGCGAAAACGTTCCGTCCGGTCAAGCGGTGCTGAATTTGCCTAAGCTCCTTTCGCATGTAGGTGTTTCGCTTGGGCCCGCCCGCAAGCTTACCAAAGCCGACATGGTGCTCGCGGCGGAGGCACTCGCCCGTTGCAACTACGGCATCGAGCCCGATCCTAGGAACACATATCCGAGTCCTGCACTGACTGGCACTGCCGTCGTGTTCGCAGCCGAAAACGGCGCACGACTGCTTCAAGTCAGGCCTGAGTTCCTGAGCGCGCTGACGCAAATCGACATTGGAATGCTGGTCGCGGCCGCCGATGACGTGGTCGCCGCCGTCGAAACCCAGACACTCGAAGAAGCTGTCGCGCGCAATATGGGCTTGTCGTCGGTTGAGAAAATGAGGCTGACTGCGCGCATCGCGTTTCTGGCGAAAAATCCACCATCGACTCGGCTGCTTTCTCAGTTCAAGGACCGAACATTGTCAGAACGTGAAGCCGTCGCGCGGTTGGCGATCGCGGTGGCGGCGTCCGACGGTATCATGGCACCGAACGAACTGAAGTTGCTCGAAAAGATTTACAAGGCGCTCGAACTGCCGGTGCAGCGGCTTTACAGTGATGTCCAGGGCCTTACCGCGCAGGACGAGTATATTCCAATAGTTGCTACGGCGGACCCCTCAACCGCTGTACCAATCCCACGGAGGCCTAGTGCAGCAGCACCACAAGCGATTGCACTCGACGCTGCGCGGCTCGCGCGCACGCGCGCCGACACTGCGGTCGTGTGCTCGATACTTGGCGACATATTCCGCGATGAGAATGACGACGGCGGCGGCAACCTGGCTGCCACGGCTCAAAGTGGTGTGCCGACGATTGCAGCGTCGAGCCTGACAAGCAAAGGAAGCTTCCCGGGACTCGACCCCAAATATGTGCCGTTGATCGATGCGCTGTCTGGACATCCGAGAATGTCCTGGAGCGACTTCGACATGCTCGCGCGCCAGCACGATTTGTTGTGCGATGGCGCTATCGAAGCCATAAACGACTGGTCTTACACCAAGTTCGATGCACCGTTGCTGGACGACGGGCCAGAAATAGCGATCAATAGCGAGCTACTGGCACAAGGACGGGCGGCATGAGTGCGGCGGGCGAACCCACAATCAGACCAAAGGAGCGCGATGCCATCATCCAGGCACTGAGCGCAGGCGTCGTGCCGAGGCTGGGTTTGAAGTTTCTGCAAGTCGGTAGACTTAGGGAAGTGCAAGCCCTCATCAAAGATATCGAGCGCATTGCGGATGGAGGCAGTGCCGTTCGCTTTGTAATCGGCGAGTACGGTGCCGGCAAAACATTCTTCTTGAACTTGATACGGCTGATCGCGATGGAAAAGCGGCTGGTCGTGCTGTCGGCCGATTTGGCGCCAGACCGCCGCTTGCAAGCTACGGGGGGGCAAGCACGTGCGCTTTACGTTGAAAGCCTGCGCAATTTGTCGACACGCACGAAGCCTGACGGTGGGGGGCTTGGCGGTGTGGTTGAACGCCGATGTTTCAGGCACTGGCGTTTGTCGTAATCGATGAGTTGCACGCGTTTCTGGATTCCGAGCGTGGCGTTCAACTTGCGTCGCTGCTGAGGCGGCTTGATGCAAGAACCGGACGTCGAGCACGGCGTATAGGGCTGTCGGCCACAATCGGGAATTTGTCGTTGGCTGCGGCATGGCTCAACCCTGGAGGCCCCAGCGCAGTTCATCGAATAGAAAGTCATGCAATCTCCGCGCCGCTCCAGCTGCAAATTCGCGGTGCGCAAGAGCCTATTGATGACGAAAACGTACCAAATGCCGAGCAGCCGCCACAAAGCAGTGAGCAAGTCGCTGAGCATTTGTTCAAAATTATGCGAGGCAAAGGCAATCACCTTATTTTTGCCGGTAGCCGACGCAACACCGAAATTCTTTCGGACAAACTACGATCCATGTGCGCCGAGGCAGGCGTGCCCAATGAGTTCTTTCCGCACCACGGCAATTTATCAAAAGAGACGCGAGAATCGCTCGAAAGCCGGCTGAAAGAAGGTGTGCTACCAACCACGGCGGTGTGCACGACGACACTTGAGCTCGGAATCGACATTGGATCGGTGGAAAGTGTTGCTCAAGTTGGTGCTCCCGCGTCGATCTCATCTTTTAGACAAAGGCTCGGCCGATCGGGCAGGCGAGAGGGCAGTGCGTCCGTTGTCCGGATTTATGTTTCGGAGCAGAAGCTCGACGCCAACTCGAGCTTATTTTCGCGGTTGCGCGTCGAAACCGTGCAAGCTGTTGCGGCTGTTCAACTGCTTTTGCGTCGTTGGGTCGAGCCGCCACAAGCAGGAAAGCTGCATTTCTCGACGCTGTTGCATCAAACGTTATCGGTAATTGCCGAACGGGGCGGTGTTTCCGCTCAAGCGGCTTTCAAGCTGCTGGGAGGCACTGGGCCGTTTGTGGGGACTTCACCGGCGCTGTTCGCTGACTTGCTTCGTGCCATGAGCTCGCGGGAGGACAAGCTTGTGGAGCAAGCGCCGGATGGCACACTTATGCTCGGAAAACTTGGCGAGCGGCTGACAAGCAACTACGATTTCTACTCGGTCTTTGTCACATATGACGAATACACGATCGTCACCGAGTCAAAAACCCTCGGCACCTTATCAGTCACCAACGCGCTTGGTCCTGGCGATTATCTGATTTTCGGCGGACAGCGCTGGCAAGTGCGGGAAATCGACGACAAGTCGAAGCGTGTTCTCGTCGATCCGGCGCCCGCCGGTCGCGTTCCCAAGTTTGATGGTGAAGCTGCGCCGTTGCACGACGAGCTGCTGGCCGAAATGCGTAAAGTTTATTTGTCGAGCGACGAACCTGCGTTTCTGAATGCCGCGGCCAAGGACTATCTCGCCGAAGGACGTAACGAGTTTCGATCGCTTGAGTTGGACAAGCGTAGCACCGCGCTGCTTAACCAACGCATTCACTTACTTCCTTGGGTCGGGACGCAAAAGCTCGATACTTTGCGCTTGGCGTTGCGGTACTGCGGCTTGCAAGTCGAGCAAAGCCGCATCGCGGTCAGTGTGGCGGCGGACTCGGGGACCATCCTGCAAGGCGCGCTGCAGCAGCTTGCAGTAAGCGCCCCGTCGCCTGACGCACTTGCGCTTATGAGCGAAACGTTGCGTTCAGCGAAGTATGATTATTTGCTGTCTGATGAGTTGTTGCGCTTTCAGTTCAGTAAAAATCGGTTGGACTTTGAAGCCCTCGCAGCCGCGTGCAAGTTGCTTATGCAATAGTTTTGTTAGCGTTAGCTTTCGACGATTTCCTAGTATTAAGGGATTTGTGGGCAGGATTCCAATTGCACACATGATGGTGCGCCAATGCCGTTTCGCCAAAGCATGCTGAGTGTAAAAGTGGTATTGTGCACTATTGGCCCGTTACGCTTGGCGACGGTGTGGACCGCGAGCGTCGCAAGGCCCAAGAGGACTGAAAATAAGTAAATGCCAACAGCTGCTCTGTGCCCGAATTGACAAATCCCAAAAACGCATTTTGGCAGACGGACAAATCAATACCTCTCGACGCTTGCGAATATCAACGTTGCTGAAATGATGCCAAACCGGAACGACCGTGCATCACTTCAAAGTAACCTAAACGATCGCGTTCGCTGCGTGCTGTAACGCGGGTAAACGCGCTCTTAAAGCGATGAAAAATTAGCCGCGTTGGCCCGGGAAAGTGCATTGATGCGCGAAAGCTTGCTAAGTTGTTCGCATGTCGGTCGGTTCGGGGGAGACGGATCTCTCGGTAGGGCGTCATATGGTTGCACAATGCACATCCATCGCTAGAGCCGTGCACTCCAAACAGGACTACGTACAGTCGAACGCGTTTTCGCGCCGGTCTGGCGCGGCGATGTCGCTGACTTGCGGAAGAACAAATGATGCCGAACTGCGCTTGTTGCAATGAGCAGGTGCGGGCGGGATTGCTGTCCCGCCCGCTGACCATCAGGCCGCTTTCGCGTTGCCTTCGATGGTCTTCAGCTCAGTCGCATTGATGAGAATGCGGCGTGGCTTCTTCTCTTCGGGAATGACCTTTTCCAGGTCGATATGGAGCAGGCCGTTTTCGAGCTTCGCACCGCGAACCTCTACATGCTCGGCAAGCTGGAACTGCCGCTCGAAGCCACGGCCGGCAATACCCTGATGCAGGTATGTCGGCTTCTCGGTCTGCTCGACCTTACCGGCGACGGTCAACACGCCGTCACGCACTTCGATATTGAGGTCCTTCTCCGCAAACCCGGCCACCGCGAGGGAAATGCGGTAGTGGGTCTCATCCGCGCGCTCGATGTTGTAGGGCGGATAACCACCATTGCCGGTATCGGACGTGCGTTCCAGCATGTCGAAGAGCTGGTCGAAGCCGATGGTCGAACGGATGTAGGGGGAAAAGTCTATCGTACGCATATCACAACCTCCTTGAAGCGTTGCAATTTCCAAACCGGATGCCCTCGGGCCATCCGGACAGCAAAAAATTTAGAGCTGCAAAACGAGGCCGCAAGTACTTTGACGATGAAAAATTTTTAAACTCGAACGCAGAACCGAGAAGCACCGATCCGCGTTTGAACGGGGTTTTGAGTTCTCAAAGTTGGGTTCCTGGTGCCAAGCCGGGTAGGACGGAGAAGCGCTAAAGGAGGATCGCCATGCTACAAATAGCAATACCGCCTTTACACCCGCAAACCGGTGACCTCGAGCTGGACAGGGCTCTTAAACCCGCTCGCTTCTATACACACCCAAACGCCATTCTGGTGGACCAGCGCCTGAGCCCTGCGGAAAAGCGAGCCATGCTGGCATCCTGGGCATCGGACGAATGCGCCGTCGATTCCCACCCCGCACTGCGGGCAGTGCCATGGTGTCCGACCGTGGTTACCTTCGACGATGTGATGGAAGCGCTTCAAACGCTTGACCGTAACACCGATCGGACCGGTCTGAACTGCGTGGAGCGCGGCCGCGACAGTGGTAGCAGCGCGCGGTCCTGACCATGGCCCTCAATAGCGCAATGGAAAAGGCGATCGTTGCTCCTGAGGGGGCTCTTTTTGCGCTGAGTTCCGCAGGTCAAAGCGCACTGCTGCCGGCGAAGCTGGCATTTTCTGGGAAGTCAGTCCCTGAGGCGGTTCGTAGCGCCGTCTCAGCAATTCGTCGGCGACGGATCACACGCACCAGTGATCTCGCTGTGCCGTTAATCGCAGACTAGAGAAAGAGACGCCTGAGGTGCGCTTCGCGCACATTTTCCGCAGGAATCTGCTCTAAAAAGCGAATGCCAGCCTCTCGGCCATTATTCCAAGTGACTTCTGCTTTGTAGAGAACTCGGGCTGTAAGGTTGGCGAGCGTAATGGATTTCGGAATCGGTTGTCCTTTAGGGAGCGCGATCTTCGCGCCGGTGTCGGAAATATCTCTGATGGAACATGGGAACTCGTGAGTCCCGTCAAAGTACGAGACCTTTCCTGCGAGCAAAACGCGCCGACGTGGCTTCGGGCGCCGCTCATTCTGCGCCGGTGCCGTTGGCACTACGAGCGGTGGGAGGTTCTGTGTATCGCGCCTGTGAACCATCGCAGTAGCCAATATGATTGCTCAGAACCTAATCGCAATCAACTATGCCAAGAACCTCACGGCCCGATCTCGGATGACGCTTTTCCGCGCCATGGTCGGACAACAAAGATTCTCCGCTCCTTATATCAGAATGGAATATCGAACGAGCTTCGTGCAGTGGCGAGCGTTAATCTTGGGTTCGTTTCACTGAGGCTTGGCCATATCCGTCCGGGCATCGAAGAACGCGCCCCTCCATGGCGCGATCATCTTAACGGTCACAAGTATTCAACGGATAGCAGCTCGCCGAGTCGCGGCCAGTCAGCACGAAGCGTCCTGCCGGCTTTGGCTTGGCGAGCATGCAATAGAAGCGCACTACTAAAAAGGAATTCGAGGTCGGGCGTCAGGCTTCGCCCCGCTCATTCATCTACCTGGGGCACAGCTTCTTGCAGTGACGCCGTCTCGGACGGTTGGGCCCGCACGAGCACTGCAAGTGACGCCGAGTGACCGTCCCGCCAGACTGATGCCGTGGCCCGCTTGCCGGCCGGTGTTTCAGCTACGGCAAGCGCCAAGTCTCTCTGGCTTTGGATGGAACGGCCATCGAACGACGTTATCACGTCGCCTTGCTGAATCCCCGCAGCATCGGCCGGCGATCCATGCACGACCTGATTGACGAGCACACCTTTTGCATCGGTCAAACCGACCGCCTGGGCAATTGAAGGTGTTAGAGGCTGCATCGAAACACCGAGCCAGCCTCGCGAGACGGAACCGCTCTTGCGCAATTGGGCGACCACAGACTTCGCGACATTGGAAGGAACCGCAAAACCGATACCCACGCTTCCGCCCGATGGGGAGTAGATGGCGGTGTCAATCCCAACGACCTGGCCATACTGGTTGAAGAGGGGGCCGCCGGAGTTACCCGGGTTGATCGGCGCATCGATTTGAAGGAAGTCGTCATAAGGGCCTTCATTGATATTGCGACCGTGCGCCGAAATGATGCCCGCGGTCACGGTGCCTCCCAAGCCAAAGGGGTTGCCGACCGCTAACACCCAGTCCCCCTCTTGGGCCTCATCGGAATTACCAAACGCGACATATGGAAGGTCATGCCGCACATCTATCTTGATGAGCGCGACATCGGTCTTGTCATCGCGTCCTATCAATCGTGCAGGGTGTTCAGATCCATCGCTTAAAGTCACGGAGACTTCACGCGCACCGTCAATGACGTGGTTGTTGGTCACGATGTAGCCCGCAGGATCGACGATGAATCCACTGCCAAGGGCCTTTTGCTGTGGTGTTGTCAAAGATCTCCCTTGCTGTTCGTAATAGCGGCGCAACATTTCGCCGAAAGGCCCTTCAAGCTCCGGGATGTTCTGCCGCACGACCCGACCGCCAGACAGCGAAGTGATCTGCACCACCGCCGGCTTAACTTTTGAGACAAGCGGAGCGAAGCTCATCTGCGACGATGCGCCCGGCACTGCAATCGGGCTGCTCGCCGCTTGCGTCGGTAGCGAGAGACACAGGGCAGCTGATGCTGCAAACGCCGATGAAAGACAAAGCTGCGCCGTCTTATGACGGGACAAATTCGAAATAATGCTCATCGATAAGACCTTTCGATCAGGCTGCTGCGTTGAGGGCCGGACGCCGGGAAGCAGTGGCTATCGGTGGAGGTTGTGGATCATCGTCATTGGCACCGCTCGTTCGGTCGAGTGCGAGCCTCGCATGCATGATCGAAGAAAATGTGACGGGGAACGGAGTGCCCGGCAGATGTCGCAGGGTTGGCAGCGATGGCACGGCGTGCCTATCCGAAGCCCAGGCTGCGAGAATGGCGCGCTTATCTTCGAGCTCAAGGGTCGTATCCGCAAGCACCTGGTGCGGATAAGTAAATTTCCAGACGGGCAGGGTCGAGCTGCTTGGACCCTTTGCGATTGAGATTACGTTGTCCCAGTTTTCCATAAGCGTACTCCACGTCGTTAGGAGCTATTTCCGTCAACGGTCGGAGGAATTCCGAGCAGCAGCGTTTAAGCCATGGTGACATGGCACGCGTACTCATCACTCGTCCGGCTTTCCTCAAGACCGCATTCAAAAGGTGAAAGGCCCGGTCCGGTGTGAACCGGGCCTTCGCAAGTTTAGAAGTCCATGTCGCCCATGCCGGCGGGAGCTGGTGTCTTCTCCCGCTTCGGCTTCTCAGCGATCAGGGCTTCTGTGGTGATCAGCAGCGATGCGACGGAGGCTGCATCCTGCAGCGCCGTGCGCACGACCTTCGCCGGATCGATGATGCCGGCGCGCACCATATCCTGGTACTCGCCGGTCGCGGCGTTGTAGCCCCAACTATAGTCGTTCTTCTCAAGGAGCTTCCCGACCACAACCGACCCGTCGGCGCCGGCATTCTGCGCAATCTGCCGCGCTGGCACCTGGATTGCCCGGCGTACGATTTCCACGCCAGCGCGCTGGTCGTGGTTCTCGGGCTTGACGGCTTCGAGAGCCTTCAACGCGCGTAGCAACGCGATGCCGCCACCGGGGAGTATGCCTTCTTCGACCGCCGCGCGCGTGGCATGCAATGCGTCGTCGACCCGATCTTTTTTCTCTTTGACTTCCACTTCGGTTGCGCCGCCGACGCGGATGACCGCCACGCCACCGGAAAGCTTCGCCAGCCGTTCCTGCAGCTTCTCGCGGTCGTAGTCCGAAGTCGTTTCCTCGATCTGGCTTCGGATTTGGCTAACGCGTGCCTCGATCTCCTTCTTCTTGCCGGCGCCGTCGACAATGGTGGTGTTGTCTTTGTCGATGGCCACTTTCTTGGCGCGGCCCAGCATGTTGAGGGTCACGTTCTCGAGCTTGATGCCGAGATCTTCCGAGATCGCCGTGCCACCGGTCAGGATAGCAATATCCTCCAGCATAGCCTTGCGGCGGTCACCGAAACCAGGCGCCTTGACGGCCGCAACTTTCAGGCCGCCGCGCAGCTTGTTGAC
>Ga0068853_100001449_pt1 | contig 17187 bp, 14 predicted proteins | sample KBSCornC32_FD_65655 | JGI IMG/M metagenome (GOLD analysis project Ga0068853, IMG submission 65655) | Corn rhizosphere microbial communities from Kellogg Biological Station, Michigan, USA - KBS Corn C3-2 | ecosystem: Host-associated > Plants > Roots > Rhizosphere > Soil ...
CTACAAGGCCGAGACGGCGCGAGCCGCTCTGGCGGCCGGAGCGAGCGTCGTGAACGACGTGTCGGGCGGGCTGCTCGATCCCGCCATCCTGGGGGTCACGGCGGCCGCGGGCGCGGCCGTCGTGGTCGGGCACTTGCGCGGGGCCCCCGCCACCATGATGGACAGCGTGACCTTCGAGGACGTCGTCGTCGAGGTGGCGAGCGAGCTCGGCGCCCGGATAACCGCCGCCCGGGAAGCAGGCTGCCGGGAGGTCTGGGCCGATCCCGGGATCGGATTCGGCAAGCGCGCAGAGCATAGTCTCGCGCTGCTCGGCGAGCTGCCCGCGCTGATCGCTGCGCTGGGGGTCCCCGTGATGGTCGGGGTGTCCCGCAAGTCTTTCCTGGGCCACGTCACCGGGAAACCCGTCGGCGAGCGGATCCTGGGGACGGCGGCCGCCGTCACGGCCTCCGTGCTGGCGGGCGCTCGCGCGGTGAGGGTGCACGACGTGGTCGAGATGCGAGACGTCGTTCGCGTCGCCATGGCCATCCGCGCCGCCGCCCGGTCCACGGAAAGCCGATCGGAAGCTCCCCTTCCACGACCGGGGAGCATAAGATCGCCGTCCCCCCCATGAGCTCAGCGCAGGACCTCCCCCGCCGCTTGTTTGGCACTGACGGCATCCGCGGCGTCGCGAACCGCGACCCCATGACCGCCGAGATGGCCCTCCGCCTGGGCCGTGCGGTGGCGCGGCGGTTCCGGCACCCCGACCGGGCGGGGCGGATCGTGATCGGCAAGGACACGCGGCTGTCGGGCTACATGCTGGAGAGCGCGCTGCAGGCCGGGATCGTGTCGGCGGGGGCCGACGTCATGCTGGTCGGTCCGCTGCCGACGCCCGGGATCGCCTTCATCACCTGGTCGATGCGGGCGGACGCGGGCGTGGTCATCAGCGCGTCGCACAACCCCTACCAGGACAACGGAATCAAGCTGTTTGCGTCCGACGGGTTCAAGCTGCCCGACGACGTCGAGCACGAGATCGAGCGCGACATGGACGCGATCTCGGCCGAGATGTCCGAGATGCGGGGCACCTCCCCCGAGGACATCGGCAAGGCCGTCCGCATCGACGACGCCACCGGTCGCTACGTGCAGTTCTTGAAGGCGGTCTTCCCGAAGGAGCGCACCCTCGACGGGATCAAGGTCGTGGTCGACTGCGCCAACGGCGCCGCCTACCACGTGGCGCCGCAGATCTTCGAGGAGCTCGGCGCCGAGGTCGTCGCGGTGGGCGTCGAGCCGAACGGCCGCAACATCAACGACGGCTGCGGGGCGGTCGCCCCGGCGCGCATGGCGGCGGCCGTCGTTCGCGAGGGTGCGACGATCGGCGTGGCGCTGGACGGAGACGCCGATCGCGTCATCCTCGCCGACGAGAAGGGGAACGTCATCGACGGCGATCAGATCATGGCGCTCCTCGGGACGCGCCTGCTCGCGGCCGACGCTTTGCCCGGACGCACGGTCGTCGCGACCGTGATGTCGAACCTCGGCCTGGAACGAGCCCTGACGGGGGCGGGGGGACACCTGCTCCGAACGGCGGTGGGCGATCGCTACGTCGTCGAGGCCATGCGCGAGCGCGGCCTGCGCTTCGGCGGCGAGCAGTCGGGGCACCTCGTGTTCCTCGACCACGCCACCACGGGTGACGGCGTGCTGGCGGCGCTGCGGGTCCTGGCGGTCATGGTCGCCGAGGAGCGCCCGCTCTCCGAGCTGGCCGCCCGGGCGATGGTCCGCTATCCGCAGGTGCTGCTCAACTTCCCCGTGCGCGAGAAGCGCCCGCTCGACCAGTTGCCCGACGTCGGCCGCGCCATCACCCAGGTCGAGGCCGTGCTGGGCGCCGAGGGGCGCGTGCTGGTTCGGTACTCGGGCACCGAGTCGAAGGCGCGCGTCATGATCGAGGGCGCCGACGAGACGAAGATCCGGGCCCACGCCGACGAGATCGCCAGCGTGATGAAGCGCGCGCTCGGCGGTTGAAGGCCGGCCGGGGAGGGCGCCGGCCACCACTGGCGCGGAGAGAGCCGGACGGGGTATAGGGTCAGCCAGTTTGTTCGAGCGTCCGCGATACATCGCCGTCGAAGGACCGATCGGGGTCGGCAAGACCACGCTGGCCGAGTTGCTCGCCGCCGAGCTCGGCGCCCAGCTGGTCTGCGAGCAACCCGACGACAACCCGTTCCTCGCGTCCTTCTACCGGGACCCCCGCCGCCACGCGATGTCCGCGCAGCTCTTCTACCTGCTGCAGCGATACCAGCAGCAGGGCGAAATGGCCCAAGGAGACCTGTTCGCGCGCGGCGGGATCGTCGCCGACTACCTGTTCGCGAAGGATCGTCTCTTTGCGGCGCTCACCCTGTCGAACGACGAGCTGGCCTTGTACGAGCGCATCTATCAAATGTTGCGCCCGCGGGTCACCACGCCCGACCTGGTCGTCTACCTGCAGGCGCCGACCGAGGTCCTCGTCGAGCGCATCCGGCGGCGCGGGCGCCCGGCCGAGAAGCCGATTCGCAGCGAATACGTCGAAGAGGTCTCGCGCGCCTACGCCGAGTTCTTCTTCCACTACGAAGAGGGTCCGCTGCTGATCGTGGACGTGTCGGAGCTGGACTTCCTCGCCGACCCCGATCACCGGGCCGATCTCTTCGCCGTGATCCGGCGGACGCGGGCCGGCGTGAACCACTGGACTCGGCGCTGACCTCCCGGCCAGCCCGCCGCCCGGCGGGCCCGGCGTGCTAGGAGAAGGGGCATGACCGCAACCACGGGATCTCCCGCTTCACCGTCGTCCTCCGCGTCGTCGGGCAAGGTCACGGCGCTGGCGCTGGGGGCGCGCAAGGGTGGCACCGAGAAGGTCGCCGTCGTGACGGCCTATGACGTCGCCTTCGCGCGTCTGGCCGATCGCGCCGGCGCGGACGTCGTGCTGGTGGGGGATTCGCTGGGGATGGTGGTCCAGGGCCATGCGTCGACGTTGCCCGTGACGCTGGACGAGATGGTCTATCACTGCCGCGCCGTGGCCCGGGGGGTGACGCGCGCGCATGTCGTGGCCGACATGCCGTTCATGAGCTACCAGGCTTCGGTCGAGGAGGGCATGCGCGCCGCGGGCCGCCTCATGAAGGAGGGGGGGGCCGAGGCCGTGAAGCTGGAGGGGGGCGTGGCGGTGGCCGAGGTCATTCGCCGTCTCGTCAGCGTCGGGATTCCCGTCATGGGCCACGTCGGGATGACGCCGCAGTCGGTGCACGCGTTCGGGGGCTTCAAGGTCCAGGGCCGGACCGAGGTGCAGCGCCAGCGCATCCTGGCGGACGCCCGGGCGGTGGCCGAGGCGGGCGCGTACGCGATGGTCATCGAGGCGGTGCCGCGAGGGCTCGGCCAGGAGATCACGGCGGAGGTCTCCGCCCTGACCATCGGCATCGGGGCTGGCCCGGGCTGCGACGGTCAGGTCCTGGTGATGCACGACGTGCTCGGGCTCGATCCGACCTGGAAGCCGCGCTTCGCGCGTCGCTACGCCGAGCTGGGCCAGGCGACGATCCAGGCGTTCGGCGACTACTTCGGGGATGTCCGCGCGGGGCGCTTTCCGTCCGACGGTGAGAGCTTCGAATGAACGGACGCGCCGATTCGGAGGCCGGCCGCCTGCCGCGGGCGGTGCCCGTCGTCTCGGCGCCTGCCGAGATGTCCGCCTGGGCGGAGGCGGCGCGACGGGACGGCGCGCGGATCGCGTTCGTTCCCACCATGGGCTACCTGCACGCGGGGCATGTCGCTCTGCTCGACGAGGCCAGACGCCTGGGCGATCGGGTGGCGCTGTCCATCTTCGTGAACCCGACGCAGTTCGGACCGCGGGAAGATCTGGACCGCTACCCGCGGGACTTGCCGGGCGATCTGGCCAAGGCCGCCGCGGCCGGCACCGACGTGGCGTTCGTCCCCGAGGTGGCCGCGATGTATCCCAGCGGCCACCAAACCACGGTCCAGGTCCACCGGCTGGAGCGGGGCCTCTGCGGAGAGGTCCGTCCGGGCCACTTCGTCGGCGTGGCGACGGTGGTCTGCAAGCTGTTCAACATCGTACGGCCCCACGTGGCCGTCTTCGGCGAGAAGGACTTTCAGCAGCTCGCCCTGATTCGCCGGATGGTCCGCGATCTGGACATGCCCGTCGAGATCGTGGGCCTGCCCACCGTGCGCGAGCCCGACGGGCTGGCCATGTCGTCGCGTAACAAGTTCCTTTCGCCAGCCGAGAGGGCGCGCGCGGCCGCGATCTCGACCGCGCTGTTCGCGGCCCGCGAGCGGTGGCGTTCCGGCGTGACCGACGCTGCGCCGCTGATCGCAGAGGTGTCGGCCGCCTTGGCCGAGCCGGTGGCTCGGATCCAGTACGTCGAGATCCGCGACGCCGAAACGCTCGAGCCGCTCGCGACCGTCGACCGTCCCGCGGTCCTGGCGGTGGCCGCTTTCGTCGGGGCGACGCGCCTGATCGACAACGTCCGCCTCGGCTGACGAGCGACCTGACGTTCGGATCTCTCGCGCAAGAGTTGCTCGAGGGTTGCCGGCGGTCACATCCTCGGCTAGGAGACACACCACAGAAGGAGGATCCGACATGGCGACTCGCACCTCGACCGCGCAATGGGAAGGCGATCTGAAGTCAGGCAAGGGCACGATGACCGTGGGGAAGGGCGCGTACACCGGCCCCTTCACGTTCGTTTCGCGCTTCGAAGAAGGTCCGGGGACGAACCCCGAGGAGCTGATCGCGGCCGCTCACGCCGGCTGCTTCTCCATGGCGTTCTCGAACGAGCTGGCCAAGGCCGGCCACACTCCGACGCGCGTGGCGACGAAGGCCACCGTGCACCTCGGCCCGGATCCGGCCGGCGGTGTCCATGTCGGGAAGATCGAGCTGAGCTGCGAGGCGCAGGTCCCCGGCATCGACAACACCAAGTTCCAGGAGATCGCCGCGGGCGCGAAGAAGAATTGCCCCATCAGCAAGCTGCTGGCGACCGCCGAGATCGTCCTCGACGCCAAGCTGATGTGAACGAGCGCGTCGCGACGTAGGGGCGGGGCGCGAAGGCGCGTTCCTACGTCGTGACCCGCGAGATGTGGCCCAGCTTGCCGTCGAGGCCTTGACGGTAGAACCAGCGCAGCTCTTCCAGCATCGCGGGCATCCGGTCGGGCGCCACGTAGCGCGCGTCCAGCGTCGAGGCGTACCGGCCGGCAGCAGAGTTGGCGGCTCGGTACCGGTCATGCTCATCGGCGTCGAGGTCCCCCGCGAACTCCACGTCGTGATACAGCCGCCGCCGGAGCCCGGCCATCTGGTGCCGGCCACGGCTGGCGCCGCCGAGGAGCAGCGCGCAGCACACGAACTTGTCGACCTCGGCCTGCAGCTCGAGCTCCATCGCGGAGACCGCTCGATCGCCCGAGGCGCACAGCGCGAGGTAGACGAAGTGGCTGACGCCCTCGAGCACCACGCAAAAGTCCGCGAAGTTCGCGTCGTCCAGCCGCAGGGCAGGATCGTGCCGTTCCAGATTGGCGAGCGCCCGCGGGTCGAGGAACAGGCCGATGTCTACGTGCTCGGGGGACTCGCCCTGACGGACCAGCACCTGCTCGCGCGGGGTCCGCGCCGGGCTGGCACGCTGGCGGAGCTCCTCGTCGATGAGGAATCCCTCGACGGGTAACTCCGTCTGGACCCGATAAAGCGCCTCCAGGCCGCCCTGCAGACGGCTGAGCACGGACGGAGAACCGCGAACCGCGCTGCCCTCGAGGAGGCTCAATGCAGCGTGTCCCCTGGGTCGCCGGACGGCTTCACGGCGATGACGCCCTCCTCGACGAGCCGGCGCGCCGCCCAGCCGCTCCTCGTGCGCATCCATCGCTCGTAGAGCCGGACGATGTCGCGGTCCGAACGGGCCCGCGCCGAGGTTCGATGGCGGATCGTCATGAGCACCCCGACGAACCGCGGAAAGTGGGCGGCGAGCTCCGTGAAGACGTGGCCGGTCGGAAGCGTCTCGGCGCGCCCCCGGCCTGGGATGCCCGCGCAAGCTCGCTCTCGATCGGGGGCGGCCCGCTCGCGATCACCGGCCAGCTCGGCATAGGCCATCCCGCCCAGCGCGATGTAGTAGTCGACATCGACCAGCTTTCCGCCCAGGCTGTCCCCCCAGAAGCCCGAGAGGAAGAGCGAGGTGTCGCCGATCTCTCTCAGGCGCGAGCGTCGTTCGCGGGGGCTCGCCTGTCGGGCCTGCAAGAGCTGCAGACCCAGCGGGCGATCCTCGATCGGCTGCGCGGCGTAAGCAGCCAGGAGCTTCGCCAGGTAGGGCTGGGTCGGACCTTCCGCAGGCAGCCCCTCCGCCCGCAGCGCTTCAGCGACCTCGCTGCGGAAGAACGTCTCGAGCGACTCACCGAGATGCATGATCCACCTATGGCATTCATCGGCACGGAATCAAGAAAAACTTAATGATCTTGTGTATATAGAGCGTTAACGGTCTGGCAGGCGCTTCGGTTCGGTGCCAGCCGAGCCCGCGGATCGCGTTGACTTGAGCACACTTGTGGTTAGGCTCTGCCGCTAGCACTCTGTGCGCGCGAGTGCTAGCGCCAGTGCCGGCCCGCGCCGCATACAACCCGCTTTCAGTTACGAAGGAGACACGTCATGAAGGTTCGCCCGCTGCAGGATCGCGTGATCGTCAAGCGCATCGCCGAGGAGGAGAAGACCCGAGGTGGCATCATCATTCCCGACACCGCCAAGGAAAAGCCCGGCGAGGGTGAGGTCGTGGCGGTCGGTTCCGGCAAGGCGGACGACAAGGGCAAGATTCGTCCCCTCGACGTGAAGAAGGGGGACCGCGTCCTCTTCGGGAAGTACTCAGGCAGCGAGATCAAGGTCGACGGGGTCGACCACATCATCCTGCGCGAGGACGAGATCCTCGGCGTCCTCGAGAAGTAGCCCAGCGAATCAATCGACCGAGACAAGGAGAAAGCCGAATGTCAGCCAAGGAAATCTTGTTCGATGCAGCCGGGCGCAACCGGATCCTCGAGGGCGTGAACATCCTCGCCGACACCGTGAAGGCCACGCTCGGGCCGCGCGGTCGCAACGTCGTCATCGAGAAGTCGTGGGGCTCCCCGACCGTCACCAAGGACGGCGTCACCGTCGCCAAGGAGATCGATCTCGAGGACAAGTTCGCGAACCTCGGCGCCCAGATGGTGAAGGAGGTCGCCTCGAAGACCTCCGACACGGCGGGTGACGGAACCACCACCGCCACGGTCCTGGCGCAGGCCATCTTCCGCGAGGGATCGCGCATGGTGGCGGCCGGCCACAACCCGATGGACCTGAAGCGCGGCATCGACAAGGCCGTCAAGAAGATCGTCCAGGCCCTCGAGAAGGTCTCGAAGCCCACCAAGGGTCAGAAGGACGTGGCGCAGGTCGGGACCATCAGCGCCAACGGCGACGAGTCGATCGGCAAGATCCTGGCCGACGCCATGGAGAAGGTCGGCAAGGACGGCGTCATCACCATCGAAGAGGCGAAGTCCATCGAGACCACGCTGGACGTCGTCGAGGGCATGCGCTTCGACCGCGGCTACCAGTCGCCGTACTTCGTGACCGACTCCGAGCGGATGGAGACGAAGCTCGAGGACGCGTTCATCCTGCTGCACGAGAAGACGCTGACGAACATGAAGGACCTGCTGCCGATCCTGGAGCAGGTCGCGCGGGCCGGCCGCCCGTTGCTGATCGTCGCCGACGTCGAGGGCGAAGCGCTGGCGACTCTGGTCGTCAACAAGCTGCGCGGCACGCTGCAGATCTGCGCGGTCAAGCCGCCGGGCTTCGGTGATCGCCGCAAGGACATGCTGAAGGACATCGCCATCCAGACCGGCGGCCAGGCCATCACCGAGGACCTGGGCCTCAAGCTGGAGAACCTGACCCTGAAGGATCTGGGGCGGGCCAAGCGCGTCAGCGTCGACAAGGAGAACACCACCATCATCGACGGCGCCGGCAAGAAGGCCGACATCGAGGCGCGCGTGAAGCAGATCCGCCAGCAGATCGAGGACACGGCCTCGGACTACGACAAGGACAAGCTGCGCGAGCGTCTGGCCAAGCTGGTCGGCGGCGTGGCGGTGGTGCGCGTCGGCGCGGCGACGGAGTCGGAGATGCGCGAGAAGAAGGCGCGTGTCGAGGACGCGTTGCACGCGACCCACGCGGCGGTCGAGGAGGGCATCGTCCCGGGCGGCGGCGTGGCCTTGATCCGCGCGCTGCAGGGCCTGGACAAGATCGAGGGCGTGACCGAGGAGGAGCAGGTCGGGGTCGCCATCATCAAGCGAGCCTGCGAAGAGCCCTGCCGCCAGATCGCGGCCAACGCCGGCAAGGAGGGCGCCATCATCGTGAACAAGATCCGCGAGGGCAAGGGCGCCTTCGGGTACAACGCGGCCACCGACGAGTTCGAGGATCTCATCGAAGCCGGCGTGATCGATCCGACCAAGGTCGTCCGCTCGGCGCTGCAGAACGCGGCCTCCGTGGCGGCGCTGCTCCTCACCACCGAGGCGCTGGTCGTCGAGCGTCCGAAGCCCGAGGCCCCTCCGGCTCCGGGCGGCGGCGGCGACATGGGCGGCATGGGTGGTATGGGCGGCATGGGTGGCATGGGCGGCATGATGTGAGCGAAGGGGGGCGCTGCCCCCCTTCGTGACCCCCAAGAACAGAAGCAGATCAGAGGCGGGCCCGGATCCGTGGAATCGGGATGTCTCCGGCGGGCAAAGCCCGCCTCCGATCTGGGCTTATTAGAGATGGAAGTTAGAAGGCGGCCGACGAGCCGGCCCGATGGCGAAGCCGCCCCGAGGACCGCACCGGAGCATAGTTTGTCCTATGTGAGGAGCGGACCGGAGGGGCGGCGCAGCCAGCGGGTCGGACGAGGGCGCGCGAAGCGCGGGGTGGGGTGGCAGGGTGTGGAGGACCCGAAGCTCCCGAAGGGATCGTCGGCCGTCGGTGGAACGAGCCGTTACGTTCACTCCGTGGTGTAGAGGAGGGAGAGGGTGGCGGTTTGGCGGCGGTAGTCGCCGACGCCGTTGCCGAGGGCGTTCGCGTAGAAGGAGGTGCGGCCCACGAGCTGGAGGTGCTCGGAGAGGCTGCGGCTCAGCTCCACGCGGACCTGGCTGCGGGTCTCGTCCTCGATGCTGGCGCTCAGCTGGCCGGACGGCCCCATCGCCAGTCTGATTCCGTCGGGGTAGGTGGCGTAGACCACCTCGGCGCGAGCGGCCAGGTAGATGCCGAGCGGCAAGGGCGCGGTCAGGCGGACGATGCCAACGTGCCGGACCAGCGACTCGGAGAGGCTGTTCGAACGGTTCCACTGGACGGCGTAACCCGCGCCCGCCAAGACACGGCCGGTGCGCGTGACGTTCACCTCGCCGGTGATGAACTGATCCTGGTGGCGGGTGCCCACCGGATCGAAGATCGGCGGGCAGGTCTGCGAGGTCGGGCACGGCGCGGGGTCGTTCACGACGCGGCCGCCGGCGAAGCGCCTGACCTCCAAGCCGGCCGTCGCCGTCAGGTCCCAGTCGGCCGTGCCGTCCTCCGTCTCGCGCGAGAAGCGATATTCCAGCGCCACCACCGGCGCCTGGAAGTCGTAGTCGCGCTGAGGCTTGTAGACGAACCAGCGGTATCCCGCGGCCAGCCCCAGCGTGTGGGAATCTGCCAGGGACCTCACGAGGCGCAGCGTGGGAACGATCGATCGGAAGTCGCGCGCCACCCCCGAGAGCGCGCGCTCGGTCGGGGTGCCCGCCTGCGTGGCCTCGTAATAGTTCAGGCCGACGCCGAGCTTGCCGCGTGGATCGGTGGCGATGCGCCAGGCTCCCGCATTGTCGACGACGTAGACGTTCTCGTTTCGGGCGCCCGGGGCCAGGAACAGCTTTCCGGCGGCCAGGATCGAGAAGGCCACGTCCTGCCCGCGCGAGAGCGCGCTGGAGGTGCCGAGGCTCACCACCCCCCGCGCCAGCGCGGAGCCCAGGTTCGGGGTGGCGTCCGTCGCGCCTTTGATGGTCTCGGCCCGGTGGACGTTGTCGTCGTACTCGGCCCCCAGCTCGGCGCGCGCCCAGACTCGCTCGCGGTCATCGGCCGCCTGGGCAACCGCCGCCCAGGTCTGGATGGTCGCGCTCGCGGCGATCGCGAGCCACATGCCGCGAGGGGGCCGGCGCATTCAGCGCGCGAGTGTACCGCGCTCGGCTCGTCGCGCGAGAGTCAGTATGCGCGCTGGGCCGCGCGGGCGCGCAGCGCCGCGGCCGAGCGCGTGAGCTCGGTTGAACGAGCGCGCAGCGTGGTGACCGCGGCCTCGAGCGTGTCGAGGTTGGCCGGGGGAGCGCCCGGGGCGTCCAGACGGCGAACCTGGGCCAGCAAGGTCGGATCGAGCACGCCGTACGGCTGGGGAGAGGCCGTCGCCGAAGTGGTGTTGCTGGTGGTCGGCGGGGGGGCCCCGCCGGCGCTGTCGGTGCCGGTCGCGGTCCCGGCCGTAGAGCCGGCGGCCGGGGCGGCGGTGGGGGCGGCGGGGGAGCTCCCGGTTCCTCCTGGAGCGGCCCCCTCGGCGCCCAGGTTCGTGCCCGTCCGGGGCGGCCCCGAACCGTTCTTCGTGCCTGATCCCGCCTGCGAGGTCCCCGTCCCCAGGGCCAGGACCCGAGGCTTCGGTTGCTCCAGCGGCGAGAACGGATCGCGCTCGAGCTGCCCGGCGCGCCGCCGCAGCTCGCGACGCGCCCGGAGGTCGACGACGCGCGTCTCGATCCGGTTGGCTTCGACCGTCAGTCGGCGCGCCTCGTCGGCGAGGATGTCGGCCTTGGCCTCGAGGTCCGCGCGATCGTCGGCGGGACCCGCCGGAACCTCGCGGGGCCACGCCGCGGCGGGGCCGGCCGGTTCAGGCGCCCGCACCGAGCCGCCCCGGGCCTCGAGATCGGTCAAGCGCCGGGAGACAGCTTCGGCGTCGGCCATGCGGTTGCGGAGCTTGTAGTCGTCCCGGATCCCACGCGGATTGCGCTTGAGGGCATCGATCTCGGCGTTGATGCGGTCGAGCTCGGCGGCGAGGCGAGCGCGCTCGGCGGCGTTGGCAGCCGAATCCGTCCGGGCGGGGGCCGAGGCGGCAGGGGCGCCGGAGCCCCCCCGGCTGGCGGTGGGGACGGTCCCGGCGACTGCGTTCGCGCTGGAGGCCTTGGAGGCCTGCGACGTCCGGCGCGCCTCGATGTGGCCCGCGGAGGGCCGTCGGGCGTCCCTGTCGGCGCGCGCGGAGGCGGGCAGGGCGATGAGGCCGCAGGCGAGGCCGAGGACGAACGAGCTGATCAAGTTCCTGCGGGACATCGAGGTGAAAATCTTCTCCGATCCGTCAACGATCGCAACGCCGTAACTTAGCAACGTCCATACCAGAGACACGCCCGCGGGAGGCCTTTGAAATCGCGGTCTCGGAGGGGAACGCCTCCTCGGAGACCGCGGCAATCTCAGTTTTTTGACGGCGCTGCCGAGAAATCAGAACTGAAGTCTCTCACAGAGGTGTGCCGCATGTTGAAGTTCGCCGGTTCGCGTCGTCGCCATCCCACCCAGGCGCTCGCGTCGTCGTCCCTGCAGAGTCCTCCCGACGCTCGACGCCCTGGCGCGCTCCGCGGAGCGGGGGTGGCTCTGACCGCCTGGGCGCTGGCGTCGGTCACCGGGCTCGCGACGGGCTGTGCCTCGACTCCGCCGTCGCCGACGTCCGCGGCTGCGGCGAAAGGGGCCACCGCGGCGGACTATTACCCCCTCGAACCGGGGTGGAAGTGGGCGTACGACCTCGAGCGCAGCGGCGAGCACATGCTGGCCGTGTATCAGGTCCTCGAGCGTCTCCCCGATGCGGCCATCGTTCAGGCAGGCGACGAGATGATCGCCTATTCGGTGTCGCGCGAGGGCGTGGCGCAGAAGGACGGCGCGGTGATCGGTGACTTCGTCCTCAAGAACCCCATCGCGCGGGGGGCCGAGTGGCCCGTCTTCGCAGGCTCCGCCAAGATCGCCGCGGTCGACCAGAAGATCAGCCTGCCGTCGGGCGACTACACGGATTGTGTGGTGGTCGAGGCGCTGCGGCGGGACCCGACGCGGATGACCCGGACGACGTTCGCCCGCGGCGTGGGGCCGGTCGCCATCGAGATGGCCGTCGAGTCTCACGGACAGCTTGTGACCACCCTGCGGGCCAGCCTGCGCGGGACCACCAGACCCGGACAGGATCCCCTGGCCATCGCCGGGAACTGAAGCACGGTTTCCTCGCGCCCCGGCGCGGTCGGGACTAGATTGGCGCCGTGACTTCGGCTCCGGCAGCGCGCGCGAAGCGTCTGGCTCGCGGAAGCGCGCGGGCCTTCGCGGTGGTGGCGTTGGCGGTCGCCGTGTCGCCGGGGTGTCGCTCGAGCGGTACGGCCGGGGCCCCGGGGCGCGCTGCCGTTCCGGCGCCGCCGGTGGGTGGCGCCCGTGGCGAACCCGTGTCGAGCAACATCCTCCGCGCGGATTACGCTGGCTCGGAGGCGTGCAACGGTTGCCACGCCGACGTGGTCGCCGCGTGGCGAAGGTCGCCGATGCACCGGATGACCCGGCTGCCCGAGACCGCCGAGGTGCGCGCGCCCTTCGACGGACGCGAGTTCGCCTTCAAGGAGGACGTGGCGCGCTTCGAGCAGGTGGGAGCCGCCCGGTTCATCCGGCTCGCCTCGGCGACGCGCGGCGAGCACCTGTATCGGGTCACGAAGATCATCGGCGGGCGATATCGCGAGGACTTCGCCGGGCTCGAGGTCACCTCCACCGACGCCGGGGCCAGCGTGATCGGCGATCCCCGCGCCGAGCTGATCCTGCCCGCGTCCTTCGTCTTTCCGACGCAGAGCTTTCGGCTGAAGGGCTACTCGGTCATGGTGACCGAGCGTCCCGGATTGCGAGCGGGCGGCGTCTGGAACCAGACCTGCATCTTTTGCCACAACACGATCCCGTACTTCGATGATCTGTGGGGCGCGCTGCACGGTCCGGGCGCGCCCGGCTACCAGGGGGAGGTCGTGGATCGCGTGCTGCCGGAGCGGGCGCGGCTGGTCTACGGCGTGCGTGACCCCGCGGCGTTGCTGCCGGCGCTCGACGCGGAGATCGCGGCCCTCGGGGGCGGCGCCACGGTCGCGACCCGAGCGGCCGCCGGCGGATCGAGGTCTGCGGGGGAGGGCGCGGGCCAGGCGGGGCTGCGGCGGGCCATCCTTGAGGCAAAGGCGCGCTTTCAAGCGAGCCATTTCGTCGAGGTCGGGGTGGGGTGCGAGGCTTGCCACGGGGGCAGCCGCGAGCACGCCGACGACCCGCGCCGCCGGCCGACGTTCGAGCCGCGCGCGTCGTTCCTCGAGGTGACCCGGCAGAAGGGCGGCGGCCCTCTCACGGAAGCGGAGTGGCAGAACCGCGCGTGCGCGCGCTGTCACCAGGTCCTCTTCTCGCGCTATTCGCGGACGTGGGAGGGCGGCGCGCGGCGAGGGCCGGGCGACGCTGGCGGCAGCCACATCACGTCGGGCGAGGCGCGGGACTTCCTGCTCGGAGGGTGCGCGCGGGCCATGGCGTGCAGCACCTGTCACGATCCGCACGGGGAGGATCGGCGCGACCGGCTGGCCGAGCTGGCGACACCGGCCGGCAACGGCGTCTGCACCGCCTGTCACCGTGAGCTGGCCGGCGAAGCGGCGACGGCGGCGCATGCCCATCACGATCCCGCAGGGGCGGGCGGTTCGTGCGTCGCCTGCCACATGCCGCGCAAGAACATGGGCCTCGGCTACGAGCTCACGCGCTATCACCGCATCGGCTCGCCCACCGACCGGGCCCGCGTCGAGGGCGATCGTCCCGTGGAGTGCGCGCTCTGCCACGCCGACAAGACGATAGGCGCGGTGCTGGGTGACATCGCACGGCTCTGGGGCAAGCGCTACGACGAGGCGCAGATGGCACGGCTGTACGGGGGCCTCGACCAGAACGTCCTCGCCGCCACGATCGCGCGCGGCTACGCGCACGAGCAGGCCACGGCCATGGGGGTGGCCGGCGCGACCGGCGCGGCCGCCTTGCTGCCGGCCATCGAGCAGCAGGCCAGGTCGAACCCGTACCCGCTGGTCCGCCTCTATGCCCAGTCGGCGCGCGCCCGCCTCCGCGGCGTACCCTTCCGGCCCGATCCCGACCTCCCCACCCACGCCACCGCCGCCCCGTCGGACGTCAACGACGAGGACTGAGCTGGGTGGGCTAGCCGCTGTTGCGCAGGCCGGCCGCCACGCCGTTGATGGTGAGGTGGACGGCGCGACGGAGCTCGGCCGTGTCGCCGGTCGTCGTGCGCAGCCGGCGCAGCAGGTCCACCTGGAGGTGGTTCAGCGGATCGATGTAGGGGATCCGGTTGCGCAGGCCCTGGGCCAGGGTCGGGTTGCTCTGAAGCAAGCTCCGGGCGCCCGTGATGAGGAAGAACGCCTTGCGGGTCTCGTCGTGCTCGCGCTCGATGCGCTCGAACACCTGAGCGCGCAGCTTCTTGTCGCTGACCAGGCTCGCGTAGCGCGAGGCGATCCCCATGTCGGTCTTCGCGAGCACCATGTCCAGCTTGTCGACCACCGTGCGAAAGAAGGGCCACCGCCGGTACATGTGCTTGAGCAGCGCCTCGCGCTCGGCGCGCGCGGCCCGCTGGCCGCGACCCCGGCCGGCGCTCCTCGAGCGATCGCCTCCGCCACCACCCGCGAGGAACGAGGTGACGGCCGAACCGAACCCGTAGAACCCGGGGATGCTCTGGCGCGACTGGCCCCAGCTGAACACCCACGGGATGGCCCGCAGGTCCTCGATGCGATCGGACGCGCGGCGCGCCGACGGGCGGCTGCCGATGTTCAGATCGCTGATCTCGTTGATGGGGGTGGCCTCGCGGAAGTAGCGGATGAACCCCGGCGTCTCGTAGACCAGCGCGCGGTACGCCGCGAAGGCAGAGGCCGACAGCTCCTCCAGCGCCTCCTGGAACCGCGCCTGGTCGGCCCCCAGATCGGCGCTCGGCAGCAGGCTCGCCTCGAGCGTCGCCGCGACCAGCGTCTCGAGGTTGCCGGCCCCCACGACCGGGTCGGCGTACTTGCTGGCGATGACCTCGCCTTGCTCCGTCAGGCGGAGCTGCCCGTTCACGCTGCCGGGCGGCTGCGCCAGCACGGCGTGGTAGCTCGGTCCGCCGCCGCGCCCGACGGTCCCGCCTCGGCCGTGGAACAGGCGCAGCGTCACGCCATGTCGCGCGAGGGTCTCGACCAGGCTCTGCTCGGCCTTGTACAGCTCCCAGTTGGACGTCAGGAAGCCGCCGTCCTTGTTGCTATCGGAGTACCCGAGCATCACCTCTTGCAGGTCGCCCCGACTCTCGACCAGATGCCGGTAAAACGGCAGGGACAGCAGACGCTCCATGATGGCGCCGCAGCCCCGGAGATCCTCGATGGTCTCGAACAGGGGCACGATGTTGAGGGCCAGGCGCGGCTCCTCTCCTGGCACCAGCAGGCCGGCCTCCTTGCAGAGCAACGCCACTTCCAGGACGTCGCTCGGTCCGGCGGTCATCGAGATGACGTGGGTCGGAATGCACTCGGGGCCGAAGCGATCGTGCAGCCGCTTGGCGGATGCGAGCGTCGCCAGGTGCTCGGTGGTCTCCGGGCTGTACGTCAGGTGCGGAGAGACGAGCGGGCGCGCCGTGGCCAGCTCGGAGAGCAGGAGCTCCTGCCGGGCCGCCTCGTCCAGAGCGCCGTAGCTGTCTCGTCCGGTGGCCCGGGCCAGGATCTCACCGACCACGCGTCCGTGGACACCGCTGTGCTGCCGCAGATCGAGGGAGGCCAGGTGGAACCCGAACACCCGCACCGCCCGCCGCAGGCTGCGCAGGCGTCCGTCCCGGATGAAGTCGAGGTTCGCCGTCGCGAGCGCCTGGTCGACGATGTCGAGATCGCGCGTCAGCTCGGCGGCGCTCGCGTAGGGGCGCGCCGGGGCCAGCGCGGCGCGCGGGCCGCTGGTGGTTCGGCCCACCAGCGCTGCCTCCGTCGCCGCCAACCGGGCGTACACGCCGGTGAGCGCGCGCCGGAACGGCTCCTCGGCGCGGCTGGCCGCGCGATCGGGAGACTCGTCCGCCAGCGCCGTCAGCTCCGGCGTGATCTCGACGTAGCGCGAGGACAGGCTCAGATCGGCGCCGAGGGCGTGGATCTCTTCCAGGTAATGTTGAAACGCGATGGCCGCCTGGTGGGCCACGGCCTTCTCGGTCACGTCGTGGGTGACGTGCGGGTTGCCGTCGCGATCGCCGCCGATCCAGCTGCCCACGCGCAGGAATGGCGCCAGCTCGACGTTCCGGCCCAGCGCGTCTTCGAGCCGCGCATAGATCCGGGGAATGATGGACAGGAACGTGGAGCGGAAGTATCCGAGCCCGCCTTCGATCTCGTCGGCCACGGTCGGCTTGGCCGGGCGCAGCTCGCTGGTCTTCCAGAGAATGGCGACGTCGCGGCGCAGGCCGTTCTCGAAGGCCGTGGGATCCTCGGTACGGTTCGCGGACAGCCGCGCCGTGATCGAGTGATGCCGCTCGAGGATGCTCTTGCGCTGGACCTCGGTGGGGTGCGCCGTCAGGACCGGCTCGACCCGCGCCTTGTCGAGGCGGGCCACCACGCGCTTCGAGGACACCCCCGCCGCGCGCAGGCGCGCGAGCGCCGCGGCCAGGCTCTCCTCGACCGGGATGACGGCTGAACGGGTGCCCTCGGTGCGCCGCCGGTGGAGGTCCTCGGCGATGTTCGCCAGGTGGTGAAAGAAGCTGAAGGCGCGCACGACCGCCGTGGCGCGCGGACCCTCCAGGCTGCCGGTGATGCCTTCGAGGGTGGTCCGGCTGTCGACGTCGTGGTCGCGCCGATAGCGGACCGCCGTGCGCCGGATCTGCTCGACCAGGTCGAACATCGGCTGGCCCGCGTCGTCACGGATGGTGTCGCCGAGCAGGCGGCCGAGGAGCCTGATGTCCTCCCGCAGCGGGAGATTCTGATCGACGGTGACTTTCTTCTCGGTCCGGCCTCGTGCCATGGGACCGAACCACGCTAACACCGTCGGGCCAAACCCTCGACGCTTTTCTCCCCGAAAGAGCGAATGTCAAGGGGACGAAACAATCGAACCGATCTGGGGGCGATGTTTCACTCCCCGTGGCGCGCGCGATCCGTCGCAAGAGACGTACACCGGCGCGGAGGCGCCGAGGCCCCGCGCCGGCCGGTCTGCCCCCGACTAGTCCG
>Ga0068853_100001451_pt1 | contig 17183 bp, 11 predicted proteins | sample KBSCornC32_FD_65655 | JGI IMG/M metagenome (GOLD analysis project Ga0068853, IMG submission 65655) | Corn rhizosphere microbial communities from Kellogg Biological Station, Michigan, USA - KBS Corn C3-2 | ecosystem: Host-associated > Plants > Roots > Rhizosphere > Soil ...
CGTCCGCTTTGTAACCGCAGGTTGTTGACGCAACTGACGCTTTTCTCGAAGACCTGCGGCCCCATGATGGCCGAACCGACCGACAGCACGACGCCTCCATCGAGCCGATCGACCGAGCCGCCGAACAACTTGAAGTCCCACTCGGCAGCGCGGCCGATAGCCCCTCCGCTGAACACGGGATGATTCGAAATGATGTCATAGCCGATGCCGGGATGCACAGTGACGGGAATCTGGTGCCGCCAGGCCTGTCCGAGTATCGACGCGTGCTTCCAACGATGGGCAATCACCGTGCGCCCCGCCGGCCAGGCTTGTTGCTGCATGGCGCGCAAGAGGTCGGCCCGTGCCGAGGTCAGCGGATGAGCCGGGTCAGCTGCAATCGCTGCAGTCAGTTCGTCGACGGCAGGCAGCGTCACTCCATCTTCGTCAATGAGCCGGCCCAGGGCCCGGCCGTAACCCAGGCCGTCCAGGGCGCCCGCCATAATCGCCCGGTGGATATTGACGGCTGTTTCCTGCCACGTGCCGAAGGTTCCTGACGCGACGTTCATTTCGACGCTCTCGGTCGACGCGCCGAACCAGGCGTATTCCCAATCGTGAATCGTCCCCGCGCCGTTCGTGGCCAGGTGCGTGATCCAACCCTGGGCCAGCAAACGTTCGATAATGCGGGCGCTGCCGTTACGCAGTAAATGCGCCCCGTAGATCAGCATCACTGCGGCATCGCGCTTTCGCGCTCCGCGGATTTTTTGCACACATTCGTGAATGAGTGCCGCATTGCGGTCGGAACAACCCCGCGGGGGCGAATCCGGATCGACCAGAATGTCGTCGGCCTGCGTCAAATGCCGCCGCTCGGCCAGGGGATAGACTTTGAGTTGTGATAAATCGATTGGTACGACGTTCATGGCATCTCCGCGCTAGCTCACCCCCTTAGTAAGGGGGGGGGATGGGGGGGGCGGGTGAAAATGTTATATCGCATTCCGGTTAGAAGAATCATCGCAGTGGCGTTTGGGTATGTGAAATTTGACCCGGCCTGTATTTCTCAGGCCAGGACCATACTGCCAGCATTGCGTCAGAACCGCGCCGCGCGACCCCCCTTGGCCCCCCCTTACCAAGGGGGGAGAAAATGCGCGGCTGCGCCGCGATTAGACTGGCCCGCGAAATCAATTCCGCTTGCCTCTTACGTCGCGGTTAAACTACCATCATTTCAGAATAAAATCCTGTATCTCGTTTGCCGGATGATCGCCTCTGGAGGTTTTTTCATGAGACTGATGCCGCAAAACCGAATCTTAACGTCCCTGGCGCTGTTGCTGGCAATGGCATTCTCGGCCCAGGTCGCTCTTGCGGTGGATAAATCCGTGGGCAAAAAGACGAAGTCTGCGCTGGATCAGCCGGCCTCAGAGGATTCGCCGAAGTCGAAAGAACCGGCAACAGCCGGAAAGACCGAAGAGGCCACCTTCGGGTCGGGCTGCTTCTGGTGCGGCGAAGCCGTTTTCGAACAGTTGAAAGGGGTCAAGTCGGTTGTTGCCGGCTACAGCGGCGGGACGGTCGAAAACCCGACATACGAGCAAGTCTCGACCGATCTGACCGGACATGCCGAAGTCATCCAGATCACCTTCGACCCCGACGTCATTTCGTTCGACGAACTGCTGGAGGTCTTCTGGAAGTCGCACGACCCGACCAAACTGAACGAACAGGGCCCCGACCACGGAACCCGCTATCGGTCGGTCATTTTCTATCACACCCAGGAGCAGAAGGACCTGGCCGAAAAATCGAAGCAGAAGCACGACAAACCGGGCCGCACTGCCCCCAAGATCGTCACGGAAATCACGAAGTTTTCGGCCTTCTATCCCGCCGAGGACTATCATCAGGACTTTTTCAAGAACAATCCGCAGAACGGCTATTGCAAAATCAATGTCCGCCCCAAAATGAACAAGATCAAGAAGGATTTCAAGGACCTGATCAAGGACCCGCCGGCGAAGAAGTGAACGGGCAGCCTTCGCGCAACCCTCATTTTCGCAGCGGGTTGCGGCCAGCCGACCATTTCATCCATGTGATCGCCCCGTGTTGTCGCCACCGGCGCAATTCGTGAGCTAGACTTCAACGTGCTGCGTTGCAGTCTGGATGAATCCCCGGGCCAGATCATCACGGCGGCAGATTTCCTCATGGAATCGATGTCGACTTGTGGAATGAGCGAATCGCCCGTTGCCAAAGTGGAGCAGGCGGGGTGCGTTCACGTGCCGCCTGCCAAAGAGCAGTCCGGGCAAGCGCTGTGGGAATTGAGCGGCAGCCTGTACCCGCATGCGCCGGCGCAGCGAATTCTCATTTCGACTCAGCCGTACACCGTTGGCAGAGACTGGGACAACGCCTTGCAGTTGGCCGACGCCACGATTTCTCGCCGTCATGCCGAGTTGTTGCTGGTCGAGAACGATTTGTACGTTCGCGACATCAACAGCCGCAACGGAACCTTTTTGAACGGTCACAAGATATCCAGCTTCCAAAAGCTGAAGGGGGGCGACCGGCTGCAGTTCGGAACGGCAGTCTTTACCGTCCATCCGCCGCGTGATTCGGAAGTGGATTCGGTGTTCGTCCCGCACGCGACGCTGATTGAGAGTGACATTGGCGACTTTGCCCTGGCCAATCTGCAATTCGAATCGTTGCTGAACAAGCCGGCGTTGATTTCGTTCTTTCAGCCGATCGTGCGCCTGGCCGATTCTCGGACGGTCGGTTACGAAGTGCTGGCCCGCAGCCGTCTGGTCGGGCTGGAAACGCCGCAGGCCATGTTCCGGGTCGCCGCCGAACAGGGGCTGGAAGCAGAGTTGAGCGAGCTGTCACGGCGAATCGGCCTGCGGACCGCGGGCCAGATGGGCCTTGAGGGCGAGTTGTACCTCAATATCCATCCTTCCGAATTAAAGGGTGGATCGCGATTGATCGAGTCGTTGCGCGAATTGCGTGCTGAATTCCCGTACGTCCCCATCGCGCTGGAAATTCATGAATGCGCCGTCGCTTCGCTGGAAGCGCTGGCCCTGTTGCGGGCCCAGACGCGCAATCTGGGGATGCGGCTGGCCTATGACGATTTCGGTGTGGGACAATCTCGCCTCTCTGAACTGGCCGACGTGCCCCCCGACGTCATCAAATTCGACATGTCCCTGATCCGCGGCCTGTCGCAGGCTTCGGAAGACCGGCAGAACATGGTCCGCTCGCTGGTGCGCATCGTCCGCGAGCTCAAGGTCGTGCCGCTGGCCGAGGGGGTCGAGACCCGCGACGAGGCCATCGCCTGCGGCGATTTCGGTTTCGATCTGGCCCAGGGCTACTTCTTCGGCCGCCCGACTCAAACGCCGGTTGTGTAGCGTCGGCATGTAGGGTGGGCTTCAGCCCACTCGAGCAGCCCGGCGAGCGTCAATGTTGACGCCGGTTTGGACCGCGGTTTGGGAGAAACACGTCCGGAGTCCCAGCACCGCACATCGCTGCCGAGCATACGATCTGATGTTCCATTGGACACCACGAAAAGGCATTGGACAGAAAAATTAGGACAGAAAAATAACGGCAGTTCCTTCATTTTTCTGTCCCCATTTTTCTGTCCCACTTCTTTTGTCACTCGATTCGATCGGCTGATTCTTCACACGTGGCTCAGATAGAATTGGAATCAGGCCCACGGATGGCGTGGCAATACCAGGGATAAAAGCCGCCAAGCAGATCGGGATCCCAGATGTGCGTTTTTCATCCGTGGGATTGCCTAGCCATCCGTGGGAATCATTAACGTATTGCGATTCACGGGCAACGGTCGTCATAATGTCTGCACTCGCGAGTATTCAGTTCTGATGGTGGGAATCTCTGGAGAGACGCAATGTGGCGATCGATTCCTGTGTTGATAGTGACGAGCCTGCTGTACGGCACTTCCGCGATTCGCGGCGGCGAAATCACGCTCGACGGACACAAATTCACCCTGCCGGATGGCTTCGAGATCGAACGGGTCGCCGGGCCGCCGCTGGTCGATCGGCCGATCACCTGCGACTTCGATGAGCAGGGTCGCCTGTACGTTTCGGATTCGTCGGGCTCGAACGACAAGGTCGATAAGCAGCTCGCCGAAAAGCCGCATCGCATCGTGCGGCTCGAAGATACCGACGGTGACGGCAAGTTCGATAAGTCGATCGTCTTTGCCGACAAGATGATGTTCCCCGAGGGGACGATGTGGCTCGACGGATCGCTGTACGTGGCCGCGCCGCCCAGTATCTGGAAACTGACCGACACCGACGGCGACGGCGTGGCCGACAAGCGCGAAGAATGGTTCGCCGGCAAGACGCTCACCGGCTGTGCCAACGATCTGCACGGCCCCTACGCTGGCCCCGACGGCTGGATTTACTGGTGCAAAGGCGCGTTTGCCAAACAGACGTACGAGCGTGACGGCAAGCCGGCGTTCGTGACGCGGGCCGCGCATATCTTCCGTGCCCGGCCGGATGGAACGGGCATCGAAGCCGTGATGACCGGCGGCATGGATAACCCGGTCGACTTGGTGTTCACTCCCGGCGGCGAAATCATCTTCACAACCACGTTTTTGCAGCATCCCGGCGGCGGCAAACGCGACGGGCTAATCCACGCCGTTTATGGCGGCGTCTACGGCAAAATCTGGGAAGTGATCGACGATCATCCGCGCACGGGGGACGTGCTGCCACCGCTCGTGCACCTGGGCGCCGCGGCGCCGTGTGGGCTGGCCCGCTACGAATCCGACATTTTCGGAAACGAGTACCGCGACAACCTGTTCGCCTGCTGTTTCAACATGCACAAAGTCACGCGGCATGTGCTCACACCCGAAGGCGCGACGTTCAAATCGGCCGACAGCGATTTTCTGGTTTCCGACAATCTCGATTTTCACCCGACCGACGTGCAGGAAGATGCCGACGGCAGCCTGATCGTCGTCAACACCGGCGGCTGGTACAAACTCTGCTGTCCGACGTCGCAGCTCCACAAGCCCGATGTGCTGGGGGCGATTTATCGGGTCAGACGGACGCAGGCTGTCCGGACTGTTGATCCGCGAGCATTAACTATCGATTGGGCGAAACTCAGTCTCGAAAAACTTGCCATCCTTTTGGCCGACGCGCGCCCGGCTGTCCAACGACGGGCAATCGCAGAACTCGCAAGGCGCAAAGATGCTGCTGTGCCGATCCTGACTCAAATCGTCCAAGTCATGTCGATGGGTTATGACTTTGAAAAGAGCGTGAATAAGAAAGACAGCGCCGTCGAGAAACAAGCCCGCATTTCTGCACGAATGAGGCAGAATGCGGTCTGGGCACTCGCACGAATTGACGGGCCGCAAGCCCGCGCAGCATTCATACCAGAGGACGGCGCCTATGGTGATCCAGACTACACAGTTCTGCAGGCGGCCGCACATTCCGTCAGCCTCTGGCGCGACAAGGATGCATTCGAGCCGCTGATAATGACCTTCCTCCAAAGTAAATCGCTTTTAGTCCGTCGCCTTGGCGTCGAGTTCCTGTGTCGAATTGGCCGAACGGACGCGGTCGAACTGTTACTTGCGCTGGCAGGACGCTTCGACACGAATCCCGACCGCGTATTTGAACATTCATTCATTTTTGCCTTGATTGAAATCGCTGATGTCCGGCAGACTGCCAAAGGATTGACAGCAGAAAGCCCGTCGACGCGTCGCGCAGCCCTCATCGCTCTCGACCAGATGCCCAACGGCGGGCTTAAACCCGAGATCGTCGCCGAACTGCTAGGCTCCAACGAACCGCTCGTCAAAGAAACGGCCGCATGGATCGTGGGGCGGCATCCGGAGTGGGGCGATGCACTGGCCGGCTATTTGCGATCGCGGTTGTACGGCAAGGCATTGAGCGAAGCCGATGCCGTCGAACTGGAAAAACATTTGGCGCAATTCTCCAAGTCGGCCGCCGTGCAGGAACTAATGGCTCGTGCGCTGTCCGATGCCGAAGTCTCGCCCGAATGCAGGCGGATCGTGCTGCGGGCGATGTCGCGCTCGGCACTTAAAGAACCGCCCGGCGCGTGGATCGCCGCCCTGACGGATTTGCTAAAGGTGGGCCAAGGCGATCTCCTGGAACCGGCCGTCGCGGCAGCCAAAGCGCTGCCTTCCGCGAAGACCCCTGATCTTGAATTTGCGCGGGTGTTGGTGGCAGTTGGCGGTAATGTTGATGTCCTGCCGTCCGCTCGCTTGGCGGCGCTGGCGGCGGCGCCCGGAAGGCTGACGAACGTCTCCCCAGCGCTCTTCGATTTTCTGACCGATCATTTGCGGCCCGAAGAAGAAGTCTCGCTGCGCTCGCTGGCGGCTGATGTGCTGGCGCGGGCGGTGCTGACGCCAGAGCAGCTTGCCAAACTCACAGAATCATTCCAGGTCACCGGCCCTCTCGAAGCCGATCGACTCTTGCCGGCGTTCAAGGACTCGACGGACGAAGCGGTGGGGCTCAAGCTGATCGCCGCGCTCAAAGATTCGCCGGCCGTGTCGGGCTTGCGGATCGACGCGATCAAGGCGGCGATTGCCAAATTCCCGCCGTCCGTGCCTGAGCAGGCCGAGCAACTTTACGTTTTGATCAACGTCGATCTGACGAAGCAACGCGCGAAACTCGAAACGCTGCTGGCATCGCTCAAAGACGGCGACATCCGCCGCGGGCAAGCGGTCTTTCACAGCTCCAAGGCGGCATGTGCCGCCTGCCATCCGTTCGGGTACCTGGGAGGCAACGTCGGCCCCGACCTGACGAAGATCGGCGGGATCCGTCAGGAGCGGGATTTGTTGGAATCGATCGTGTTCCCCAGCGCCAGTTTCGTCCGCAGCTTCGAGCCGGTTGTCGTCGCCACTAAGAGCGGTAAGACGATCAACGGCCTGGTCAAAGGCGAAACGGCCGACGAGATCGTACTGGCGACCGGTCCCAAGGAAACGGCCCGCATTGCACGAGACGACATCGAAGAAATGCGCCCCAGCACGGTCTCGGTCATGCCCAGCGGCCTCGACCAGCAGCTCTCGCCGCAGGACCTGGCCGATCTGATCGCGTTTTTGAAAAATGCGAAGTGATGTAAGCCTCGCTTTTGTTTAGCCGCGAGGCGCAGCCGAGTGCGATGTCGAGTTGCGTTTGATGTGCGCGAAACCGCAAGCGACATGGATCGCTCGAATACGCTTATGCCTCTAAGGCGTGGCGCATGTCGGCGCACAGATCGTCGGGGTGTTCGATGCCGACTGAGACGCGCAAGGTCTTCTCGGTAATACCGGCGCCGCGGCGCATTTCCAGCGACATCGAGGCGTGGCTCATCGTTTCGGGGTGTTCCATCAGGGATTCGATCCCCCCCAGCGATTCGGCCATCGCGAACAGCTTCGTGTTCAGCATGACTCGTTCGGCCTTGGCGCCATCCCCCTTCACGTCGAAGCTCAACATGCCGCCGAAGCCGCTCATCTGCTTTTTGGCCAGCGCGTGGTGCGGATGGTCAGGCAGGCCCGGATAGTACACCTTTTCGACCTGCGGATGTACTTGCAGCATTCTGGCCAGCGCCATGGCCCCGCGCTGATGCGCCTCCATCCGCGGGCCCAGAGTCTTGACGCCGCGCAGCACGAGCCACGCGTCGAACGGAGAATTTGCCAGTCCCAGCGCGTTCACGACATAGCCGATTCGCTCGGCGTGGTCTTTGTCGCGTGTGATGACGGCCCCGCCCACGACGTCGGAGTGCCCGTTCAGGTATTTCGTCGTTGAATGGACGACGATGTCGACCCCCATTTCAAAGGGTCTCTGACAATAAGGCGACATGAACGTGTTGTCGGCGATCGTCACGGCCCCCACCGATTTGGCCACCCCCACGACGGCCTGGATATCGACCAGGTTGAGCAGCGGATTGCTGGGCGTTTCGATCCAGATGCACTTCGTCTGGGGAGTGACCGCGCGGCGGATGTTCTCCATCTCCTGCATGTTGACGAATGAAAACTTGAGCCCGTAGTCGGTAAAGGGAGAGGCGAACAGGCGATACGTGCCGCCGTAGATGTCGTGGCCGGCGATGATGTGATCGCCCGGCTTGAACATGTGCATCGTGGCGGTGACGGCGGCCATGCCGGTGCAGGTCGTGCGGCAGTCGATCCCCCCTTCGAGCGATGTCAGGCTTTCTTCCAGCGCTCGGCGGGTGGGATTGCCCGAACGGGTGTAGTCATATCCCTTGGTTTTGCCCAGCGCCTCGAAGCGAAATGTCGACGTGGGATAGATCGGCGTGATGCAACTGTTGAACGTGTCGTCTTTATCGACCCCCACGTGAACGCAGCGGGTCTCGAACTTATCTTTGGAAAAGTCTTTGGTCATGACGATGTGAGTTCTCTGAAGCAGGATCGAATGTCACCGCACCGCTGGACACGCGAACGTGCGGGCGAGTTCGCGAAAAGCAATTCGTAAGAATGTCGGATTGGCCAGTGGCTGGCAAGCGAGCGCCGGCGGAATTATTCGTAGCAGCAGGTTGCCGGTCCCGTAGGTCAGGCTGTGCCTGACGCGGTTGGGCATGGCATGAAAGACAGTACCCAAGGCCAATAAGAGAAACGGAGCGTGCTCCATCATTTCGAGCAACACACATTGGCTTGAACCCGCTTCCGCCGACGAGTGTCGATTGCGTCAGGCACAGCCTGACCTACGTCCTACGGACTGGTTTCCCTGCGGTTGTCCTGCTACCTTGGAGGGCTATCCAAAACGGCAAATCATCGAAAACAGCGGAATTTTTGCGGAGAACGTGCGTGCTGAACGGTCCTGATTTTCAAAAGACCCCCTTGATTCCTGTGATCGCGCAGGATCACGCCAGCGGCGTCGTGCTGATGCTCGCTTATATGAACGAAGAGGCGTTTCGCGAAACGCTGGCCACCGGGCGAGTCTGCTACTTCAGCCGCAGCCGCAACAGGTTGTGGCGCAAGGGAGAAGAAAGCGGCAATGTGCAGGAGGTGAAAGAGCTGTTTTACGACTGCGATGCCGACACGCTCCTGATCAAAGTGAACCAGATTGGCGGTGCCGCGTGTCACGAGGGTTACCAGAGCTGCTTTTTCCGCAAGCTGTCGCCCGACGGCACGTCGTTTTCGGTCGTCGGCGAACGGCTGTTCGACCCGGCAGCAGTGTATAAAAAGAATTGACACCAGGAATCTGGCTCTGCGAGGTCCGGATTCAGAGCCCTTTGTGTCCTTCGTGCTCTTTGTGGCTTAAAATATCTGTTCCAAAAAAGGGAGCCACAAAGGCCACGAAGAGCACAAAGGAATGATTTTGCACCGGAGTTCGTTAGGAAAAGATTGAGCGATGTCTGACAAGTTGCTGAAGCTGGGGATTCCCGCGGGGTCGTTGCAAGAGGCGACGGGAGAGTTGTTCCGCAAAGCGGGGTATCACATCAAGTTTCCGTCGCGCTCGTACTATCCGGAGATCGACGATCCGGAAATCGAATGCCTCTTGATCCGCGCCCAGGAGATGGCCCGGTATGTCGAACAGGGGGTCCTGGACGCCGGCATCACCGGATACGACTGGATCGTCGAAAACAACGCCCAGGTGCACGAAGTCTGCGAGCTGATGTTCTCGAAGGTCAGCCGCCGCCCCGTTCGCTGGGTGCTGTGCGTCCCCGAAGATTCGCCGGCGAAAACGGTCAAAGACCTGCAGGGCAAACGCATCGCCACCGAAGTCGTCGAGCTCACCAAGAGTTTTCTGGCGAAGCACGCCGTCACGGCACAAATCGAGTTTTCGTGGGGCGCCACCGAAGTCAAACCGCCGAAACTGGCCGATGCCATCGTGGAAGTCACCGAGACGGGGAGCTCGCTGCGGGCCAACAACCTGCGAATCATTGCCGAGGTGCTGCAAAGCACGACGCGGTTCGTCGCCAACAAGGCCGCCATGCAGGACGAATGGAAACGCTCGAAGATCGACAACCTGGCCCTGATGCTCAAATCGTGCCTGGCAGCCGAAGGCAAGGTGGGACTGATGATGAACGTCCGCCGCGTCGATCTGCCCCGCGTGCTCGAACAGCTTCCCGCGCTGCAAAAGCCGACGGTCTCGTCACTGTCGGATCCTGACTGGGTGGACGTGAACACGATCGTCGACGAATCGTTCGTGCGCGTCGTCGTCCCGAAATTGAAGGGGGCCGGCGCGTGGGGGATTGTCGAGTATCAGATCAATAAGATCATTGATTGATTGCGAGCGACCGCGACAAAAATACCCCGAAGGGGTTATGCAGCCCAGCCCAGGGTTGCCCGGCTCGCCGGGCTACCCTGGGATATCGGATCCAATCAAACGAGCAACCCTGAAGGGGTTGTGCAGGAGCCAGCGTCGCTGCGGAACTCTTTCAGAGTTCAGTAGTATTGTGTCGTAATTCGCCACCCAGGGTAGCCCGACTTCGTCGTGCAACCCTGGGCTGCGCTGCACAACGCTTGCAGCGTACCGAAAACGTCCTACCCTCCGTCCTTTCTGATCACCCCTCGATGCCACGCGATGAGACGCTTGCACCCACCGGCGGGCTTACGCCACGCCGCTCGCCTGCGGGTGATGCACATACAGCGAGCTTTTTACGAAGGGTTCAGTTCCGTGGTTGGGCAGGCTGATTTCATACTTGACTGGCTGCCGGTGGTCGGCCAGTTGTCGGCCTGGGTTGTAGACCGAATTGAACTTCCAGAGCATCTTCACAAAGTTGGTCTGCCCCTGCGCGAGCAGTTTGAGCGACAGCCAGAACGTGGCCCGCAAGGCGGCCAGGCCCAGGTGCTTGCGGTTCAGGATCTGCTGCGTTTTCACCAGCTCTTCGTAGAACCGATCGAGGGGCAGGTACGTGGGCAGCACGGCGTGCTGCACGTCGAACAGCCGGTAGTCGCGGGTCGTGAAGTTCCGCGATTCCGTCATCCAGGTTTCCGTGCCGGGATACGGAGTGTTGACCGTAATGTGCACGATCTCAGGGATCGACAGGGCCCAGTCGCGCACGACGGCAAAGCGGTGTTCGTCCCAGGAAGGGTCGGCGATGATGTTCACCGCCACGACCAGGCCCAGCGAGCGGGCGAACTCGAGGGCTTCGAAATTCGTCCCCAGCGAGACGCGTTTTCGAAACCGCGCGAGGCCCTCTTCGTCGACCGCTTCCAGCCCCAGGAACATATATTCCAGCCCCAGCTTGCGCCAACGCCTGAAGACCTCTTTATTGCGCAACAGCACGTCGCCGCGGGTCTCCAGATAATACTGCTTGCGGATTCGCCGGCGCTCGAGCGCGTCGGCGATGGCGTGCCCGTGCTCGGCATGGATGAAGGCCACGTCGTCGACGATGAAGACGCCCGGCTCGCGGACACGGGCGAGGTCATCGGCGGCCCGTTCGGGGCTGACTTTGCGGTAACTCTTGCCGTAAAACGTCCAGGCGCTGCAGAACGTGCAATCCCAGGGGCAGCCGCGCGAGAATTCGACCGAGGCGCACGGGTCGAGCGAGCCGATGAAATACTTCCTGCGCTGGGCGATCAGATCGCGAGCGGGAAGCGCATCGTCGAGGTTTTTGATAAGCACCGGATGCGGGCCAGCGCCGTCGCGCGTCACGACACCAGGCAGGGTTTCGAGCGGAATGCCACCCCCGTCCCAGGCTTCGAGCACCCGCGGCACGATTTCTTCGCCTTCACCGCGCACAATGCAATTGAGGGCGCCGGGGGCATGGTCGAGAAGCTCGCGGGCCACGAAGCTGGCACTATGCCCGCCGGCCAGAAGCAGCGCGTCCGGAAGTTTCTGCCGCGTCTCGCGCGCCAGGTCGATCACCTGCGGGATGTTCGCCAGATAATTGAGCGAGTAGCCGATTGTGCGGGGTTGCCACTCGTCGACCAGGCGAAAATAGTCAGCAGGTTTGAAGACCTGCAGGTCGATGATCCGCACATCATGCCCGGCGGCTCGACAGGCCTGGGCGACAAGTTCGAGCCCAAGAGGCTCCAGGCGCAGGTACAGCTCCGAATACATCAGGCTGCCTGGATGAACCAGCAAGACCTTCATGCGAGACTCCCCGGACAGAATCGCCTGGGCCGTGGAAAACGAGTCAAGTAGGGTGGGTCGAGTTATTACGAGGCCCACCGGCATGGGCGGCGAGTGGGCCTCGTAAAAACTCGACCCACCCCACCCTTTATTCCAACTCGCGCGAACGCCACCAGCCTATCGAAAAGAACCCGAGGGCGAAAGCCAGCAAGATCACGCAGCACTTGACGACGACGGCCATCTCGGGCTCGGGGCGGTTGAGGATCTGATCATAGGCGATCAGCGCCCAGGAATGCGGCGTCACCAGTCCCAGTTGCTGCATCAGTTCGGGTTGCCAGTTGCGGGGCATCATGCAGCCGCTGATGCCGGCCATCGTCAACACCAGAAAGTTGCCATAAGCCGAAACTTGCGCCTCTGTGCGCACCAGCGAGGCCACCATCAATCCCAGCGACGTGGCGGCAATCGACGTGCACAGCATCACTGGCAAGATCAACAGGGGCTGTGCGCCCCATTCCATGCCGAACAGCACGCGGCCGGCCAGAAACAGCAGTGCCGTCTGGACCAGTGAAATGATCAAAAACGGAATGGTCTTGCCGATCAGGATTCCCGGTCGACTGACGGGAGCAAGCTGCAGGCGATTCAGAGTGCCCAGGTCGCGTTCGCCGATGAACGAACGGGCCATGAACGTGACGATGAAGAACACGAACATCACCGTGTAACCGGGCACCACGGTCTGGTAAACGATGGAGTTGAAGTTCTTGGCGCCACTGGACAACTCGCTGAGCGATTGGGTTGGATCGGGCGGAAACTCTGGCGACTCGCCTTCCGACTCGGGAGCCGATTTGTCGCTGGCGCGTTTGATGTGCAACGCCAGTCCTTTGTCCTTTTTGATCACGGTGTCGGCAAACGTCTGATAGGTCTTGGCGAAGACGACCTCGCGCACCAGTTCCGAAGCGTTGGCCAGAAACGAACCTGATTCGACTGCAATATCGAGGTATTCCAGCTTATGCTTGAGGCGTCCCTGTTGCAGGTGAAACAAGTCAAACACTTCGAGCGCGTCGACCCGGGCGACGTAGGAGGGCCCGATATAGAGCAGCACGTGAATCTTGTCTTCCGCCAGCGCCGTCCGGGCGGCCGGCCGATCTTCGAAGTTTGACAGCTCGAGTGCAGAGATCCCCTCCAGTTCCTGGACGATCCTGTCAGACAACTCACCCTGCTGCGCATTGACGACGCCGACCTTGATCTTGCGGGCCGCGCCGGCTTGGCTGAAGAGCTGGCCCGTCGACGAGCCGATGATGGCGATAAACGCCAACGGCAGCGCCACCAGCACCGACAGCGTCCGCCGGTCGCGGAACAAAAGCAGCAGGTCTTTTCTGGTGATCTCTAGGGCATTCATTCCGACAGCGGTCCTTCAATCACGCAGGCGGCGTCCGGTCAGTTCCAGGAACAGCCGCTCGAGGTTGAACTCTTTAGTCTCCATCGACAGGATCTCGGCCCCGGCCTGCTTGAGGATCTCGAGCACCAGCGAGAGCCGGTCGTTGATCGCAAACGAAGAATCGCGACGGTCGCGATGCATAACCACCTGCACTTCGGTTTGCCCGTCGACGACTGTTTCGGGCTCGACGTCAGCCAGGCCCACCAGTCGCGGGCCGATCCTGGCCCTGCGCCCGCGCACGCGTAAATGCAGATCGGCGCGAGAATCCGAGAGAAGCTGGTCGAGCGTCCCGCTCGTGAGCAGTTTGCCTTTATCGATGATGGCGACACGATCGCATAGGGCTTCGACTTCTTCCATGTAATGGCTGGCGTAGATCAAGCCCACTCCCTCGGAGCACAGCCCGCGGACGCAATCGAGCAGGTGCGAACGCGACTGCGGATCGACCCCTACCGTGGGCTCGTCGAGAATCACGAATCGGGGCTCGTGCAGCAGCGCCACCCCGAAGTTGAGCCGCCGTTTCATACCGCCCGAAAATGTATGTCCGTAACTGTCGGCATTCTGCGTCAGGCCGATCTGTTCCAGGACGCGGTCGATCCGGTTGTGCAGCTCGGCCCCGCGAATCCCATGCAGTCTGCCGAAGAACTTGAGGTTTTCGCGCGCCGTGAGATCGGGGTAAATCGCCAGGTCCTGGGGCACGACACCCAGAATGCGTTTGAGTTCGTCGCGGCCGCAGTCGAACGAATAGCCGCCGATCGTCACCGAGCCCGAATCGGCCGAGCGCAGCCCGGCGAGCATCATCATGGTCGTCGACTTGCCGGCGCCGTTCGGGCCCAAGAGGCCGAACACTTCTCCGGCCTCGACCGAAAAACTAAGCCCGTCGACGGCCACATGGCTACCGTAACTTTTGCGCAGATCGACTACTTCCAGCAGACTCATCGACGTCTTCCCATCCGTGGCAACAACATTTACCAACCCACGAACATAGCATGAGTCACCAGCAATGTCAGCCCCGCGGTGACCCCCACGCGAATGTTGTCGTTGATGCGCACCGGCAGCGATTCGGCCAGCGCCGCCATCAGCACTGCCGGTGCCACGCAGGCACAAGCCAGCGAGAGGGCCACTCCCGGCCGGGCTTCAGCCCAATAGGCCAGCGTCGCCAGCGGAATCGCGCACAGGAGAAATCCCGCCAACCCGGCCCACGACTTGTCGCGGTTCCACGGAAGCCGGCGGCCGCGGACCAGCATTCCGGCCATCGTGGCCGAGCCGTCTCCGAAGGCAATGACCATCGTCACCGCCATCGCGATTTCCGGCTGGGCCGGCAGTGCCAGCACCAGCGCCAGCGTGATGAGGCCGTAGCTGATGACCGACGTCGACCAGCCTCTTGCGCCGTCTCCCTTGCGCCGGAACAGGGCTTCGCGTTTCAAAGCGTATGCCGAAGTGCCCCCGATTGCCACCAACAGGATGACGATCGAATACCACCCCATCGGATCGGTATGTGGAATCAGCGGCAACAGCGCCGCCAGTAAGCCCGGCGACATGTGAACCATCCGCCGCCGCCACTCGTGTGCAGGCAGTCTGGCGGCCAGAGTCGCGAGCAGCGTCGCGTGCTTCGGCGCGGCTTCGAGGGTCCGTTGAGCCGTACGGCTCGAGGGAGCTGCAGCCGGACTGGAAACGCGGCGACGAGTGCGTGTAGACGCGTTTTTGTCTCGGACGATCAACGACATAGAAGCGACTCCCAGGACGAGCGAGTTTAGGATTCCGTCAGGCTAAGATGAATCTCGCGTGCGGACTGCTTGCCGTTAAACGTCGGGTGATTCACAAATGGCGATTGAGCCAAAAAATGCAATGATTCAGCTTCTGACGATTCCTCTCGCCACATGTCCCCCCTGCGGTCAGAATTGTTAAATCTTGACGAACTTTTGCGGTCGTTCCTGCAAAGATCGCAGCGTGCCAAACGCTGGAATCAGGGCGACCCGCATTAGCGGTTCAACTGGCACAATCGATTGATTCGTCGGTATGATGATGGCAGCGTCTCTCGTTCCCACGCAGAGGCTGGGAACCATTATGGCTGAATATCACAGAGGATTTCACCCATTTTCCGGGAAAACTCGTTAATTCTTGACAGGCGAGATCTGCTCGGGCGAGCCGGCATGGGGATTGGCCTGCTCGGCTTGGCCGGTGTTCTTGCTGACGGACGCCTTTTGATGGCTGCCAGTTCGGCCAAGCCCAGTTCGGCCAAGCCCGGTGCGGCCGAGCCCCGTGCGGCCGAGACCGGTTCGGCAGGCAAAATCGCACCACTCTCGCCGCGCGGCCCGCATTTTCCCGCGCGGGCCAGACAGGTCGTCCATCTGTTCATGAACGGCGGGCCCTCGCAGGTCGACACATTCGATCCCAAGCCGGCCCTGGCGAAATACCACGGTCAGCCGCTGCCCAATCCGAATCTGCGCACCGAACGCAAGACCAGCGGGGCCTTCAGGTCTCCCTTCAAATTCGAAAAGTACGGCGCCAGCGGAATCGAAGTCAGCGAGTTGTTCGGCAAAACGGCCGCCGCTCATATCGACGACATGTGCATCATCCGCTCGATGCACGCGGATGTTCCCAACCACGAACCGTCGCTGTGGCTGATGAACTGTGGCGACGGCCGAATGCCGCGTCCCAGCGTCGGTTCGTGGGTCACCTATGGCCTTGGTTCCGAGAACCAGAACCTGCCCGGGTTCATTGTTATGTGCCCGGCTGGGCTGCCTGTGACCGGGGCGCTCAACTGGCGGTCGGCCTTCTTACCTGGTGCGTATCAGGGAACGTACATCGACAGCCAGCATACCGACGTCACCAAACTGGTCGAGCACGTCAAGAGCCCGGCTGCGAGCCTCGATCAGCAGCGCAAACAATTGGACCTCGTTCGCAAGTTGAACGAGAAGCATCTGTCGCAGCGCGGCGACGATCCGCAGCTCGAAGCCCGGATTCAATCGTTCGAGCTGGCTTTTCGCATGCAGACCGAGGCGGCCGACGTGTTCGACATTTCCGGCGAGCCCCAGGCTGTCCGTGACGCTTACGGATCGGGGCCAATCGGCAGGCAACTTTTGATGACCCGCCGGCTGCTCGAACGGGGCGTGCGGTTCATCCAGCTTTACAGCGGCAACTTCCAGCCGTGGGACAATCATTCGAATCTCGAAAAGGATCACCGCCGGCTGGCCGGCGAATGGGACGGACCGATCGCCGCGTTCCTGACCGATCTCAAACAGCGGGGAATGCTCGATACCACACTGGTGATGTGGGGAGGCGAATTCGGCCGCACGCCTGTCGCCGAGCTGCCCGAGCTTTCCGGCCGCGACCACAACCATTACGGCTTTTCGATGTGGCTGGCGGGGGGGGGCGCGAAAGGGGGATACGTTCACGGCGCGACCGACGAATTCGGATTTGCCGCCGTCGAGGACAAAGTCCACGTGCACGACCTGCACGCGACGGTGCTGGCGCTGTTGGGGTTCGATCACGAGAAGCTGGTCTACCGCCACGCCGGCCGCGACTTCCGCCTGACCGACGTCCACGGCCGGGTCGTCCAAGAGCTGATCGCGTAGTTGCAGTTCACGCGTGCACCATTTTGAATGGGCGATGCCAGAGATAATCCTTTGCGTCTTCGCTCCTTTGCGTGAGCTCATTCTTCAACCCATCGACGACTCGAAAGATGACATCCTTCAGCAGCCGGGAGGCTAAATCGATCGGCAGTCGCGAATGAAGTTCTGTCAACCGAGAGAATGTCCCAGAAAAAGAGTTCACGCAAAGGCGCAAAGACGCAAGGGACAATCAATGAGAATACGAGG
>Ga0068853_100001453_pt1 | contig 17175 bp, 16 predicted proteins | sample KBSCornC32_FD_65655 | JGI IMG/M metagenome (GOLD analysis project Ga0068853, IMG submission 65655) | Corn rhizosphere microbial communities from Kellogg Biological Station, Michigan, USA - KBS Corn C3-2 | ecosystem: Host-associated > Plants > Roots > Rhizosphere > Soil ...
CGATGGCCTGCGGCTTCTTGGCGAGCGCGGCCGAGAGCATGTCGATCTGCTTGTCGACCATGGCCTCGGTCTCCGGGCCTTCGAAGCTGACCTTCACCTTCAGGTCCTTGCCGGCCTGCTCGGCGCCCAACTTCACCGCCTGCCAGAACTGGTGCTGGAAGCCCTTGGACACGAGCGGGATGTAGATCTCCTGCGTCTGCTGTGCCTGCGCGAAGCCGGCAAGGCCGACAAGGGCCGCGCCCAGCGTGCAAGCGACGACTGTTCTTCTCTGGATCATGCGGAGTCTCCTGTGGTTATGGAACAAACGGATCGGAAGACGGAATTCAGTGCACCTTGCTGCCGCTGCGGCGGCGCAGGATGTCGGCGTACACGGCCAGGATGATGATCACGCCCGTGACCACCGTCTGCCACTCCTGCGCCACCGAGAGAATGCGCAGGCCGTTGGTGAGCACGCTCATGATGAAGGCGCCGATGATCGTGCCCACGATGGTGCCGGTGCCCCCGCTGAGCGAGGTGCCGCCGATGACCACCGCCGCGATGGCGTCGAGCTCGTAGCCCTGCCCCAGCGCGGGCTGCGCCGAGTTCAGCCGCGATGCGATCAGCAGGCCCGCGATGCCGCAGATGCCGCCGCTCACCGTGTAGACAACGATCTTCCAGAAGTCGGTGTTCACGCCCGACAGGCGCACCGCCTCCTCGTTGCTGCCGAGCGCGAAGGTGTAGCGCCCGAGGATGGTCCTGTTGAGCACGATGCTCGCGGCCACCGCCACCAGGAACAGGATCAGTACCGCATTGGGAATGGGCAGCGAGGGCACGATGTCGCCGATCAGCGAGTCCTGCGAGATCGCGGTGAAGCCCGGCGTGTCGTTGAAATAGATCGGCTTGGTGCCCGAGATCACCAGCGACAGGCCCTTGAGCAGCATCATCATGCCCAGCGTGGCGATGAAGGGCGGGATCTTGAGCTTGGCGATCAGCAGGCCCGAGACGAAGCCGCTGAGCGCCCCGAAGAAGATCGCCGCGCAGATGCCCAGCCACAGCGGCATGCCCATGTAGGTGAGCACCACGCCGGTCATGACGGCGCAGAAGGTCATCAGCGTGCCCACCGAGAGGTCGATGCCCGAGGTGATGATGACGAAGGTACAGGCGATGGCGAGCACGCCGTTCACCGCGGTCGACTGCAGGATACCCACGAGGTTGTCGGCCTGCAGGAACTGCGGCGACGCGAAGCTGAAGAACACCATCAGCGCGACGAGGCTGGCGAAGGCCAGCAGCTTCTGCCGCGTGGCGGGGCGGAAGAGCCGGTCCTTCAGCGTCTTCGGCGAAAAGCCCGCTGCAGGGGCGGCGGTGGTCACGGTGGGGGTCGTCAAGGGGAGTCTCCAGTCGTGTCGTGCGTGGTCAAGGGGCGGCGTCGGCAGTCTCGCGGCGGGTGGCGAGCTGCATGATCTTTTCCTGCGAGGCCTCGCGCGCGGCCAGCTCGCCGGTGATGCGGCCCTCGCACATCACGAGCACGCGGTGGCTCATGCGCAATACCTCGGGCAGCTCCGAGGAAATGATGACGATGGCCTTGCCCTGCGCGGCCAGCTCGTTGAGCAGCCGGTAGATCTCGGCCTTGGCGCCCACGTCGATGCCGCGCGTGGGCTCATCGAAGAAGAGCACCTTGCAGTCGCGCAGCAGCCACTTGGCGATGACGATCTTCTGCTGGTTGCCGCCCGACAGCAGCCGCACCTGCTGGCGCACCGAGGGCGTCTTGATGCCGAGCTGCCGCACGTAGCGCTCGCCGGCCGACTCCACGGCCGCCCGGTCGATGAAGAAACCCATCGACAGGAAGCTCTTCATGCTCGCGAGCGCGATGTTGGTTTCGACGTCCATGCCGGTGGCCAGGCCGAAGTGCTTGCGGTCTTCGGATAGATATCCGATGCCGTTGGCCACCGCGTCTTCCGGCGAGCCGATGACCACCTTCTGGCCGTTCACGAAGACCTCGCCCGCATCGATGCGGTCGGCGCCGAACACGGCGCGCGCCAGCTCGGTGCGGCCCGCGCCCATCAGCCCCGCGAAGCCGAGGATCTCGCCGCGCCGCAGCACGAAGCTCGCGTCACGCACCATCGTGCCCCGGCAGATGCCCCTGGCCTCCAGCACCACTTCGTTGGCCGAGGTGTCGGGCATCTCGTGCTCGGCCTCGGCGAGCTGGCGGCCCACCATCATGGCGATGAGCGTGTCCATCGGCGTCGTCGCCATCGGCACGGTGGCGATGTACTGGCCGTCGCGCATCACGGTCACGCGGTCGGCGATGCGCTTGAGCTCATCCATCTTGTGCGAGATGTAGACGACGGCCACGCCGCGCGAGCGCAGGCGCGCGATGATGCGGAACAGGTCGGCCACCTCCTCGTTGTTCAGCGCGGCGGTGGGCTCGTCCATGATGAGCACGCGCGACTCGAACGAAAGCGCCTTGGCGATCTCCACCATCTGCTGCCTGGCCACGGTGAGTTCGCCCACCGGCGTGCGCGGGTCGAGCTTCAGGTTCATCCGGTCGAAGATGAGCTGCGCCTCGCAGCACATGGCCTCCTCGTCGATGAAGAGGCCGAAGCGCCCGCGCGGCTCGCGGCCGATGAAGATGTTCTGCGCGGCGCTCAGGTGGTTCATCAGGTTGAGCTCCTGATGGATGATGCCGATGCCAAGCGCCTGCGCGGCGCGCGGGCTCTCGATGTCCACGGGCTGCCCGTCGAGCAGCACCTCGCCGGAGTCCTTGCGGTAGACGCCCGCCAGCACCTTCATCAGCGTGGACTTGCCGGCCCCGTTCTCGCCCATGAGCGCATGCACCTCGCCGGGCAGCAGTTCGAACTGCGCCCGGTCGAGCGCGCGCACGCCGGCGAAGGACTTGCTCAGGTCGCGGATGGTGACGATGGGTTGCATGGGATGTTCAGTCCGCCGCCAGGCCGTAGAAGCGTTGCGCAGTGCCGTGCCACACGTCGGCCTGCTCGTGCGGGGAAAGACCGCCGATGCAAGCCTCGCTCACGGCGATCCAGCCCGCGTAGTCGCCGGCCAGCGTGAGCACGGGCCAGTCGCTGCCCCACATGAGGCGCGCGGGGCCGAAGACTTCGAGCAGGTGATCCCACACGGGGCGCACCACGCGCACCGCCACGTCGACGTCGCGATGCGTGGATGCCGCAGCCTCGGTCCACAGCCCCGAGAACTTGCAGCAGACCTGGGGCAGTGCCGCCAGGGCCGCGATGTCTTCGCGCCAGCGGGCGAAGTCTTCGCTGCCGTGCGCGCCCACCGGCGGCTTGGCGGCGTGGTCGATCACCATCGGCAGCTGCGGCCACCGCTTCGCGAACTGCAGGAGCCAAGGAAGATGCCGTGGATTCACGAGCGCGTCGAAGCGCAGGCCGAGCTTCAGCATGGCATTCACCGCATCGGGTTGCGGGCGGCGCGCGATCCAGTCGTCGTCGGGCAGGTCCTGCAGCATCGGCCGCACACCCTTGAACTTGGGGCGCCGGGCCATCCGCTCCAGCGAAGCGGCGGCGTCGGCACGGCCCAGGTCAACCCAGCCGACCACGCCGCCGACCTCGTCGCGGCTGGCCGCGAGATCGAGCATGAAGTCGGTCTCGGCATGGGAATCGGCCGCCTGCACGAGCACGGTCCGGCTCACGCCGTGTGCGCGCAGCAGCGGCTGCAGGTCTTCGGGCATGAAGTCGCGCAGCAGTGGAGCCAACGCGGGCACGTCGGCGCGCAGCCACGTGTAGTCGCCGCGCGCGGGCCGCCAGAAGTGCTGATGCGAGTCGATGCGCTGGATCATTTTCGGGTCGCCACAGCAGGTCTGCCGGTCGCCTTGCCTCTCTAGTCCATTCGTGAACAGAGTATTTACATACGAACTTTCAGCGTCAAGCGCGCTTCATGGGTGCTTTCCCGTAAAACGAAACTTGCAAACAGCGGAACTTGCTGCTGAAATTCATTGGTGAACAAATCGATTCAACCAGACATCCTCGGCAAGCCCGCCGAGGAGCAGGAGCAGCAGGATCGCTACCGCGCTCCCGCGCTCGACAAGGGCCTGGACATCCTCGAACTGCTCGCCGACCAGCCCGAAGGCCTGACGCGCGGCGAGATCGTGAAGGCCCTCGACCGCGGCCCGAGCGAGATCTACCGGATGCTCGAGAGGCTGGTGGCGCGGCAGTACGTGCTGCGTTCGCTGGCCGGCGACCGCTACAGCCTGAGCCTGAAGATGTTCGACCTGGCGCACCGCTACCCGCCGAACCACAGGCTGGTGACGCAGGCGCTGCCGGTGATGGACCGCTATGTGAAGGAAGCCGAGCAGTCGTGCCACCTGGGCGTATACGACCGGGGCAACGTGCAGATCGTGGCGCAGGTCAACAGCCCCGCGGCGAGCAGCATGACGGTGCGCCCCGGCACGCGCGTGAACCTGCTCGACACCGGCTCGGGCCAGGTGCTGCTGGCCTGCGAGTCGGACGAGCGGCGCCGGCAGATGCTGGCCGAGCACGTCGCGCTGGACGGCGAGGTGCAGATTCCTCCCGACGAGCTGGAGCACATGCTCGAAGCGGTGCGCGCCACAGGCTACCGGCAGCGCGAGAGCATGCAGTACTTCGGCGTGATCGACATCTCCTGCCCCATCCTCGGTCCGCACGGGCATGCGCTGGCGGTGCTCACCACGCCGTACATCCGGCGCATCGACCGGCATGCGATCCCGTCGCTGGACCGCGCGCGCGAGCTGATGCTGCAGGCCGCGCGCGATCTCTCGTTGCTGGCGAACGCCTGATCAGCTCTGCGCCAGTTCCGGTGGCTTCGGCGCTTTCTTCTTTTTCTCCTTGCGCCCACCGATCGCGCCCGACGCGGCGGCGCCGAGAATGCGGCGGAACGTCGGGCACTCCATGTGGCTTGGCGCACGGCAGACGGCCGCATGGCGCAGGCCGTCGCGCATCGCGCTCAAGTTGCGGATCGTGCGGTCGAGTTCGTCCGCCTTGGCGCTGAGCATCAGCCGGTCGATGCGCGGCTGGCCGTTGGGGCCGAACATGCGCGCGATCTCGTCGAGCGAAAAACCGGCCGCGCGGCCCAGCGCGATCAGCGCCAGCCGCTCCAGCACGTTGTCGTCGAAGGTGCGGCGCAGGCCCTGCCGCCCTGTGGAGGCGATCAGCCCCTTCTCGTCGTAGTAGCGCAGCGTGGACGCGGGCAGGCCGGAGCGTTTGGCCACTTCGGCGATATCCATGTGCTTCCTCCTCTTGACTTCAAGCCGGCTTGAATTTGCATAGTGCTGCTTCCGCCTCGTGAAGGCAAGCAAGAGGAAACGATCATGGAGAAAACCATGCACCCCACCACGCAAGCGGCCGGCGACGAACAGGCCCGGCTCTGGAACGGCCCGGCCGGCAACGCCTGGGTCGACGCGCAGCAAACGCTGGACCAGCTTTTCAGCCCCCTGGAGAAACTGCTCGTCGAGACGGCCTGCGCCGCTCCCGCGGGCCGCGTGCTCGACGTCGGCTGCGGCACCGGCGGCACCACGCTGGCCATCGCGCGGGCGCTGGGCGCCGGCGCGGAATGCACCGGCATCGACATCTCGGAGCCGATGATCGCCGCCGCCCGCAGCCGCGCAGCGCGCGAAGGCCTGCCCACTCACTTCATCTGCGCGAACGCACAGACCCACGCCTTCGAGCCCGCGAGCTTCGACGGCATCGTCTCGCGCCTTGGCGTGATGTTCTTCGACGACCCCGTGCGCGCCTTCGCCAACCTGCGGCACGCGGCGAAGGACGGCGCCGGGCTCAGCTTCATCGCATGGCGAAGCACGGCCGAGAACCCGTTCATGACGACCGCCGAGCGTGCAGCCTCGCCGCTGCTGCCGAACCTGCCGCCCCGGGTGCCGGGCGCGCCGGGGCAGTTCGCCTTCGCAGACGGCCAGCGGATGCAGGCCATCCTCGAGGAAAGCGGCTGGTCCGGCATCGACATCCAGCCCGTCGACCTGCCCTGCACGATGCCCGAGAAGGATCTGCTCGGCTACCTGAGCCGCCTCGGTCCCGTGGGCATTGCGCTGCTGCAGGTGAACGAAGAAACGCGCGCCCGGGTCATCGACACGGTCCGCGCCGGCTTCGAGCCCTATGTACATGGCGACGAGGTCCGGCTGACCGCCGCCTGTTGGCTGGTCAAGGGGCGTGCCGATGCCTGAGACGACAAAGCTGCTTGCCAGTGCGGTGTTGATCGGCACCGGCGCCACCGCGCGGCTGCACAGCCTGGTCGCGCACGCGTTTTTCGGGCTGGGGCTCTACGCGACCGGCCGGGCCCTGGCCTGAGCGAAGCTCAGGCGAAGAGCTTCCCGTTGAGCGCGATCCGCACCGTCTTCACCGTGAGCACCGCCAGCGCCACATTCAGTGCGACCAGCAGCACGATGGCGATCGCCCAGAGCGGCTCGCTCGCGCGCGACTCGGCGTACTTCAGCGCGGCGTTGGCCAGCGCAGCCATCGGGAAGCCGATCGCCCACCAGCCCGGCGCGAAGCTGGCGCCACGGCGGAACACCTTCGGCGCGACCACCGCGAACATGAAGAGGCCGAAATAGAAGAGCAGCGAGGCGAAGCGGTCGATCTCGCCGACGATGTTGGTGTAGGCCAGGAAGCCCACCGCGAAGGGCGCCACCAGGATCATCAGCGACGGCTCCATGGCGGGAGCGAGCGGATCACGGTGCACAAGCCGGCCGATGATCATCGTGAAGAGCACCAGCGCCAGCACCACGCCGATGGCGCTGGCAGCCAGGTTGGCTTCGGCCGCCCACGCCATCGGCATGTGTGCGCCGGTGACGGGAATGTCGAGCGTGGCCACGCCGGGGATGATCCAGGCCGGCACCGCCAGCGAAGCATCCACCTGCCCCTTCAGCAGCCGCGACAGGCCGACGAAGCTCAGCGCGAAGGTCGCGAGCAGCCCCACGGTCCACGCGAGGTGCGCAAGTGGCGCGCTGTACGGCGCGATGACGGCCGACAGCAGCAGGATGGAGATCGCGATGGTGCCGAAGAAATTGCCCGCCACCGGATGATGGAACTCCGCCTGTACCGCCTGCGGATGCCTCACCAGCTTCGCCAGGTAGCCCGCCGCGATCAGCACGAAGACGCCCAGCGCGAAGGCCCCGATGGCTTCGCCGACGATGGCCGGTGCGCCCAGGCTCTCATGCGCGAGCCGCCATGCGAGGGCCAGCCCGGAAAAGCCCATCACGGAGGCGAAGAGATTGACCGGGAGGTTGCGCACGGAGGCCTGCGCGCGCGGCGCAGCCTGCACAACGGATGAAATCACCGGGGAAGAAGGGTTCAGAGCCTGGTCTTGCATGTTGTCGTCCTTGGCTGGATTTGCATTAGTGTGTATTTTCCGCCAGACTCCCGAAGCCATTTCCGCCAACTCACGGCGTTTTCAGCCAATCCCCGGACCTTGTCTGCCATGCGCGTCGCCATCCTCGCCTTCCCCCGTTTCCAGCTGCTCGACGTGGCCGGCCCCGCCGACGTCTTCGCCGAGGCATCGCAGCAGCTGGGCGACCGGCGCGCCTATCGCGTCCAGGTGATCTCCAGCGGCGAAGGCATGCTCAAGAGCAGCGGCGGGCTGCGGCTGGGCGTCGATTCCACGGTGGCCACGCATCGCGGCGCCATCGACACCCTGCTGGTCGCCGGCAGCCCCCGCGTGGAGGACATGGCGGCCGACACCCAGCTGCAGGGCTGGCTCAGGCGCCAGGCGCGCACGGTGCGCCGCTACGGCTCGGTGTGCAGCGGCGCCTTCGTGCTGGCCGCCAGCGGGCTGCTCGACGGCAAGCGCGTGGCCACGCACTGGAAGCTCGCCGGCCAGCTCGCCTCCGACTACCCGCTCGCCAGCGTCGAGTCGGACGCCATCTACGTGCGGGACGGCCAGCTCTTCACCTCCGCCGGCGTCACGGCCGGCATGGACCTCGCGCTGGCGATGGTGGAGGAAGACCACGGCCGCGACCTCGCGCTGAGCGTGGCGCGCCAGCTGGTGATGTTCCTCAAGCGCCCCGGCGGCCAGAGCCAGTTCAGCGCCCACCTGGCGGCCCAGACCTCCGAACGCTCCAGCATGCGCGAAGTGCAGGACCACGTGCTCGCGAACCTCAAGGGAGACCTCTCCGTGCCCGCCCTCGCCCAGCGCGCCGGCATGAGCGAGCGCAACTTCGCGCGCATCTTCCGCAGCGAGACCGGCACCACGCCGGCCGAGTTTGTCGAGAATGCGAGGATCGACGCCGCCCGCCGCATGGCCGAGGAATCCGAGCTGCCGGCCAAGCGGCTGGCCGACGCGGTGGGCTATGCGAACGTGGACGGCTTCAGGCGCGCATTCGGCCGCCGCCTGGGCGTGAGCCTCGTGGAGTACCGAAGGCGCTTTGCCAGTTGATGACCGAACCACCGGAACCAACCATGCAGATCGAGGCATTCGACGAAGGACTGGACCAGCGCAACATCGTCGCCTACGACCCGGCGTGCGCCGAAGTCTTCGCCGCCGCGCGCGAATACGTGCAGGCACGGCTGCCCGGCGTGGAGCTGGTGCACATCGGAAGTACGGCCATCGCCGGCCTGCGCGGCAAGCCCATGATCGACACGGCCGCCATCACCGCCCGCGAAAACCTGCGCGAGGAGCAGGCGCAGTTTGAAGGCATCGGTTTCCACCGCCGCCCCGTCTGGGTCGACCGCGACGAGAAGCCCTATGTCTGCGGCTCGGTGCTGCACGAGGGGCGGCGCTTCAACCTCAACATCCACATCTGCCACAGAGGCGATCCGGTTCACAAGGATTCGCTGGCCTTCATCGGCATCCTCGAGCGCCGCCCCGACCTGCGCCGGAAATACGAGGAAGCCAAGGACCGCGCCCACGCGGTCGATCCGGCCAATCCCCAGATATACAACCGCGAAAAAGAAGCTGTAATCAAGGAAATCGAGGCCCAGATTCCCAGGGAGTAGCCGTTCCAGCGCCGCAGGAGGCCCGAAGAGGCCTATGCACGGAGGTGAATCGAGATGTCCGCTGCCATGTTTGCCGCCCTGTTCTTCACGGTGGCGCTGCTCGTCACGACGGCCTACTTCATCATGGGCTCCATCCCGCTCCTGGTGCTGAAGCACGACACGCCGCTGGACGCGCGCTTCGTGCGCGGCTTCTTCAACCTCTACTACGTGGCGGCCTTCTTCACCGCGAGCGCGACGGCGGTGAGCTTCGCCTCCGCGGGCCGGCTGGGCATCGCGGCCGGCGCGGCGGCACTGGCGGCGATCGCCGTCGTGCTGCGCAGGAAGGTCATTCCGAAGATGGACGCGCTGGGCACGCAGATCCAGTCGAACTACATGGACGCGATCCCGGGGTTCCGCAGAACCCACGTGGTGGCGATCCTGATCAACATCGCCCAGCTGGTCGCGATCGTCTGGACGCTGATCGTCGTGGGACGGTAGCTCCGGCTCTCAATCGGCGTAGACGCCGGCGGCCTTGATCACCGGCGTCCACTTCGCGATCTCGTCGATCACGAACTTCCTGTGGCCTGCCGGCTCGATGCGGCCGTCGGTGGCCACCACGGCGCCCAGCTGTTCCTCGCGGTGGATGAAGTCCGGATCTTTCAGCGCGACCTTGAGCGCGTCGTTGAGCTTCTTCAGCACCGGCGCGGGCGTGCCCTTGGGCGCGTACAGGCCGTGCCAGATCGTGACCTGGAAGTTCTTCAGGCCGGCCTCGTCGAGCGTGGGCAGGTCCTTCAGCATCGGCAGCGCGAGCCGCTTCGAGGTGGTGACGGCGAAGGCCTTCACCTTGCCCGCCTGGATCTGCGGCGTGGTGTTGGTGGTCTGGTCGCACAGCAGGTCGATCTGGCCGCCGATCAGGTCGGTGATGGCGGGTGCCGTGCCCTTGTAGGGCACGGGCGTCATCTCGGTCCTGGTCGCGCTCTGGAACAGCAGGCCGCACAGGTGCGAGGCCGAGCCCACGCCGGCGTTGCCGAGGTTGATCTTGCCCTTGTTGGCGGCGATCCAGCCGCTGAGTTCCTTGTAGTTGGCGGCCGGAATGCTCGGCTTGGAGATGAGCGTCATCGGCACGTCGTTGACGATGCCCAGGTACTCGAAGTCGGTCTCGACCTTGAACGGCACGTTGCGCACCAGGCTGGGCACGGTGGCCATCGCGATGTGGTTGAGCAGCAGCGTGTAGCCGTCGGGCGTGGCGCGCGCCACCTTGGCCGCGCCGATGGAGCTGCCCGCGCCGGGCACGTTGTCGATGATGACCGTGCTGCCGCCCAGGGGCTTGCGCAGCGCCTCGGCGAGGTCGCGCGCGACGCGGTCGGTCGGCCCGCCGGCCGCGAAGGGCACGACGATGGTGACGGGCTTGCCGCCCGGAAAGTCCTGCGCGTGGGCAGCGACTGCGGCGGCGGCGATCGCCGCGAGGGCGAACAGTTTCTTCATGATGTCTCCGTGAGGTCGGCTTGAAAAATGGTTCAGGGCGCGCGGGCCGGCACGCGGCTTTCGAGCGCGGGCGGCTGCCACGCGGGCTGGATGTGGCAGCCGTTCTTCCCGTCGGTGTCGTAGCGCGGCATCAGCGCCTTGCAGCGCTGCGCGAGGCCTTCGGGCGTGGGCTTCTCGCCTTTGTCGATCCAGTCGAGCAGCGCGGCGAAGAGCGCGGGATATTCCGAGTCGCTCAGGTAGCTGTGCTCGCGCTCGCTGCTGAAGCTCTGCACCAGCAGATTGCCGGTGCCCGCCGCATCGCGGATGCGGCGGTAGGAGTTCTCCAGCTCGACGAAGGCGGTCGGGTCGTCGATGGCATGCAGGCCCAAGGTGGGCAGCGAGGTGCGGCCGGTGGGCTGGCTGTCGGCCGCCAGCGCGCCCTTGGCCTGCGGATCGGCGGCGTAGCGCAGCACGCCGGCATTGAGCGCCGCGTCGTCGGCCGAGCCGCTGTAGACCACGCCGATGTTGCCGAAGGGGTTGCGGCCTTCGAGGCGCTTCTGCACCAGGTCCTGGAACAGCCAGGTCGCCCAGGTGAGGTGGCCCGGCAGCGAACGCTCCTGGATCTTCACGACCGAAAGAATCGTCTTCAGCCGCGCCGCCTGTTCCGGCGTGCGCTGTGCGGCGGGCAGGCCGACGCCGGTGCACTCCTTCACGCGCGCGGCGAGGTCGGCGCGCGTGAGCTTCGAATCGAGCGGCAGTCCCATCCACAGCGGGTACTGCGGCTCGTCGGGGCGCGGATGGTTGCGGCAGACGTACTGGTACACCACGCGCAGGTCCAGCCTGAAGTCGTAGGCGCTGTTGCCGCCGCCGAGCACGCCGCTGGTGAGCAGCAGGCCGTCGTAAGGCGACTTGGCGCTGCCGGCCGGCGCATAGAGCTCCGCCGCCTTCGCCGCCACGCCCGCACCGTAGCTCTGCCCATGCAGCAGCGTGCGGTGCGGCTGGCCGAAATGGCGCACGAAGATCCGGCGCAAGCGCTCGGTGTCTTCCGCCGCCATGGTCACGCCGTAGCCGCCGCGCCGGTAGGTGGAAGCGGCCCATGCGTAGCCGGCCTTCACGGTGACGGCCCAGCGCTTCAGGTCTTCCTCGCTGCGCTCCAGCTTGGGCGGTCCGGTCTCGGGGCCGCCGTGGGCGTGCATCACGAGAACGCGGCCGGCGTCCTTGGCCCAGTCCTTCGGGATGGCGATCCAGTAGAACGAGCCCGCGCCGTCCTCACCGGTGTAGCAGCGCGCCGACTCGGGCACCGGCGAGGGGCAGGTGGCTGCCTTCGGGCCGGAAGGCGCGGCATGCGCATACATGCCCGTTGCCGCGCCGAGCAACGCGAAGGCGGTGGAAGCCGCGAGGCTGGAGAGTCGTTTTTTCAATGGCGTACTCCGAATTCGAGCGCCGCCTTCGCCGCGTCGGTGGAGACGAATGCGAGGACGCCGCTGTTGAAGATGAAATTGCCCGGCCGGCCGGCATCGGCCTGCGCCACGCCGAGCACGGGGGTGTCGTAGTTCAGCGTGGCGGGGGCGCCGCCGAGGTTAAGGCCGGTGCCGGCCACCGTGGCATCGTGGTTCTCGCCCTTGACGCTGACCACCGCGTAGCTGCCGTCCGCCGTGCCGCTGACCAGGCTCTGCTGCAGGCCGTACACGCGCATGCCCATGCTGGCGGCCGATTCGCGCACCAGGTGCATCGGCACGGCGACGCCGTTGACCAAGCCGATGACCATCGAGCCGGTGAGCGTGCCTCCAGTGGTCACGGCGCTGCCGGTGGGCGAGGTGGTGTACAGGTCGAAGGCGCCGCGCGTGCCGTTGTAGGTGATGTAGCCCTTCTCGGTCTGCGTGCAGCTCGCGTCATAGGTCATGAAGGCGCCGCTGACCGGATCGCGGCAGTACTGGAAGGTGCCCGCGTTGCGCAGCCGCACCGACGACGCATGCGCCGCCGTGCCGCCAGTGCCCTGCTGCACGCCCGCCGCGTTGAAGATGTTCGCCACCGGGTTGAACACCGTCGGCGTCGCCTCGTTCTGGAAGGCGTTCTGGAACGCCAGCAGCGGCGCGAAGCCGCCGCCGCTCGGCGCATTCACGCCACCCGACAGCACGCCGCCCGCGCCGAAACTGAACACCGCCCCGCTCTCCGCGCTGGCATAGCTGCAGTTGCCCTCAGACACCAGCGTGCCGCTGCGCACCGTGCCCACCGTGCGCTGCAGGCTCGCATCGATGGTCACGGTGTATGCCATGGTGGCCGGGTCGATCTGAACGCGCAATTCCTCGCCGAAGCTGTTGCCGCCCTTGTAGGTGGTGACGGCGGCGGGCAGGTTCGGGCAGGCCAGCGGGTCGCCGACCTCGGTCACGCAGCTGTAGTTGACGGCCGCGTCCAGGCTGCCGCTGCCGCGGTACTTGGGCCAGGACGGGAACAGGCACAGCGGGCGCGTGCGGCCGTAGGTGCCGGCCACGGCGTCGACCGCGACGCCGGTGGCGGGCGCAAGGCCGTTCTCCACCCAGCCTTCGAGCGCGGCGAGCGAGTCCCAGTTGGGAATGAAGCTGCCGGTGCCGTGGCCCATGCCGGGCACGGTGTAGAAGCGCACGCTCTGGTCGACCGAGGCCTGGCCCACCGTGGCGATGAGCTGCTTGTAGTAGTCGATGGTCGAGTTCGGGCTGATGACCTCGTCGGCCAGGCCGTGCAGCATGATGAGCCGGCCGCCGTGCGCGAAGAAAGGCGCGAGGTTCGGGTTGGTGGCGTCGGTGAGATTCGACACTTCCGTCACGCGCGCCGCATAGCTGCCCGGGTCCAGCGGATCGAAGGTCAGCGTGTCGAAATTCGCGATGCGGGTGACGAAGAACTTCACCCACTGGTCGCCGGTGACGTACATGTTGGCATCGGCCGAGGTGGCCGGGTTGGCCGGCACCTTGCGCGTGCCGAGGTCGCGCGTGGTGAAGGGGCCGGCCACCAGCGCGCCCTCGAGCAGGTTGTAGCCGCCCGCGCGCTTCACGCCGTTGGCCAGCGAGTAGGTGCTGAAGTCCAGCGGCGATTCGATGGCGCGCACGGTTGCGAGCTGCGCGTCCGACAGGCAGGTGTCGCCCGTGTCCGCGCCGCCGCTGCAGCGCAGCGAGGCCAGGATCTGGCCGTTCAGCAGGCGGCAGCTCTCGACATTGCTCACGATGCTGTCGGCCGCGCCGTCGAGCTTGTCGCAGGCCTGCATCGCGGCCTTCTGCACCAGCAGCGTCTTCGCCACGTTCATCCAGCCGGCGCCGCCGTTGTTGTAGAGCGCGCGGCCCACGGCCACGTTCGACAGGCGCGTGCCGGTGTAGTTGAGCGCGGGCTCGTTGGCGATCACGCCGTCGTAGTCCAGCGGCCAGCGCTGGATGTAGCTCAGCGCGTCGCGCCCGCCGGTGGATGTGCCCAGGAAGTAGGCGTGCTTCGGCGCCATGCCGTAGCGCGCGAGCACCAGCGCCTGCGCCACGTCGCGTGTCTTCTTGAGCGAGTTGCCGCCGTAGTTGGCGAGCTGCTCGTCGTTGGCCGCGAACTTGCCGTCGGTGATGCTGCCCGACTGGTGGCCCGAGTCGTCGCCGTAGGTGGCGTAGCCCAGCGCGAGCGGCGCGGGCTTGCCGGCGGGGCCGAAGCGGATGACCTCGGTGCCGTCGATGAGCACGCCGTCGAAGCCGCCGCCGCCGAAGTGGATGGTCTTCTGGTTCCACTTCTCGGGCAGGTTGACCGCGAAGTTGATGGACTGCGAACTGGGGTCCACCGGCTGGATCGTGCCGCGTACGCGGCAGTAGTCGCCCAGCGTGTTGGCGGCGTCGCTCGCGGCGACGGGCGTGGCGCTGGTGACGGTGGCGCCCTGCGTGGGCAGGCTGATGAGCGAGGCCGGCAGGCTCCTGCCCGCGAGGTCGGCGCAGGAGACGACCGGCTGCACCGGCGGGGGCGGCGGGGGCGGCGGGTTGTTGGGCGGGTTGTCGCCGCCGCTGGCGGGCGGCGTGGTCGGCGTTGTGGGGGTCGGCAGGAGGCCGAAGCCGCCTCCTCCCCCGCCGCCTCCGCCACCGCAGGCGGCAAGGACGAGCGAAATGCCGATCGCGCTGGCGACGGCGAGAAACTTCGATGCAGGGCGCTGCTGGCGCATGGACTTGTCTCCGGCATGCGGCTTCGGTGGACCGCTTGTTCTTGAATGGGCGGCCGGAAGATAGATTCGGGGTGACTTAGGGTCAAATAAAATAACAAGGCACTTTGCATACGAAAAAAATATGGACATACGGGCACTGCGCTACTTCGCCGCCGTCGCCGAGACCGGCCACATGACGCGCGCGGCCGAGCAACTGGGCATACAGCAGCCGCCGCTGAGCCAGCAGATCAAGGCGCTGGAGCGCGAGCTGGGCGTGCTGCTGTTCCGGCGCCATCCGCGCGGCGTGGCGCTCACCGACGCGGGCCGGCTGTTCCAGGCCGAGGCGCTGCGCATGCTTCAGGACATGGAATCGATGAAGCAGCGCATGACGCGCGTGGCCAAGGGCCAGGCCGGCACGCTCGCGGTGGGCTTCACCAGCTCGGCGGCCGCGCACCGCTTCATGCCCGAGGCGCTGCGCGAGTTCCGCCGCGCCTACCCCGATGTCGAACTGCAGCTGCGCGAGGACAACGCGGCCGAGCTCACCGAGGCGCTGGCCGCCAACCGCCTTCACTGCGGCCTCTTGCGCGTGCCGGTCGCGCGGCCCGGGGGGCTGCTCTTCGAGACGCTGCTGCGCGAGCCGGTGCTGGTCGCCATGCCCAGCGACCATCGCCTTGCCCGCGGCCGCGACAAGGACTCGCGCCCGCTGCCGCTCGCGAAGCTCTGCGAGGAAGGCATCATCCTCGTGCGGCGCCCGGGCGCGCCGGGCCTGTATGCCGACCTGCTCGCGCTGTGCCACGCCAAGGGGCTGCGCCCGCGCGTGGTGGCCGAAGTCGATCGAATGATGACCAACCTGAATCTCGTGGCTGCGGGTGTCGGCCTCTCCGTGGTGCCGGCCTCGATGCACGGCGTGCACGCGCACGCCATCGCCTACACGCGGCTCGCGGACGGCGGCCAGCTCGATGCGCCGCTCACGCTGGTCTCGCGCGCGGAGGAAGACAACCTGCCCGCGCTGAATTTCGCTGCGCTGCTGCGCAGGCTGGCGCAGGAGAACCCCGGCTCATGACCCGGCTTCGCCGCCGCCACCTGCTGCAGCGCGCCGGCACCCTGCTCGCAGCGGCCTGCGCATTGCCACGCATGCTGCATGCGGCGCCCGCGCCGTGGCCGAACCGGCCGTTGCGCCTGATCGTGGTCTACCCGCCCGGCGGTGTGAGCGACGGCATGGCCCGTGTGCTCGCCGAGCCGCTCGCACGTTCGCTCGGCGTGCCGGTGCTCATCGAAAACCGCCCCGGCGCGGGCGGCAGCCTCGGCATGGACGCACTCGCCCGCGCCACGCCCGATGGCAGCACGCTGGCCTTCTCCGCCATCAGCCCGCTCACGCTGCACCCGCTGCTGGCGCGCGTGCCCTACGACCCGATACGCGCCTTCGTGCCCGTGGCCAGCGTCATGCGCACCCCGGTGCTGGTGGTGGGTACGCCCGCCTTCACCGGCCGAGGCTTCGGCGAGCTGATCGCGCAGGCGCGCAGGCAGCCGGGCGAAGTGCGATGGGCCACGTCTGGCGTGGCCACCATCGGCCACCTGGTGCTCGCGCAGGTGCGCGTGCAGAGCGGCACCGACATCACGCACATCCCCTACCAGGGCGGCGGTCCGCAGCTCAACGACGCGCTGAGCGGCCAGTTCGAAGTGCTTTCCACCAACGTCGCAGCGCAGCAGCTCCAATACATCGAAGGCGGCCGCTTCCAGGCGCTGGCCGTGGGCGCGCCGGCGCGCATCGAGGCACTGCCTGCCGTGCCCACGCTCGCGGAGCTGGGCTTCGAGAAGGCGAACCGCGATTCGCTCTTCGGCATCTTCGCGCCGGCACGCACGCCTGGCGCGGTGGTGCAGGTGCTCAACGCGGAGATCAACCGCGTGCTGGAAAGCGACGCGGTGCGCGCACGGCTGCGCGCGGCCTACAACCTGCCGGCGGGCGGCGGCAGCGACGCCTTCGCGCACGAGATCGCGCTGGACCGGCGGCGCAACCGGGAGCTGGTGACGGGGGATCGGGCGCAGTTCGACTAGGGCCGGACGACACCGCATCACGGCGCCGAGTTCGTTATCCCGACATCACTATTTCTGGTGATGTCCATGTGCATACAAAACCGTTTCAATTGTTAACGTGCACTTTCGGGTGCATGGCCAAGCTGCATCGGCCGGGGCACACCAGCCGCGGCTCCCTCCATCCGGCATTGCCGGAGCAAACGCCTTTTCGGTCCGGGTCTGCGCCCGGTGTCCGAGGGTGAGGGCTGCTTGGAACATTCACAAAATCACTTAGGAAAAAAGCAATGGACCGGAGAAAGTTTTCGCTCAGCATGGTTGGCGCGGCAGTGTTGGCAGGGTGCGGCGGGGGTGGAGGAGGCAGCAGTGGCGGCTTCGCGTTTCCCCCGGTCTCGGCCGCACCGCCCGCACCGGCGCCCGCGCCCGCGCCCGAAGTAGCGCCTCCGGCACCGGCCCCCGCTCCGGTAGCGCCTCCGGCCCCTGAACTCGCGACGCCGACTTCCCTGCCGGCCGGCACGATGTTCCTGCAGACCATTGCCGCGACCGATGGCGACGCTTCGATGGCGCCAGGGCAAGCCAACATGTGGGACCTGAACGAAGACTTCTCCATCGAGGACGGCGGCAACGACCAGTTCGACG